>PPFU01014875.1_pt1 | contig 11956 bp, 8 predicted proteins | sample 1535991 | NCBI WGS metagenome assembly PPFU01 (sample SAMN04901290, study PRJNA319586) | Hypolithon metagenome, whole genome shotgun sequencing project. | isolation source: Antarctic Hypolithon | place: Antarctica: Miers Valley | collected 2014 | reverse complement strand
TGGTGTGGGAGCAGGGGGCGATGTACATCTACGGTAGTGCGGCAATCGAGAACGCGGGTGTGTTCGAGGCCGAGGCCGCCAACACGCTGCATCCCTTCCGTGGCACCTCCTGGCGCTTTGTCAACACCGGCACGTTCCGCAAGCGCGGCACCGGCCTCACCAACGTCAACGTCACCGTCGAAAACACCGGGCTCATGGAGGTGCCCTCGGGCACACTTCAGATGAGCGGGTCGCTGCAGAACTTGTCTGAAGGCGTCATCCAGGGAGACGGAGGCACGCTGGACGTGAGCCGCATCACCTTCACCAACGAGGGCGTGATCGCGCCCGGTGGCGCGCCCGGCCTGCTCGCGCTCACCGGCACGTACCGCGCGGCCCCGACCGCCGCGCTGGAAATCGAGATGGGAGGCCCCGGCGCGGGCACTGGCTATGACCGCCTCGCTATCACCGGGCAGGCCACCCTCGGCGGCACGCTCGACCTCCGGATGCTGGATGGGTTCGGCCCGGCGGTGGGGGATACGTTCACGGTGCTCACAGCCACCAGCAACATCACGGGCGGCTTCCAGCAGCGCCTGGGGCTGGTGGATGTGGCGCGGAACGTGGCCCTCTACCCCGCCATCGGAAACGGCCGCCTGACGCTTACGGCGGGCGAAGTCCCCACGCTGGCGGCGGAGATTTCCGTAAACCCGGGCGAAGTACTGGGGGATGCGCTCCGCCAGGTCGTCGTCATGGGCAGCGGCTTCGCGCCCGATATCAGCGTGAGGTTGGTCTGCATCGAGTGCAGCAATGCGGATAGCTCCGGTGAGGTGATCGGCCTGGTGGGCACCATTACCCCGTCGCGGGCCGATGTCTCGTTCGATCTGTCTTCCGGGCGCTACTTCGGCTCCTACGAACTCGTCGTCCGCGATCCCCGTGGAGGCGAAGCACGGACGCCGTTCGTCGTCACACCGGGGCCGGCTACCATCACTGTAGAAGCCACGCGAGCTGAAGCGCGCGAAGAGGGCCTGGTGCCCGGCACCTTTACGATCCACGTCACCGGCGGCGCCAGCGGCCCCGTCGTGGTGCCGTTTCAGATGAGTGGCACGGCCACCCGGTACGCTGATTACGTGCTGGACATAGTCGGCAATGCTATTACCATCCCTGCCGGCAGCCGCGAAGCGACAATCACGGTCTTCCCGCTATCGGACAACAGTACCGACCCCAACGAGACGGTCGTGCTCCAGCTCATGCCCACGCAGGGCTACGTGCTGGGGAACCCTTCCAGGGCGACCGTCACCATAATCGACGGCCCTACGTCCGCTACATTTGCGCTGGGAGGAATCACACCCCGCACCGGAGGGCGCATCGGCAAGACGACGGTCTCGATCGTCGGGCAGGGCTTTGCCGCCGGGGCTTCCGCTCAGCTCGTAATGGGCGGCGTCACGATCAGCGGGGACAACATCTACGTTGATTCGTCGGGAACGGGCATAAGCGCCACGTTCGATCTGCGCAACCAGCCGCTCGGCTCGTACGACGTCGTGGTGTCGAACGGGAATGGGGGTATGCAGACGCTGCCTGCCGCTTTTACCGTTGAGGAGAGCGAGGGCGTGCAGGTCTGGGCAGACGTTGTTGGGACGCCGAACCCGCGCTTTGGTCGGTGGAGCACGTACACGGTATACATTGGCAACGCCGGTAACGCGGACGTGCACGACGTGATGCTGATCCTGCGCATCGAGAAAGACGTCGATCACGAACTGCGGGGGCTCTTCCCCCTCGACGGCGTCGAGTCCACGCAGCAGGAGTACGCCATCGATGTCGGCACGGCCACGATCATTCCGCTTTACATCAGCGTGCTGCCGGCCGGGCACACGGGCACGATGACGCTCCGGCTACAGCCCCGCGCCCCGCTGGCCATCGGGGACGGGATGGGCGTCAGCTACGAACTATACGCCCCCCCGGCCGACGAGCCGTTCACGTGGTCCGGCGACTACGACCAGCACGAGCCGTATGTGCTGGGCACCTTCTGGCGTGCCCTTCAGGTGTACATAGATGAGAACACGCCCGACAGCGGGGCCCAGCAAACTGCTGCCAGCATGCAGGCCGTAGCCACGGCACTGAAACAGCAGTGCGATAATGGGTGGGACAGAAAGAAGCTGTTGAGTGAGATGACTGACGCAGAGTTAAAGGCGTATCTGGAGAGTAGCGATACGGCGAGCAGCTTCAACCGGCACCAGGGCGAGCTCGCCAATGCGGCTCCCGTTCCCTGGCAGGAGCTCACCGTCTTCGGGCTCTCCGTCATCGGCGCTGCTGCCCTCAGCGCTGCCGCGCTACCGCTTGCCGCCGCCGGGGCTACCGCCGTAGGGCTGGTGGCCGGGGCCGCCGCCGTCGTGGTGGCAGTCAACGGGGCGGAAAATGTGAGGCAAAGCCGCGGGCGATACTGGGCGCACATATCCCGGGACGACTGCCACGAGATCCTCGGCTCCGCCGACCCCAACGACAAGCTGGGCTCCCCAGGCGTCGGTGAGGCGCGCTTTTTCCTCGGCACCGAGCCCATGCGTTACATGATCCGGTTCGAGAACATGCCCACCGCTAGCGCCCCCGCGCAGGAGGTGATCATCACCGACACGCTCGACACGCAGACGCTGGACCTCTCGACGTTCTCGCTCGGGCCGATCCACTTTGGAAACCGCGAGATCATCCCGCCCCCCGGCGTGTCGTCTTTCTCCACGCAGGTGGACCTGCGCCCCGAAACACCCGTCGTGCTGCGCGTTACGGCCAACCTCGATCACGAAACAGGCCGAGCGACATGGCATTTTGCCGCGATCGATCCAAGCACGGGCGATCTGCCCGAAGATGGGCTCATCGGCTTCCTTCCGCCAAACACGAACTCCCCCGAGGGAGAAGGCAGCGTCTCTTTCGTGGTCAAATTGAAGGAGAACCTGTCCACCGGTACCGTTGTCCGCAACGATGCCCGCATCATCTTCGACGTGAACGAGCCGATTGATACGCCGGTCTGGTCTAACACCATCGATATAGCGGCACCATCCAGCCAGGTTGTAGAGCTGGCCGGAAGCCAGTCAGAGCCCACTTTTGAGGTGAAATGGGAAGGGGGAGACGCCGGAAGCGGAGTCCGGGACTATGTCGTGTATGTGTCAAAAAACGGCGGCCCCTTCGAGGTGTGGCAGGCGTTCGTGCAGCACACGAGCGCGACGTTTACGGGTGAACCCGACTCGACGTACCGCTTTTTCAGCATCGCCCGTGACTACGTGGGCAACGTTGAGCCGATGAAGACTGCAGCAGAGGCCACTACACTTGTAACGGTGTCCGTGGACGATGCCGGGGCAGAGTTGCCGACCGCCTTCGCGCTGTATCAGAACCATCCAAATCCGTTTCACCCACACACCGCCGTCCGCTACGACGTTAAAGCACACACACACGTCACGCTCGTGGTGTACGACGTGGCCGGGCGCGAGGTGGCGAAGCTGGCGGACGGCCTGCAGGCACCGGGGCGGTACACCGTTCCATTCGATGCGGCGCACCTGGCCTCGGGCGTTTACTTTTACCGGATTGAGATGGGCGGCTTCAGCGCTGTCAAAAAGATGGTGCTGGTGCGCTAATCGCGGGGGGCACCTGCGGGGCCGCGTGCGCAACGACGCGATCCTGCGCTATAGTAACCAGCCGCCGGAGTGCCGGTGCGCGCTCGAAAACCATCCTTATCACCATACCACAGCAGCACCAAAAAGCAGCGCCGCCCGGCAGGCATCACAGGGAAACGTCGGCCTGGGCGACGTTGTGGTGGGTGAGCCTCTGGCTGATATGGAATCCAGCCAGGCACGCCCCGTACCCCCATCCGATTCCTGCCACAACGTCGAGCACGCCGTGCTGCTTGGTGAACAACACGCTGAGCGAGATGAGTACCAGAAACACCAGGCTTGCCAGCACGCGCAGCCTCGGCGCGCTGCGGCAGAAAAACCAGGCAGCCACCACTACGCTGGCCACGTGGAGGCTGGGCAGCGCATGCGTGGGCGGATCGGTGCTGTAGATCTGCGTGATAAGCCAAGGGCTACCGTCGCCGAGGGAGGGACGCGGCATGTAGGTAGGAATCGCGGTGTGCACTATCCACGCCCCGACCTGCATGAACAGCGCCGCAAATAGCAGCGCGCGCACCTGCGGCCAGTCGTCCCAGTGCTCAAAAAGGTACCAGCCTGCCGTCCCGAAGACGAAGACGAGCCACGCCAGCAGGTACACCCACGCCCAGCCTGGATAAAAAGGAATGTGCAGGTCCAGGCCGATGCTGATGTCTACAGGCTCTCGCCACGGCGGCACCCGCTTGACCAGGAAGTCACCCGCGTACAGCGCGGCGCCGCTCAGCCATACGGCGAGGGGACGGTACTTCAGCAAGGGAGATTCGCTGTTCATGCGCGCGGCGGGATAGCACGGGGCCGGGAGAAGGGAAAGCAGAAGCAAAGACACCCTGCTCCTCTGCAACGGCTGCGTCGGCCCGCGGGTTACAGCCCGGCAGATCCAGTCAGCATTACAACATACAACCAGCCACGATACCCTTTTTTCGTGCGTCTCTTTCTCGCCCTCGACCTTCCTCACAGCCTGCGCAGCGCGCTCGCGGCGCTTCGGGCGGACATCCCCGGCGCGCGGTGGGTGCCTGCCGACACCCTGCACGTGACCCTTTATTTTCTCGGAGAGGTCGCGCCCGAAAAGGCGGCGGCGCTCGCGGCGGACGTGCAGCAACTCGCTTTTGAAGCGGTGCCCCTCGTGCCCATAGAACGCACCGTATTCCCCGATCTCCGGCGGCCCCGCGTACTCGTCGTGCGGCTGCGGCCCAATGCAGCGTTCGAGACACTTTACAAGGCAGCCGCCAGCCTGATCGCGCCGTACGGCTTTACCCTGGACGCGCGCCCGTTCACCCCCCACGTGACGCTCGCGCGCTTGAAAAAGCCGGAGGCCTCGGCGCTGCAGGCATCTGTGCAGCAGCGTGCCGCGCTTCCAGACGCTTCCGGGCGGCGCGTGACGCTCTACGAAAGCGCGCTCGAGCAGCGCGGGGCACGCTACCAACCGCTCGCCACCGCACACGCACGCTGAACCTGCGCCCCTTTTGCGGGTTGCGCATCCGCCGTACGGAGCCCTGCGTTTTTTAGCCACCCTTATGCCCTCAAATCACCTGCTCGACTTCGAGAAGCCCATCTACGAGCTTGAGAGCAAGCTCGACGAAATGCGCGCGCTCGACGCTGAGAAGCTCGAACTGGACCTCTCCCCCGAGATCCGCGCCCTCGAACGCCGTGTAGACGAGTTGCGCCTCCATGTGTACCGCAACCTCACCCGGTGGCAGCGTGTGCAGATCGCGCGCCACCCCTTGCGCCCGTATACGCTCGACTATACCGACGCGCTCACGGATGATTTTTTCGAGCTGCACGGCGACCGTCTCTTTGGCGACGACCCGGCTATCGTGGGTGGCCTGGCCCGCTTTAAAGGCTCCAGGTGGGACTACCGCGACCGGACCGTGATGCTTATCGGTCACCAGAAAGGACGCGATACCAAGGGGCGTAAGCTGCGCCGCTTCGGCATGCCTAACCCTGAGGGGTATCGCAAAGCGCTGCGCCTGATGAAGATGGCCGCCAAGTTCGGCAAGCCTGTCGTCACCCTGCTCGACACACCGGGTGCGTTTCCCGGTCTCGAAGCCGAGGAGCGCGGGCAGGCCGAGGCGATTGCCCGCAACCTGCTGGAGATGGCGCGCCTGCCCGTTCCCATCGTCGTCGTCGTCATTGGTGAGGGGGCCAGCGGCGGCGCGCTCGGCATCGGCGTGGGCGACCGCATCCTGATGCTCGAAAACGCGTGGTACTCGGTGATCTCGCCCGAGTCGTGCTCGTCTATCCTGTGGCGCTCGTGGGATTATAAAGAGGAAGCCGCGCGGGCGCTCAAGCTTACCGCACCCGACCTCATGGAAGCAGGCGTGATCGACACCATCATCCCCGAGCCTATCGGCGGTGCGCATCACGACACGCAGGCCACTTTCGATGCCGTAGGCCGCGCCATTGCAAGTGCCCTGGCCGAGTTGGAGGACATCGCCACGCCGGACCTGCTCGATCAGCGCCTCGCCAAGTTCAGCGCGATGGGCGCGTACACGACGCTCTCCCCAACCGGGCCCCCTGCAGCCGCGCGCGCCGGTGCCTGATCACAGGCGCAGATCGGCCAGCACCGGGAGGTGGTCGCTGGGATAGTGACCGTACCACTGATCGGTCAGCGTGGCGGCGCGCAGCACCTCTATTTCCCTCGACACGAACACGTAGTCGATCTGCCGTCCCTGCGCGTCTTTTTCTACCGTAAAGCCGAAAAACGTCTCGTCCGGGCCGTGTGGTCTCGTTTCTGAGCGCAACCGCGCATCGTCGTAGAAGCCGGTCATAGTCGCGTAGGCCGGGTTGTCGGGCGTCACGTTGAAATCCCCGGTGACGACGACGGGGAGCGTGCCTGCCATCGCCGAGAGCGTGTCGGCGATAATCCGGGCGCTTTCTTCGCGCGCTTGCTGCCCTACATGATCAAAGTGGGTGTTGAGATAGAAAAACTCTTTCCCCGTCTGACTGTCGCGGAAACGTGCCCACGTGGCGATGCGCGTGATGGCGGCATCCCAGCTTTTGCTGCCCGGCAACGTGGGTGTTTCCGATAGCCAGAACGTGCCGTCTTCGAGCAGCTCCAGCTTATCGCGGCGGTAGAAAACCGGCGAAAACTCGCCTGCGGCCTTTCCGTCATCCCGCCCTACCCCGAACCACGCATACCCGGGCAGCGCTGCTGCCATGTCGTCGATCTGCCCGGCCAGCGCTTCCTGCAGGCCCACTACGTCGGGCGCGTAAAACTGCACCATGCTCACAACCCGGTCGGCGCGGTGCGGCCACGCGTGCTCGCCATCGCCCGGGTTGTTGAACCGGATGTTGTAGCTCATCACCCGCAGGGTGGAATCTGGAGAGGGCGTGCTGGCGGGAAAAGAGGCGGTCAGCAGCGAGAGCAGGGCAAGCGGGAGGTGCATAGGGGCCGGGTATAGGGTGAATGCAAATAGCAGCCAGCAGGTGTATCACCCCAGTCTATCTCCTGTTTCGACGGGGTTTCCGTTTACAAACGCGGCGGCGGCCATGCGGCGGCGGCCTGCAGGCTGCACCTCTACCAGTTCAACGGCATCGTTGCCGCACGCCACGACCAGCGGATGGGTAGAGAGCACGGTACCGGGAGCGCCGTCGCCTTCAGCCCGGCGGGTGCGCAGCACCTTGAGCACATCGCCCCCGAAGCGCGTCCAGGCGCCAGGCACGGGCGAGAACCCGCGCACGTGGTTGTGCACTTTCTCGGCAGGCCGCGTCCAGTTAATCGCGCCTTCCTCGCGGAACAGCTTGGGTGCCGGCGAGGCCAGCGTATCGTTCTGCGATTGCGGCTGCGCTTTGCCCTGTTCAATCAGGCGCACGGTTTCGAGAACGAGGTCTGCGCCGATATGCATGAGGCGGTCGTGCACGTCTCCCGCGGTGTCATCCGGACCGATATCGAGGCGCTGCTGCATCAGGATGCCGCCCGTGTCTACCTGCTCCTGCAAGAAAAACGTCGTCACCCCGGTCTCCTCCTCGCCTGCCATCACGGCACGCTGGATAGGCGCGGCCCCGCGGTAGCGCGGCAACAGCGACCCGTGCAGGTTGAACGCGCCCAGCCGGGGGATGGTGAACACGCGCGGCGGCAGAATTTTGAAAGCCACGACCACGAACAGATCGGGCCGGAGCGCCGCGAGCGCCTGGGCGAACGCCTCGTCGCGCACGCTGCCAGGCTGCAGCACTGTCTCGATACCCAGCGCCTGCACGGCTACTTTTACCGGCGGCGGCGTACCGGGCGTGCCCCCGCGGCCCGGCGCGTCTGGTGAGGTGACGACGGCGACAGGGGCGTAGCCTGCCCGGACAAGCGTGTTGAGCGAGGGCACGGCAAACTCGGGCGTGCCCATGAAAACGAGGCGCATGGCAGCAGGATAATCTGGCAGGCTGCCAAACTACGATGCGCGCGCTTTCACTGCAGCGTACGCACGACGATGCGGCCGTTCTGCGCAGCCAGCAGTGCGGACGGCGTCTGCTGCACGTCGGAAAACACGATCCGCTCGCCCGCGTCTTTATAAAGAAACACCGCAGCGCCTCGCGCAAATATCTCGGCAGTATCCGCGTGCTCGACAGAGATAACGGCCCCCGATGCCGCGCGGGCAAAGGTGACCCTGTCCTTCGGTATGGACGGGTGTGGATCCAGCAGCGCCGCCTGGTCAGAGGAGACGACGAAAAAGTAGAACGGCTGCGATGTCGCGTTGACTACGCGCAGGCTACTGGCGCTTTCACCGCCTGGCCCGAAAAGCGAGCACGCAGGCAGCAGCAGGAGCGAGAGTAGAACAGCAAATCGTACTGGTGTCAGCGCAGCCGGGTGCGGTCGTCCCAGATAGGCACGAGCAGTTCGTAGTCGCCCAGCCCTGATTTGTCTACAAAGATGAAGCGCCGCCCGAGGCGGGTGTAGATCCACTCTTCGTAGGGCTTCGTGTCGAAGTTGAAGGGGTGCCGTTTCACGTGGTCAGGCTCGCCAAAGCGCACCATCACCAGGCCACGGTCGGTTTGCCAGCCAGGTACGATGCTGCGGCTGTAGGTATCGTTGGCGTAGGCGACCCGGTAGTAGTACTCTTCCATGCGCTCGTTGCGGTCGGTGCCGGGCGTCGGGTCGAGGCGCTTCCAGTAGCTGCGGAAGCGCGCCAGCCGCTCCTGCTCGGTAGCACCCTCGCGGATATACTTGAGGTCGCGGTCTTTGGCGACATGCCCCATCTGCGCGATGGCTTCGTCGAGGTTGGCGATGTGCTGGGTAAGTCCCTGCCAGACGGCCTCGATCTTTTTCTCTGCCTGCGCGATCACGGTGCCGTCGGCCTGCTCCAGCTTTACGCGCACCACGTAGTTGCCCGTGCGCAGGTCGCTCAGCGGCACCATCACCACAAACGGGTTGCGCCCGACGCGCAGGCTTGTCGGGGTAACGTTGGCATACGCCACATCGCCAGAGGGGTCGTCGCGCAGGCCCAGCGCGGTGCGGACGGCCGAGCGCGAGCGCTCCCGTACCACCTCGCGCGTCACGCGCACGTCCTGCTTACCACTGGCATAGATCTCGTAAAAGAGTTGCAACCCCTTGTCGTCTGTCGAGACGCGGTTGGCGACGGTGGGCGAGATCGTGTTGGAAGCGCTATCGAAACCGTCGATCAGGATAAGGTCGCTCAGTGCCACGCGCCCGTTCAGGTCGCGCACCAGCGTCGTCACCTCATGCGTGTACGAACGGCGCGTGGTGCCGTCTTCTAATCGAAACTGAAGCAGGTACCGGCCTGCCGGTAGATCCACGGACTGCGTCGTGCGGTCGACGATTTTGTCGCTGAGGGTGGCCGCGTATTCGCGCACGGCAAGGGTACGATCCCACACCCGGTTGGCCACAAAGCTTTGCTGCCGCCCGCGGTCATCTACGCGGTACACGTCGAGCGATACCTGGTATTTGGCCTGGTAGCCGCTCTGCACATTGGTGAAGTTGAGCAGCGCGTGCGACACCTTCGTGTACACGTCGAGGCGCGAGAGGCCGGCCTCGCTGCCGCGCACGCTCACCGCGTCAATATCGAAGGCGGGCAGGTCTTGCGCGTAAACGGGTGTGGCGAGCAGCACAGCCAGCAGCGCCAGCAGACGGGAGTAGCGGGTAAGAACATCCATGCGTCGGCTCGGAGTAGCGAAAGGCAGAAGCGTAAACAGCGTTAAAATCGTTGCGGTTGCACGGTGCCACACACAGGCGCACAAATGCAATATGCGTGGTGGAAAGGAAAAATGCCACCGTTAGTGCTGTCGGCAGTCCCACAGTCATGCTGAATCGTTTACATCCTACCCTGAACGGGTTCAAGAAAAAAGCGCCTCAACGAAACGGGCCCGGTCGAACACCTGGAGATCGGTGATGCCTTCTCCCACGCCCACGTATTTTACGGGAATGCCGAACTCGTTGGAAATGCCAATCACAATGCCCCCTTTGGCCGTTCCGTCGAGCTTGGTGAGCACGAGCCCGGTCACGTCCACGCTTTTGGTAAACTCCTCGGCCTGCCGGATAGCATTCTGCCCCGTCGAGGCGTCGAGCACGAGCAGCACCTCGTGGGGGGCACCCACCACCTGCCGGTCCATCACGCGCTTGATCTTCGTGAGCTCGTCCATGAGGCCGCCCTTGGTGTGCAGGCGGCCCGCCGTGTCGATAATGGCGACGTCCGCGCCGCGCGTGCGCGCCGAGGCGATGGTGTCGAAGGCCACGGCGGCCGGGTCGGCGCCATGCCCCTGCTTGATGAGCGGCACCCCCGAGCGCTCGGCCCACACCTCGAGCTGCTCGGTAGCCGCCGCGCGGAACGTGTCGGCAGCGCCCAGCACCACTTTGCGCCCGGCCTCTTTATACCGGTAGGCGAGCTTGCCGATGGTCGTCGTTTTGCCCACGCCGTTGACGCCCACCACCATGATCACGTGCGGCGAGTGGGCCAGCGGCGCGTCGAAGTCAGCGGGTCGCTCGGGCGCGTTGTCGAGCATGAGGTGCGATATCTCGTCGCGGATGAGGGCGTTGAGATCCTCGGTGCTGACGTAGCGGTCGCGCGCCACGCGCGCCTCGACTTTCTTGATAATGTCGAGGGTGGTTTTGACGCCCACATCGCTTGTCACCAGCACGTCTTCGAGGTCATCCAGAAACGCCTCGTCCACCGTGTCGCGTCCGCGCAGCAGCTTGTCCATCTTGCCGATAAACGAGGTGCGCGTTTTTTCCAGCCCTTGTTCGAGCTTTTCCTGGTCTTGTTTTTTGAAGCGGTCGAAGAATCCCATGCGGGGCGAGAGAAGATAGTCGGTTAGATAGAAAAGGGCCGCGGCTGGCACGGGAGCAGCGCTGTTATCCCACGCTCGTCTCCTGCGGCGCAGCGGCTACAGGCGCGCGGTACAGTACCACGAAGCGCTGCAGGTAGCGCACCAGCGACACCACGAAAAAGAAGGCCGTCGCGCCCACGAGCACGTTCAGCACGGGCGCGTCGGCGCGCAGCACGATCATGAGCACGGTGAGCGCCAGCAGCGCCACGGCCACTTTGCCACTCCACACGCTGGCCGGAACCGCCCCGTGGCGCTTGGCAAGGATAACGCCGCCGCCGAACACGAGCACGTCGCGCACGATGATGAGCACCATGAGCCAGAGCGGCAGGTGCGGCGGAGCCGGGCGTAGCGCCAGCACCCCGCCAATGGCAAGGGCCGCGAACTTGTCGGCAAATGGGTCGAGCACCTTGCCCCACTCCGACACCGTGCCCAGCCAGCGGGCCACGCGCCCATCCAGAAAGTCTGTCAGCACACCTACCGCTACGAGCGTCAGCACCCAGCTTGCTGGGCCGTCGTGCCAGAGCAGGATGGCAATGGGCACCACGATAACGATGCGCACCAGGCTCAGGACGTTGGCTGCCGTCCAGAACCGGCCGAGGTCGCGCATGGTGTAGGTGCCAAGGGTCATCGTACGGAAATCAGGTAGAGGGTTTAAATACGAAACTCCCCCTTCAGGATTCGTCTCTTCCCGCGAACCGTGTGCAGATTTTCGTAGGTTAGCGCTCCCGAACACCCTTACAGCGCGCTTGCACTGCATGCGCGGCATACACGCCGGCACGATAAGCACGAGCAAGATGCTACTTCAAGACGACCACACGGCCCTGCTCGCGCTCTACGATGCCGCCCACATTATGCTGGCGACGCACGACGAAGCGTGGCTGCGCGCTTTACCGCCGAGCGTGTCGGCGTGGTCGCCTGCGCAGCACCTTGCCCACATCGAGGCCGTCAACAAGAGCGTGCTGGCGGCGCTGCGGCAGCTGGAGCGGTCGGGCACCGACGCCACCCCCGAGCCCGGCAAGCCGCGCGGGCTGCAGGTACTTGCCGAGGGGGTATTCCCGCGCGGC
>PPFU01010445.1_pt1 | contig 11966 bp, 10 predicted proteins | sample 1535991 | NCBI WGS metagenome assembly PPFU01 (sample SAMN04901290, study PRJNA319586) | Hypolithon metagenome, whole genome shotgun sequencing project. | isolation source: Antarctic Hypolithon | place: Antarctica: Miers Valley | collected 2014 | reverse complement strand
GGGCACGGCCGTGCTGGGGCCGCGCACCGGGTCGCGGACGGCGGAGATGGCCATTCCCATACCGCTGCCCCCCGCAATCCCGGGGCTGGACGCGACCGTCGCGCTGGTCGAAAGCCTGCCGCCGGGCGCTACCGTCCCGGTCACGGGCGGCGGGGCGTTCGTGCACTGGTTCGAGCATCTGGAGGGGGACGTCGACGTGATCGAGACGACGCAGGACGGGCGCGCCGCCATCGTGGCCGCGGAGAGGTTGCACTATATCGCCGGCTGGCCCGACGCGGCGCTGTGGGACCGGATCGTGGAACGGGGCTGCGCGCCGCACGGGATCGCGACGCGGCGGCTGACCGGCGGGCTGCGCTGCCGCAACACCGCGCGGCACCGATTCTGGTTCAACTACGGGGCCGAGGCAACAGAGATCGACGGGATCGCCCTGCCGCCCGCCGGCGTCGCCTGGGCGCCGCTGTGACCGTCGCGACCTTCGGCACGCTGACGGACGGGCGCACTGTCGAGATCGCGAAGCTGTCCTCGGGCACGCTGAACGTGTCGGTGCTGACGCTGGGCGCGATCCTGTCGGATGTCCGGCTGGCCGGCGTCGACCACGGCCTGACGCTGGGGTCGCCGGATATCGACGCCTATGCCGGCCGGATGGGCCATTTCGGCGCGGTCATGGGGCCGGTCGCGAACCGCATCGGGCAGGCGCGCGCCACCGTCGACGGACGCGCCCTGCCGCTGGAGGCCAACGGGCCCGGTGGGCACACGCAGCATGGCGGGTCAGCGGGGCTGCATCGGAAGATATGGGATGTGGTCGATGCGGGGCCGGACAGGATCGTGCTGGCACTGGATCTCCCTGATGGCGAGGGAGGCTTTCCCGGGCGGCGCCGGATCACCGCGACCTACGGGGTCGAGGACACCGCATTGTCCTTGGTGCTGACGGCCGCCACGGACGCGCCGGCACTGATGAACCTCGCCCATCACGGCTACTGGACGATGGATGGCGAGCCGACATGGGACGGGCACGGTCTGACGGTCCATGCCGACCACTGGCTGCCCTCGGACGCGGACAACCTGCCCTCGGGCGAGATCGCGACCGTCGCGGGCGGGTGGGCCGACTTTCGCACGCCGCGCGTGCTGAACGCCGCGGCGCTGCCCCGCCTGGACAACAACTGGTGCCTCGCGGGGGCGCGCGGGCCGCTGCGCCCGGCGGCCGAACTGCGCGGCCGGTCGGGCCTGTCGATGCGTCTGGACACGACAGAGCCGGGATTGCAGGTCTTCGACATGGCCACCATCGACTGCGGCGACGCGGCGACGCATCACCGGCATCCCTACGGCCCGCGCGCGGGGCTGGCGCTGGAGCCGCAGTTCTGGCCCGACGCGCCGAACAATGCCACCTTTCCCGACATCGTGCTGCGGCCGGGGCAGGACTGGCGCCACGAGACGCGCTGGACCTTCGCGCGGGCATGAGGCCGGGGATGACGCAGGGGCCGGCGGCAGGTGGCATATTCCCCATCCTCGACACCGCCGTGGGCGGCCTGGCGCGGATGACCGCGCTGATCGGCGGGGCCGTGTTGATCGCGCTGGTGGCGATGACCTGTGCGTCGATCACCGGGCGCGCGCTGGTGCCCTTCGGTCCCGGTCCGGTGCCGGGCGATTTCGAGCTGATCGAGATCGGGGTCGGATTCGCTGTCTTCGCGAGCCTGCCATGGTGCACCTACATGCGCGCCCATGCCCGCGTGGACATCGCCGCCCCGCTGCTGGGCCGGGCCGGCAACCGCGCGGTGGATATCGTCTCGGCGGGGCTGATGCTGGCGGCGGCGGTGCTGATCGCGTGGCGATTGTGGTCGGGCATGCTGGACAAGAGGGCCTATGGCGAGACGACGTTCATCCTTCAACTGCCGCTCTGGACCGCCTATGCCGCCTGCCTCGCCGCCGCGCTCGTGTTCGCGCTGACAGCGGCCTTCTGCCTCTGGCGCAGCCTGCGCGGGGACGTCGCCGGGTGAGCGGGATCACCATCGCGCTGTGGTCGTTTCCGGTCCTGCTGGGCCTGATCTTCGTGCGCATCCCCATCGGACTGGCGATGCTGGCCTGCGGGATTGGCGGGACATGGATCCTGAGCGGCAACCCCGCGATGACGCTGGGGCAGATGAAGCATCAGGTCTACGGCACCTTCTCCAGCTATTCGCTGAGCATCGTGCCGCTGTTCCTGCTGATGGGACAGTTCGCGACGCTGGGGGGCATGTCGCGGGGGCTGTTCAAGGCGGCCGAAGCGTTTCTGGGCCATCGGCGCGGCGGCATCGCGATGTCGGCCATCGGCGCCTGCGCGGGGTTCGGCGCGATCTGCGGATCCTCGCTGGCAACGGCGGCCACGATGGGTCAGGTCGCGCTGCCCGAGCTGCGACGCGCCGGCTACGACGGCCGCCTTGCGACAGGCACGCTTGCGGCGGGTGGAACCCTGGGCATCCTGATCCCGCCCTCCGTGATCCTGGTGATCTACGCGGTGCTGACCGAGCAGAACATCGCCAAGCTGTTCATGGCCGCGATGGTGCCGGGGCTGCTGGCGGCCGCGGGCTACATCGGCTGCATCGCGCTGCTGGCGCGGTTCGGATCGGGCGCTGGCGCCGTTCTGCCACGGGTGCGATGGGGCGCCCGGATGCGGGCGCTGGCGGACGTCTGGCCGGTGATCGTCATTTTCGTCGTCGTGGTCGGCGGGATCTATGCCGGCATCTTCACCCCGACCGAGGCGGCGGCGGTGGGCGCCGCCGGCACCGGCCTGGTGGCGCTAGCCGGCGGTGCGCTGAGCTGGGTCTCACTGCGCGATGCGATCCTCGCCACCGCGTCCAGCACGGCAATGATCTTCCTGATCGTGCTGGGGGCGGCGCTGTTCAACGGGTTTCTGGCTCTCAGCCAGATGCCGCAGAACGCGGCGCTCTGGGTCTCGGGGCTGGGCGTGTCGCCATGGGTGGTGATGGCGGCGGTGCTGGTGCTCTACCTCGTCTTCGGCTGCGTGATGGACAGCCTGTCGATGATCCTGCTGACCGTGCCGATCTTCTATCCGGTCATGGCGGTGCTGGACTTCGGGCTGTCGCCCGAGGAGTTCGGCCTGTGGTTCGGCATCCTCGTGCTGATCGTTGTCGAGGTGGGGCTGATCACGCCGCCGGTGGGCATGAACCTCTTCGTCATCAATGGCATGGCGCCGGGCGTGCCGATCGGCCAGACGTTCCGCGGTGCGATGCCCTTCGTCGCGACCGACATGATCCGCGTGGCGGTTCTGATCGCGTTCCCTGTGTTGACGCTAGGTCTGGTGCGGCTGTTCTACTAGCGCCCGCTAGAAATCCACCTCGACCGCGACGCCGCGTTCGACCGCCAGGTCCACGACGGCCGAGGCGACGGCGAGGTCCTGCAACCCGACGCCGGTGCCATCGAAGAGCGTGATTTCCTCGGGCGAGGTGCGCCCCGGATGGGTGCCGTTCACGACCGCGCCGATCTCAACGATGTCGCCCTCGGCCAGCAGCCCGTCGGCCACGGCATGCTGCGCCTCGCCGATGCTGACGGATTGCGCCACCTCGTCGGTGAAGACGGTGGCGCGGGCGAGGATGGCGGCCTCGACCTCCTGCTTGCCCTTCGTGTCGGTGCCCATGCAGGCGATGTGGGTGCCCGGCGTGACATGCGCGTCCAGCAGCGACGGCGCGTGCGCCGAGGTGATGGTGATGATCACGTCCGCCTCGGCGCCCAGCCGGTCGAGCTCCACCGCCTCGAAGGGCACGCCCTCGTCGGCGGCGCAGTCGGCAAGGCGCGACAGCATCTCGGGGTGGTAGTTCCAGCCGATGACGCGGTCGAAGTCACGCTGGCGCAACGCCGCACGCATCTGGAAGGTGGACTGATGGCCGGCGCCGATCATGCCCAGCACGCGGGCGTCGGGCCGCGCCAGATGCCGGATCGAGACCGAAGACGCCGCGGCGGTGCGCAACGCGGTCAGCAGGTTGCCGCCCACCACGGCGCGGCAGCGGCCGGTGTCGGCGTCGAAGAGGAAGATCGTGGACTGGTGATTGGTCAGGCCGCGATCGGCGTTGCCCGGCCAGAAGCCGCCCGATTTCAGCCCCAGCGCCAAGCTGTCGCGGTCGAACCCCGACTTGAAGCCGTACAGCGCGTCGGCATGGCCGATCGCCTCGCGGATTACAGGGAAGTTGTAGGCTCGTCCCCGCGCCATCGAGGCGAACACCGCCTCGACGGCGTCATAGGCCGCCTCGGGCGTGATCAGGTCGGCGATGGCGGATTCGGGCACGATGATCATCGGGTCTGTCCTTGTTCTGCTGTTGCTTGGGGCGGGCCAATTCCGCGCCACGTTGAAATCGGCCTGCGCCCGGCGCCTCAGGCCGCGGGGTGCGCTGTCATGAAGCGGTGGTACAGCCATCCGCCAAGCGCCGCCCCGATGATCCAGGCATAGCCAGAGAGCACGGCAAGAAACGGTACCCACACCGTCGCCACCGAGAACACCGCCGCCAGTCCGAAGGCACGCACTGCCGCACCATTCCAGCCATTGCCATAGTGGTAGGCCCCGCCCTCCGCGGCATAGAGATCGTCCACCGACAGCGTCTGACCGCGCAGGCGATAGTAATCCACGATGATGATCCCGAAAATCGGGGCCAGCGTGGCGCCCAGAGTGTTGACGAAGCCGCTGATGCCAAATTCGCTGATGAAGCTAGTCCAGAACCCGCCGATCACCAGTGCGAAAAGAGAGGTAATGATGCCCGCCGCACGAAAGCTGATCCGCTCGGGCGCGAGATTGGCGATCCCGTTCACCGCAGGAATGAAATTCGCCACCAGGTTGATCCCCACCGTCGCCGCAAGGAAGGTGACGGCGGCAATCAGGCTCAGCAGCAGGCTGTCGGTCCGTTCCACGATCTCGGTCGGGTTAATGATCGGCTCGCCGAACACCACGGCTGCCCCGCCCGTAGTCAGCAGCGCCAGCGCGGAAAACAGGATCATGTTGAACGGCAGTCCGGCCAGATTGCCCAACACCATTGCCTTGCGGTTCCGCGCATAGCGCGAGAAATCGCTGAAATTAATCATCACCGCGGCGAAATATGCGACCATCGTGCCGACGATTGCGATGAACCCCGTGGTCTCGGTTAGCCATGTGGCATCCGCATTGGCAAAGATCGTTGCGGTGGCCTGCAACAGTTCCCCGTCCGACCGCTGCCACAGCACGACCACCAGCCCCGCCATAACCAGGTAGACGAAGGGCCCCGCGATGTTCAGGAAGGTTCCGATCCGAGTCATGCCGCGCCAGAAGATCGCAATGTGGAACGCCCAGACCAGCACGAATGACAGCCAGTCGATCCCGGTAAGCCCCAGGAACTCGGCCCCGCCCGATGCCCCGGTCAGCGACCGGATCAGCAGCGCCAACGCGGTGGAGGCGAAATAGACCTGCACGCCGTACCAGAACACCGCGACGGCGGCGCGCAGGATGGCTGGCAGCTTCGCGCCCACCACCCCCATGCTGGCCCGTGCGAGGACCGGAAAGGCGATGCCGTATTTCTCACCCGGCGCACCGGAAAGGTTGACCATGAACATGGTGAACCCCCCGGCCGCGATCAGCGCTGCGAAAGCCGTCCAGCCGCTGACTCCGTAGGACACGAAAAGCGACGCCACCAGCGTGTAGCCGAAAAGCGATTGCACATCGTTTGCCCAGATGTTGAAAATGGGAAACCAGCCAAAGGTCTTTTCCGACGGATCGACCGGGTCCAGCGTGTTGCCGTCCGGACCCATCGTATGGCCACTCGCCACCGTGCTAGGCTGAGCCGCATCTATCATGGCACTTCCCCCCCGTTTCGACTGTCGTGTCAGCTGTTCGGCCGCACACGGCGTGCAGGGCGGCAGGGCGTTGACCCGCCCGTGCCGGCTTTCCCGCCCTTGGCGCCGCTCCTCCAGAAGACGGGCGGTGTCAGTAGGCCTTGCCGCGGGCGGAGACGGGCCAGAGCGTTTCGACCTTGCCGTTCCGCACCCCGACATACCAGTCGTGCACGTTGCAGGTCGGGTCGCAGTGGCCGGGCACCAGCCGCAGCTTCTGGTTCACCTTCAGCACCCCGTCGGGGTCGGCGACGACGCCGTGCTCGTCGGAGCACTTCACGTATTTCACGTCGTCGCGGCCGTAGACGACGGGCAGGCCGCTGTCGACCGACTGCGCCTTCAGCCCCGCGTCGACGATGGCCTTGTCGGGCTTCGCGTGGCTCATCACCGAGGTCAGCAGGAACAGCGCGTTCTCCCACTCGCCGCGGTCGATGCGGTTGCCGTCCTTGTCGAGGATGCGGCCGTAATCGGCATCCATGAAGGCGTAGGAGCCGCATTGCAGTTCGTTGAAGACGCCCGAGGCGGATTCGAAGTAGTAGCTGCCGGTGCCGCCGCCGCCGACGATGTCGCAGTCCAACCCCTCGGCCTTCAGCGCGTCGATGGCGTCGCGCACCATGTCGATGGCGATCTTCGTCTTGGCCTCGCGCTCGTCGTAGCTGTCGAGGTGCTGCATCGCGCCCTGGTAGGCCTGCAACCCGGCAAATCGCAGCCCCTCGGCCGCGTCGATGGCCTTGGCAAGCTCTACCACCTGGGGCGTCGTGGTCACGCCGCAGCGGCCCGCACCGCAGTCGATCTCGACCAGACACTCGATCTGGGTGCCGTGCTTCTCCGCGGCGGCCGAGAGGTTGGGGATGTTGTCCATGTCGTCGACGCAGCAGATCGTGCGTGCCCCCAGCTTGGGGATCCGCGCCAGCCGGTCGATCTTTTCGGGCTGGGTCACCTGATTGGAGACCAGCACGTCCTTGATCCCGCCGCGGGCGAACACTTCGGCCTCGCTGACCTTCTGGCAGCACACCCCGACCGAGCCGCCAAGCCGTTCCTGGAGAAGCGCGACGTCGACCGACTTGTGCATCTTGCCGTGCACGCGGTGACGCATGCCGTGGGATTTCGCGAACGCGCCCATCTTCGCGATGTTGCGCTCCAGCGCGTCCAGATCGAGGATCAGGCACGGGGTCTGGATGTCGGCCTCGTCCATGCCGGGCACGGCGGGAACGTCGTAGCCGACTTCGAGGCCGTCGAGGTTCAGGTCCTTCATCGCTTGCTCCTAGTTCTGCATCCAGGGCAGTTTGCCCAGATCGACGTTGCCGCCGGTGATGACGACGCCGACGCGGCGGCCGGCGAATTCGTTCGGGTTCTTCAGGATCACGGCCAGCGGCACGGCGCAACTGGGTTCGATCACGATCTTCATGCGCTGCCATGTGAGCCGCATCGCGTCCACGATCTCGTCTTCGGCCGCGGTCAGGATGTCGGTGACGTGGTTGCGCACGAAATGCCAGGTGAGGTCTTTCAGCGGCACCTTCAACCCGTCCGCCACCGTTTGCGGCGCGTCGTCGGCGATGATGTGGCCGGCCCGGAACGACCGCGCCGCATCGTCCGCCTGCAGCGGTTCGGCCGCGATGATCCGCACGTCGGGCGCGATGGAGGACAGCGTCAGGCAGGTGCCGGAGATCATGCCGCCGCCGCCGATCGGCGCAACCACCGTGTCGACAGGGCCGCCGAAATCCTCCATCTGCTCCATGAATTCGCGGCTGCACGTCCCCTGCCCCGCGATCACCCGGGGGTCATTGTAGGGGTGGACGAAATCGGCGCCGGTTCGCGCCTGAACGGTGGCGAACACCGCCTCGCGGCTGCTGGTGGAGGGTTCGCATTCGGTGATCAGGCCACCATAGCCGCGCACGGCGTCCTTCTTGGCCTCTGGCGCGGTGCGCGGCATCACCACGTGGCACGGAATGCCGCGGCGCCCGGCCGCATAGCTGAGCGACAGGGCGTGGTTGCCCGACGAATGCGTGGCCACGCCCATCGGCGCCTCGGCCTCGGACAGGCCGAACACGGCGTTTGCGGCGCCGCGCACCTTGAATGCACCCGCCTTCTGGAAGTTCTCGCACTTGAAGAACAGCTCGCAACCGGCCAGCCCGTTAAGGTAATCGGACGTGAGGACCGGCGTGCGGTGGATGTAGGGGCGGATCCGGTCGTGAGCCGCGACCACATCCTCCCACGTCGGGACCACCATGCCGTTCATGTCCTTCATGCCGCCGCCGCCTTCCGCTCCGCCTTGTCGTGCCGATAGTACGCCTGCGCGGCCGCGACGCCAGACCCCAGGCGCACCGGCAGGCCGAGATCGACCATCACCATCTCGGCGACGCCCAGACCCGACAGCATCATCGCGTCGGTCAGCGATCCCAGATGGCCGATGCGGAACACCTTGCCCGCGACATCGCCCAGGCCGACGCCGAAGGCCATGCCGTAGTCGCGCGCGGCCACGGTCACGATGTCGGTGGCGTCGAAGCCCGGCGGCGTGCGTACCGCGCTGACCGTGTCCGACCGCACGCCCGGTTCGGCGCACAGCGTCATCCCCCAGCCGTCGACCGCCCGCCGCACGCCTTCGGCGATGCGGTGGTGGCGCGCGAAGACGGCGTCGAGCCCCTCGGCCTCCAGCATCGCCAGCGCCGTCTTCAGCCCGTTCATCAGCCCGACGGCGGGCGTGTAAGGATAGGCGCCCTTGGAATAAGCCGCCGCCATGTCGCGGATGTCGAAGAAGGTGCGCGGCAGCCCCGCGCCCTCGACCGCGGCCATCGCGCGAGCGCTGAACCCGGTGATGGCGAGGCCGGGCGGCAGCATGAAGCCCTTCTGGCTGCCCGCCACGGCGACGTCCACGCGCCAGTCGTCGAAGCGGAAATCCATCGACGCGATGGAACTGACGCCATCGACGAACAGCAGCGCGGGGTGGTCTGCGGCGTCGATGGCGCGGCGCACGGCCGCGATGTCCGAGACCACGCCGGTCGCCGTCTCGTTATGGGTGGCGAGAACGGCGGAGACGACATGACCGCTATCGGCACGCAGCGCGTCCTCGACCGCCGCCGCCGGGATGCCGGCGCCCCAGGGCGCCTCGACGATCTGCACGTCCAGCCCGTGGCGCTGGCACATGTCGATCCAGCGGTGGCTGAACATGCCGTTGCGCACGGCTAGAACCCTGTCGCCGGGCGACAGCGTGTTGGTCAGCGCCGTTTCCCAGCCGCCGGTGCCGGTGGACGGAAAGATGAAGATCTCCGCCGCCGCGGACTTCAGGACCCGCCGCACCCCGTCGAGGCAGGGGTGCAGGATCTCCGCGAACAGCGGCGACCGATGGTCGATGGTCGGCATGTGGCAAGCCAGACGCACGGCCTCGGGCATGTTCGTCGGACCTGGAATGAAGACCGGGTTCTGCAGGCTCATCTCGTCCTCCCTTGCAGCGGCGTTCGCGCATGATAGTCCATCCGGTCACCAGCGGCCATTTTTTCGGAAACGTTTTTCATGCCGGTGGCGGCGCCAGGATCCATAATTCTTACAGTATCTTGCGATTTTGCGCCCGGCGTGGATCGGGGAACACGCGAAACGCGGCGCAACTTGCACCCGGCCGTCGCCGGCCGTAGCGTCGGCCCCGCGACGAGCATGCCTTCGGGTACCACGCGAGGCCACGAAAGGACGCATACGATGAAGATCGCGATGATGGCGCAGAACGCCAACCTCTATTCCCACAAGCGGATAAAAGAGGCGGCGGAGGCGCGCGGCCACGAGCTCGACATCATCAAGACGCTGGGATGCTACATGAACATCGCCAGTCGCCGCCCCGAGATTTACTACAACGGCGAAAAGCTGCCGACCTACGATGCCGTGATTCCCCGGATCGGCGCATCGGTGACGTTTTACGGGCTGGCCGTCCTCCGTCAGTTCGAGGTGATGGGCACCTATCCACTGAACGAAAGCGTCGCCATCGGCCGGTCGCGCGACAAGCTTCGGGCGATGCAGCTGATGGCGCGCGACGGGATCGGGCTGCCGGTCACCACCTTCGCCCACGATCCGAAACAGACCGAAGAGGTGCTGAAGGTCGCGGGCGGCGCGCCGACCGTCATCAAGCTGCTGGAGGGGACTCAGGGCATCGGCGTGGTGCTGGCCGACACCGACCGCTCCGCCAAGTCGGTGATCGAGGCGTTCCGTGGCGCCAACGTGAACATCATGGTGCAGGAGTTCATCAAGGAGGCTGGCGGCACCGACATTCGCGCGCTGGTCATCGGCGGCCGTGTCGTGGCGGCGATGAAGCGGACCGGCGCCGAGGGCGAGTTCCGGTCGAACCTGCACCGCGGTGGCAGCGCCGCCGTCATCAAGCTGAGCCCGGAGGAGCGCGCGACCGCCGTTCGCGCCGCAAAGTCGATGGGGCTGAACGTCTGCGGCGTCGACATGCTGCGTGCCAATCACGGGCCAGTCGTGATGGAGGTGAACAGCTCGCCCGGTCTCGAAGGGGTCGAGAAGGCCACCGGCATCGACATCGCCGGCCAGATCATCGAATACATCGAAAAGCACGCCAAACCGGGCAAGACGAAGACCGTCGGCAAGGGATAGACGCGACGTGGCGGCCCGCGACGACGCTACCCCGCCCGACGGCGGGCGGGGTACGCAGCAACCGTTCGCCATCGGCGGCACCACGGTCGCGCCGGGAACGCGCCGCACAATCGACCTGCCGGTCAGCGTGCTGAGCGACCACACGCCCGTGACGATGTCGGTGCAGGTGATCCACGGCCGTCGCCCAGGCCCTGCGATCTTCGTCTCGGCCGCCGTTCACGGCGACGAGGTGATCGGGGTCGAGATCGCGCGCCGCCTGCTGCGCGCCCCGCAAGTGGACAGCCTGCGCGGCACGCTGATGGTGGTGCCCATCGTCAATGCCTTCGGCTTTCTGAACAACTCGCGCTACATGCCCGACCGCCGCGACCTGAACCGCGTCTTTCCAGGCTCGCCCAGCGGATCGCTGGCCGCCCGCCTCGCCCATATCTTCATGACCGAGATCGTTGCGCGGGCGGAGTTCGGAATCGACCTGCACTCCGCCGCCATCCACCGCACCAACATGCCGCAGATCCGCGTCTCGGCCTCGACCCAGGCGACCGTGGACCGGGCCAACGCCTTCGGTGCGCCGGTGGTGATCCGCGCGAAGCTGCGCGACGGGTCGCTGCGCGGCGCCGCACGCGCGCGCGGCGTGGACATCCTGCTTTACGAAGCCGGCGAGGCCCTTCGCTTTGACGAACTGTCGGCCCGGGTCGGGGCGTCCGGCATCCTGCGCGTCATGCACGCAATGGGCATGATCGGCGCGAAGGGGTTGGCAAATCGCCGATCCGCCCCGATTCAGGCCGGCACGTCGTCTTGGGTCCGTGCGCCGGCCGGCGGTCTGCTGCGGTCGTTCAAGGACGCGGGCGAGAATGTCGACGTCGGCACCCTGCTCGGCATCGTCACGGACCCGTTCGGCGAGGCCGAGGTCGAGATCGCGTCGCCCGCTTCGGGCCTGATCCTGGGCCGCGCCACCATGCCTGTCGTGAACGAGGGCGACGCGGTGTTCCATATCGCCCCGACCGCCGTGGACACCGACGCGCGGATGGCCAACCTGGCCACCGACCTCGAGGCCGATCCGATGTTCGACGAGGATGAGATCCTGTAGTCGGCCTCCCGGCGCAGGCGCGAGCGGCCCCAATTCCGGCCCCTCGAAAGTCTAACGCCGAGTGCACTACCGATCGCGGCTGAGAGGGGCGGGCAGCCGGTTCGCCCTCCAGCGAAGTCAGCCGCAGATGCGCGCCGCATTCCAGAGACTCTGCGGCAGGTGTGCTGGGTCCCACAGCCGCGACAGCAGTCGCCGGCTGTGGACAGGCGCACAGATCTGAGCCGGCGATAAAAACGCCATGTGGGCATCAGCCCGGCATCCCAATAGTAGGACCGGCCCCAACTGTAGGACCGGCCGCCATTTTGGGACCCGCGCAGCCGCGCGCGCCGTGATCCGCAGTTACTGGCCGGTTGTAGGCTCGGTTCCGGTTCCATCGAGGTCGGTGCCGCCTATCCCGGTGCCGGTGCCGGTGCCAGTGCCGATACCCGTGCCCGTGCCCGTG
>PPFU01002582.1_pt1 | contig 11980 bp, 9 predicted proteins | sample 1535991 | NCBI WGS metagenome assembly PPFU01 (sample SAMN04901290, study PRJNA319586) | Hypolithon metagenome, whole genome shotgun sequencing project. | isolation source: Antarctic Hypolithon | place: Antarctica: Miers Valley | collected 2014 | reverse complement strand
CGCGCTTTGCGCTGACCCGTCGTAAAGCGGTCCCGAGCAACGACGTAAGGCTTCAGTGGGTGGCGTTCGTGTCGGATAGCGTAGATTGGCTACTCGCTGAACGAGTCGGCGAGCGAAGCGTCTGGTACAGCGATGTTACACTTCGCCCATGCCCAGCTCCCCCGGCGTCGAGTCCCTCACCGTCCCGCTCCGCGCCGTCACCCGCGGCCCGCTGCACCACTTGTTCGGCTACTACGAGAAGACCCCCTGGTCCGCCGACGGCCGACACTTGCTCGCCCTCGAGACCGCCTTCGCCGACCGCAACCCTCAACCTGGCGAACACGCCACCGTCGGCCTCATCGACCTCGATGACGACGACCGCTTCATCGAATTCGACACCGTCACCCAGTGGTCGTGGCAGCAGGCCAACATGCTCCAGTGGCTCGGCTCGGACCCCAGTCGCGAGGTCATCTACAACCGCACCCGCGACAGCGGCGATCGACCCATCGCCTGTGTCCGCGATATCGAATCCGGGGACGTGCGGACACTGGACGACTCGATCTACGCCGTCACCCCCGACGGCTCCACGGCCGTCACGCTCGACTTCCACCGGCTCCAGTGGCTCCGCCCCGGCTACGGCTATGTCTCCGCGGCGGGTGCGATACCCCAGGATCCCGCCCCCGCGAACAGCGGCATCTCCCGCGTCGATATCGCCAGCGGGAAGAGCGAGCTGCTGCTCTCGATCCGCGAGATCGCCGAGTTCGACCCCGTGTCCGAACGCCGCGGGTGCCCGCACTGGGTCAACCACCTGCAGATCAACCCCGCGGGCACGTGGGTGAGTTTTCTGCACCGCTGGCAACCCGACGACCCGGACCTGGACAAGCGGGGCCTCCGCACCCGGCTCATGGCGTTCCAACTCGACGATGCCTCGACCCTTCGCCCCCTGTGCGACACCCGCTACTTCTCCCACTACGACTGGTGCGACGACACCTCGATCCTCGGCTGGGCCAACGCCCCCCTGGGCACGTCCGGTGAAGAGAGTCGAGGCCACGCCAAGCACTTCTACCTCTTTGACCTCGACGGCACGCAATCCGACCCCGTCGCCCCCGACGCCCTACGCAACGACGGCCACTGCTCCTATTCCCCCGCCTCCACCCCCAGCGGCCCGCGACGCTGGGTGCTCAGCGATGGCTCCGAAGACGACCGCTGGTATCGCACCCTCTATCTCTGGGACACGCAGACGGGCGAACGCCACGACCTCGCCCGCCTCCTCGCCCAGCCCAGGGAATGGCCCCGTGAGGCCCGCTGCGACCTGCACCCCCGCTGGAACCGCGACGGCACGCAGGTCTGCATCGACTCCGCCCACGAAGGCACGCGGCAGATGTACGTGCTGGATGTGAGTTCGATCACCGGCAAGGAGTGAATCGCCAAAGTGCTCTTCACCGGCCAGCGATCCGGGCCGTCCTCGGCCCCCGTCGACGTGACACACCCGGATCGCCACGCCAATCCCGGACCCCAGCCACACACACCGATGAGGCCCACGATCTGGAGCGGGACCCGTGATCCTTTTCCAGTGGCTCCTAGGTGCCTGTCGGAGAACCCCTCTCGCCGATCACGGCCGAGGACGACCGGTCCAAAGGGGGTCGGCCGCCGTGTTCGCCGCGGATGCTGACGGGGCTGCTGGTGTACGGGTACTGCGTGGGGATCCCTTCGAGCAGGAAGATCGAGGCCGCCACCAACGAGCAGGCGCCCTCCCGCGTGCTCAGCGACGATCAGCACCCGGACCCCTTCCGGGGGTGACACGAGTGTGAACCGCCGCCGCGAGCACCTGCCCCAACTGGCGGCGTTGTTCACGCAGTTGCTGCGGCTGTGTCAGGAGGCGGGGCTGGTGAAGCTGGGACACGTGGCGCGGGACACCAAGCTCAAGGCCAACGCGGGGATCGAAAGAGTGTCGCATATAACCTGTAGAACTCCCTATTGATCCTCGGCACTCATCGCCCATCATGCGTCGTGAGGCGGGAAGGTGCAGCAGGCATCCGAAGTTTTCTAGATGGCGTGTCGGCTACCGTTTTCATGGCCGACGTGTAAAACGCGACGCCGCCTACGCCTTGCCCGCCCCCGCGAGGCTTGCCGCCACTGCGACCAACTCGTCTGCGTAAACCGGCTTGCTGATATGCACCTGAAACCCCGCCAGCAGCGCGCGGCGTTCATCGTCGCGGCTGGCGTAGGCGGTCAGGGCGACGGCGGGGAGCTTTTCCACCGTGTGCCCGGCCGCTCTCACGGCGCGGATCAGGTCGTACCCGTCCCGCTCGGGCATCCCCAGATCGCTCACGAGCAGGTTGGGCAACGCTCCGGTCGCCCCGATCGCATCCATCGCTTCGTTCACGCTCCCCGCCGTCATTACAATCGCGCCGACCTGTTCCAGCACCTTCGCCAGCACCGTCCGCGCGTCGGGTTCGTCATCCACCACCAGCACGCGCAGCCCGTCGAGGCGCGGCCCGGTCAGCAAGCGTCGGGGTCCGCCCGCCTGTTCCGCATCAGGCGGAGAAGGGGGGGGCGCCCGGTGCGGCTGGTCTTCGCCCGACTCCTCTTCATCCTCCCGCCCGGTGCTTGCGCGGACCGCGGTGATGGGCAGCTCCACCGTGAACGTCGACCCGCTCGGCGGGTTCTCGCCGGCGCTTTCGGCGCGGATCGTCCCGCCGTGCAGTTCCACAATGTGCTTGACGATCGACAGCCCCAGCCCCAGCCCGCCGACCATCCGCTTGGTGCTGCCGTCGGCCTGGCGGAACCGCTCGAAGACGTGCGGCAGAAACTCTTTGGTGATGCCCCGCCCGGTGTCGCTCACCACGATGCGGGTCGTCGATGCCTCGCGCGACAGCGTGAGCCGCACCGTGCCGCCTTTGGGCGTGAAGTTCACCGCGTTGATCAGCAGGTTCCACACGACCTGCTGCAAACGCCCGGCGTCGCATGAGCCCGTGTTGGCGGCAGGATCAAGCTCGGCGACGAGTTCAATGCCCTTGGCGTCGGCGGCCGGCTGCACCACCGCCAGCGCCGCGCCGAGGGCGGCCGTCAGGTCGCACGGCTGCATGTTGATCCGCAACTTGCCCGACACAATGCGCGACACGTCCATCATGTCGTCGATCAACTGCTTCTGAGCCATGCAACTCTGCCGAATGGCGCTCATCCCTTCGGCCAGATCCTCGTCGCCCACCTGTTTACCCTCAAGAATGTGCGCCCAAAGGTTGATCGCGGTTAGTGGCGTCCGCAATTCGTGGCTGAGCGTGGCGAGGAACACGTCCTTAGCGCGGCTGGCGGCTTCGGCTTCCAACCGCAGTTCCTGCTCGTGTGTCAGCCGGTCGGTGATGTCAGTGCCTGTTGTCAAGATCGACGCGGGCTTGCCCTGGGCGTCATGATCGAGTGACCACCGGCACAGCAGCGTGACCCGTCTTCCGTCCCTGGCGTATTGGATCACCTCGCCGATCATCCGGCTCTTCGCCCGCAGTTCCGCAATCATTTGATGAAATGGCCTTTGAAACTCGGTCTTCAACAACTGGTGCAGGTCCCGCCCGATTGCCTCGTCGCGCGTGTAGCCGAAGATTTGTCCGGCCCCGTGGTTCCAGTAGGTGATGCGGTTGAGGACGTCGCGGACAAGGATCGCGTCGTTGCTCAGGTCCAGCAGGCGGGCCTGCTCGGCCAGCCGGCGCTCGGTCCGCCGCCGGGCACTGATGTCGTCGATCGCCAGCAGGATCAGCTTCGCCTCGCCAGTCGCCGGAAGGCGGCGGGCGTTGAGCAGCATCGTGCGCTGCCCGACGCCGGGGAAGTCATGTTCGACCTCAAAATCCTCAAACGACGCCTCGCCGTTGCGCAGCAGGTCGGCGAGCCTGGCCCGCAGGGCGGGGATGTCCCACTGCCCGTCGCCGAGTTCGTAGAGGGTCCGGCCGACGGTCTTGTCGGGCGCGACGTCGAACACTCGGTAAAACGCGGCGCTGGCCTCCTTGACGCAGAACTGCGCGTCGAGCACGATGAGCGGCTCACGCAGCGTCTTGACGATAGCGACGGCGTAGTCGGGCGGAACGGAATTGTCTGGCCAAGGGCTTGCCTGTAGGTCACTCATCGGAGGCAAAGTATCGCGAAGCCCCCCCCCAAGCAACGTGCGGTCCACGGCAGAACAGTTCGCAGGGTGTCTCGACACGCCGCTTGTGCGTCCGTGGTGCGTCAAGACGCACCGTATGATTCCGTTGACGTCCTATTTCGTCGCCGCTAGAACCTGGTATTGGCCCGGGTTTCCCAAAAGAAGCTTCCTCTTCTCCTTCTTCACCCGGGGCCATTTTTTAAGCCGCCAAGCAGGGTGCGGGTGGGGCTTGACGCACGGATGGCGTGTCGTCTTGCGTCGAATTGAAGGGCGGTCAAAACGGGGTCGCTTTTGGAAATGATGGCCTGTGACACGGGGAAACGGCAGCAGGTCGGGTGCGGCTGGCCGGGCCGTGAGGCGGTGGGTGTAGCGGCACGCTGCTTGTTAATGGGGTGGGAAAAGCGAGCCTTCGAAGATCGTCACCTCGGCACGCAGGCGTACGCGCCGCGTTCTACCGCCGGACCAAACGGATCATCACACGCCCGATCGTTCCGGAGATTTTGGATAATGAGCAAGTACAGCAGATTTGAACGTTTGGTAGCATGATCTTATGCGACTCGCTGACTTTATCCTTTCAAACGTCGAACCCATCCTGGTGGAGTGGGAGAAGTTCGCACGCAAAATCTGGCCCGGCGCTGCGGTCGACCCGACGACGCTACGCGATCACGCCGCAGGCATCCTCCGCGCGGCGGCGGCGGACATGCAGTCCGCGCAGACGCCAAAGGAGCAGTCCGACAAGTCCCAGGGTGACGGGCAGACCGGGGATAGCGACGGCGTGGATGAAGCTGCCAAGCAGCACGGCGTCGACAGGGTGGATGCCGGGTTTCACCTGGGGGCGTTGGTCTCGGAGTACCGCGCGCTCCGGGCGAGCGTGCTGCAGCTTTGGCAAGAAAGTGCGCGCACTCCCGACGTGCGCGATCTGCAGGACGTGACGCGGTTCAACGAATCGATCGATCAGTCGCTGGCCGAGTCAGTCGAGGGTTTCATGCAGCAGGTCGATCTCGAGCGCGATTCGATGATCAAGGAACAGGCGGCGCGCGAGGGAGCGGAGAACGCCAATCGCGCCAAGGACACGTTCCTCGCCGTCCTCAGCCACGAGCTGCGGACGCCGCTCAACGCCATCGTGGGTTGGGTCAGCATCCTTCGGAACCAGAAATGCAACGAGGTGGACTTGGAGGAGGGGCTCGACGTCATCCAGCGCAGCACGGACGCGCAGGGGAGAATTATCACCGACATCCTGGACGTCTCACGGATCATCTCAGGCAAGATGACACTGGACATCCGCCCCGGCGATTTGTCAGCGGTCATCAAAGCGGCGGTTGAAGCGACGCGCCCCGCCGCCGAGGCGCGCGGCGTCGCGCTCGACATCGACCTGGACCCGTCGGCCCGCTATGCCTCCTGCGATGCGACGCGGATGCAACAAGTCGTCTGGAACCTTGTCTCTAACGCCGTCAAGTTCACGCCCAGTGGCGGACGGGTCGGCGTCAAGCTCTTTTTGGACCAATCCGAGGTGCACATCGAGGTCACTGACACCGGAGAGGGAATCGACCCGGAATTCCTGCCCCACATCTTCGACCGTTTCCGCCAGGCGGACGGCAGCTCGCGAAGGAAAGCCGGCGGGTTGGGCCTGGGCCTTTCCATCGTCAAGCACATCGTCGAGGCGCACGGCGGGGCGATCGAGGCGCGCAGCGTGGTCGGCACGGGAACGACGTTTCGCGTACGGCTGCCCGTCAAGGCCGTCGCCGTCAATGAAGACGGCCAAGCCGTTGCAAGCGGGTTGCGGTCGGCTGACGAGCGTCGCGCGACCCGTTTCTCGCCCGTGCGCCTCGACGGGCTCCGCGTGCTGGTCGTGGACGACGAGGCCGACGCGCGGCGGCTGCTGGTCAGAGTGCTCGAACAAGTCGGCGCGATCGTCACGGCGGCGGGCAGTGTGGCCGAAGCGCTGGAGGCGATGGAAAGATCCCCGCCGGAAGTGCTGGTCAGCGATATTGGGATGCCCGGCGAGGACGGCTACGACTTGATCCGTCAGGTGCGCAGCCGCGGGCGCCACCCCCGCGACCTGCCGGCCGTCGCCCTGACCGCGTTCGTGCAAAAGGACGATCAACGCCGCGCGTTGCTCGCAGGGTTTCAGGTCCACGTTGCCAAACCTGTGGACCCGGACGACTTGACCGCAGTCATCGCCAGCCTCGCGGGGCGTACCGGGTAGCTCGCGGAATCAGAAGGGGGGACATTTCTTATTCGCACCGAGCCGCCGGCCGAACCAGGCGGCCCTCGCCTGTCTCCACCCTCACTCCGCTTTCCTCGGCCGCCCGCGCTCCCGCAGCGTGCCCGCCAGGGGCATCACGCACCAGGCGGTCCACTGGAAGTTCCCGCAACGCCCCGGCCAGCGCCGGCACAGAGGCGTCAATAGACCGCCGCACCTTCGGACCGTTCCCGCCACTCACCGCCACGGTTGAGGACATGCCACACGACGCCGCCGGGTTGTTGAGCTACGGCGCGGGGCATGCGGGTAAGTGACAGAGTGAGCCGAGGGGGTCAAATATGGACTTGTCTTTTTTTCTGTCCCGCCAAGGATCATCAGCCAGAGCACGATGTGGAACCCGGTGGCCTCCCCCCGGAAAGCGGCAGATCATGCCACCCGCCCTGCGCGCTCGGAACGATTCCGCTCTGCACCCACGTGTTCAATGCGCAGGCCTTGGATCTGCTCTCATGAAACGAGATGGCGTACATCGACCCCCTCTTCAACGGGCCGACGCGGGTTTGCGTTGCGACCTTAAGCGGGACGACGCTGCCGACTCATCGCCAGTCCGCCGAGGCCGACGAGGATCGCGGGACTGGTGGGTTCGGGAACGGGGTTGGTTTCGGCGAAACCGATGGACGCTTCGTGGAGTTGTTCGTCCAGCCCGTTGTTGAACAGCACGAACACCGGGTCGGATGCGACGCCGGGCAGGTCGCTGTTGAGGTGTGCCATCTCAATCAGGTAGATGCCCGCCGCAGGCGCCGGGTCGTGGTCACCATCGCTACCAAGCAGCGAAGTACGGATGTGGCATTGGGCACCACCCTCGTCGTCAACCTCGGGGCCGACGAAAGCATCGTCTCATCAGGCCGCGACCGGCTCCCACGACGGGATCGGGTCGTCCAGCGCCTGCCACGGCTTCGGACCCAGGGCGATCTCCGCGTCGGTCAGCAGGCACGCGTCAAGCGTCGCGGTCATCGCCGGCGGGTCCATGCCCATGCCGATGAACACGATCTCCTGGCGGCAGTCCCCGGTGGCCTCGTCCCACTTCTCATCGATCCAGCGGCGCGTCTCCTCATCGTCGGGCCACTGGGTTTTGGGCACCGAAGCGAACCAGTAGCCGGCCCGCTCAAGGGCGTAGCTCTTGCCCGCGGAGTTCCACATCGCGCAGAACTGCGGCCGACTCGCCAGCCAGGCGTAGCCCTTGCTCCGCACCACGTTCTTCATCAGCGTGTCCTGCACCGCGTTGATCAGCCGGCCGGGGTGGAAGGGCTTGCGGGCGCGGTACACGAAGCTGGAGATGCCGTACTCCTGGGTCTCGGGGACGTGCTCGCCGTTGAGCTCCTTCTGCCAGCCGGGCATCGCGCTGGCCTTGTCCTCGTCGTACAAGCCGGTGCCCATGATGTCGCAAGGCGACACCGCGCCTCGGGTGGCGCGGACCAATTTCGCGTCCGGGTTCAGCGTCCGCAGCACGCCCTCCAGCCGGCCCACCACCTCCGGCCGGGCGTCATCCGCCTTGTTGATCACGATCACGTTGGCGAACTCCACCTGGTCCGTGAGCAGGTCCACCACGTTCCGCTCGTCCTCCTCGCTCATCGCCTGGCCGCGGTCGATCAGGCCGTCCTCGGTGCCGAAGTCGTCGAAGAAGTGCAGCGCGTCCACGACCGTCACCATCGTGTCGAGCTGCGCCACGTCGCCCAGCGACAGGCCCGACTCGTCGCGGAAGCTGAACGTGGTCGCCACGGGCATCGGTTCGCCCACGCCGGTGGACTCGATGAGCAGGTGGTCGAATTTCCCGTCCCGCGCCAGCTTCGCCACCTCGATGATGAGGTCTTCGCGGAGCGTGCAGCAGATGCAGCCGTTGGTCATCTCGACCATCTTCTCATCCGTGCGTGAGAGCTGCGCGCCCCCGTCACGGACGAGGTTGGCGTCGATGTTGACCTCGGACATGTCGTTGACGATGACCGCGACGCGCAGCCCCTCGCGGTTGCGCAGGACGTGGTTGAGCAACGTCGTCTTGCCCGCGCCCAGGTAGCCCGAGAGGACGGTGACGGGGAGTTTCTTGTTGTTTTTCGTGCGGAAACGGAGCATCATTTTTCCCTGTGTGTGACGAAGTGTCAAGGGTCAGGTCAGCGGCGGAGCCAAGCGGCGGCCCCTCTTGCGAAGGACCGCCGCGAAGAAGACATCGAGTGTCACGCGATGCGGCGGCGACGCAACATCGCCACGCCACCGACCCCCGCCAGAAGCAAAGCGCTGGCGGGTTCGGGGACCGTCAGCACGAACGCCCGCGTGTTGCCGCCGAACGTGCCGAAGCCGGTGATGTCGCCCAGAGCATTGATCCCCTCGGCCGATTGGAGCACCCACCCGGTGTTGGCCGGCAGGAACGTGTTGAGGTCGATCGCCACGCCGGCCTCCCAGAGCGTCGCCACGGCGGGCAAGCCCGCAATGCGTTGTGAGTTACCGACAATCAATCCCGCGTCGTTCACATCGAGCGCGACGCTGTGGTAGTTCGTCGTCGCGCCGTCGTTGGTCGGCGTGTAGAGGTTGAACGGGGTCAATTCCGCGATGACACCGCTCTCCCACTCAAAGGCGCGCGTGATGCCGGTGGTGCTTGTCGTGCCGATGAGTTGGCCCACCGTCTGCCCGGTCGACGATGATCCGACTGCGACATTGTTCCCGTTGATGCCATACGCCTGACTGAACCGCGTGCCGTCGCCCAGCGAGCCGAGGTTGGTGGTCGTGCCATTGTCCCAGATCGTGGCCTGTGAAGTGCCCCCGCTGTTGCGCGACAAGCCGACCGCGACGCCGTTGTTATTGATCGCCCATGCACGGGCGGGCGTGGTCGTCAGGCCGTCGATCGATCCGAGATCGGCCGGCGCGTAGCCCGAGCCTTTATCGGCCCATCGGGTGGCCCTGCTGGCGGTGCCGTTGGAGGAGATGCCGACGATGACACTGCTGTTGTTGATGTCATGCGCCACGCCGCGCGTGTTGTCGCCGGCCAAGCGGGTCAGGCCGCTGATGGCTCCGTTGCGGTAGACAAAGGCATTGGAGTTGTTGTTGTCGCTCTCGCCGACGACGACGCCGTCGTCGTTCACGGCGTAGCCGCGTCCAAACACGTTGGTCGTGTTGATCGTGCCGAGGTAGGTCACCCAACCGCCGGTGGCGAGGTAGGGGTTGAGCGTGGTGTTGCCGGTCATGCCGCTGTTACCGGAGACCTGGCGGTTGTTGTTGATGTCCAGCGCGAAGTTCCGGGTGCCGTCGGGCAGCGTCGGGACGGCACTGATCTGATACGGGCCGGCCGCGTGGGCATCGGTGGCAACGGCGGTGAGACCGACGGCAGTGAAGAAGAGAGCGTAGCGATTCATAGGGTTTACCTTTCGGGGTGAATGAAAACGGAGAAGACAAACGGACGCGGAAAAAGCTCACTCGGGCCGTGGTGTGCGCAACCGCACCCCGGCCCAAGGCTGAGACAAACGGCCAGACCTTACACTAATATTGCGAAATCATTATCAAGTAATTGCCAAAAAAAGTCGGCGTATGCCGGCGGTGAGGGATCATGATCAGAACCGGTTATGACTTGGAACGCCGACTCAGCATCGCCAGTCCCCCAAGGCCCGCGAGCAGCAATGCGGTGGTGGGTTCGGGAACGGGCGAGCTGCCGAAGCCGAAGAAGATGATGCCCTCGTTGATCCCTACGAGGTCGTAGGTGCCGTCGGTCAGGTCGAAGCGGGCGACGCCGCCGAGGCGGATGCTGGACTCGGGGCCGGTGGGGTTGAGGAAGTTGACGTTGCCGAACAAGGCGTCGTAGGCCCCGTCGCCGTCTTCGTCAACACCGGTCAGCGCCGCCCCGCCCGAAAGCGTTCCGCCAGCTACGGCACCGGCGGCACCCAGCGCCCCGACCAAGGTGGCGGTGCCGTTATCGGGATTGATGCGGATGAGCGTGCCGGTGTCGAGGTCCCAGCCGTACAGGTCGTTGCCGACGCTGCCAAGCGAGATGATAAAGGCGTCCGGGTCCGTCGCACCCGCGGCAAGCAGCGCGGCGTTGACCGCGCCGGTCGAGCCGACGAGCGTGGCCACGCCGGTGGTGGTGTTGATTCCGTAGAGGGAATCGTCGCCGAAGGTGAAGGCAAACGCCCGACCGTCGGCGAGCACATCAAAGGCGGTCGACGTGATGCCCGCCGGTCCGCCGATGTTCGTACGGTTGCCCGTGCCGCGATCGACTTCGACGAGTTGTCCGCTACTGAATCCCAGCAACCGGCCGTCGGGGGTGCCACCCAGCGCTGGCGGAAGGCCCGTTGTCGCGGGACTGATCGGCGTGGCCTTGCCGGTCGTGGTGTTGATCGAATATACGAAGTTGGCGCGGGAATCGTCGTGTCCCGGCTGGCCTGCCGGAATACCGGGGTCGCCCGGCGTGAGCAACTGCCCGGTGGCGAAGATCGTCGCGCTATGCGCGCTGGTTGCCAGGCAAAGGGTACCAACTGCGGCCGTCAGTTTCGGAATCGGTAAATGCATCGTTCTCCTTGGTGAACGGGGGGGAGTCGCGGTTCTCACCGCGATGGGATGGTTTGAAATCAAGTCGTCGCCGACGCCCGACGCATCGCAGACGCCCGCAGCGGGGCGGGCGAGAAGTCCGATGTGCATCGCCCTCGGGCGGTGAAACGGCAGTCTCGTCGTGGAATGATCCGGGCACGGCGGGATGATAATGAGTTATCATTACTTGTCAACTGGCGACCTTCGGGCGGAAAAGCAAGTGAGGTGCGGCGGGTGGTGTCGTCGGGCGGACTTGTCCGCCGTACCGCGACGCTGAGCCGGTTGAACCCTTGCCGAAAGTTGGGGTCTCTACAGCGCATACCTGTCCCGGTTTCTTCCCCGAAAGAAGGCGAGGCAGCCCCGCAAGTTCCCCAAGCCCATGCTCGCCGCCGCCCGAGAGCTCCGCGACCGCTGGCAAGAGGCGGTCGAGCGCGAGCCATGGCTGCTGGAGGGGACGGGCGACGGGGGGAAGTACGACCCGACGAGAGTGCTGCCCCCCGCCCCGGAGCGAGAGCTGAAAAGGCTGGCGATCGCGGCCTGAAGGCGGGAACCGCGGAGTTGCGGAGGGCAAGAGGAGGGGCGCGGAGAAGAAGGGTTCTCAATTGCCCATTCCTCCCGGCTGCGGTTAAGGTGATTGCCGCCACGCCCCTGACCCCCTGACCCCATGCCCGACATCGCCATCGTCATCCGCGGCGGCACGTTCCAAGAGGCCCTCAGCGACTCCCCCGGCGACCGCATCGTCGTCGTCGACCACGACGACCAAGCCGCAGGCGACGATCCGCCGACCTTCTCCCCCATCCCCCACGCTCCCCTCCGAGTCGCCGAACACTTCGCCGCCCGCGTCAGCACCCCGGGACAAGACGACAGCCATGCATCCTAAAACAGTTGCGGCCCCCCTTGGAAGGACGACCCCCATGCCCACCCCTCCTCCCAACTGCCCGACACCCTCCACCACCAACCGAGTGCTGGAAAAACCGAGGCGGATCAAAGACACCCTCGCCGCCGCCATGAACCACGATATCCCCCGCATCCTCAACCCCGCCCGCCTCCGACAACTAACACCCCCCCCCCCCCCCCCCCCCCCCCCCCCCCCCCCCCCCCCC
>PPFU01012041.1_pt1 | contig 11983 bp, 9 predicted proteins | sample 1535991 | NCBI WGS metagenome assembly PPFU01 (sample SAMN04901290, study PRJNA319586) | Hypolithon metagenome, whole genome shotgun sequencing project. | isolation source: Antarctic Hypolithon | place: Antarctica: Miers Valley | collected 2014 | reverse complement strand
ATGCGGGTTCAGGCAAAAGCTATTTACTCGGTCGGCTTAAGCGCAGGCTCAATGACAAAGCCTGTTTTGCATACGTCACGCCTTGGCCAGATAGCAAGTTTATTTGGCGTCACGTCCTGCGGCAAACGGTCGATAGTTTGTTAGAAATGCCGGAAGGTCAGAGCGAATCTCAGTTGCTTCGCTGGCTAAATGGACTAGAAGTTCTTAAGCATCAAGGGCTGGCTAAACGCATTAGAGGCGAGCGCAGCGTTTTTATTGGCGATATGCGGGCGAGCTTTCCAAGCGGATTGTACAGACCCCGAGATTTTTTTGGTGTGCTGTACGCCTTGCTTGATGAGTCCACTCGCCTGACCGCTTCCGATTGGCTGCGGGGTGAAGATCTCGACGAGGACGAACTCAAACTACTGAAGGTTAAAAGCTCTTTAGACTCGGAAGATGCGGCTCAAAAAATCCTGGGTAATCTTGGGCAAATTGCTGACTCTACTCAGCCAATTGTCATTTGCTTTGATAACTTGGACAACATCCCTAGCAAGCCAGATGGAAAACCTGATTTGCAGGCGATGTTCAACGTCAACTCGACACTGCACAACGAAAGGATCAATAACTTTTTGATTTTAGTGAGCATTATTACGAGTAACTGGCGCGATCATCGGGGCGCGATCGCCCATGCTGATCGCGATCGCATAGACAACGAGCTAAACCTTCGCCTGATTAACCTAGACGAAGCCGAAGCTATTTGGGCATCGCACCTTCAGCCGCTTCATGCTGAGGCCAGTCCAAAACCAGCGTCTCGTATTGCACCCCTAACTCGCGAATGGCTAGAGCACAAATATCCGGGCGGCAAGGTTGCACCCCGCGAGTGCTTGATACTAGCCGAGGAGCTAATTCGCACCTTCAAAAAAGAGGGTTCGCTGCCTGATATCTCAAAGACTGCCATTAAAGATAACGCTGACATAGTTTTCGATCAGCACTCGGCTGCGAGCTTTGAGCTGGCTTGGCAAAAGGAGTTTCAGGAAACAGGACAGCAGCTTAGCCGGGTAGCGCAATACTCTTCTCCTGAGCTTGTCCGCAAGTTGCAAGAAGTGTTAGAAGCTTTGTCAATTCCAGAGGTTCGCCCTGGTGTGCTGCCTAGCCCTACTTATGAAAGCTATTCTGTGGGTTACCAAAAATCGGAGCAGCGAGTGGGTATTGTTTGGACAGAAGACAGCAATATGACTTCTTTTTGCAACGTGATGAAAGCCTGCCAAAAGATGTTAGACAAAAGAATCCGAACTCACCTTTATCTCATTCGAGGCGCGAACTTGGGCACACCCAAAAATAAAGGATTTCAACTGTTTAACGCAGTCTTTGACAATAGCCAGCACGTTCACATAAAAACAGATCTAGAATCTGTGCAGTACATCGAAACCTATCACCGGTTGGTAAATGCTGCCGCCAGCCGCGAGCTGGTGATTGCGGCTCAAACGCCAGACATCGCACATTTGCAAATACTGATTCGAGAATCCGGTGTATTGAATGGCTGTAAGCTGCTCCAGCAGCTAAGCGTTGTGAAAAGTAGTAAGACTGACCCTAAGCCCCCTGTGTCACCCGATGGCTCAGATTCCGCTGATGTTGAAGCGGCTCAGAAGTACATTTTGAATTTGATGGCTACTCAGTCAATGATAGGAATGCAGGCGTTAATGAATAGCGTTGGGGAACATGTGCGATCGCTCAGCGCCGAAGATATGGAAAACATCATCCACACACTTTGCGATGCAAACCAAATACAGATGTTAGATCCTACAGCTCAACGTGAGAACCAACTGCTGTGCTGGGTGCCTAGCTGACTCTTACCGCTAAACAGATCTGCGTCCTACACAGATAATGAAAATAGCTGTTAATTGTGCCTATCGCTGATGACCCCTTTTAACCTGCCTACCTCGCTCAGCGTTACTAAGGTTCGTGAGGCTTTCGAGTGTCCTCGGCTGATGTACTTGGGGCATCACGAAGGCGGCATGACGATGTTTCGGGCATCGAATTCTTCTGGCGGCGGGATCGGTAAGGCTTTTCATAAGCTGTGTGATGACTGCGTGAATCGCATTTGTACGGATGAGGCGATCGCAACCCTCCTCACCCCACCCGCCTCGCAGCTAAATCCAGAAACCCTAGCCCAACAAATACAGCAGCAGCTCTACCGAACCGTATTTTTTCCCCTAGTACAAACAACCGTCAAGAACACGCCTAACAAAGTCCCGGCGCTCAATCAGCTTTGGGAAGGGATCACTGGGCTCATTCGCCGTTGGGCAGAATTGCTAGTGAGCAACCGCAGCTTTTGCGCGCCCAAAGACGTGATTCGTAAAACCTTTTTGGCTCAAGAGCTGTCGGTAAAGTTTGAGTTTGATTTGCCGAACGGTGACAATCAACTCGTAAAAGGCCGCTTCGATAGCCTCGTATACGATTTTGCAAAACAGCGTCTTTGCGTGGTGGAATACAAAACTTATCAGGCCATCGATCCTGCCGCACAGCTTGCACAGGTTGCGCTTTATAGCTTCATGCTTAAGCAAAAGCTACAGGTGAACATTAACTCGGCGGTGTATAGTGTACTGCCCGATTGGCAGGGCGTTGAATACCCGTGGGATCTGTTGGAAGACACGTTGCACAGGCTGATTCCCCATAAGCTAATGCAGATGAAGGACTGGTTGGATTGGCGATCGCCTAACCCAAATCCACCCCCCATGACAGCCCACCTTGAGCTATGCAACATTTGCCCTCAAAAAAATAAATGCCAAACCTACTTTGAGACGGCGGCGACGAGTCACGAAGTTCTGCTGCCAGACCCAATCCCATCAGAAAATATTCCTCCTCTGGTCACAGGTTCTGTGGCAGAAAGCTTTGCAGTAGATTCCTCGGTTCCTGTGCAGGTCGAATCGCTTGGGGTTGAATCGCTACGAGTGGATTCTATTCAGGTTGAGTTGCTGCAAAGCAACACGTCATCAAAACCGCTGCCATCCGCGCTAAAAAAGCCCGTGCCCCAAAAGGTTGTCCAGCCGCCTGCTCAGTCGTCTTCAAGCGTTTCTACCACCGACTCTGCCACCGACAAAATGGCAATGCAGCTTGTCGAAGTTTTGCACTCTTTCAATGTTGGCGTCGATTATCTCGGTTCGGCCCTCGGCCCAGCTTTTGTTCGCGTCAAGCTCAGACCTCATTTAGGCGTGCGCGTGGGCTCAATTCTAAAGTTTGAGGACGATATTCGTGTACACCTGGGACTCGCAAATCCGCCTCTGATGGCACCTCAAGCTGGCTACATTAGCGTTGATTTACCTCGTCCCGACCGGCAAACGGCGTTCTTTGACGACTATTACAAGCAGCCTGAAAGGAACGGTTCTAAAGCTAAAGCCGCTATTGGTGTGAACTTAGACGGCGAGCTAATTGAGGCTGATTTGTCTGATCCCAATACCTGCCATTTTTTGGTGGGTGGGACAACGGGGAGCGGGAAGAGTGAGTTTTTGCGATCGCTCCTCCTCAGCCTCATTGTCCGCCATGATCCCACGCATTTCCAAGTTGCCCTTGTCGATCCTAAGCGGGTGACTTTTCCCGAGTTTGAACAGATGCGATGGCTGTATGAGCCGATTGTTAAGACGAGAGAGGATGCGATCGCCCTCATGGAACGCCTCGTGCTCGAAATGGACGACCGCTACCTGCGCTTCGAAAAAAACCGCTGTCCTGACCTGTCTGCCTACAACCAAAAAGCCGCCGTGCCCCTGCCCCGCATCCTCTGCATTTTTGACGAGTATGCCGACTTCATGGCCGACAAAGAAACGGCCAAAGCCTTAGAACAAAGCATTCAGCGCTTGGGTGCAATGGCTCGCGCTGCTGGTATTCATTTAGTGATTGCGACTCAGCGCCCCGAAGCCAGAGTCGTCACGCCGCTCATCCGTTCTAACCTACCGGGTAGAGTTGCACTGCGAACGGCGAGTGATGCCGACTCCGCAATTATTTTGGGTGGAAAAGCAGGCGCGGCGGCTAACCTGCTAGGCAAAGGCGATTTATTCTACTCAGGTGGCGGTAGCCTCCAACGACTGCAAAGTTTATTTGCGCCCGCTCAAACTGTTGTTGATCTAATTAGTTAGATAAAACGACACCATACTTATACTATTCGAACTGAGTAATTATTCGCAAAACTCTGGTGATTTAAAAGACTTTAGGTTTGCGTACTTCTTCAGACATCAAAGACAGTTATTACGTTTTTTATAAACTGGCCTACTGCTATCAAAAAGAGTCCGCTTCTCGATACTATTAAGGGTAAGTACCTAGCTGCCATTCGCAGCGCACTGTTCTCTTTAGAGCGCTCACAACCTGTCACCTCGATTGGTGTGAAGCGGCGATGAAGTAGCCTCTAAAAAATTAAGAATAACCTTCTAAATCAGTCCGCCAGTTTGCGAACGTGGTTCAACTTACGTAAGCTTTACTACCTAACCTGATACTCGAATGAAAAGGTTGTCTTACGCTTTTTACCTAAGGCTATTAAGACGCGTTTAAGAGAAATTACTGATCCACGTTAAAGCTGTTAGGTGAGTCGTCGTGATTTGTAAAGATAGCTAACGCTTCGTAGAGGTGTTTTATCTGCATTTCTATGAGCGTTATGCCCCTTCACTTTACGCAAAGACGTTTTAGAAAATTGAATGAGCGGAGTTGAGAGAAATGAATATTAAAAAAGTAAGGCAGCTAGGCATAGTTTTGCTAGGAGCTTTCGTGGTTTCGGGCTGTCCTAGCCCAACGGCAAGTCGGCTGATGGCTAATAGCAGCGTCTCTCAGGATGCTATGGCTCAAGAGGTGGTTGATACAGAAGTCACGAATCAGGGGAGCGCTGCAAGTAACGAAAATCTCGCTAGCGTGAGCTTTGACGTGTGTGCAAATGTAGAGAACTGGCAGCGACCTAGCGAGGCGGCTCAGGCTAAACGGCTAGGCAGCGCCCGCTACGGTGAATCGCTGGCGAGTGGTTCGCTTAAGAACGCGTCTAATCAGTTTTGGGATCATCAGGCCATTAGCTTTACGACCTATGGATTGAGTGCTCGGGTGGAGCCCGAGAATTTGTCGGGCGTGTGGACAGCGACTGATGAGCTGGCAAATTGCTATCAGCCTGAGACGACCGTGGCGATTAATGAGGGCGATCGCGCTGAAACCTGGCTACTCAATCAGCGGATTAGTAACTTGCAGTGGGAAGGCGATCGTTACATCATGACCGTCGAACCTGCTAGCACGGGCTTACAGGTTATCCAGTTCAACCGCGTTGATGAAATGGCAAGCCTACCGCTAGAAGTGATGACCACAAACGGCTCTCCCGTAGACGTCACGTCCGGCGATTGGCAGTAAATATAACTGCCCTTACGATCCCATCTTTCGCTTCAGCTCGTTCAGCTCCTCTTCCGCTTCCCACTGACGAAAGCTCTCGTCCAAGGGATCAAGCGACTGGTTGAAGCTGTACGGGCTTTTGTTCCAGCCAGTAGTTCCCCAGTCAGATTCAACCTGGGTTGTCTTCGCGGTTGCAGCAGCCTGAGCAATCTTAGTTTTCACTTCTTGCCTTTTAGTCTTCACCCGCTGCTGCAATTCGTTGGTCTGTTCAATCCGTTCTTTAACACCTTTGAGCTGTCCCCAAAGGTGATTGCCCTGGCGCAGCAAAGCCGCCTCCCGCTCTTGGGCTGGCCCTACTAAGTCCTGACGATTAGCCGCCTTTGCCTTGGCAATTCGGCCATGCCACTGCTGAATGTCTTGAGCCGTTTCTAAAATGCTCTCTTCTAGCTGCTTTGCGCGGCGGTTGAGATCTCCCAGCAACCTAATCGCGTCCTCTTCCTGTCCCCTTAGCTGATCTTCCAGCGCTCGCAGCTCTAAGTGAGGATTTGCGCGCAAAAATTCATCAAGCCGCGTTTCTAAAAAGCGGCTGAGATCGTCGAATAAGCTCATGGCGTTAGCTGGGCTGTGGGTGTTTAAGGTCTGCTAAATTTCTAGTTTAGAACCTTTGACCAATATAGATCGAGCGCACCTCGCCATCCCGGCGAACGACCACGTCCTGCCCGTTGACAGAGACTAAAGACCATTTGGAGACGCCGACGCGATCGCCCACATAAGCCCGCTGTGAATTGCCATCGACATTAAACAAAGCCGCCGAACGACTGCCCAAGTTCAAAATTCCCACTAGAACATGATCAGAATTTGACGCAACGTTGGTGACAGCCGCCGCCGCATTTGTGGGCGCGACTGCAACTACGTTAGGTGCTGGCAGGGCGCTTCCAGACTGCACAATGGGCACAGAATGTCTGGCGGCGGCTGGGGCACCGGGTGGAATAGCGGCAGCAGCGGCAACTGGTGCCGGCACTGGCACAGTAAGCCTTTGAGCTTTGCTATTCGGGATGGCTACAGGAGGAAGGGGCGCAGAACCAGCTTTGGCTGAAGGCTGTGCGGACTGACCGCCTTGATATACCGGCACGAACACTCGTTCGATCACGCTGGGTGTAGCCGCTGCGCCAGGTAAATTTGGCAATACACCTAGCGGCGGGGCTGAGTTAATATTAGGGACTATTGTTGGTAGTAAAGGTGCTTTGTTGGCAGCGGGGATCACAGCCACCGTTTGGTTTGTCCTGTCCTGACGAGCGGTGATCACCTCTAGCGACTGCTGCAAGTAGGCTAAAAAGTCTTCTGTGGAGTTATCGGGTATCTCCGCTGCCGTCGCTTCTTGCCCAAGCGATAGCAGCCATCCGTTACTTGGCGCACTCTGGCTCAGCGTCCATAGGCCTAGCGTGCTGATGGCTGAAATACCCGCTGCACCTATCAACAAAAGGGGCAAAGATACGCGCTGCGGCGGCTGTGCCCGTGGCTCAAAAATAGTCTGAGGCGGGCGAGGCGAAAGGTGAGAAAGCGTCAGCTCTGGCAGCGGATCGTTTGGGTACAGGTAGTTAGAAACCGGCTGAATAGATGAGGCTGGCGATTGAATCACAGCGGTTTGAAAGTTGCCAGAGCTAGCGGGCGACCTACCTCCTGTAACCGGTCTGCCACCGCTGCTGTAGCCGCCATAGCTAGAGCGATTGGCAGGCTGCTTATGCATGGGTTGTGCAGCCTGAGCGGATTGATATTGGGGTGTATATGTACCAGCACTAGGGCTAGCTTCTACGGTAGCTCTGTATAGGTCAGCGGCGCTCTTAGGTACAAAGTTGGAAGGCAGCTTAACGGTTGTAGTAGATGGATTAATCGGCTTAGGCTGATGAGTAACAACCGTCATGTAGCTGCTCAAATCGCCCTCTAAGATCTGATCGACATCCATGAAAAGATTGTCCATCAGGCTGTCGCTGTAGGTATGTGCAACTCTAATAGATGGCGGTACCTCTGAGCCGAAGGCAGTATTCTGGGTGACTAGGCGGCTGTTCGAGATCATGGTTTGAGCGCGTGGGGTAAAGCTTTTTGGAAGATTAGGAACTAAGAGCTTGACTATCTTGAAGCGTTGCTTTGAAGGTGGGCAGATTGTACATCAACCCTAGAATGAACGCTGTGACTGCGATTCCTTTTTAAGCGTTTTGTTGAAGCGCGGTCGAAAGCATCAAGTTTCAGTGATGTTTATGCCCACTAATATGCCCCTCTGCCTAAAAAATCTATCAAGTTTACATGTTTCTTCCATACGGTCTCTTGGTCGCTGTGACATTGCTTACCGGGCTTACCGACCGCTATGGACAGAGGGCCAAATAAGCGGCGGGCTTGGTATTATCAGCTCAGAGTTTGGTGGAAAAAATGACAGGTTTCAGCGCTTCTTTAGGCACCCTAGTAGAGGTGCTTGCCGCATCCCCAATAGACTGTAGGCATCTCGTTCAAAAACCTGTGGCTGGCGTCACGACAGATACTCGCACCGTGCAGCCCGGTGAGCTGTTCGTCGCGTTAGAGGGTGAGACTTTTAACGGTCATGATTTTGTGGGTCAGGCGATTGAAAGGGGCGCGATCGCAGCCATCGTCCGCAAAGGCGTCATTCCCGAGGCATCCAACCTGCCGCTGCTAGCCGTAGACGATACGTTAGCGGCCTACCAAACGCTAGGTCACTGGTGGCGTCAGCAGTGCGGCATTCCTATGGTTGCCATCACAGGTTCGGTGGGTAAAACCACGACCAAGGAAATAGTTGCCGCCGCCTTAGGTCAATTTGGCTCAGTGCTAAAAACTCAGGCGAACTACAACAATGAAATTGGGGTGCCAAAAACCCTGCTGAGGCTCACCACCGAACACGACTATGCAGTGGTGGAAATGGGAATGCGTGGCCCTGAAGAAATTGCGCTTTTGGCTAAAATCGCGGAGCCTAATGTAGCGCTGATTACTAATGTCGGCACGGCGCACATTGGCAGGCTGGGATCACGAGAGGCGATCGCGCAAGCAAAATGCGAACTCCTCCGAGATCTGCCACCCGCTAGCATCGCCGTCCTCAATCACGACGATGCGCTGCTGATGAGCACCGCTGCCACCGTTTGGTCAGGCCAGCAAGTTACTTACGGGTTAGCCGGTGGCGATGTTTGTGGACAGCTAATCAGAGACAAGGTATTGGTTGAGGGCGTGGCGATTCCTCTGCCTTTGCCTGGGCGGCATAACGCGCTGAACTTACTGGGTGCGATCGCCACCCTCAAAGCCCTCAATCTCGACTGGCAAAAGCTCACTCAAGGCTTCACCGTTTCCATGCCCGCAGGCCGCGCCCAAATGCACAAGCTACCCAACGACATTGTTTTACTAGATGAAACTTACAATGCCGGGGCAGAGGCGATGGTTGCCGCCATCCAGCTACTCGCCGACCAGCCGGGAACCCGTCGAATTGCGGTGCTGGGCACGATGAAGGAGCTGGGCGATCAGTCTATTGCGCTGCATCGTCATGTCGGCGAAACGGTGGCGGCTCAAGGCTTAGATCGGCTGCTGATTTTGGCCGATCCCGACGAGGCCGAGGCGATGGCAGCCGGGGCAAATGCTGTGCCTACTGAGCAGTTTGAGAGTCATGATCGGCTGGCTGCGTATTTGAAAGGGATGGTGCGGGGGGGTGATCGCATCCTTTTCAAAGCCTCTCGCTCAGTCGAAATGGAAAAGGTCGTCGATCAGCTCCTAAAAGATTTCATGGTTGTCACGTAGCCCCTTGGCTTAAGATGAAAGACTGATATTTAAAGTTCAAACTCTGATTAACGAGCCGCCGTGGTTTTAGCGCTTACCTCACAGCACATTGCAGAAATGTCAGCTCACGCCGAGCGGGTGTATCCCGAGGAGTGCTGCGGCCTAATGGTGGGCAAAATCGACGGATCTCATACCGTTACTGACAGCGAAGTCTACAAGTCACTGATTGAACTCGTTCCGTTAGAAAATGATTGGCAATTAATTGACACCAAGCACAGGCGATATTCTATCGATCCTAAAGACATCCTGCGAGTGCAAAAGCAGGCGCGAAGTCAGGGGCTGAATATTATTGGTGTGTATCACTCTCATCCTGATCATGTGGCGGTGCCTTCGGAGTGCGATCGCACCCAGGCATGGCCCGAATACGCCTATGTCATCGTGTCGGTTCAAGGTAAAGAAAGCGGAAACAAAGCGGTCGATATCCAGAACTGGACGCTAGACTCAAAGCATCAGTTTCAACTAGAAGCTATGCAAGTCTCCCCCTTACTAGCCCCAGATCAAGTGCCGATTCGAATGCAGATCTCGGCTTGAAATTTCTAGCTTCGCAAACCTTGTCTCAACTCAGCCATTAGCCGCTGCCGTCAGCCGCACCAGGTTTGTAGCCCCACCAAAGGCACTCACCTCAACCTCGATCTCTCGACGAATTTCACCCTTTGATTTTGCAACCACCATGCTGAACCCCAACTTGGATGAAATCCAACTGAACAAAGCAGAGTACGAACGCTACTCTCGCCATCTAATCCTCCCTGAGGTTGGCCTCGAAGGACAGAAAAAGCTCAAAGCCGCTAGCGTTTGCTGCGTCGGCACTGGCGGACTTGGCGCTCCGCTGCTCCTATATTTAGCCGCTGCTGGCGTCGGACGGATTGGCATCGTCGATTTTGACGTTGTTGATCATTCCAACCTTCAGCGCCAAGTCATTCACGGCACGTCCTGGGTTGGCAAGCCAAAAATCGAATCTGCCAAAAACCGTATCCTCGAAATCAACCCCTACTGCCAGGTAGACCTGCATGAAGTTCGGCTTTCGGCTGAGAACGCCCTAGAAATTTTTGAGCCCTACGACATCGTGGTCGATGGCACCGATAACTTCCCTACCCGCTATTTGGTCAACGACGCCTGCGTCCTGCTCGACAAACCCAATGTCTACGGCTCCATCTACCGATTCGAAGGTCAGGCGACCGTCTTCAACTACGAAGGTGGCCCCAACTACCGCGACCTGTATCCCGAGCCACCACCGCCGGGATTGGTTCCTTCCTGTGCAGAAGGCGGCGTACTTGGCATTTTACCGGGCATGATCGGGGTCATTCAGGCGACCGAAACCATCAAAATTATTTTGGGCAAAGGCAAAACACTGAGCGGGCGATTGCTGGTGTACAACTCTCTAGACATGAGCTTTAGAGAGCTGAAGCTGCGCAAGCCGCCTGAAGAGCACCGCGCTGTAATTGACAAGCTAATTGACTACGAACAGTTCTGTGGTATTCCTCAAGCTGCTGAAGAAGAAGCCAAGCAGCAGGCTTCGCTGAATGAAATGTCTGTTCAGGATCTCAAAGAGTTGCTCGATAGCGATCGCGATGATTACCTCTTGCTAGACGTGCGCAATCCAAACGAGTACGAAATCGCTAAAATTCCCGGCTCCGAACTGATCCCGCTGGGCGAAATTGAAAATGGCGATGGCGTACTCAAGCTCAAAGCCATGCTAAATGGGCACAAGCTAGTGGCTCACTGCAAAATGGGCGGACGCTCAGCCAAGGCGCTAGCTATTCTTAAAGAAGCGGGCATTGAAGGGACTAACGTTAAAGGGGGCATTCAGGCTTGGAGCCGTGAAATCGATCCTTCCGTACCCGAATATTAAATCTGAAGCGTTGACTTTCTTACTTCAGTTTTTAAGGAGGGCGATCGCTGTGCGAGTCCTCCTTTTTTTATCAGCTATTTACTCATTACGAGGTTAGAACTATGAGCCTAAAAGATCGCGTCTCGGACGAAATTAAAACCGCGATGAAGGCTAAAGATAAGCTGCGGCTAGAAACCGTGCGCGGTATCAAAAAAGTTATCATCGAAAAAGAAAGCGAAATTCGAGGCAAAGGCCGCGATGAACTCAACGAAGAAGAAGAGCTAGCCATCTTAATGCAGCTCGCTAAGCAGCGCCGTGATTCTATTAAGCAGTTCACTGATGCAGGCCGCGATGAACTCGCCGATAAAGAAGCTAAAGAGCTTGAGATTTTAGAAGAATACTTGCCTGCCCAGCTTTCGGAGGCGGATATTGAGGCGGCGGTGGAGGAGGCGATCGCCCAAACCGGAGCCACCAGTATGCGCGATATGGGCAAAGTCATGGGGCCAGTGATGAAAAAGCTACAGGGCCAAGCCGATGGCGGCAAAGTGCAGGCGATCGTAAAGTCGAAGCTAGCAGGAAAATAGCTAGTCGTCGTTTGCTAGCTCATCCCAGATTTCAGATAAAGGAATTCTCTTGCCTTCCCTAATCTCCTGGAAAGCGCGCCTTAAACTGGCTTCTATTTCTTCATCAGGCGTATCGTCTGGATCGATTTCCGAATGATTGTCATCGGGATAAAACAGCACTACCTTAATCTCGTTAGATTCTCCCGATGGCAATGGAAGGTGTTCAAGCACTAATCGACCTTGAGCATCTATTCGCCCGGTCATCTCTATTTCTTTCATCTACCGACTCTTCGCAGCTTAGCTACTAGGATAGCTGAGTCCTGCCTAAGACCAATTTTTGTATGATCAGAAGTAGGGGAGAGGGTTAGTACCTAAGTTTTGCCCAAATTAACGGCAACATGCTCAGGTTCTAGCAGTTTCGATAAACCGTGAA
>PPFU01028080.1_pt1 | contig 11985 bp, 10 predicted proteins | sample 1535991 | NCBI WGS metagenome assembly PPFU01 (sample SAMN04901290, study PRJNA319586) | Hypolithon metagenome, whole genome shotgun sequencing project. | isolation source: Antarctic Hypolithon | place: Antarctica: Miers Valley | collected 2014 | reverse complement strand
AGCAGGTAGGTTGGCGGGCAAGTTCGCCTTGGGCCGATTTGATTCGGACAAATTCTTTACGTCAGACATGGCTATTCGGCTCCCTTCCTGCGCCTTTAACTATTTGAGCAGCCGTCTGAGCGGTCGTCTGGATAGTTTTGGGGCTAGTTTTTGGCGCGATCGCTTTGAAAGTATTGTAGGCGCGGCTGAACCATTGGCGCGATCGCCCGCCTTGCAGAGCGGGATAGCGTAAATACTTTTGCCACACATGAGGCGGAGTAAAGGTAAGGCGATCGCGCTGCAAAACCGCATCAGGCAGCCGCTGCGGATCGGCAATACCGCGATCTATTTGATGCAGCAAGGACGGACGTACCCAGCCCAAATCGACTGAATTGCGCACCGTATCGCGGCTAATAGCGCCATCGGCAACGGCTTTTAGCAGGGCATCACACCATCGGAATGCCAGCGGATTTGTCACCGATAGCCAGGGCTGACGCGGCATGTCGGTATAGTGCAGCAGCGCTGTTTGACCCGGTTCGTAGCGCTCAAGATCGTTCCAGCCTGCGGGCAAGGCGGCGGCTTTGTGAGCGGCAGGGGCCATTTCCATCACAAATTGCTTATATGTCCAGGTTCCCCGCTCTAGCTCGCCCACTAACTGATTTGCTTGCCAGCTCAGGCGATCGCAGTTCAGCAGCATGACGCTGTATTGAGGCGATCGCGCAGAACCCACCGGCTCCGGCACCGACAGCAAATCCATCGTTTCACCATTTGCCTCTTCAGAGCTGGCATCTTCAGAACTGGCCTGCTCAAACGACTGCTGCCAAATTTCATCAATATCTCGAAACACCAGCATGTCGGAATCGAGATAAATTGCCCGTCCCTGATACTGACAAATGGCTGGAATTGCAAACCGCTGAAAGGTAAAAGGCGTACGCGGCCTGAGGTGAGGACTACTAGGCATTGGGATTTCAATGCTGGCAGCTTGCACGGCCTGGTACAGCGGCGTTACCTGTATGGGTTGCTGAGTGTGGATGGCAATAGAATAGGTGAGCACGTCTACCGCCAGACTTTGCTCTACTTGGGTTCCTAGATAGATTTTGATGGGAGCTGGCAAGCTATCTACCCCGCTGAGCTGCAATGATGAGATCGCACACTTCCCGTACAGCCCCCTGCCCTCCACCCTTATGGGTAACGTAGCGAGCGCACGTGATGTTTTCAGGCATAGCGTCAAACACAGTTATAGGACAGCCCACGGCCTGCATTACCGGCAGGTCGCTCAGATCGTCTCCCATGCTAGCGACCTGCTGCAAATCGATGTTGAGGCGATCGCACAGCTCCTTTAGTGTTCCTAGCTTGTCTTTAACATCAATAAATACATGCTCAACGTTGAGCCGCTTGGCTCGGTGTAGCGTGGCCTCAGATGAATTCGCTGAGATAATCGCCACTTCAACGCCCGCGTCAATCAGTCGCCTAATCCCCAGACCATCTTTGACATTGAACTTTTTAAGAACTTCCCCAGACTCTGTGTAGTAAAGTCCGCCATCGGTCAAAATGCCATCGACATCCAGTACCAGCAGCTTCAAGGTCGCTAGAAAAGCATCCAGACTTTCGGCAGCGCTTTCGGCAGTGCTTTTAGAAGGGGCAGAAGACATAGGATAAAAGTCTCAAAAGGTTCAAAAGGAAGGGATACCAAAAAAGGGAAAAGGCCAGACGCACATCCTCCAAGATACCGCTCAATGTACCGCTCAATGGCAGTGCAACCCATAGATGGGCGGACGCCACCGCTCGCTTGCTATATAATTTTGCCTATATTTCCACTCCGCCCATGACTTCCTTTAACGCGTTAACCCAATACACCGAGGCTCCAGCGGTTAAAGCCCTGGATCTTTCGCCTGCGGGTATGGAAAACCTGCTCACCTTTGGTGAAGGTCAGCGGCAGCGATATCTTAACAACGCGCCCTTTCCGCATCTAGTAATCGACAACCTTTTCCCCACCGCCCTGCTAGAGGATGTCCTGCAAGACGTCAAAAACTTAGACCACCCGATCGCCAAAAACTTCTACGGCTCGGTCAAAAAATTTGCCACGCCCGATCCGCAGACCATGGGGCCAACCGCCAGACGCTTCCTGCTAGACCTGTGCTCTGCCAGATTTTGTCTGTTCTTAGAAGCGCTCACGGGCATAGAAGGCGTTATTCCCGACCCGCACTTTGAAGGCGGCGGCGTTCATGAAGTGGCGCGAGACGGCTTTTTAAAAATGCACGCCGACTTTAACTGGAACAAAAAGCTGAGGCTAGACCGGCGGCTAAACATGCTGATTTATCTCAATCCCGACTGGGACGATAGCTGGGGCGGGCACCTAGAGCTGTGGGACAGCGAAATGAAAAATCAGTTTATTAAGGTGCCGCCCGCATTTAATAAAACGGTTATTTTTTCCACCACCGACTACTCCTTCCACGGTTTTCCCAATCCATTGACCTGCCCCGAGGACGTAAGGCGGCGATCGCTAGCCCTCTATTACTACAGCAACGGTCGTCCGGCTCACGAGGTACAGTTCCATCAAAGCGCCAGCACAAACTACCAGGAGCGGCCTGGTGAAGTCTTTTTACCGCCGCAAAAGCCGGCTTACTCAGCAGCTCAGCCAGTAGGCAGAACCAAAAAGAAACCCGGTAGCAATGTAGCTGCGCCCGCTCGCGCGCTGACCGCCAAGGTAAAAAAATCGATTAAGAAGTCGTTGCCTAAGCCGCTGATGGAGCTTTATCGGGCGGGGAAGCGATCGCTCCGAGGCTAAACAGATCACCTTTTTATAAAACCACCTCTCCATGAATCTTCTCTTACCCCTTAAGCAAGCCTTTCGCACTCAGCCGCCTCGCTTCGACTGCTTCGACCAGCCGCTAATGCGAGACTTTGATAAAAACAGCTTTACCCAGCGATCGCCCTTTCCCTGGTACAACTTTCAGTCACTTCTCACCGAAGCAACCTTTCAATCTCTCTACGCCGAATTTCCCTCGTTAGACTTTTTTGAAGCCCACGAAGGCATGGCCCGCAAATATGGCCAGCGGCCTCATGATCGCTATTACCTCGCCTACGAAGAAACAATTTATAAAGACCTTGAAAGAGACAATCAAGCGCAAAAGAAAGGCATTGTCCATCACGAGCAGCTACCCAAGCCCTGGCAAGACTTTATGAGCGCGCTGAAAAGCGATCCGGGCTACCGACAATTTATCTGCAAGCTACTGGGCGTCAAAAACTTTACCGCTCGCTATGCCTGGCACATTGCCACCGCAGGCCGCTCAGTCTCTCCTCACGTAGACGCCCGCAATAAAATCGGCACTCATATCTTTTACTTTAACACCGCTGACGACTGGAGAGCTGAGTGGGGCGGATCTACTTTAGTGCTCAGTGAAAAAGACTACGAAGGAATGAATCCTGAAATCTCCGACTTTGGCAAAACAGAGGCTGTAGAAGTGATGAACAATCGCAGCTTTTTGTTCAAAAATCAGCCCGAAGCCTGGCACGCTGTAGACACGATTAGCTGCCCGCCTGCGACCTATCGCCGTATTTTTAACGTGATTTTTGAAGTACCCAAGCAAGACAAGGTTAAGCGTAGATTTCTGGGCAAAGGCTAGAAAGTCGTTATTGCATCGGATGGTAGCGATCGCAGCAGCTGTTGACGTCTCTATGGGGTTGTTCGTCAGGGCTCTGACGACCTTTGGCTGCTGGGCGATCGCCTCCCCTAGCTCACGGGAGAACTTGCGCGCGCCTGCTTCGCTTAAGTGGCGATAGTCAGCAAAGTCAGCCGTCGGATCGTAATCGTCTTTAATGCCCAGATCAACAAATGTGGGGCCAGTTATGGAGGCGGTGCGCTCAGCGGCCCAGTCTCTCATGAGCTGACTGTTGCGTAAGTAATCAGCTCGCCGGTTGCGTTCGTCTATCATCACTGGATTAGTGGGGAGCGCAAAAAATACCGGCAGAATGTGGTTGCGCTCAAAATAGCCCGCCCACTGGTCAAAAAAGCCATCCGGCGCTAGCAGCGTTGGCCAAAAATCTGCGGCGATTGGCCCAAATTCCTGGGGCTCTTCTACCTTTTTTTTTAAAAAGTTTTGATAGTCAATCTCAGCCTCTTTTTGATTGTCTTTAATAGGCTTATGGGCGTAGAATCCATCGGGGTACTGGGTTAGGCCGTTGCTCGCTATAGGGATGAGATCGCTGTTACCTGAGCCTAGTAGGAGCGATCTCAACCCCTGCCTATAGCGCACAATATTACTCACATTCTCAAGCGCATTCACCAGCGGCGCAGGCCACTTTTGGCTGTTGCACAAGGGGTATAGACCGTAGTCCTGAGCAAAAGCAGAGTTTAAAATAGCGCGTTGCAACAGTCCATTACAGGGAAATCCCTGATCAAAACTGTGCGGCAGTAACTGCGGTTGTTCAATAATATTGATGCCAACCAGCGCAACTCGCATTCGGGGCAGGCGAGCTGGCAGGTCTAACAAAGGCAGCACTGCCGCATAGTAGCTATCGCTAAAGCCATCTAGCCCTAGGTTGAAACCACGAGTCTGTATTCCCTTTGTTGCGAGGGCAGCATTTATCTGCGAGGGAACAATGCCCCACTTAGCTTCTGAACTCCCAATGGCTACGTATTCCCAGTCTCTTCTATCCTCAAAGTATTGAATTTGAGGATCCATGTTGCGACTGTTGGTGTACGAAACGTAGTTAAAAAGAGACTGCCCTACCCAAATTTCCAACAGTAGCAGCGGCAGTATTAGTAGCAACCCTACCAACAGCCATGGCCATGGCCTCCATTCTTTTTTACCTAGCTTTCTAAAATTCAAAATAAATGAACCCATAGCTCTCTCCTGCCGACATAATTACCGCTAGCACCAGCAGCCATCCAGATAGCACAATTTTCCCGCTGATCGCCAGCCGGTTTTTGATGGCAGCATCGATTAAGCGCTGTAGCGGGACTTGGGCGATCGCAAACCCAATCAACAGAATCCAGTTGCTGCGCTCCACACCCGCCAAATGTGAAAACGGCGAATGGCTCCACACCACCTGAGTAAAGTTCAGCGCCTCGTTTAGCGATCGCGCCCTGAAGAAAATCCAGGTAGTGGTGACAAAAGCCAGGGTGACGACCCACTGAACGCCAGGAAAACGCATCACAGCCGAAAAGGCTGCCAAAAAAGCGGGTAGCTGTACTCGGTTAGTTGCCTTCATTAGCACCCGTTCTATCACCAAATACACGCCGTGCAGCAGCCCCCACACCACAAAATTTAAACTTGCCCCATGCCACAGTCCGCACAGCGTCATCGTCATTAATAAATTCCGGGCGGTCGTTAGCTCGCCCTGACGAGAGCCCCCCAGCGGAATATACAAATAGTCTCGAAACCAATCAGAGAGAGTAATATGCCATCGTCGCCAAAACTCTCTCAGGCTAACTGAGAGATAAGGCAAATAAAAGTTTATCGGTACCTCAATCCCAAAAAGCTTAGCCGCGCCCACAGCCATGGTGGAATAGCCCCAAAAGTCACAGAAAATTTGTATCCCAAAGCTCACAGCCGCTAGTAGCGCGGGCTGACCGGCGTAGCTCTCGGCGCTAAAAACGTTTTCAACAAAGGGCGCTAGGCCATCGGCAAAACCTACCTTAAGCAACAGCCCAATCGCCACCAACAGGATGCCGCCCGTGAACTGGTTACTGTTAAAAGACTGCTTTTGCTTGAGCTGTGGCATTAGCTGCTCGGCCCGGCAGATTGGCCCAGCAATGAGCTGGGGAAAAAAACCAATAAATAGCGTGAACAAACGAAAGCTTTTTTCAGCAGGCACTTTGCCGCGAGCAACATCGACTAAATAGCCAACTAGCTGAAAACAGATAAAAGAGATTCCTAGAGGAACGCGGATATTAATATCAGGCAGTACTGTGGAGACGGCCAGACTACCGGTTATGCCGTTGAACAGATTGAATGAAAACTGGGTGTATTTGAAAAGGCCTAAAACCGCCAGCAGCAAAACTACGGTGAGCTTTAAAGCCTGTCGCCGACCGGCGGCAATTTGTAAGCCGCCGACATAGGCCACCCCGCTCAGCGCGAAGAACAACAGCAGGTAAGGAGGAAACCAGTAGGCATAAAAAATTAGGCTGGCGACTAGCAGGTAGTTTTGTCGCCTGACAATGCTGGAAGATTGCCAGTATAGGAGAAGGGCGATCGCCAGCAGTAAAAAAAAGTCTACAGAATTGAACAGCATTTATCGAATCTATAATGCCAGCGTAATCAGTTCCCTAATATGTTCCTCCCACAGGCTCAGGTTAAAATTTTGGGCGCAGTAGTCCTGACCATTTGCAACCAGCCGTTTACGTAGTGAGCTATCTTCAGCAAGCTGCTGTATTTTGCCATACCATTCGCCTGGTTGGGCAAATACAATCGCCTCCGGTGGCCCAAACTGGCTATATACAAGGCCACTACTAGCAATGGTTGGAATTCCGCAGGCGGTGTATTCAATGTATTTTGTAGAGGTTTTACACTGGTTGAACTCGGTGTCTTTTAAAGGGGCCAGGCCAATATCCCAGTTAAGCCGCTTGAGCTTGTTCAAAAACGCGGCGTAGTCAGCATTTACGGTGTAGGTACGAATGCGTGGTTTAAAAGCCTTTAGCAGTTCGGGCATCTCAATGGTGCCAAAGGTTTCAAAGTGAACGTGAGGATAGTCAGCCAAAATACGCGCAATGTCTTCGCTAATTGAGTCTAGATCTGCCTGATGGCCCCTAGAGCCCATGTAGCCAATCGTCAGCGGCTGATTTGTTCTAAGTTTTTCTCTAAATTTCTCTCTAAATTTTTCAATGGGTTTAGAGGGTTTTAGCAAAAAATCAGGATAGGGGGTGTAATGGCTGTGAAATACGCGCTGCTGGGGAAATTGGGTTTTTAGGCGATCGCCCAAAAAAGCCGTTGAAGCATACACCAAATCGCTTTGCTCTAGCAAAATCCGCCTTGCCCTCAGCACCCTCGGATCGCCCTGACGCTGCTGAATTTCTTCGCCCAGATCCGGTTTTATATTGAGCAAATCATCGTCAAGATGGTAAATAGTCGTAATACCTTGAGCCCTAAATAGGGCAGGCAGTGCGTCGCCATAGGGCAGCCCATACCGACTGAAGATCACCAGCGTCGGCTGCATGTCTCGAGTGACCTGCGCTGCGAAAGCTGCGGGCGAGGGTGCTGATTTATTGAACCGAATCTTGCTCCACCGACTAATCTCAGTGCTATCTAGCACAAAAAAGGCCAGACCCGTTGTTCTATGCAGCTTTTCTAAGGCATAGTGAAAAAATAAGAAGTAGGTTGCGCGCACATTGTCTACCAGGATCAATATGCGCAACGGCCCAGAAGACGGCCCAGAAGACGGCCCAGAAGATGACCCAGAAGACACGGTTTCTAAAGGCGACTGAAAGGTGTAAGCGTAGCGCAGCGAGCTAAATAAAATCCTGTCTATCAGAACTTTGAGCAATTTCAGTCTGCGTTTGACGATGGCCTTGGGCGATTTCATAGGCGGTTGCACAGCTTACGGATCTACAGCTTACGGTCAGAGCGCTACGCGAGCGCAATGAGTTCCTTAATCTGATTTTCGAGGATGTTTAAGCTGAATTTTTGGGCGCAAACAGCTTGACCATTCGCCACTAACGTTCTACGCAGCGGGACATCCTCAATGAGCTGCTGAATTTTGCTATACCATTCGCCCGGCTGGGCCGTCAATATCTGTGCCTGCGGCTCAAACTGACTGTACACATGAAGGCTGCTAGCAATGGTTGGAATACCGCAGGCGGTGTATTCGATGTACTTGGTAGGCGCTTTGCAGCGGTTGAACCCGGTATCTTGCAAGGGGGCTAGGCCGATGTCCCAATTAAGCCCCTGAAGCTTATTCAAAAAACCAGCGTAGTCGGTATCTGCTGTGTGCTGAGAGATTTGATCGCGCTCCCCTTCTTGCTCAGAACCCTCAAAAACCTCAAGCACTGCGGGCAGGGCAATCGTGCCAAAAATTTCAAAGCGAGCCTGCGGATAGTCGATCAAAATGCGGACAATGTCATCGGCGATCGCCCCCAAGTCTTCCTGATGCCCCTTAGATCCCATATAGCCAATGGTCAACGGTTGCTTTTTAGGCTTTTGGCTATTACCAGAGAGCAAGAAATCTGGATAGGGGGCGTAAATGCCATGAAAAATCGATTGTTCGGGAAATTGGGTAGAGAAGCGATCACCCAAAGCAGCGGTTGAAGCATAGATTAAATCGGCTTCCTGGAGGAGAATTTGACGTGATCGCAGCACAGCCGGATTGCCCTGACGCGCCTGAATCTCTTTACCCAAATCAGGATCAATATTCAGCAAGTCGTCATCCATATGGCAAACGGTCGCAATATTTTGGGCCTTAAATAAGCCCAACAGCTCGTCTCCATAGGGCAGGCCGTAACGGCTAAAAATTACCAGCGTCGGCTGCACATCGTCAATGACCTGCGCCGCAAATTCAGCCGGCGATCGCGCTGCTGTCCACCGGCTGACTTCGGCACTATCCAACACAAAAAAAGCCAAGCTCTCGGTTTTATGCAGCCGCTCTAGCACATAGTGAAAGCTCAAAAAGTAAGTCGCCCGCACGTCGTCTACCAAAACCAAAATACGCGGCTTTTTATACGGCGACTGAAAGGCATAGGCATAGTGAGGCGAGCCAGGCGAAAACATCTCTTGCTGAGACGCTGGTTGAGCAGCACCTAGATTGGAGTCGTCAGTTTTTTCTGGCGTTTTATTAACTGGCGTTTTATTAAATAGAGATTTGAAGGGGTTCATAAAATGATAGGCACCTGTGTAGGCCCCCAGAAATTTAACCAGAAATTGAAGCGCAAAAGACTGCGGTCATCTTAGCGGTATCTGTCCCCTTTGGCACTGACCTGAAAACTGGCCTCAAAACTGGCCTCAAAACTGACCTCAAAACTGGCCTCAAAACGGTGAAGTTATAGCTATGAGGTCGCTACTGTCGCCTCGCACCAGGCTGCCAGCTTAGATAAGCCATCTTCTATCGTCACCTGAGGCTGCCAGCCCAACAGCGCTCTGGCCATTTGAATATCGGCCACCGCATGGCGAATATCGCCCGCGCGAAAGTCACCAGTAATGGTGTAGGCGTCAGGCGACTTGCCATACAGCCGCAGTAAAATTTGCGCCGCCTCTAGAATAGGGGTCGTTCTGCCGCTGCCAATATTAATCACGCTGCCGTGGGGCACATCAATGTTACAGGCCAGCACCAGCGCACTTACAACGTCATCTACAAAGACAAAGTCGCGGCCAATATGCCCGTCTTCGTAGAGATTAAGGGTTCTATCTGAGAGGATTTGCTGTGAAAAAATAGACAGCACGCCTGTATAAGGATTTTTCAGCGACTGACCAGGGCCGTAAACATTCTGAAAGCGAAAGATCGTAGCCTTCCACAGCGCCGTTGCCCCAGCCTGCTGTACCAAATGCTCCTGCATCAGCTTGGTGGAGGCGTAGATAGACGAGGGGGCGGTCGGCGTTGATTCAGACGTGGGAGCTGCGCGTAAGTTCGCACCAGGGACTATCGGATCAAACCGGCCCGCCTTCAAGTCTTCGACTCGTCGCGGCGGCGGCACAACCGTTTGGCCGTGAGTATCGTCCCAGTAGGCTCCTTCGCCGTACACCGCTCGCGACGACATCAGAATAAAGCGCTGCAAGGGAATTGGGGTTTGCGCGATCGCCTCCAGTAAAACCGCCGTACCCATCACGTTCACCTGACAGTAGCGGCAGATTTCATCCATAGACTGACCCGTGCCAGTTTCAGCAGCCATGTGAATGATGAGGGTGGGTTGGGCCTGAGTGAGAAGCTGGGTGAGGCGGCGGCGATCGCCTACATCCCCTTTCACAAAGGTCACATTTTTAGGAAAGTCTGGCGGCTGAGCGTTTTCGCCATGCACCTGAGCGTGCAGATTATCGAGCACCCATATTTTCATCGGCGCTTTAGCGGAAGATTGCTGAACTAACTGCCGTACCGTACGGCTACCGATAAACCCAGCCCCGCCAGTGATTAAAATTCGCTGCTCGCTCATACCTTACGATCCACCGCTTGATCTGCCGCCGCTTAACCGAACGCCAAATTACGCTAGCGCTGGTTTCCTAATCTTACGGTTTAGCGGATGGCTTTAAGCAGAACCTACAGCCTCAGCCTGACGTTCTTTGACAGCATTTACGCGAATCTTTTTGAGCCTATACACCTCTTTATGAGGCTTAAAGGTCTGATCCAACAGGCCCATAAGCTTTTGAAATTGAGGCTTCAAAGCATGGGGCACCCGGTGGCCCCACTGCAAATCCAGCATGAGAGAGGGCCGAAAATGGCCGAGGGCGATTTCTTCTTTTAGGTGCGATCGCCTCAAAATCCCATCTTTCAACATCAGCCGCACCTCCGCCAGCCACAGATCACCCCACGGGTTTTGCGCATACACCCAGGGCTGAGTCGCCATATCAGTGTAGTGAATCAGCGCCGTCTCACCCGGCTCGTAGTGCTCCATGCTGTTCCAGCGAAAAGGCACCGCGTACTTAATATCCTGCTCTTGCAAAATGCACAGGTCGTACAGGAGCCTTTCGTAGTCGTAGTCGCCGCTGTCAAAGCCATCAATGATGTCATCTATTTCCCAGGTGAGCCGGTTACAGTCCAGCAGCATCACCGCACACTGCTTCACCCGCTTAGCAGGCGCACCCGGCTTCTTATTCGTTTGCTGATGGGCTTCAGGCAGCTCTGCTTGAATAATCATCTTGGCCCCGTCAAACGGGATATCCCAAAGCGAAGCAATATCTGTAAATACCAGCATATCGGCATCCAAATACAGCGCCTTCCCCTGGTAGCCCGCCAGCTCAGGAATACAAAACCGGCTAAACGAAAAACCCGTCCGCTGCCAGTTCAGCGGATCTTTAGGCACCCGCACCGGCAAGTCCACCATTGCCCGAACGTCTACGGAAAGCTGCGTATGGCGCTTAATCGAATGCTCAAGCACCTTTACCGCAATTAGCTGAGAGCGATCTGCCCCCACAAAAATCCTAACTGGCTCACTCATACCTATCTGCTTTCGCGCAATCTCAATGTCTTAAAGGACACACACCACTACCTAAAATACTAGAGGGTAGTCCATCATATAATGCTTCAATATTTAAATTGAAGCTGCTTATTCTATTAAAGGAACCCGCACTATCGCTTCCACTGCTTTTCCAAGCCTTCTAAAATCTTTAGGATTTAACGTCATCAAATAGTCTGCATTCACCTTTAAGGCAGCCTGCGCGATTAGCGCATCAAAGACTACACCGCTAGTTAGTTAAAGCTGTACCGCCTGTTCGATTACCCTTTGGTAGTCCTCAACTGTCAACGCAACAGGACTCAGGTACTTCAGCATATCTTTAATTAACTCATGAGCTTCGTTAGGAAGAACCCTCAGAGCTTTAGGCAATCGAGTTATGACTGAATAGAGTTCCGCCAGACTATGGCTAGAAAGATATCCACGTACGCCTTCTTGCTTTGCCATCTGAAGCTTAGGAAAAGCAAGCGCATGATTTGAGTGGTCTTCCAACAACGCCGCAATCAGCACCAATGTATCATATAAAATCTTCACAAATTAGTCGATCCAGCCTGATGATTCATGCGCTCTTCTCTCGCTTCACTCATTAATGTATTGATGTCAAAGTCACTCGCACAACCAGTTTTCAGGACTAGGATTCCTTCCTTTCTGTGTAGTCGCTGGGGCAGTTTTTCTGGTGTTGCGGTCTCCGCTCTCGGTTGTACTGGCGTAGTAGCGTTTGGCTGCTATAACGATTTCAAGATGCTTAAAAGCCTTTGAGCAAGCTCTTCTGGTGACTTATTGATAACTTGAATCAATTCCTCTTTGGGTGACATCTATTTAATCCCTTAGGAGCTGTAAAAAATCAACCTCATGGTTTGGCCTTATAGCTCGTAAGTCTAGGCAGTTACAGCCCTTTAAAGGCATGAGCT
>PPFU01003989.1_pt1 | contig 11999 bp, 7 predicted proteins | sample 1535991 | NCBI WGS metagenome assembly PPFU01 (sample SAMN04901290, study PRJNA319586) | Hypolithon metagenome, whole genome shotgun sequencing project. | isolation source: Antarctic Hypolithon | place: Antarctica: Miers Valley | collected 2014 | reverse complement strand
CGGGTGCCGTTTTCGGCGGCTCGCCGAAAACTCCTTGTCTGACTTTCCTGCGACTCCGCCTCGAGGAAATGGAGATCGCTGGGAAAGTTTGTGTACGAGCGGCGGCGAGCCGCCGACCGCGGCACCCGAGCCGGGTGCGCTCCCCAGAGCTATAGCATCCGCTGGAGGTAGTGGCCGGTGTGGCTATCGGCGACGGTGGCGATGTGCTCGGGCGGGCCTTCGGCGATGATGCGGCCGCCACCTTCTCCACCTTCGGGACCAAGATCGAGGATCCAATCGGCGCACTTGATGACTTCGAGATTGTGCTCGATGACGATCAAGGTGTTGCCAGCGTCGCGCAATTTCATCAGCACCTCGAGCAGCTTGTGGATGTCGGCGAAATGCAGGCCGGTCGTCGGTTCGTCGAGGATATAGACGGTGCGGCCGGTCGCCTTTTTTGCCAGCTCGGTCGCGAGCTTCACCCGCTGCGCTTCGCCGCCGGAGAGGGTCGTGCCGGCCTGTCCGAGCCGGACGTAGCCGAGGCCGACGTCTTCGAGCGCGTGGAGGCGGTCGGCGATGGCGGGGACGTTGCGGAAAAAACGGGCGCCTTCATCGACGTTCAGATCAAGGACATCGGCGATGTTTTTGCCTTTGTAAGTGATCTCGAGGGTCTCGCGGTTGTAGCGCCGGCCGCGGCAGACCTCGCACTCGACATAGACGTCAGCGAGGAAGTGCATCTCGATCTTGATAAGCCCGCCGCCCTCGCAGTTCTCACAGCGACCGCCTTTCACGTTGAAGCTGAACCGCCCGGGCTCGTAGCCGCGGATGCGCGAGGCGGGAAGTTGGGCGAAAAGCGTGCGGATGGGGCCGAACGCGCCGGTGTAGGTCACGGGATTCGAGCGCGGCGTGCGGCCGATGGGGGCTTGGTCGATGACGATGGCTTTGTCGATCTGGTCGAGGCCGAGGAGTTTCGCGTGCGCGCCGGGGCGGTCTTTGCTCCGGTAGAAATGGCGGAACAGGGCGCGGCGGAGGATGTCATCGACGAGTGTCGATTTCCCACTGCCGGAGACGCCGGTGACGCAGGTGAGGCAGCCGAGGGGGAAGGAGGCGGTGACGTTGCGGAGGTTGTTTTCGGTCGCTTGAGTGATTGAGAGCCAGCCCAGAGAGTTGAGAGTTGAGGGTTGAGAGTTGAGAGTTGAAAGAGGCTGGGCGCGGTGGCGCGGGATGGGGATTTGTTGGCCTTTGGTGAGATACTGGGCGGTGAGGGATTGGGGGACCTGGAGGATTTCTTCGAGGGTGCCTTGGGCAACGAGGTGGCCGCCGCGCGCGCCGGCTCCGGGGCCGAGATCGAGGATGTGGTCGGCGGCGCGGATGGTGTCTTCGTCGTGCTCGACGACGATCACGGAATTGCCGAGATCGCGCAGGCGGCGCAGCGTGCCGATGAGGCGCTCATTGTCGCGCTGGTGCAGGCCGATGCTCGGCTCGTCGAGGACGTAAAGGACGCCGGCAAGGCCGGAGCCGATCTGCGTGGCGAGGCGGATGCGCTGGGCTTCTCCGCCGGAGAGGGTGCCGCTCTCGCGGTCGAGCGTGAGGTAGCCAAGCCCGACCTCGAGGAGGAACTCGAGCCGGGCCAGGATCTCGCGGGTGACTTCGTGCACGATCACCCGCTGCTGCGCGGTGAGGTTGAGGTTTTTAACAAAGTCGCGGGCGGCGGAGATGGTGAGTCCGCAAAGCTCGCGGATGTTCAGCGATTTTGAGTTTTGGGTTTTGGATTTTGGATTGGCGGAAACTGTGACGGCCAAAATCTCGGGCTTGAGCCGCGCGCCGTGGCAGACGCTGCAACCTCGCGGGCTCATGTAGGCGCGGATGCGCTTGCGGGTGAACTCGCTCTCGGTCTGGTCGTAGAGCCGCTGCACCGCCGGCACGAGGCCCTCGAAGGGCTTGGTCGCCCGCGTTTTCTTCGTGTCGGTGCCCCACTTGATCTCGATGGCGCGGTCGCCGGTGCCGTGACACAGCGCCTGCTTGAATTCGTCGGAGAGCGTCTCGTAGGGCGCGTCGAGGTCGGCTCCGAAGGCGCGCGCGAGCGAGGCGAGGAGGCCCCGGTAGTATTGCTGCATCCGCTTCCCCTGCTTCGCCCACGGCGCGACGGCGCCGCCGGCGAGCGACTTCGACTTGTCGGGAATCATGAGGTCGGGATCGCACACCAGCTCGGTGCCGAGGCCGTGGCAGGCGGGGCATGCGCCGAGGTGGCTGTTGAAAGAAAAGTGCTTCGGCGTCAGCTCGGGGATGGTGAATCCGGTGTCGGGATTCGAGTAGGCGGTCGAGTAGCGGGCGATCTCCCACGGCGAGTCGGCGTCGGGCTGGTGCAGGACGAGGAGGCGTCCCTCGCCCCACTTCAGCGCGGTATCGACGGAATCGGCGAGGCGGGTGCGGATGCCGTCGCGGACAACGAGCCGATCGACAACGGCCTCGATGTCGTGCCGCCGGCTTTTCTCGAGGCGGATCGGTTCCTTGCGCTCGAGTTCGACGATCTCGCCGTCGATCCGCGCGCGCACGAAACCCTCACGCTTCATCTTTTCCAGCACATCGCGAAACTCGCCGGCGGCATTCGAGACGAGCGGCGCGAGCAGCACGATGCGCGTCTCGGGCACGTAGGCCATGATGGCATCGACGATCTGCTGCGGCGTTTGTTTTGAAACGAGCTGGCCCGTGACCGGATCGTGCGGCTGTCCGACGGAGGAAAAAAGCAGCCGCAGGTAATCGTAGATCTCGGTGGTGGTGGCGATGGTCGAGCGCGGATTCGCGGCGGCGCTGCGCTGCTCGATGGCGATCGCGGGCGAGAGGCCCTCGATGAAATCCACGTCGGGTTTTTGGAGCTGATCGAGGAACTGCCGCGCGTAGGCGGAGAGGCTCTCGACGTAGCGGCGCTGGCCCTCGGCGTAGAGCGTGTCGAAGGCGAGCGACGACTTCCCCGAGCCGCTCATCCCGGTGATGACGACCAGTTTTTCGCGCGGGATCTCGAGGGTGAGGTTCTTGAGATTGTGCTGGCGCGCGCCGGTGATCTTGATGGTCGAGGCAGGCATCGCGGGGGAAACGGCGACGCTAGCCGCGACGGTGCCGGATGGAAAGCGGGCCCTCGACAGGTGCCGGGCGCAGTGGGCGCGCTCGCCGGGGCTGAAGATTTTGGATAGTCAGCGGAGCCGACCGGGTAGCGCCCGCGCCCTCGCGGGCTGGTTTCGGCGCCCTCGCCGAAACACCAAACACGACGCGCAGCGTCCTTTCAGATCGCCGGGCCGGGAGACGTTCGTTTTGATCAGCGGCTGCGCCGTCGGTGTGGATCTTTCGGCGAGGGCGCCGAAAGCAGCCCGCGGGGGCGCGGGCGCTACCCGGGCGCGAATGATTCGCGCTGGGACGTCTTCGATGACGCCCGCGGACATCGGAGGCGGGAAAATTTTTGACCGCTCTCCCCGAAGCTTGTACGGGTCGCAGGCGTGAATCTCCGGCGACGACTCGGCTGCATCGCCGGCTGTTTTTTTCTCGGAACCCAAGTGCTCCAGGCGCAGCAGTCGCCGGGTCTAACGGTGTCGGATGTGCAGCAGATCATCGCGCAGGCGGTGAGCCACGCCTCGCGCATCTCGCCGAATAGCGTTGTGGCGGTGCTGGATCGCGAGGGGTTTGTGCTCGGGGTCTGGTCGGTGAATGGGACCGGCGGCGGCGCGAATGTGCCGGCGGCCATCGCGAAGGCGGGGACGGCGGCTTTCCTCTCGAGCAATGACAACGCGTTCTCGAGCCGGACGGCGGGGTTCATCATCCAGGACAATTTCCCGCCGGGCGTGGTGAACCGGCCGCCGGGGCCGCTGGTCGGTGTGGGGCTCTCGAATCTGCCGTTCTCCGACGTGAACCGCTTCAAGGGGCCGGGCGGCGCGCCGGTGCCGGGAACTTCGCTCAGCGGCTCGCCGGGCGGGATGCCGCTGTTTAAAGGCGGGCGCGCAGTCGGTGGCGTGGGCGTGGCGGGGGATGGCACGGAGGGGTTCATCCGCGGGGCGGATCGCGATGAGGAGGTGGCGGTGGCGGGGCAGACGGGGTTCGAGCCGAACCCGCAGATCATCGCGAGCAATGTCTTCATCGACGGCATCGGGCTGGCTTACTCGGCGAGCAGGAATGGGCTGTCGGGGGTGCGCCCGCTGGGCTCGGTGGGGCAGGTGGTGCAGCCTTACACGTTGCGTGGGAGCGAGCCGGTGCGGTTCCCGGTTCGGACGTTTGGCGGGGTGGAGGGGGAGTTGCGGTTTCCGATTAAAAGGGATCCGCTGCCGGGATCAATCGATGGGAGGAAGAGGCTCACGGCGAAGGAGGTGACGGGTATCATCGAAAAGGCGGCGCGGCGGGCGAAGACGACGCGGGCGGGCATCCGGGTGCCGCCGGGGAAGCGGACGGATGTATGGATCAGCGTGGTGAACAATCCAAACCGGAACGGCGTCGCGCCGGAAATTCTCGGGGTTTTTCGCATCGGCGACGCGACGATTTTCAGCTTCGATGTGGCGGTGCAAAAGGCGCGGACGGCGGTTTTTTTCTCGAGCAAGGATCTGGCGCAATCGACTCGGACGGTCGGCTTTCTCGCGCAGCGGCGCTTTCCGCCGGGGATCGCGAGCACGCAGCCGGGGCCTTACTTCGGCTTGCAGGGGCGGTTCAGCGGCGCGCCGATCAATCCGAACTTGCCGAATGGGATCACGATTTTCCCGGGCGGCTTTCCGCTTTACCGCGGCGATGCGCTCGTCGGTGCGATCGGGGTGAGCGGCGATGGAGTGGATCAGGATGACATCGTTGCAGCGTCGGGGACGGAGGATTTCCTGCCGCCTGACGAAATCCGCGCGGATCGATTTTTGATCGATGGGGCGCGGCTCCCCTACGCAAAATTTCCCCGGAATCCAGAGCTGTGACGAGGCTGCTGCTCGCGTGGTTTGTGATCGGCGCGTCGGCGCTGGCGCGCGCGCCGCTGCCGGTCGCGGAGGGGAATCCGCTTCCGCTGCGGGTGATCGTGCGGCCTTTTTCGCCCATCCACGCGGAGGGGAAAAAGGGGGCGACGATCCTCAAGGAGAACGTGGAGCCGTTCACGATCTTCTATGTGTATGGGAAGGCGGAAGGCTGGGTGGAGGTCGGCGCGGACAAGCGCGGGCAGGTGCTGGGCTGGATGCAGGCGGAGGATGTGATTGAGTGGAAACAGACGCTGTCGCTGACCTATGCGCACCCGGAGGGGCGGAAACCGGCGCTGATGTTTGAGAGACGAGCCCAGGCGGAAGCTTTGGTCGATTTACCGGAGGCGGAGCGGGTGGCGGCGGTGCGGGCGCTTTACGAGACGATCGACTCGGGGAAAGTGCCGGCTGATTTCCCGGTGCTCTCGGTGGAGCCGAAGCGGGCGCTGGATGTGAAGGAGAAGTTTTACCTCCTGCCAATCCTCGAGCACGCGCCGGTGGAGATCGGCGGGCGCGAGGGCCGGCTGCTCCAGATCGCGGCGGCGACGCTCGCGGCGCAGGGACGCGGGGCGACGACGGTCCGCGACGCGGAGTTCATGAGCGCGGCGACGCGGCCGACGGATTTTTCCAGCGGGAAACTGCGGGAGCTCAAAATTGATGTGGTCTTCGTGATGGACCTCACGAAAAGCATGAAGCCGTTCCTCGACGCGACTTTCACCGTGGTGAAAAGCCTCTCGACGCAGATGAGCAGCCTGCCGCAATTCAAGGAGCGGATGCGGTTTGGGTTCTGGGGGTATCGCGACTCGACGACGATCAAGGGGATGGAGTTCGTCACGAAAAACTTCACGCCGGAGCTGCGCGCGGTCGGGCCTTTCCTCGACACGCTCGCGTCGGTGCGGGTCACGGATGCGGACTCGGCGGACTTCGAGGAGGATGTTTTTTCGGGCATGCACGACGCGATCACGAAGACGGCGTGGACGCCGGGGGCGCTCCGGCTGGTGATCCTGGTCGGCGACGCGCCGTCGCATCCGCTGGGGCACGCGTGGAACGCCAGCGGGAAAAGCGAGCGGGAGCTGCGGGCGCTCGCCGATGAAAGGCGGGTGTCGATCTTCGCCTTGCACCTGAAGGATCCGGCGCACGCGGCGTATCACGAGACGGCGGAGCGGCAGTTCCAGGCGCTGTCGAAAAATCGGGGCATCTCCGAGGGCGACGCGAGCTACTACGCGGTCGAGTCGAGCGATGTGGCGGCGTTCGCGGCCAGCTCGACGGCGCTCTTGAAAACACTCGCGCGGACGCTGGCCTACGCGCAATCGGGCGTGAACGCGCCGGTCGCCGACGCGTCGGTCGAGGGGCTCTCGGGGCGGATGATGCGGGCGGCGCTGGTCGATTGGCTCGGCGCGCGCGACGGGGCCGAGCCGCCGCGGGACATCACGGCGTGGGTGTCGGACAAGGATCTCATCGAGCCGAGCGTGCCGGCGTTCATCGTGAATCTGCTGCTGACCAAAAACGAACTCGACGCGATGGTGACGATGCTCGAGACGACGCTCGAGGCCGGAGCGCGCGGGAGTGTGAGTGGCGGCGATTTTTTCCAGGAACTGCAGGCGATCGCGACCTCGGCGGTGGTCGCGCCGGAGCAGATCAAATCGGCGCGCACGCTGGCGGATACGGGGCTGCTGCCGGTGTTCCTGCGCGGGCTGCCGTATCGGAGCGAGGTGATGGATCTCACGAGCGAGCTGTGGGCGGGTTGGTCGCAGGATCGGCAGGAGAAATTCCTGCGCGACGTGCGGGCGAAGATTGAATTTTACAAAGCGCTGCACGACTCGCCCGACCTCTGGACGAAGCTAAACGACGGCGCGGACGAGGATGAAAAAGTGGTGCCGGTGCCGCTGGAGTTCCTGCCTTGAGTGGGATTCCGCCGAAGTCGTGCGCGCCTTGGTGAGAGCCGAGTTCGACCGCCAGCAGATCGAGACCCTTTTCCGGCAGCAGACCGCGGGGCTGCAGTCGGGAAACGAAGAGGGACCTGATTACGAGCCCCACACGCGGATGCGATGCACTTCGACGATCAGGAGCTTCCCGCGGTAAAACTCACGGTCGGGCTCGTTTGCGAGGAAAGCCGTGAGGGTAAGCATCACCGAGGGGATGATCTCGGGATGATTGTGCAGTTGGAGAGCGACGATGCCCTCATGAGCCGCGGGGGGATAGGCTACGATGTCTGCAAAATCACCGTTGAGGGAAGGAGGATGGCGTCGAGCAGGTGCGCCTGGGCGATGACTTCGGAATCGGGGGCTCGGATAGGCAGAACTTCGCGCCACAAGGTGACTGCGTGTCCGTCTCTCTTCAGGGCATCCGATATTTCAGTCGGCACGCACTGATCGCTGAGGAAGTGGACGTTCACGCCGCGGCGTCGAAGTCGGCCAGGTCGCGCGCGTAGTGCAGGCAGGCGGCGATGTCCTCCGCGGTGAGATCGGGGAACTGCTGAGTGATCGCATCCGCGAGCTTGCCAGCCGCCATGTAACCAAGAATCAACGCGACAGGAATGCGCGTACCAGCCAGACAGGGCTTTCCACGCAGCACGTTCGGGTCGCTAATGATGCGCTCGCGCCAGTTCATTGGATTACCGCCGCGGCTGGGATGGCCGGAACTTGCGAGGGCGCGCCGACAGGGCCGATGCGGCAGGAGCCCTCTTTGAGCATGCCCCCAGCCACAGCATTCGCGGTCGTCATGTTTGCTCGATTTTCGCCCATGCGGGGAATCTGGCACCGGGCGGTAACGGACGCAATGGATGAACTGCGCTCTGTAAATGGTCTGCCCCGCTGGCATCATTTTTTAGGCAGCGCTTCACCACTTCTGCATTTCAACCCCAGACTCTGCACACATGCTCGGACCGACCCCTTCCGCTCATGCCCTGAGCGCGGATTTCGCGGACTGGATCATCGGGAGCCGCCCGACGCGCTGAGTTTGCGGGGGCGGTGGGGGCGGTGGGTGCTGACGCTCGACGGCGGGGAGGTGGGAAAGGTGCCTTGGAGCCGTCCAGAAAAAGCGTTTAAGAAAAGGCGATGCAGAGGAGTGGTCGTCGAAGGTCCGACTAAGTGCGCTCAGGAGCAGCTACTCATCCGGGCGATGCTTCAGCCGCGCAACGCTGGCGAAATCGAAGCCGGGCTGGTAAATGTCCACCTCCAGCACGCAGCCAATCTCGTCGGCTGCTCCTGATTCAAGAAGGGCTCTGCTCAATCACGCACTCGACGCTACCTTCAGGGAAATTGCTGCCATCTGGTAGAGTCAACCGAGAGAACAATTCCTTAAGCCGGCGCTCTTTTTCGCGAGTGCTTGATTGCGGACAGAAGTGGAGATCGGTTCCTGGCAGGCAGATAGAACCGAACGGGATTCCTGTAGCTGGATTGAGAAACGCCGTAGCGGGACTTCGCGACAGCGGATAGCGAATCACCGGTAATTCGGTCAACTGTTGCTCCATGTGGCTGCCAAACGCTCCAAGAAGTTCGACGAGAAGTTTTACTACCAAGTCTGAAGCCGGACCGCCTGAAATCGTCTGTGGCTCTCGGTCCACATCCAAGGCTCCCCAATCGATCACGATCTTCAACCTCGTCGTTGATGGCGCGGCTCCATTCTCATCCGCAACGTCGCCTGCGAGGTCGCGTGACTCGCCGATAACACCGCCGACGGGTTGCTGTGCGGCGTTAGCGTAGATGCGCCCGAGATATTCTTGGAAGTGGGACGTGAGACGCTGCATCTCTGCTCGGTTCACATGGCACTCCGGGCAGATTAAGACGCCGTTTTGAAGCATCGTTCTTCCTCCGGCGGTGTGTTCGATGACATGATGAATCGTTGCCTCACGAAATGGGACGCGACGCTCCGGGTGCCCACACGCAGGATTCTGGCAGATTCCGCGATCGCGATTCCAAATCACTTCCTTTTCAAGGGGGTCGAAGCAACGGCTGGGATCAAGCGGTATGATTCTGATTTGCGAATACAGCTCTCCGAGCATGAAGGAGTGTCTGATTCGAATGACCTCAGCCGTGTCGGAGCCTGACCCCGACAACAGTCTGCCGAACCGCTCATAGTGCGGCCGTGACTCGTGAGTCTGCCGATAGTGAAGCTGGGCGCTTGCGACGGCTTCCTTGAACGAAAAGAAGGCGTTCACCACATCTTCGCCAAACTGCCGCGAAACTCCCTTCGTTGAGTGAGTCCACGAGCAGCGCGAGATGAAATCCCCACTGGAAAGACAAAGGCCTTCCCTCTCGCAACTTCTCAAAACCTGGCAGCTGTGACGCAAGGTCAAGCACATGGACAACGCGGTCAGCGCCTTCATCGCCCCGCGGAATAATCAGGTTGTCCATGTAGAACTCGTTAATGGTCGCACCCTTCATATCGACGAAATCAACCTCTGCTCGTTCGCGAACCATGATCGTCATGGCTAACCCGGCGAAAAACTTACGCGTCTCCGCGAGTCCGTCCACATAGTGCACGCCGTCAGCAACTGAGATACCTCGCGAACGGGGGAAAATCGTAAAGAAGCGCCTTTGGTTTGCGACCGGATGGCCTGGCTTGCCCGCGTGCCTAATCACGAAGTCTGTGAAGTCACCGGGCCAAGCGTCTCGTTTTTCTTGAGCTGTCAGTGGTGTGCCCGCTTGCAAGCGGATGAACAAGTCACGGACTTGATTCGGGTGTCTGCTGTCATTTCGATGACCAGCAATTCCCGCCCAAGAAGCCGCTCTTTTTCAGCAGGTTCAAGTTGCTCAATACTCTTCCCCGTCCACGAAGGAAGCGCCGATTCCCCAGGAGGAAGGACTGAGCCTGGTTTCGCTCTTTTCGGATCTGGAAGGGCAAATTCGCCTTGGCGATAACCCACTATGGCAGCGAGCCGCTGCTGTCCATCGACCAACCAAGCTGTCTTCTCAGTCCCGCCCGTGAAATGGTTCTGCCTCTCCTCCACATGGACGTAGAAGAGGGGAATCTGATAACCGCGCAGAAGCGAATCGATTAGGCCCTGCTTCTGGGCCAATTTCCATACCGTCCCTCGCTGATATTCGGGTTTGGCGCGCAGTTCATGTGCCGAATACGCGTCGGCTAGATTTTTCAACAAGTGGGTCTTCGTTTCAGATTTCATGGAAATTGCATAAATCGACTCGTTGCCGTCGCGCCCTCCGCTTCCTCGCGGAAATCCGCACACTTTTTGCGCCGCAGCGTGTCCGCCAGTTTGCAGTCGGCCAGCAGCAGCGGGATGAAGCGGCAGCCTTCATCGGAGGGGTCGCGAGGGCGGTGCTGCGCTCCAAGGCCACCCAGCCTGAGGCGAGCGCATTCGGGGAGATGCACAGCAGCAGAACCCGGGACTGTTCCAGCCCCTCATCCACCTTCAGCGCGATGATGTCCCCCGACCGGACGTTCCATTCATCGAACCACACCCGCAGCCCCGCCTGCTTCAGCCGCTCCGCCAGCCGCCGCACGCGCGGCTTGTCCTGCGCGTTGTGGCTTAAGAAGACGTCGTAAAGGAACCGATCCCGCATCGCGATTCACTGAGTAGCGCGCAGGGCTTCGATTGGAAAGCAATCGATCGAAAATGGTGCAAACGCGCTCGGCGCTTCTTGCTGGTGCGGAGGGGTCAAAAAGGCCATTTTCAGGCCATCGGCGGGCGTTCTCTCTGTAACAAAGCTTAGTTTTTGAAAAACTCGGCTTTGCACGCTGGAAACTCGAACTCGCCAGTGGATAACTTTCCGAGTTTCGCAGGGCTTTCAACTTCCGCTCCCGCAGACTAAAGTTTGCGGCGTCTAAAGTTTGGGCCGTCGATGAGCCCGGTTCCTGCTTGTTCTTCTCCGACATCCAATGAGCACCTCACGACCGCTATCGCTTCGCAACTTTTCTCTGCTCCTCAGGCTGATAGCCTTCCGCTGGGTGACATTGGTCTTCGGCGGGTTAATCTCGCTCGCATCATCCGCCAATGCCCAGATCACGCTCGGGGCGGCGGAGGATTTCGCCGTCCTCGGCGGCTCGACGGTCACGAACACGGGATCCACCGTTATTTCGGGAGACGTGGGCGTGAGCCCGGGGTCGAGCATCACCGGATTTCCGCCGGGAACGGTCGTCAATGGCATCATCCGCAGTAACGACGCGGTGGCCGCACAAGCACACAACGACGCCGCATTGGCGTTCACACAGCTGGGCCTCGAGCCGCCGACAATCAATCTGACGGGGCAAAATCTGGGCAATTTTACGCTCATGCCCGGCGTCTATCGTTATGACTCCAACGCTCAGTTGACAGGGACGCTGAACCTGGACACCGGCGGCAATCCGAATGCGCTGTTTCATTTCCAAATCGGCAGCGATCTGACCACTGCCAGCAACTCATCGGTGGTGCTCCTGAACGGAACCTCTGACAACATTTTCTGGATGATCGGCACCTCCGCCACGCTCGGGACACACTCGAAGTTTGTTGGGACCATCATCGCCGACCAAAGCATCACGCTGACGACCGGCGCCACTCTCGATGGGCGCGCGCTGGCCATCAACGGTGCCGTCACGCTCGACTCGAATACGATTGGATTTGTTATTCAGGGCAACACGAGCCCCTCTTCCGGCGCGTCTCCCAGCGCTCCCGCGGTGATCGAGAAAGGCGGCTCTGGCGACTTGGTGCTGACAGGAGACACCACCTTTTCGGGGCTCATTACCGTTCGCGAGGGAACGCTGGTGGTCGATGGAGCGATCGCGGCAAGCGTGCTGGTGGCGGGCGGAACGCTCCGGGGGGTGGGAACCATCGGCGGGACAGTGGTCAACGAGTCGCTGCTTCAGCCGGGAGGCGCGACCACGCCCGGCGCGTTGAGCATTGGCGGAAATTTCACCCAGACTTCGCTGGGAAGAACCAGCATTCGCATCGCTTCGCCCACGAGCTTCGACCAGCTTTTCGTTGGAGGATCCGCATTTTTGGACGGGGCTCTGGATGTTTCCTATCTCGATGGGTTCGAAGCCAAAGTTGGGGACGTGTTTACGATTTTGACCGCGACTGGCGGAGTCTTCGGGGAGTTTGCGAGCTTCAACGAT
>PPFU01007688.1_pt1 | contig 12010 bp, 14 predicted proteins | sample 1535991 | NCBI WGS metagenome assembly PPFU01 (sample SAMN04901290, study PRJNA319586) | Hypolithon metagenome, whole genome shotgun sequencing project. | isolation source: Antarctic Hypolithon | place: Antarctica: Miers Valley | collected 2014 | reverse complement strand
TGCTGGTTGGCGGGTGACGAGGATGAAGCATGGGCCGCTGCCAGGACCGCCGCCGGGCTCAGCAGCGATCCCAGCGTAAGGGCCTTTCTGCTCAGCGGTGGATTCCAACGAGCAAAATGACCGCGACTGCAATTTATCAGCGGCGCGTTTGGCTGAGCTCTTTGGTATTCCAACCGAACGGTTGTGACACGGCAGGGAGAGGCGGTTTTAAGCCTCGTTCGTCCGAAAGCTGCGTGACCGCTAACCACCCCTAATCTGCCATTCCGCGCCTGGACAAAATGCACTACCAATCACCAGCGGGGATGAGCGAGGTCCGACGTGGATTTGGACATCGAAGTCGAGGAAGTGTGGACAGCCACCGATTGGGCGGGGCTGGCCAGACGCGCGTCGGTCGCTGCCGTTCAAGCCGTGCCCGAACTTGCCAACCCCCGCCTTGCCGCCAGTGTGCTGCTCACCTCGGATGAGGAGGTGCGCGCGCTCAACCGCGAGTGGCGTGGGAAGGACAAGCCCACCAATGTGCTCTCCTTCCCCATGCTCGCGCGCGACGAACTGCTGGCGCTCTCCCGCTCAGGCGATGAGGAGAGCCCGCCCGTCATGCTCGGCGATATCGCCCTCGCTTACGAGACCTGCGCGCGCGAGGCGGCGGAAAAGGGCGTTTCGCTCGAGCATCATGTCGCGCATCTGATCGTCCACGGCCTGCTGCATCTGGCGGGCTTCGATCACGAGACCTCGCCCGAGGATGCGGCGCAGATGGAGGCGCTCGAGATACGAGCGCTTGCATCGATGGGTATTTGCAACCCATATAGCTGACCTGGGCTTGCCCCGATGTGCTTTCGAAGGACCCGTTTGGGCGATGCACGATACGACGAAGAATGGCGATTCCCCAGCGGGAGACGCGGACTCTAGCAGCGGATTGTGGGGCGCGTTCCGCCGGCTGTTCGAGGAGGAGAGCGACACCTCTTTGCGCGAGCGGCTCGAAGATGCGATCGACGAGCACGAGGACGATGACGAAACCGCGCCCGGCCGGCAGGTCGCGGGCGACCTCTCCCCGGTCGAGCGCACGATGGTGCGCAACCTGCTCCATTTCAGCGACCACGACGCCGATTCGGTGGCGATACCGCGCGGCGAGATCATCGCGGTCAGCGCTGGATCCAGCTGGGACGCACTGATCGCGCTGTTCGCCGAGCACGGGGTGAGCCGGGTGCCGGTCTATCGCGAGAGCCTCGACGACATCATCGGCATGATGCACATCAAGGACGTGTTCGCGCATGTGGCCAAGAGCTGGCAGCGCGGCGAGCCGGTGCCGCCGGGCGACTGGACGAACCTCATGCGCCAGCCGCTCTACGTGCCGCAGGCGAGGAGCGCACTCGACGTGCTCGCCGACATGCGGACGAGCCGGACCCATCTCGCCATCGTGGTCGACGAGTTCTCGGGCACCGACGGGATCATCACCATCGAGGATCTGGTCGAGGAGATTGTCGGCGACATCGAGGACGAGCACGACGAGGCACCCGTCGCGCTGGTGGTGGCGGTCGAAGACGGGATATGGGAGGCCGATGCCCGCGCCGAGCTCGACGATGTCGCCGCGCTGGTGGCGGACGCGCGGATCGCCGAGGTGGAGGAGGCAGTCGATACGCTGGGCGGCCTGGCCTTCGTGCTCGCCGAGGAGGTGCCCAAGCCGGGTGCGGTGCTGACCCATCCGAGCGGCTGGCGGATCGAGGTGATCGAGGGCAACGAGACCCACGTGACGCGGCTCAGGCTGCATCGGCCGGAGGCGGTCGAGGTGGAAGCCGCGCAGTAGAAGCGCAGGCGAGCTCAGCAAAAGCGGCGGTAAACAAAGGGTTCAGCCCGGCTTGCTGCACCGCATCAAATTCCGCTCGACAACCCTTGCATAAAGCACAACAGTTGGCGCCATGCGCCGGCTACCGCCCTTGCGCGCCCTCGAGGCGTTCGTTCGCGTGGTGCGGCTGGGATCAGCGCGCGCGGCGGCGGGCGAGCTCGCGCTGAGCCCTTCGGCCCTCTCGCGGCGGGTGAGCAGCCTCGAGGAGTTCACCGGCCGCAAGCTGTTCTCGCGCACCGGCCAGACGATGCGGCTGACCGAGGAGGGGCGCCAGTTCTACGACGCGGTCGCGCCGCACCTCGAAGCGCTGGCGGTGGCGGTCGAGGGACAGTCCGAGAACCTCGCGCTGTGGCGCCTCCGGCTGGGCGTGATGCCGCTGTTCGGCACCCAACGGCTGTTTCCCAAGCTGCCGGATCTGCGCGCGAAGCATCCGCGGCTGCATATCGACATCGATACAGGGCCGCATCTGATCGACCGGGTGGGCGATACGCTCGATGCGGCGATCGTGCTGCTGACCGAACCTGCGGGCGGCTTTCATGGCGTGCAACTCGACGAGAACACGGTCCACGCCATCTGCCACACCCGGCTGGCCGAGGAGCTGGGGCCCGAACCCTCGGCCGAGGCGCTGGCGGCGCAGACCTTCCTCGTCCACACCGACATGCCGCTGAGCTTCGATGCGTGGAAGGCGGCGCACGGGCTCGCCGCGCTGAGGCCGGCGGCGGTCGATCATTACGATTCGGGCCAGCTGATCCTCGAGGCGGCGGCGCAAGGGCTCGGGATTGCGATCATGCATGACGATCACCTCAAGCGGAACAACGACCCGCGCCTCGCCCGCCTGACCGATACCAAGGTCGCCAGCCCCTATTCCTACTGGTTCGTCTGCCGCCCGGCCGATCTCGAGAGCCGCCCGGTGCGCATCTTCCACGACTGGCTGCTCGAGGCGCGGCTGTAGCCGGGCGAATGCCGATGCGCATCGCCATGCTCGCGCCGATCGCCTGGCGCACTCCGCCTGTGCACTACGGGCCATGGGAACTCGTCACCAGCCTGCTGACCGAGGCGCTGGTGGCGCGCGGCGTCGATGTGACGCTGTTCGCCACGCTGGACAGCGTGACCTCGGCGCGTTTGGAGGGCGTGGTCGCGCATGGCTACGAGGAGGACCCCTCGATCGATGCGAAGGTGTGGGAATACCGCCACCTGGCGCATCTGTTCGAGCAGGCGGGCAGGTTCGACCTCATCCACAACCAGGCCGATTTCCCCGCCCACGCCTTCTCGGGCCTCGTCGATACGCCGATGGTCACCACGATCCACGGCTTCTCCTCGCCTCGGATCCTGCCGATGTACCGGCCCTACCAGCGCCGCGTTCACTTCGTGGCGATCAGCGAGGCGGACCGGCATCCCGACCTCAAATACGCCGCCACGATCCACCACGGCATCCGGCTCGATGAGTTCCCGTTCGACCAGGCGGGCGGCGAGAACCTGTTGTTCTTCGGCCGCATCCACCCCGACAAGGGGGCGCAGGAGGCGATCCAGGTGGCGCGGGCCAGCGGGCGGCGGATCGAGCTGTTCGGCATTGTGCAGGACCGGGCCTATTTCGAAGAAAGCGTGGCCCCGCTGCTCGATGGCGAGCGTGCGGTCTATCACGGGCCGGTCGGCGGAACCGAGCGGGTCCGCGCGCTGGGCCAGGCGAAGGCGCTGCTCCACCTGGCCAATTTCGACGAACCCTTCGGCCTCTCGGTGGTCGAGGCGATGGCGTGCGGCACCCCGGTGATCGCCAGCCGGCGGGGCTCGATGCCCGAGCTGATCGAGGATGGGGTGAACGGCTTTCTAGTGGATAGCGCGCAGGAGGCAATCGAGGCCATCGGCATGGTCGGCCGGCTCGACCGGGCGCGGGTGCGGGAGATCGCGGCGAGACGCTTCTCGGTCGAGCGGATGGCCGAGGAGTATATCGCGCTCTACCGGCGAGTGCTGGGAGCCGCCTGACGAGACACCCAGGGCAGGCGGGCTCAGTGGCGGCCGAAGAAGCTGCTGGTGTCGAACCAGACCTCGCGCTCCTCCCCGGTCACGGGATCGGTTGCGGTGAGCACGTCATACATCCGGCCTTCGCGGGAAACGAGCGACTGGTTTCCCGGCCTCAAGCCCGGTTGCCGGAGGATCTGGTACTCCTGCCCAACGCTGCCGACCTTGAAGGCGGTTTCGGGACTGGCGCCGCTCGTCGAGGCGATCTGCTGGTCGAGGCTCTGGAATCACCGGCGAGCCCGGGCGCGGCGGCGAGCGCGAGCAGGCTCGCCGCCGCCGTACGATGGCCCGGACGGCTCACCCCACGCTGGCCTTGACGATCTTGCCTGGCTCGGCGGGCGGCTCGCCCTTGGGTAGCGCGTCGACGTGCTCCATCCCGCTCGCGACCTCGCCCCAGACGGTATATTGCCGGTCGAGGAAGCGTGCGTCATCCAGACAGATGAAGAACTGCGAATTGGCGCTGTTGGGCTCGTTGGTGCGCGCCATCGAGCAGGTGCCGCGCTTGTGGGGGGTGTCGCTGAACTCGGCCTTGAGGTCCTCCTTCTCGCTGCCGCCCATGCCGGTGCCCGAGGGGTCGCCGCCCTGCGCCATGAAGCCGGGGATGACGCGGTGGAAGACGACGCCGTCGTAGAACCCTTGGCCCGCAAGCTCGGTGATCCGCGCCACGTGATCGGGGGCGAGATCGGGGCGCAGGCGGATGACCACGTCGCCGGTCTCGCCGCCCCCGGTGTCGAGCGTGAGGGTGAGGGTCTGGTCGGCCATGATCACTGTCTCCAATCGGGATGAATAGGCGCCGGTATAGGCAGGTGAGCGGGGATGTCACCCTCGCCCGCCCGGCGGCTTGCTTTTGCACCGGGTAGGAATAGACGCCGCGCATGGCCGAGACCGACCTCGAGATGCGCGATCGCGACGCACCCGGCGAAGGCGCCGAGTTCGACGAGGATAACCGGCTGCGGCCGCAATTCGTCGACGAGGTGCGTGAGGCACTCGAAAGCCGCGACGAGGCGCGCGCCTACGAGCTCGTCGAGCCGCTCCACCCGGCCGATATCGCCGACCTGCTCGAGCTCCTGAGCGAGGACGAGCGGCGCGCGCTGGCCTCTGCGATCACCGACCTGATGACCGGCGAGGTGATCGCCGAACTGAACGATTACGTGCGCGAGACGATGGTCGAGGCGCTGCCCGCCGCCGCGGTCGCCGAGATCGCCGGGCAGCTCGACACCGACGATGCGGTGCAGCTGATCGAGGACCTCGAGCCCGCCGATCAGCGCGCGATCCTCGCCGAGATGGAGCCCGAGGGGCGGCTGGCGATCGAGCGGGCGCTGGCCTTTCCAGAGGAGACCGCCGGGCGGCTGATGCAGCGCGAGCTGGTCGCGGTGCCCGAAACGATGACCGTGGGCGACCTCATCGATTACCTGAGGACCGGCGAGGACCTGACGACCGAGTTCTGGGAGGTGTTCGTGGTCGATCACCGGCACCATCCGGTCGGCACCTGCCATCTTTCGTGGATCCTCAGATGCCCGCGCCACATCCCACTCACCGACGTGATGCAGCGCGACCAGACGCTGATCCCGGTCGGCATGGACCAGGAGGAGGCGGCGCTCCAGTTTCAGAAATACGCGCTGATCAGCGCCGCCGTAGTGGACGAGAGCGGCCGGCTGGTGGGGCAGCTGACGGTGGACGACATCGTGCACATCATCTCCGAGGAGGCGGGCGAGGATGCGCTGCTGATGAGCGGCGCGGGCGAGGGGGACATCAACGAGCCGATCCGCGATGCGTATTATGCGCGGGTCCGCTGGTTGGTAGCGAACCTTGGCACGGCGCTCATCGCCAGCTTCATCATCGCCGGGTTCGACAGCGCCATCAACCAGCTGGTGGCGCTGGCGATCCTGATGCCGATCGTGCCCTCGCTGGGCGGCAATGCGGGGACCCAGACGATGGCGGTGACCGTCCGCGCGATCGCGATGAACCAGCTCACCCGGTCCAACACCAAGCGGATTTTGTGGCGCGAGTTCCGGGTGGCGTTCCTCAACGGGGTGACGGTGGCGGTGATCATCGGGCTGGGCGTGGCGGCGGTGTTCACGCCGATGCTGGGGGTGGTGATCGCGGCGGCGATGATCATCAACATCCTCACCGCGGGGCTGGCGGGCGTGATCGTGCCGGTGCTGTTCGAGCGGCTGGGGCAGGACCCGGCGGTGGCCTCGAGCGTGTTCGTGACGATGATCACCGATTCGATGGGCTTCTTTGTCTTCCTCGGCCTGGCGGTGGCGGTGGGGCTGGTCGGGTGAGGCGAAGTTTACGAAGTTTACACTGTGTCGCCTTCGGTTTTCGCCCCTGTTTCCGTTTAGATTCAGTCGCTTAATAAACGAAAGCGACAGTTGACACGCGATTTTGCGTTTTGCCGCTTGCGGACGCATCGAAACCACCGCCCCGCCCTTGGTTTGGCGCAACCGCCACAGGTAGGAAAGCTGGTCCAGCGCCGCCTCGCAAACACTGCCCCCGCTCCCTAGATCGGGCACGATGCCGCTCCATCTGACCAAGATCGCCTACGGGGCGAAATCCTATGCCGATCTCGAAGGATGGTACGAGGAGCGGGGCGAAATGCGCATCCACACCCGCTACCGGCCGACGCGGCACGAGCAGTGCGTGGGCGGCTCGCTGTTCTGGGTTCTCGATCACGCGCTGGTCGCCCGCTCGGCGATTATGGGCTTCACCCAGCAGCCCGACGGGCGCTGGTGGATCGATCTCGAGCCGCGCCTCGTCCGCGTCCAGCCGCGCGCCAAGCGCGCGCACCAGGGTTGGCGCTACCTCAAGCCCGCCGATGCGCCGCGCGACCTTGCGCCGGGCGAAGCGGCGGGCGACGCGCTGCCCGGGCGGATGCTGAGGAAGCTTGCCCAGCTGGGGCTCGACTAGCGGCCGCGCGGAACAAGGACGGGGCGCTTCCCGTTGATCGGAAAAGGAGATGCGCAATGCCCGAACGCCAGAGCCGCCACCCTGACAACGAACTGATTGATGCGATGCAGGACGGCGCGACGCCCAGCCAACAGGGGCGCTCGGGGGGCGAGGTCAACAAGAAGGTCGGCACACGGGACGAATTGAACCGGGCGACCGATCCCGAGAATACCGAGCGGGCGGTGGGCAGCGACAATCCGGCCGACGATGCGAAGAAGGGCGAGAAGACCCGCAACGCGATCCAGAAGGACCGCAACCGGAGCTGATCGGGACGATTTAAGGCTGACGGCGGCGCGGGCGTGATGCTCAGCGCCGCCGCGGTACCTGTCAGGCGTAGCTTGGCATACTGCCACCCGGCGTCCGCCGACGCCGCAGCACCGAACCAACGGCGCCGAAGCCCAGCAGCATCATCGCCCAGGTGGCGGGCTCGGGGATGGGGGTAGTGGCGGGGAAGACGGTAGTGGCGGTGATGGTGGTCTCGGGGCTTGTCTCGAAGCCGAAGCCGTTCAGCACCTGGTCGGTGGTGTACGCAAATCCGTAGAAATCCTGGCCGTTTTGCGTCACCCGAAGCCCGAGGAAATTGTCGCCGTTGGAGAAGCGGGCGAAGGTCGTCTCGGGGAAGGCGCTGTAGAACCCGAAGACCTCGGGCGGGGGGCCGTACTGGACGGTGCCGCGATCGGTGAAGGAAACCGACGGCAGGACCGCGCCGAAGATCGGCGGGGTCGAGGAGACCGCGGCGTTCGCCGAGGTACTGACGCCGAGGATCTCGCCAAAGCCGGTGAAGGGCTGCGCGGTGAATGTGAAGCAACCGCCGGCGAAGCATATCTCGGTTGGATTGGTCTGCACGTTCGTCTCGACGCTGCGCAGCACCGGTGCAGCCTCAGCGGACGTGGCGGCGAGGCAGGCAAGCGCGCTCAGCCCGGCGAAGGCGAGCGACTTCATATGGCGGCAAAGGATGGCGTTCATCATCGCGACCTCTCGATTTGTGGAACCATTTCGGGGACTTGATGATCCGAGATCGCATCGTGGGAGTCAATTTATTTAATTAGCCATTTTGTGTCTCAATTTGATACTTTGGCCATCCAAAAGCATGTTTCGAACGTAAGGCCGATTTATCCGTCGGCTCGCTGCCGACCATGCGGGTGGCGCAGGACAGGACCGGGGCGGTGACTCCGGCCGGTCGATCAGCGTGCTGCGCCTTCGCGCAGCATCCGCGCCCATTTCGCGTTGCCGTTGGCCTGGGCCCGCCCCGCTGCGGCTTCGTGATCGTAGGCAACGCGGTGGAGGTGGACGGCATCGCGTTGGAGGATGGCATATTGCGCCTCAGGCCCGCCCGCCGAGACGCCCGCAAGGTGGCGCGGAAGGCCGACGCTGCCGGGGTTGGCAATGGTGCGCCCGTCCCCCAGGGTGACGAGGCGCTGGACGTGCGAGTGGCCGTGGAGGATCAGCGCGTGCTCGACCCCTGCCACCCGTTCGACGATCTCCGGCTCGGTAGCGGCGCGCGCCTCGCCCTCCACCGTTGCGCTTTCAAGCAGCCATTCATCATCGACGCCGGGGCGCGCGTGAGTGCACCAGGCACCCGGCAGCAGCATGGATTCGGGCAAGGCGGCGAGCCAGGCGCGCTGCGCGGGCGTGCATTGCTCGCGAGCGTAGGCGTCGGTCTTGCCCGCACCCTCGACGTCGGGGGCAAGGATGTAGCGCTCGTGATTGCCCGCGATGGTGGGCCAGTCGCGCTCCATCAGGAAGGCGGCGGTCTCGCGCGGCCAGAGCGGGCCGGACAGGCTGTCGCCCAGATTGGCGAAGCTTGTGCAACCGCGTCCTTGCGCATCGGCGACGACCGCCTCGAGCGCGGCGAGGTTGCCGTGGATGTCGGACACGATGGCGATGCGGGTCATGGGAGGCCACTCACCATTCCGAATGTCGCCATGCAAGCGGAACGCCTATTCAGATACCGCCGCAGTGCGGCCAATGCTCGCCTCCAGCCGGCGCGACAGGAACAGTGCCAGCGGCAACCCGGCGATGGCCAGGACGATGAACAGCGGGCTATTAGACATGGCCCCAATTACTCGGCGAAATCGGCTGCGACCACGAGACGCTCGCCGTTCCACTCGGGCACTGCGGCTTGGGTCATCGGGACCATGAAACGGGCGCCGCCCGGGCGCTCGATCTCGAGGATGTCCCCGGCGCCGTAGTTCTCGACCGCGACGACCTGGCCGAGCGGTTCGCCGGCATCGCTGATGGCGGGAAGGCCGAGCAGGTCAGCGTGGTAGTATTCGCCCTCGTCCAGCGGGGGGAGCGCGGCGCGGGGGATGGTGAGCGCGGTGCCGCGCATGGCCTCGGCGGCGGTGCGGTCGGGCAGTTCGGCGAAGCGGGCGATGGCGCCCCCCTTGCCATCCTCCCGGATGCTCGCGAGGGTGAGCGCGCCCTCGTTGAAGTGCTTGTGCCCCTTGAGCGAGGCGAGGCCCTCGCCGAACAGTTTCAGGCGGACCTCGCCCGTCACGCCGTGCGCACCGGTGATGGCAGCGAGCGTGACGGGGCGGTCGTGCATGGCCTGGGCGCCGCTCAGCCCTTGGTCTCGGCCTCTGCCTCGGAGGCGGTTTCGGCGGTCTCGGCGGCGGCGCCTTCGTCGCTTTTGGCGGAATCCTTGGGAGCGGTATCGGCAGCAGGCTCGCTTTGTCCCACCTCTTCCTCGGCGGTCTTGGCCGAATCGGCGTCGGCGTCCTCGGCGGGCGGTGCTTCGGGCGCGCTTTCGGACTTGTCGCCCGCTGTCGCCTCGTCGTTCTGCGGGTCGGCGGAACCGGCGTCGGCATCAGCTTCAGCGTCGGCATCAGCTTCGGCATCGGGAGCGGGAGCGATATCGGCGGCTCCTTCCGCCGGCGCCTGTGCGCTCTCACCCTCGATCGGAGCGACGTCGCCGGCCTCGCCTTTGGGGGTCGCGACATTGGCCTCGGCCTCGCCCGTCTCGGCGGCATCGGTAGACTCGGCAGACGCTTCGGCGGCGGCAGCCTGGGCTTCGGCGGCAGGGGCCTCGGCCTCTGCTTCGGCGGCCTCGGCGGACGCTTCCTCGGCCGGAGCCTCGGCCTCGACGGGAGCGGGGGCCTCAGCCTCCTCCTCGACGGGAGCGGGAGCCGCAGCCTCCTGCTCGGCAGCCTTGGCCGCTTCCTCCGCTTCGGCGGCCTTGGCGGCGCGCTCCTCGGCGCGCTCCTTGGCCTTCTCGCCCGGCTCAGCCTTCTTGGGGTTCGAGCGCGCGGCGCGTTCCTTGACGCCGGCGGCATCGAGGAAGCGCAGCACCCGGTCGGACGCGGTCGCGCCGACGCCCAGCCAGTAACGCGCGCGGTCCTCGTCAAGCTTCACGCGGGCGGGGTCGTCCTTGGCGAGCAGCGGGTTGTAAGTGCCGATCTGCTCGAGATATTTGCCGTCCCGGGGCGAGCGGGAGTCGGCCGCGACGATGCGGTAGTAGGGGCGCTTCTTGGCGCCGCCGCGCGAGAGACGAAGTGCAATTGCCATTGGGTGTAACCTTTCCGTTCTATTCGATTGAAATCACTTGTTTCGCAGGAGCCGCTCGAGATCCGGCGGCAGGCCGGTCGGGCCGCCGGGGAGCGCGCCGTCGCCGCCGGGCAGGCCGGGCATCGCGCCCCCTCCCCCGCCGCCGAGCAGCGCGCCGAGCCCCTTGAAGCCGCCCATCTTCCTGATCTGCTTCATCGCCCGGCCCATTTCCTGGTGCATCTTCAACAGCTTGTTGATGTCCTGCACGCTGGTGCCCGAGCCCGAAGCGACGCGCTTCTTGCGCTTGGCGTTCATCAGTTCAGGCCGGGAACGCTCCTTGGCGGTCATCGAGCCGATCATCGCATCCATGTGGACCAGTACCTTGTCGTCGACGCCCGAGGCGGCCATCGCCTGCTTGGCCTTCTTCATGCCCGGCAGCATCCCTGCGAGCATGCCGAGGCCGCCCATCTTCTGCATCTGCGAGAGCTGCATCCGAAGGTCGTTCATGTCGAACTTGCCCTTGAGCATCCGCTCGGCAAGCTTGTCCGCCTCCTCGCGATCGATCGACTCGGCGGCCTTCTCAACGAGGCTGACGACATCGCCCATGCCCAGGATCCGGTCGGCGACCCGCGCCGGGTGGAAGCGCTCGATCGCGTCGAGCTTCTCGCCCGTGCCGGCGAACTTGATCGGCTTGCCGGTGACGGCGCGCATCGACAGCGCCGCGCCGCCGCGCGCATCGCCATCCATCCGGGTGAGGACGACGCCCGTCAGCGGCACCTCATCCGAGAAGCTCTGGGCGACGTTGACCGCGTCCTGCCCGGTCAGCGCGTCGACCACCAGCAGCACTTCGGCAGGGGCGGAGACGCTGGCGACCGCCTTCATCTCGGCCATCAGCGCCTCGTCGACATGGAGGCGGCCGGCGGTGTCGAGCAGCAGGACGTCGATGTTCTGGAGGCGGGCGGATTCGAGCGCGCGGCGGGCGATCTCGACCGGCTGCTGGCCCGGCACGATCGGCAGCGTGGCGACGCCCGCCTGCTCGCCCAGCACTGCGAGCTGCTCCTGCGCGGCGGGGCGCTGGACGTCGAGCGAGGCCATCAGCGGCTTCTTGCCCTGCTTGTCCTTCAAGAGCTTGGCGATCTTGGCGGTGCTGGTGGTCTTGCCCGAGCCCTGGAGGCCGACCATCATCACCACCGCCGGGGGCTTGACGTTCAGGTTGAGCGGCACCGCCTCGCCCCCGCCGCCCTCTTCGCCGCCCTCGCCGCCGAGCATGGCAACGAGCTCGTCATTGACGATCTTGACCACCTGCTGGCCCGGGGTGACCGAGCGCAGCACCTCGGCGCCAACCGCCTTCTCGGTGACGCGGGCGATGAAATCGCGCGCGACGGGGAGCGCGACGTCCGCTTCCAGGAGCGCGATGCGCACCTCGCGCATGGCCTCGCGCACGTCGCTTTCGGCCAGCGCGCCGCGGCCGCGCAGGCGGTCGAAGACGCCGTTAAGCCGGTCGGACAGGGTCTCGAACATCCGCTTCGTTACTCCATTCGATGCGTCGAAACGCGAAAAGCGCCGGCGGACGAAACCTCGTCGGCCAGCGGCGATCCTGTACTCGGCCGAGGACCCGCAATTCGGGCCCGACCGATCTAAACCCTTGAATGGTGGAGCCTAGCGGGATCGAACCGCTGACCTCTACAATGCCATTGTAGCGCTCTCCCAGCTGAGCTA
>PPFU01003731.1_pt1 | contig 12010 bp, 10 predicted proteins | sample 1535991 | NCBI WGS metagenome assembly PPFU01 (sample SAMN04901290, study PRJNA319586) | Hypolithon metagenome, whole genome shotgun sequencing project. | isolation source: Antarctic Hypolithon | place: Antarctica: Miers Valley | collected 2014 | reverse complement strand
TGGGCCGGGTCTGGGGCGGGGCCGGTTGACTCGCTGGGTGGGGGCGGAGGCGAGGGGGGTGGACGGGTGGGGGGATGGGGATGGGGACGGGGTTGCACCTTGTCGATCCCGGTCGATCTCTCTCTGCTGGGTGACAGGGGGGGTGGTGGGGTGGTGGGGTGGTGGGGTTTTCTTGCAGGCTTGCTCACCCCACCCTATTTGGTCGGTGTGCGCCGCATTTACCTCGGTGAACTCCGAGTTGCCACCCGCCGATGTCCTCAGAGCCGTGGCAATGGGCCACCCTTCCCTTCCGCTTGTTACGAGTCGGGGCACGGCGGCGAGCGACGGCGAGTCGAGTCGCCCCGGGTTCGTCGGCGAACAACGCACCCGCGGCACCACTCGAAGATCCGCTCCACACCGGCTTGCGGTATACCTCCGCATGCTGGATGCTCCCATCCAGCGGGACAGGGCATCTCAGAAGCCGCCTACCTCTGCAACAACCCCCTGTTCCCCGGCGTTCAACCCTTACCACTCCCCGGCCCCGAGATCACACTTGCACCACCCCAGCCTCGGCGTCTGATACCATGCCGCCCGTTCAACCGCCTGCCCTGCGCCAACCCCGCATTCCCCTGGAGACTGTCATGACTGCCAAGAACAAGCCGTACCGCCTGAGCCTGCTGCTCGCTTCCGCCCTGTCGTTGGGCCTTTCGCCCATGGTGTCTGCTCAAATACTCGACGTGGAGGTGGTCGAGCTCGAGATGGATTCGCGAGTACCCGCACCCGACACCCAGCCTACGGAGCAGATCCGCTTGATCGTCCCCAACGCGATGGAGGAGGCGGCGGACACGATCAACCTGCCCGCCCAGGCGATCAGCGGCGACACGATGTTCGTGGCCTACGTCGACTTTGAGCAGGTGCGGACGCCCGAGGTCATGGCCTCGGCCAAGGCGTTGTTGGATGTGATGCCGCCGATGCTCAACGCCATGACCGGCGAGCTTCGGCCGCAGCTTGAAGCCCAGGCCCCGATGATGGACATGGTGCTTCGTGAGGTACAGCGGAACGGCGGCCTCGGCCTGGTCTTGGGCGTCAACGCCCCCCAGCCCGAGGGTGCCGATGACGAGCCCGAGGCGAAGTCTTTCGCGCTGATCAAGCTGGCCGAGGGCAACGATGGTGCCGCCCTGATGCAGATGATCAAGGAGCGAGTGGAGCCCGGCGACGAGGACGCGATGACGGTCGAGAAGTTTGCCCCGGGTTGGCTGGTGATGACCCGAAACGACCTGATCCGTCCCGAGGGCGGCAACCAGGAGCTCGCGGAGTTCTTTGGCCAAACGGTCGGGGCGGCGGGTGATGCCCCGGTGAAGTTTGCGTTCCGCGTGACGGACACCTTCCGTGACCAGGTGCAAAAGGCGATGGATGAGCCCATCGCCGACCCCGATGCCGCCCAGTTCAAGGCCAAGGCCATGCCCGCCATCGAGGCGATGCAGGAGCTTCAGTTCGGCAACGGCACGGTCACGTTCGGGGCGACCCCGGCCGCCACCACCCGCCTCCACTTCCCCGAAGCGGCCACCGCTCAAAAGTTCATCGCCAGCTACCGCGCCACCCTGACCGACGCCGAGGCCAAGGCCAAGCAGATGCTCGCCGACGCACAGGCACAGGGCGCGATGATGATGCCCATCGCCCCCGAGCAGTTGGAGGGGGTCTTCCAGGTGCTCCATCTCGAGCAGGAAGGCAACACGGTCGTCCACACCCTCGACAAGGACAAGGTCGGCAAGCTCGCCGAGGCCATGATGCCCTTTATGATGATGATGATGATGATGGGCTGAGCCGGTTAACCCAACGGAACGACTCAAACCGCGTCGATGGTGACAGGCGGGGCAGATCGGCGAGCGACAGTGAGTTTCGCCAACGCGATTCTGTCGCGAGGAGATGGTCGCACTCGCCGTGCCCAAGCGGTCACGCTGTCGACCCATAACCCAACCCGAGCCCGGCGGCCGAAAGCCGCCGGGCTCTTTCATTGGTCAACATCCCAACCCATACAACGACGTTGCTCTACTCACCCTGTCATGCGAGTCCTGCTCACCAACGACGACGGCTACGATGCCCCGGGCATCCGCAGTCTCCACGCCGCCCTCCACGGCATCGGGCCGATCCATGTCGTCGCCCCGGCCAAGGTGCAGTCGGCGATGGGGCACGCGGTGACGTTCCACCGCCCGGTGGAGGTCCGCACGTTTGATGAGGGTGGCGGCTATGGCGGCTACGCCGTCGACGGCCGACCCGCTGACTGCGTCAAGCTCGGGCTGCGGCACCTGGTGGAGGAAGAGGGCGAGGGCGGGGTGGATGTGGTGATCAGCGGGATGAACGCCGGCTGCAACATCGGCATCAACGTCAACTACTCCGGCACCGTCGCCGCCGCCCGAGAGGCCGCCTTCCTCGGCCTCCCCGCCATCGCGGTGAGCCTCTACATCGGTGACCCGCGTAAGACCCGCTGGGAGGCGGCCGCGACACACGCCCGGCGTGTGATCGACGCCGTGCTCGCCGGGCCGTTGAGGCGACACACCCTCATCAATATCAACGTGCCCATCCTCGATGATGACCGGGAGCCCCGGGGCACGGTCGTGGTGCCCGCCTGCACCAGCGCGATGGATTACGACTACGTTCGCGGAGACTCCGAGGACAACGTGCGTACCTATGAGCCTGACGCGGGGCTGAAGTTCCAGCAGCACTCGGCCGGCACCGACGTCACCGCCCTCTTCGACGGTTACATCACCGTGACCCCGCTCCACTTCGACGCCACCGACCACGAACACCTCCACGCCTGGCAATCCCATCTCAATAGATAGGTCGCCACCGCCCCACGCCGACGCTGAGCGAGGCTCTGCGAGCGAAGCGTCTGGTAACCGCCCCGATGCCCGCAACCCGATCCCGACCCGCTAAAATCACCGGCCCGCCCCCGAGACCCCCCACATGAACATCATTATCTGCGGTGCCGGCGAGGTCGGCCGCTACTCCGCTGAGGTGCTCAGCCCTCTGGGGCACAACGTCACCATCGTCGACATCGACCAGCGGAAGCTCGCCCAGCTCGAGGATGTGCTCGACATCCGCTCGCTCGTGGGCAACGCCACCCGCGCGGATGTGCTCGAGGAGGCGGGCGTCCCCGGCTGCGACCTCTTCATCGCCGCGACCAACATCGACGAGATCAACCTCCTCGCCGCCTCGGTCGCCAAGGCGGTCGGGGCCGCCAAGTGCATCGCCCGGGTGCACCACTCCGCCTTCTTCGAAAAAAGGGGCCTTGACTACGGCAAGCAGTTCGGCATCGACCACCTGGTCTGCCCCGAGTTCTCCATGGCGGTCGCCATCGCCAGCACCCTCCGCAGCCCCGGCGCGCTGGTGATCGAGAACTTCGCCCGCGGCCAGATCGAGATGCAAAGCCTCCGCATCGACCCCTCCAGCAAAGCCGTCGGCACGCCGCTCCGCGACCTGAAGATGCCCGGTGCCGCCCGCCTCGCCGCCATCGAGCGGGGTGGGGTCGCGTCCCTCCCCGACGCCTCCACCGTGCTCCAGGCGGACGACATCGTCACCCTCATCGGCGACACCGACGAGTTCCCCAAGGTCCGCAAGCTCTTCACCAGCGACCGCGACAGCCACATCCGCATCATCGTCATGGGCGGCACAACGCAGGCCGTCTGGCTCTGCCGTGCGGTGAAGGCTCGCCACTTCTCCGTCCGCCTCTTCGAGGCCGATCGTGAACGCGCCGTCGAGCTGGCGGGCAAGCTCGACTGGGTCACCGTGCTCAACGCCGACGCGATGGAGTCGGACGCGCTCAAGGAGGAGCGGATCGAGCAGGCGGATGCTTTCATCGCGATGACCGATGACGATGAACGCAACATCCTCGCCGCCGCCCGCGCCAAGCGAATGGGAGCCAAGAGCTGCGTCGCGGTGCTCCAGCGGATGACCTACCTGCACCTGCTCGAGGACATAGGCATCGACCACGCGTTTAGCCCCCGCGCCACCGCCGCGATCGAGGTGCAGCGGCTGCTCGAGGAGGGCCCGGTTCGCTCGATGGCGTCGCTGGCGGAGGGGATCGCCGAGGTCTACGAGGTCCGCCTCCCCGCCACCGCCACCCACATGATCAGCCGCCCGCTTCGTACCCTCAACCTCCCCCAACACTGCCTCATCGCCGCCGTCCAGCGGGACGATGACGTCTTCATCCCCGGTGCTAACAGCGAACTCGCAGCAGGCGACACCCTCGTCGTCATCGGCCCCGGCAAGGCGAAGCGGGGCCTGAAACGCGTGTTCGCCGGAGAGTGAGGCGGTCTCAGATGTGGAATGCCAGATGTCCGAGCCGCCGGAAATATGCTTCGTCATCCGTCATCCGTCATCCGTCATCCGTCATCCGTCATCCGTCATTCATCATTCGTCATTCGTCATTCGGATTTCGGATTTCCGCTCCCCCTTGACCCCTTGACCCCTCCGCCCCTCCCGCCATGAACCTCCGCCACGTCCTCCACCAGCTCGGCCTCCTCCTGCTGGTCCTCTCGGCGGCCATGACCCTCACCATCGCCGGCTACGAGGGCTGGCTCGAAGTCGCCCGCGACCACGCCGAGCCCCTCGCCTCCCTCGCGGGCCTCGCCTCCGCATTCCTGGGCGGCCTCCTCGGCGGGGGGCTATGGCTCTATGGCCGACGAGGCAAGATCGACCAGATGACCCGACGAGAGGCCATGCTCCTCGTCGCGCTCTCCTGGCTCGTCGGGGCGGCCCTCTCGGGCATGCCCTTCTTCATCTGGGCACACCTCGCCCACCGAGGCCCTGACGCACACCACGAGTTCCACTCCTTCATCGCCTCCTACTTCGAGGCCATGTCCGGCCTCACCACCACCGGCGCCACCGTCCTCTCCGACATCGAAAGCCTCCCCAAGGGACTCCTCCTCTGGCGGTCCGCCCTCCACTGGTTCGGCGGCCTGGGCATCGTCGTCCTCTTCGTCGCCGTCCTCCCCATGATCGGCGTCGGCGGCAAACGACTCTTCCAAGTAGAAGCCCCCGGCCCAAAGGCCCAAGGCGTCCGACCCCGCATCCGCGAGACCGCTCGCACCCTCTGGCTCATCTACGTCGGCCTCACCATCCTCCAGACCCTCGCCCTCCGACTCGCCGGGATGTCCTGGTTTGACGCACTCGCCCACACCTTCGCCACCTTAGGCACCGGGGGCTTCTCCACACGCAACGCCTCCGCCGGCGCGGCCGACTTCACCATCGCCTCCCAGTACGTCATCATCCTCTTCATGGCCCTGGCGGGGGTCAACTTCGGCCTCTACTACAGCCTCGTCCGACGACGCGTGGGCTCGATCTTCCACGACCCCGAGCTCCGCTTCTACCTCGCCTCCATCGCCGTCGCCGCCGTCGTCATCTTCTTTTATCTCTGGCACGCCCCCATCACCCTCACCACCGGCCAGACGATCCCCTCCGCCTCCTTCGAGCAGGCCGCCCGCCACAGCCTCTTCCAGGTCGTCTCCATCCACACCACCACCGGCTTCGCCACCGCCGACTTCGACCTCTGGCCCTTCCTCCCCCAGGCGCTCCTCATCGGTGTGATGTTCATCGGCGGCTGCGCCGGCTCCACCGGCGGGGGCATCAAGGCCGTCCGCATCCTCCTGTGCTTCAAGATCATCCGACTCGAGCTCGAGCGGGTCTTCCGCCCCAACGTCGTCCGAGCCGTCCGCTTGGGCAAGTCCCCCGTCGATGCCCCCATGCGGGAGTCCGTCCTGATCTTCACCCTCCTCATTCTCCTGCTCTTCGCCCTGGGCGGCATCGCCATCAACCTCATCGAGGGCGACAAGTTCGACTTCACCTCCTCCGCCACCGCCAGCATCGCCTGCCTCATGAACATCGGCCCGGGCCTGAACGAAGTCGGAGCCGTCCGCAACTACGGCTTCTTCTCCGACCCCAGCAAAGCCCTCCTAAGCCTCCTCATGGTCCTGGGCCGGTTAGAGGTCTACGCCATCCTAGTCCTCCTAACCCCCGGCTTCTGGCGGAAAGACTGAAGCCGAAGAGGCTCACGCGGAGGCGCGGAGGAACGTTGGGGACAAAATTCCAAGCATCGAAATGCCGCGACTTATCCCGCCCGCAGAATAACGCGAAGGGAGTCATTCGGGGGCCGCTTGGCGATCCTCTGCCAATCTATAAAGCGACTGCTACGCACTCGCGATGCGATAGAAACACCCGATACTACCGAGGCACAAGATTTTCGATTAGACGTGTCGCCCCTGAGTATCGAAAGCAACACCCTCCACGGGAAGATCGGTCCCTCGTCTAACTGTAAACTCGAAGCCAGTGTTGACACCGAATATTGGACCCAAATCAAGGCGCGAAGCCTGCCCAAACCGACCCCGATAAAGCACTCGGAAGCTCGTTCCACGTTCAGTAGACACAGCAGCCGGCGGAGCATTTTCCGCGACTCGTGCCGCAGGGGCTTCAAGTTCAGGGACAGCATGCAGTTCTAATTCAACAAGCATCTGATAGTTCTCTCCAGTTACCGTTAACATCCTTACCTTGATTCGATATCCACCCCGAACAACAAGGACTTTATCCTCGACCTGAAACGGCTCGATGGCAGCGTTTGGGTTGATTGCAACCGCTTGAGCGCTTTCTTCAGAGAAGCTTGCCGACCCTCCACCTGTAACCACTCCTAAACGTCCCGACTTTGCGAGCGGCGGATCGTCACCCTCCTCCGCCGCATCCCTAGTTAACGTCCACTGAACAATGCATTTCTGACCTGGTGCGGGTGGTTCTACAAGAGGTACTTCGACGTTTCCCGACACACCCACCGAATACGGCAAGATCACAACAACCGCCGAACAAACGGCTCCCAGTTGAAGTAAGCGAATCAGGGAAAACTTACTAAATATCGATGCGCGCATAGGTTAGTTACCTCTTTATCTTACTGGATCGTCAGACGAACGACGACCGGCGCGACGGTGTTCCCGCCACTCTGCTGAATCTGAATCGATACGATACCCTTAGGGGCATTCGAATCAATCGTGAGCCGAACCTCTGCAAGAGGAATATGTCCTGGAGCACCAGTTGGCGGTGAGTGCACAACAGTGACACCCACTCCAGCAGGATTGAGTTGGCCGTTATAGATCGCGAATGCATTGAAGAAAGGAGGGAACCCCGCATCGTTCCCTGCCTGATCGACGTAGTCCACAAGAATAGTCCGTGCCACGTCGACACCACCAGGTGCTGGACGAGTCACCGTTAGCGACGCAGGGCTAGCGGTATACTGGAACTGCCGTTTAGCGAGTGCGATCGAGTGGCTCTCTTCTCCGGCATCACGTATATCGCCATCATTGTTGTAATCGGTACCAGCATGCAGAATCGCGTTCGCGACACCGGCAGCATTAAACGTGACTGAGTTTACACCGGCGAGAAGGTTGGAGTCAGTTACCAACACCCCGCCTGCGCTGTCCGTGATGAAGTAGTGGCTGAAGTTGTACGAACTCAATACCGGTGGGAGCAGAGTCGCGCTGATTTCCAACTCTGCTACGTTGTTGTTATCGGGCACAAACTCAAGAACAGTGACTCCAACGCTTTCCGTCGTGCTGACCTCTACGCCTGTTGACTCAACGCGAGCGGTGAGTGTGTCCACCACGACCTTTTGATACAGGGTCAGATTGAGGGTTCCGACGTTGTCGTCGTACCATGTGCTACCCGGCCCATTAGGGCCCTGCCCTTCGACGTCACGGTAGAAGATCGCAAGCGGGTCCGAAGTGGCGGGTGTAAACTCCTGTCCATACTCACCATTCGCTTGGCGCGGACCCCAGTGACCCAGGCGGTTCGAGGCGTCATCGAGGCCCATGTCGGTGTCGTGGCCGGCGAGGGTGGTCAGGTCCTTCCAGCCCTTGGTCGGGTGCTTGTGGTACTCTGCGTCGGCGATGTGAGCCGCCGAGCCGCCCACTTTGAACGTGCCCGAGGCGACCGCGAGGTACTTCGCCCCCGGGTTGAGCGCCGCAGTCATGACCGGCGTGGCCGAGCCTGTGCCGATCGAGTACGAGCCCACCTCGACGAATCCCGAAGGGATCACGGCAGAAAGCAGCATCCGCGGCTCGAGTTGTTCGAACATCGGGGGCCGCGAGGGAGCAGACGCCAACCGTCTCCCCCGGCGCTCTGCGCGAGCCTCGGCACGTTTGTGCGAGTTCTCGATGCGGTTGGCGAAGAAGCGGCTGATGGATTGGAGGGAGGTCATCGGAGGCTCCAGTAGTTGCGACGTAAATGGTACAGGCAGAGCGGGCTAGTTCCACGAGAGGGTTCCCGCTGCTCATCAGGAAAGCGGGTCCTGCAGCCGTGACAAGCTTTCCCCTTACCCAGTTTCACTTCTTTTTTTTCGGGAAGAGGACGGGACAGGGAAGAAAACGGGACAGGTATGCCCTGTAGAAAAGCCCAGTGATCGTCACCGTGCATCGCTGCTCACTCATCGTCAGACATGATCGTGCAGTAGGGAACCCTCGGGTTTCTACAGGGCAGGACAGGTACGGTCCTTCTAAGCTCGCCTCATGCCACGGCTTCTCCACCGAGCGGCTCTTGTTTTCGATGTTCGCTCAAAGGGTCGGGCGGTGGCGGGGGGGCGAGGGTGGGGCGGGTGGGTGTTTGTTGTCGGAGGCGGGCGGCGGCGAGGATGCGGGGGAAGAGTAGAAGCGAATCAAGACTATTATGACGCGCCGCGACTTGTCGCGTCCGCAAACCAACCCCAACCAACGAAGCGACAGCATCACATCCTCGCGCCAGCCAAGTAGCATGGCCGACTGTGCCCCAGCAAGTCTACATCGAGACGACCATCCCCAGCTACCTCGCCGCCCACCCGAGCCGCGACCTGATACAGGCAGCCCGACAGCAGATCACCCACGACTGGTGGCACCACCAGCGTCATCGTTACACGCTGTGCACCTCGGAGACCGTGCTGGACGAAGCCGAAGGCGGAGACCCTCAGGCGGCCTCCCGCCGCCTACCCTATCTCAAAGGCCTCAAACTGCTCGAACTAACGCCGGCTGTTGAACAGCTCGCCGTCTCAATCATCGCCAGCGGTCTACTGCCTCAGAAGGCGACACAGGACGCCATCCACGTCGCCGTCGCCTCGGTCCATCGCATCGACCTATTGTTAACGTGGAACTGCCGCCACATCGCGAACGCCGCCATCACCCGCCGCCTCGCCGCCGTCGTCGCCACCGGCGGCCACGAACTCCCCGTCCTGTGCACGCCCGAAGAACTCTTGGAAGGTTAACACAATGCCCACTACCAGCCCCTCCCCCGAGCCTTTCGCCCCCCCCCGTGAATCCTCCACCACCGACGCCGTATTGGAGGAAACGAGGCGGATCAAAGACACCCTCGCCGCCTCTATGAACTACGACATCCCCCGCATTATCGACGCCGCCCGCCGCCGACAGCGGGGCACCACCCACCCCGCACCCGCTCCACGAGTCGCCGTCGCATCTGAGCCGAGGTAACAGTATCCGACACTGTTTCGGCCTCCGGATTACGGGTCCTCATTTATTTTACGGCGATCTGATAGCGTGCGCAGGCCCACCTCATTCTACGCGCTGGGCAGATTCAATTCCATGCCATTCTGATCCTCCTGACCCGGGGCTACTGGCGGGGAGGCTGAAGCCTGCGGAGACTCTAGGCTCACGGGAAGGCGCGAAGGGGTACGAGGAAACTGAGGACCAACCTGAAGTTCGTCGGCCAACTGATAGCCTTCACGTGTCACCTTAAACGTTTCGCGATCACTGCCGAGGTCTTGAATGTACCCCAAATCACATAGATCAATTATGCCTCCGTCGTAGAGAGCCAGGATTCGCGGGTCCCGCTCATGCGCGATCACCTGGGTCTCACCTGCAAGGATTGTATTACCAGCACGAGACTTCACATACTCGATCCGTCCATTCCCGCTCGCAGCTGCCTTGCTCGCGGCTGCCTTTAGGATGTCGATCGCTTCCTGCGATAAAGGACTTGCCGCAGGCTCGACGATCGGAACATAGGGCGCATCTAACATGTTCTCTCGCCATTCCGTTGGACCCACCCTGACCGGGAGCGCGCGTACGATCTCACGGAGCGCTTCGAGATCAGTTTCCGGCGTCTTGTACACATACGGTTCCAACAGATCGGGTAAAGCACCCGTGTTTCCATCCTCGCCTTTAAGCAGCAGGACGATCAAGGAAAATCGATCCTTTTTCTCTCGCTTCTGTTTGATCGCATAATTAATCTCATCGCCTAGATATCCCTCGTCCCGGAAGGACGAAGTAATGAAGAACACGACGCCGCAGGAATTTTTCATCCCTTGGAGGATTCCCCGGTCAAGTATCTCACCGGCCACCATGGCATCGTCGTCGATCCATGGGTCGAAGCCCAGAAGCTGCAGAGTTTGTTTGAAGTCCAGAACGAACGCTTTATCCGCCCACTTGTGACTGAGAAAGACCTTGCGGGATTCGGTATTCTTTATATCGTCCATGGTGTCACGTTACGTGAAAACAATGGGCAGGGTAAGCGTGTCGGTGATTCAAAATGAACGGCGATATCCACGAAAATTTCGAACAGCCTCAAAAATCGGCGCATCCTGCGACGCGTCAGTGTGGCTGTTGTGGGCATACGTCGGCCAGCTTAGCCGGTATTCCTCCGACTCGTTCCCCCAAACATGCCACCCCGGCCGTTGGCCGCGGGCGAAGAGTTCTAGGTAGGGGCCGGGGCTGCATTCTTCAATTAGGTCGTATTGCTCGTCCGGCTTGCGGGAGTGTTCGCGTTTACGGGTGCGGAGGATGTTGACTTGGCTTCGGCCGGGGGGGAGGGTCCGCATGGAGCCGCGGATGCCGAAGAGGAGGACTTCGGTGGTGTTGCGAAAGTAGAACCCAACGCCCCGGCCATCGGGGCCGCCGTCTTTGCGGACCTTGTGCCAGATGATGTTGCTCTTGTATTGGAACCCCCACGCTTTCATCACGTCGATCCCCTCGGGGAGGAGGGCGTTGGGCACCCATAAATAGAGGTGGCACTTCTCGGCAGCCGCCACTGATACCGGAATCTCCTTGATGTCGCGCAGCGAAAGCGTCTCGTATCGGTTGAGCCGCTTGTGCTCGGGTGCCATCTTCCCGGTACGGTTTGTGAACTGCCAAGGCGGATCGGCAAGGATCGTTTGGCACTTCAACCCGTCGCAGTGGCGGGTGAAATCTTGGGCGGGCGTGGGTTCGGGCATGTCAGCAGCTTTCATCAAATAAGGAAGAACGGATCCCGAACACGAGTATAGGGCATCCCGCTCCGCCGCCACCTTTGATGCGGGGCAGCAGCTTGGACATGTGGGTTGTCGACGCCCCGAAGGATGCCCCGCGGCCGAACGATTTGAAGATGTCTTGTAGCTCGTCGCAACGAGTGATGATCACGCCGACGCTGATGGCGCGGAGGTCGAAGAGCAGACGGAAGTTGTTCAGGTCTCGGTCGTAGAAGGGGTCTTTGTTGTTCCACTCGATCTCGATGGCGACGCCGTTCCTGAAGCAGTCGACGCTATGCGTCGGCGATTCCAACTCATGCTCATCGACCTTGATCGACGTTTTAAATCCCTTCTCGATCCACCCCCGATCTTCGAGGAAGCCGTCGATGAACTCGGCGACTTTGCCTTTGCGGCCCCCTGGCGTCGTGATGTATGACTTGCAAAGCCGGAACGCCTCCAGAACATCGAGCAGGTCCCGCCACTCATTCGGGAAGTCGTGACAAAGGATGGCACACGCGTGTTTCCACTCGTGGACCTCGTACTTCTCAAGCAGGTTCGTGGGGATCAGGTCGAGGGCCATAAGCGGGGGTGATCGTAACCGCAGCCGCTGCGAGCGGGCAACCTTTGCCTGTCACCGGGCGCAAGCCGAAACGGTGTCGGATACCGAAAACGGGGAAGCAAGCGGGACATTTCCGGTTCTTCTACGCTCGCCTCATGCTAAGGCTTCTCCATCGGGCGGTTCTTGTTTTCAATGTTCTGTGAACAGGTCGGGTGGTGGCGGGGGGGGCGAGG
>PPFU01024786.1_pt1 | contig 12014 bp, 8 predicted proteins | sample 1535991 | NCBI WGS metagenome assembly PPFU01 (sample SAMN04901290, study PRJNA319586) | Hypolithon metagenome, whole genome shotgun sequencing project. | isolation source: Antarctic Hypolithon | place: Antarctica: Miers Valley | collected 2014 | reverse complement strand
AGCGGTCCCATGCCGGTGGCAGGCGACACCTGGACCTTCAGCAGGCCGTGACTGGCCGCTGATCAAGTCGGCTGGTTCGAACTGACCTGCTCGTCACCTCACCGGCCTCGTTTGTCGCCAGGCTAGACACTTGGTCCCTCCATCCCGCGCGGTCAGCGGCAGCAGCAGATGCTCGAGCGTCAACCAGCGAGTGGAGCTTCGAGCGCCCTGCCGCCCCGGGTGCTCCCGCGAGGTGCCTGACCGCAAGCTGCAGCGCAGTCGTGCCGTCGCTCACCGGTTCAGAGTTCGCTTCGGCCAGATCTTGGAGCAAATGTCCGCGCGCCGACCAGGAACAGGTCCGCCAGTGCGTCGGCGCCCTGCTCTTCCGCCAGCAGTGCCTCGAGCTCGTCCAGTCGGACCGCCCGCGGTGTCGTGCAGCCCAGTGACGTTCCGGACGAGGTCATAGGGAAGCCGCGTAGTGCGCACTGCAGCCAGTGGGTCCGAAAAGCGCACAGTTGAAGGGTCCATACGCGCGTCCGTCCCCCTTCGCGGGGCTCACACCGTCGCGGCAGCCCCGGCGGCCGAACGGGCCCATCACGAGGACGTGGCCGCGTGTCCGCCGTCGGCGCCTTCCGCTAGCAGGGTACGGACGGGCGTGTCATTCGGTGCGATGCCTAGGACGGCGAGCACAGCCCAGCGGCTCAGCGGCAAGGTCCGGTTGACCTCGCGCTGCGCCCGAGCCAGCGCGGTGGCGGGCCGCTCCCCTCGAAGGATTCCTTCGTAGGCGCCTGCGAGGACCGCCGCTGCGGCTCCTGTTGCGCCGTCGACCTCATACTGTCCCGACAGGACTGCTTCCGCGCCGGCGCTCAGCGCGCACAGGGCGAGCCCGAGCGGCTCGTACTGATCGTCCCACGGAGGGAACATGCCGTGGCATACCGCGAAGGACAAGACCTGAGGCGGGTCGGCGGCGGGCCGGAGGAAGTCGGCTGCGGCAACTACTGCCATCCCGGTTCGGGTCACGACGGCCTGAGAGAGCCCTGGCGCCAGGTTGCCGTGGGCGGCCGCAGCGGCCAGCCGGAACCGGCCGCCGGACGTCGACGCGGCGGCGCGGAATGCAGCCGGGTCGTCAAGCGGAACGTGCCCGCCCGGACTGGCGTCGAGCGCGGCCAGCTCTACCTCGGCGTCGATGTCGGGATCATCCGGATCGGCGTAGGAGACCGCCGCTGCCGTGGCGGCAGGACGGTCCGGTCGGTCCTGCAGGATCGCGTGAGTCCGCAGCGATGCCGCGAGCGTGACGTCGCATCGGTCAACGATGATGCTTCCCGCGCCGTCGAGCGGAAGAGCACAGAACGGCACCGCCCAGGTCCAACCAGCCGGCACGACGACCAGATCGACAGGACCGTCGCTCCGGGCCACAGACAGCGCGAGGGCCGGCGGCACCAGCCCGGCGAGACAGCGGAGGTCAGCTGCACCGAGCAGCGCTCGCGAAGCCGGAGGCGCCGCCCGGAGCCGGTCGCGGAGCCGGTCGACGGCACCGGTTGCCTCGACAACTCCTACGCCCGACGCGCCGTCAGGAGCGCGCCACGCCGAGACGATCACGGGCGGGGAACCGTCGACGGCCAGCGGCGCGACGGACAGGACGTGGCATCGGAGGTCACCGGCGAGGTCGTCCCAAGGTGACCGGGCGGTGTCGTACAGGTCGGCGAACACCTCACTGGTCAGGTCGGCCAGGCGCTGCCGCATTCGGTCTCGTTCAGCGGCGAGGTCATCCTCGTCAAGCGCCGCGAGCGCGGGGGCCGCGTCGTCGCCCGGCGCCGGGCTGGCGGGACCACGCAGGCCGGGTACGGCGGCGTTCCGCAGTGTCCCGCCGAAGTTCTCCCGACGGGCGAACTCTTCGTCGACGGCGGCCAGGGCGGCCACCACGTCATTGAGCCCGGATGTGTCAAGCGGCACTGCGCGGGCCCGGACGAGTCCGGCGAGCCGCTCGCTGCGAAGCGCCTCAAGCACCTCCAGGAGCAGGTCACCGTCGCCGAGTCGGGCCGCGAGCAGCGCGGCGCGCTCGTAGTGGGAACGTAGAGATCCGGCGAGCCGCCCGCGGGCGCTTCCCGTCCCGACGGCGCCGCGGACCCGTTCGGTCAACCGCACGGCGTCGCGTACCCCGAGGCGGGCCTGGTCGCGGTCGTCGGCGTCGGACGCCGCCTCGGCGCGGCGCGCCGCCGCGGCGACGGCGAGCATGGTGCTGTCTGCGCTTAGCGCTAGCCGTTGAGACTCCGCGAACGCCGTCGCGGCGTCGCGGTTCCGGCCCCGGGCGTGCAGAGCTGACCCTCTCAGGAACTCGTCACGGGCCCGGGCCAGCGCTCCGCCCGCCTCCGCCGCGAGCCCGGCCGGGTCGATGGATGTGCCTTTCGGCAAGGGCCCGATCCGCCGGGACCCGGCGAGCGCGTCGAGCATGTCCCTTTGCTGCCGGACGCTTCCGGCGCCCGCGGGCAGCCGCGCCCGGCGGTAGAGCCGTTCGGCCCGCCGGAGCAGCCGGTCCCCCGCGATTAGGACGGGCAGCGTCCGAGCGGCGCGGAACCCGCCATACTGCAGCTCGCCGCCTTCCGCGATGCGGAGCCGGGCGCGCGCCTTGGCCGCGTTCGCGTCGGCGACGGCGTTGCCGCCGGCTGCCTCGTAGAGCGCCTCGTACCGGCCGATCGCGTTCCGGGCGGCAGGCCATTCACCCGACGCGATCCACAAGTGAGCTAGCGGCAGAAGAAGCTCTGCCTCAGTGACGGGGTCTGCTGCATCGGCCAGTGCGCCAAGCAGCACGTCCACGCCCTCTCTCCAGCGCTCGCTGTCCGGTGTGGCGGCGCGTTGGAGGAACTGGCCGAGATACACCGACGCGGTCATCACGAGCTCGGCCGCACCGACTTCCCGGCCGGCGGCGACCTCCGCACGCACTGCGTCCACGGCCGCGTCCGTGTTTCCGTCGGCGGACAGGGCCCTCGCGCGGAGCACTCTGGCGAGCCCGCCGAGGTACCTGTCGCCGGCGCGGTCGTGTGTGCGGGCGGCGGCCTCCGCAAGGGAACGCGCGGCGGGGGCATCCCCGCGCATGAGCGCCCAGGCGGCATTCTCGCGCTGCGCGTCCGCGAGCAGGTCCGGGTCGCCGACGGCGCTCGCGACGGCGAGCGCGTCGGCGGCCACTCGGCCCGCCGCCGCGTCCAGGTTGATCCTGCCGGCGCGGGCCGCGCCGAGCCGAGCGGCGACTGTCCATTCGTCGCTTTCGCCCGCGGAGACAAGCCCGGCTTCCAGGTATCGGCCACGGGCCTGTTGGGACCGTCCCAGCGACCAGTAGGCGTGGCCCTCTGCCAGCAGGAGCAGCGCGCGGTCACAGGGGTCCAGCCCGTCCGTCGACGCTGCCCGGCTCGCCGTCGCGGCGGCGTCGTCGGGGCGGCCCGACCGTCGGAGCACCTCTGCGGCCATGACGGCGCCTTCCGGACTCGGTAGGGCCGCCTGGCGGACGGTGAGGAGCCGCAGCGACGCTGGGAGGTCGCTGCCCGCGAGGATCCAGGCGCGGTCGTCGCCGGTTCCCGCGGCGGGCAGCGACGGGTACTTCACGGCCCGGGAGGCACGTCGCACGCCGGCTGCGGGTCCGGTTCGGGCCCGTCGGCGGGCCGGGGGTCCGCGCCCGCGTCAATGGCCGCGCGGGACGCCTGGCCGACGGTCCCGCCGGCGAGCCCCCTTAGGGCGTCGAGCAGGGCAGCAACGGCGTTGCCGAACCGGTCCCGGCGCTCTTCCCGGACCTCGAGCGTGCCGTCAGCGGCGACGATGACGATGCGGCCCCATTCGACGCCGCTGCTGCGCTTGGCGAGGACCTCTCCCTCCCGGAGGTCGATGATCTGCCCGCCGGCGCGCCGGTCCAGGAAGTCTTCGATCGCTGCCTTCACGAGATGCGCCGCTCCAACGACGTACAGGACCGTCGCCGGATCAGGCGCCCGCAGGGCCGGGGCCTCGACGCGGACTCCGTGGTCCGCGGCGACGCGTCGCAGCAGGTCGGCGTGGCTAGGCTCGACCGCGACGGCCTCGTACGTCTCGTCGTCCACAACTAGGGCTCCTCGTCACGGGGACCGGAACCGTACTTGCTCGGCATGGGCCTCGGCAGGAGGCGGGCGGCGAACGCGACGTGCGGCGCGCTGGTGCGGGCCACATACGGGGCAGGGCGTCGCGGCACTACGGGACCAGGCCGCCGCAAGCCCACCTGCCTGGGCGGACGCTAGACGACTCCCGGCCGCTGTACTCCATTGTTGCTTCGTGGTGCACGTTCGTGGCGGCTCAGACGTGCCTGCACCCGCCCCGCCGGAGGCGTCCGCAGCCTGGCGGGTGTCGTCACCTCGTCGCGATAAGGAATGGCACTTCCCGCTGACGCGTAGGAGCACCTACGTGCCCCCTACCTGCGAGGACAGTTGCGCTTGTCGTGCCCTTGGAACCGGCAGACGCTGCACTTGTCGGCTTCTGTCGAGACGCTGCACGAGTTCCGATCGTGCCCTCCTGCGCCGCACGTTGAGCACGCACGGGTCCGGCTGCTGCTGTCGGCGATCCTGCGGGCAGCGGTCGAGGACGGCTGCTTGTCCCGTAACCCGGCCGCCCCGGCCGTCCCCTGCGGAAGGCGGTGCGGCCGCTGACGGTCGAGCATGCAGCGCGGGTCACCGATCCGTAGTGCGGTGACTGAAATCCAGCAGGGTGATTACGCCCGATCCGGCGCGGCGGATCGGGCGTAAACATCTGGTGATCTTGCCGTGTGCCGCTTCACCCTGATCATCTAACTGCTCGCCCCCGGGACCAGATCGTCCGAGGCCACGGCCGCGCGCTTCTCGGCTTCAGCAACCGGGACCAAGGCGGCGGCAAGGGAGGCAATCGCCACCATCGCAGGGGACTGCGGGTGGTGGTCCGAAGGAGCGACGCCGAGCTGATCAGCCTTCTCGATCTGGGGATCCTCCGGCACCCCGAACACCTCTGACAGCCCGAGCCGGTCGGCCAGCCGGGACGCATCGTCTTGCGTTATCGCTCGATTGGCGACACCGACAATGCGGCGGACTCCCATGTGCTCGGCCAGGCGACAACCTCGCTCCGCAACCTCAAGCGACTTCGCGCTACCGTCCGTGACAACCAGCACGACGTCGTCGGGGCCGGGATGCGCCCACACGAGATCACTGAGCCCCGCCTCGAGATCAGCGAGGACAACCCGCCCCTCGTCGGAGAGCTGGCCGAAGAACTCACGAGTCGTGTTGTGGGACCCGCAGCACAGGCACGCGTCGGACGGCCGCTCGATCTTGCCCGTAGCCACCAGCCGGATCCCCTGGGGAGCATCCACGCCGTAGCGGGCCAGCAGGTCCTCGGCGGCGGGCATCGGGTCGTTGTGGGTGTGGCCGCTGTCGAGCAGCGCGTTCAGGATTGGCACCATCGACTCGACCGTCTCCCGAACGACGCCCACCGATATGCCGAGATTCGGGTTCGGATCGGCGTCGATCGCCACGACCCGCTGGCCGCCGCGGGCCAGCTGACGGGCGAGCGCCCCAGCCAGCGTGCTCTTGCCCGACCCACCTTTGCCGGTGACGGCGATTCTCATGAGACCTCCTGCAGTAGGAACCGTTCGGTCAACTCGGTGATGGCTCGAATGGCCGGTGCGTCCGGGCAGACGTCGATCGGCGCGAGCCCCTGCCGCTCGGCATCTCGCACATCGGGATCGAAGGGGATCCGGGCGAGAAGGGGAAGGCCGGGATGCTCCGGCTCGTCCCGATAGCGGTTGCCGATCACCACCGGCCGCTGGGACGCGACCATGGGCCACAGCCGGCGGGCCGTCATCGCCGACCGCCAGGCCGGTCCGACGACCACCATCGTGTCGCTGGCGAAGCCGTGGTACCGCTCGAAAGGCGTGGTCGGGCCAGCCTCGAGATCGGCGATGACATCCCAGTCGGGTCGACCGAAACCCAGGAGCACCTGCACCATGGCAGACACTGAGCGCTTCGCCGCCTCCTTCTCCGGAGTGCTGATCTTGCCCACTCCGAGGTAGTGCACGCCGTCGGGCCCGGGCGTGGCGAACTTCTCGACGACGGCGTCGGGAGTGAGGTGAGCCGCCAGTCGCCATGCGTAATTGGCGCCCGGATCCGGCTCGACGGCTTCGGCCGGAAGCTCTGCCTCGCCGTGTGGGAGCCCGAGGCTGATCGCGAGGCCCGGACTGGTGTCGAGATCGACGGTCAACACCTGTCGACCCTGCCTGGCGAGCAGTCGGGCCATCGTCGCGACCAGGACGGTCTTGCCCGCGCCACCTTTGCCGACCACCGCGAGGCGAAGGCCGAGGCCACGCTCAGCCTCGTGCCTGGTCTCGGCGTCGAGTGCAGCGACACTGACTCGGGCGTGAGCACGTTCATCGATCAGTGCCTCCCGATGATGCCGAAGGTTCGACGAGACACGATCGAAACCCGCAAACCTGCGCCAGGGCTCGAGATACCGCTCGTAGCCGGCTGCCTGTCGCTCGACGGCCAGCCATCGCCGGCACATCGAGACAGGGTCGACATCGCTCGTGGCAGTTGCCACCGCGTCCTTCATGACAGCGCGCTGGCGGTCCATGGTGTGAATCGCCCAGCGGTCCCTGGGTGTCAGTGTGTCGGTCACGTGCGATGCCATCGGCGGCGACGTCATGCGGTCCGTGCTGAGCCGGTGCCGGTGCCGGCTCGGCGTCGCGCAAGGACGAACAGGGCCAAGCCACCGAGCGCCAGGGCACCGCCAGCGCCCAGCAGGGCCCACACCCAGCTGGACTCACCGAGGGCGCTGCCTGGCAGGGCGGCATCGGCGAAACGAAGCCGGGAGAAGTACGCGTCCTCTGCGCCACCGTCCTGTGCGCTGGCGCGGGAGTCGGCCCAGGTGATGTTGACTGCGTTATCGGAGGAGGCGATTCCCATCGGACCTCGGACGTCCTTGTTGTTGAAGGTCGCGCCCTGCCCCCCATCGACGAACGTCTCGGTCACCCGGGTGTTGGGTCTCCAGCTGGCACCGGAATCGGTAGAGGAAGAGGTGTAGACGTCCCAGTAGCGCTCTCCGCGGAAGAAGGCACCGATCTGGCGGGGACCGAACGGGTCGTTGCGGAAGTCGTGCCAGGCCACGTCGATGCGTCCGTTCGGAGCAACACTGATCCCGGGTTCGAACTTGTCGGCCTGGGGGTCGCCGTCGCTGATCTGCAGCGGGTCACTCCATGTCGCACCCTCGTCCGTCGAGGTGGTGAAGTAGATCTCCTGCGGGGCCGGCGGTGGTTCGTCCGCCGAGGTGTGCGCCCCGCCAGACCCGTAGACGACGTGCAGGTCACCATTGCGCGGATCAACCGCCGGTTGCGGGGCGCGCATGTTCTCGCCGCCTTCGTTCAACACGCTGATGTCCCAGGACCGACCGCCGTCGGTCGACTTCAGCATCAGCGAACGGGGGGTCCGCTTTGGTGCGCCTTCCGGTTGTGGCGCGAGAGACTCCTTGCTGAAGCCGTAGATCGCCCCGTCGGGCGCGACCACCAGCATCGGGGCCGAGGACCCGTAGATCTCCTCTCCAGTGGAGTTCGCCACCAGGTCCATCGGCTCGCTCCACGTCCGCCCGCCGTCTTCCGACATGGACAGGTAAGGGCGGAACGGCACGTCACCCTCCAGCCCCTGAAGATCAGTTCCCCAGACGCCGTAGCGCCAGCCCAGATAGAGCTTGTCCGGGTCGTTGGGATCGACGACAAGACTGGGCGCCTTGTGCCAGGTGTTGCCCTGCTCGGGTTCACCTTCGTTTCCAAAGTCGCCGGGATCCACCGTGACCTGCTTGCCCTCGGCGACGGTGACGATCTCGTGCGTTGCCCCCAGGTCGTCGGTGCGGGCCACCAGCAGGCTGATCGGTCCGTTGGGGTGGCCGGTTGCCGGCGAGGAGCCCGGCATCGCGACGTACAACGTTCCGTCGGAGCCGAAGGCCGGCGCCATCACCGGGAACAACGGGCGCTGGTGACAGAACTGCAGGTCCGCAGGCAGCAGGTTGGGGGCGGTGGCGGCCCACGACAGACCGCCGTCGCGAGACACCCGGATCCCGCAGCCGCCGTTGCGGGCGTCGCCCACTGCCATCACCACCGTCAGAGGGTCCTCGGGGTGGACGGCCACGGCGGGGATGTCGAACAGGCGCACCGGGCTGGTATTGCCGGTGACCTGGCGCGGCGCCTCGACCACCACGTCGATGCCCTCCATGCCCTCGGCCCTGTCCTGCGCGCCGGCGGAGTCCGGAGCCAGGAGTAGGACGCTCAGGGTGAGGGTCGCGGTCAAGACCTTGTGACGGTTCATTTTGGCTCCATGCTCGTCGCGACCGGACTGTTGCCACCAGGCGCTGGTCGGGGTCAGTGAGGGCAGTGCGACAATCCATTCGTGACGCGTCACTATTGATCGACGGCGTCCGAATTGAGTAAATGGATTCTAACGACAAATAGGACCGATCTGTGGTGTCAGGGCAGAACTGTCGCCCCCGAGAGCGGATTGCCAAAAAGACAGTTACCTGGAGGCCGGCCGAGCGCTGTTCGCCGTAGGCCACGAGTCCAGAAAAGATCGGCTCGCCCTTCCGCAGTCAGTAGAAATGTGCGCCAGACGGCACGGTGCGACACTACGAGTGGCGCGCGAATGCGCGCGTAACGTCAAGATGAGACTGGGCGTGTGATGGCAGAGCGACTCGACATCTCGCTTGCTGGGCGCATGACCCTCGCCGTCGATGGCCAAGCAAGCGTCGAGGTCACCCTCGGCGGCCGAGCCCGCGTAGCGTTTGCGTACCTCGTCATGGAGCGCTGGCGGCCGGTGACGGCTGACGAACTCGCGCAGGCCGTATGGGGCGACGACCTGCCCACCACGTGGCGCGATGCCCTTCGCGGCGTGATCGCCCGTGTCCGTAAGGCTCTGACCGGGGCGGGTCTCGATGCCTCGAAGGTGTTGACCTCCGGTGTCTCTGGCTACCAGGTGCGCCTGCCGCCAGGTTCGACAGTCGACGTCGAACTGGCCGAGGCCGCCCTCCAGACCGCCGCGAAGGAGGTGCCGGTCGACCCGAAACGGGCATGTCATGAGGCCGGGCGGGCCGTGACGACATTGCGCGGCCAGTTCCTACGGCCTGGTGACGGTGCCTGGGTCGAGCGGCGCCAGGCGCAGCAAAGTGAGCTCCACCTGCGAGCACTGGAAACTCTCGCCGAAGCGGCGAGCGCCAGCGGCGACCGCGACACCGCGCTTTGGGCCGCGCAGGGGGCCGTCGTTCTCGAGCCGTTGCGGGAGTCCGCTCACCGACTCGTCATGGCGGCCCATGAGGCGGCCGGCAACCGAGGCGCCGCCCTGCGAGCCTATGAGCGCTGCCGGCGCCTGCTTGCCGAGGAGCTGGGCGTTGATCCGGCGGCGCAGACGAAGGCGGTCTATTTGGGTCTGCTCGGCGAGAGGCCACCGGCGGTGGCGAATCAGCGAGACGGCCTGGCGGCCGGCAACCTACCCGTCCCCGTAACCCAGTTCGTCGGGCGTGATCGCGACCGTGCCGAGGTCAAGAACCTCCTGCTCGCGACACGGCTGATTACCCTCACCGGCCCGGGAGGTCTGGGCAAGAGCCGGCTAGGTCTTGAAGTGGCGGGCGACGTCGGTCCTGACTACCCGGACGGCGTGTGGCTGGTGGAGCTGGCAGGCTTGACCACGCCGCACCTGCTTGCGGAGCAGGTGATGTCCGACCTCGAGGTGCCACCCGCTCGGGGCTACTCGGCGATGCAATCGCTTTCGGCCCACCTGGCACGACGCCGGTTGCTGCTGATTCTCGACAATTGCGAGCACCTCGTGTCGGCGTGTGCATCGCTGGTCGACCACCTGCTGAAGCGCTGCGCGGGCGTGAATATCATGGTGACAAGCCGCGAGGCCCTGCGCATGGCAGGCGAAACCGTATGGATGGTTGCGCCGCTGTCGACCCCCACAGGTGACGACCCGCCCTGTCTCGGGTCACTCCTGCGCTACGACGCCGTCGCACTGTTCATGGATCGGGCTCGCGCGGCGGCGCCTGAGCTCGACCTCGGCCCCGCCGCCGACGCTGTGGCCGCCATCTGTCGGCGCCTCGAGGGCATCCCGCTGGCCATCGAGCTGGCTGCCGCTCGGGTCCGGTCGATGGCCGTTGCCGACATCGCCGCCCGGCTCAGTGACCCGCTGCGACTCCTGGATGCCGGGCCACGAAATGGGCCTGCTCGGCATCAGACCCTGCGAGCGACCTTGGACTGGAGCTACGAGACGCTATCGGACAGGGAGCGGCGGCTGTTCGCCCGCGTGTCGGTCTTCGCTGCGGATTTCACGGTCGAGGCCGCTGACGCAGTATGGTCCGACGGCCCAGACGCCGCCCTCGACACCCTCTCCCACCTGGTGGACAAGTCGGTCGTACTCGCGCACCGATCCGGGCGCACAACGCGATACCGGCTCTTGGAGATGACGCGGCAGTACGGCTACGAAATGCTCACCAACACAGGCTTCGAGATGGAAGCTCGTCAAGGGCAACTGCGTTGGGCAGCGACACTCGCTGAGGCCGCTGAGGCCGGTCTTGACAGCCCTGACCAGCCGTCTTGGTTGCAGCTGCTCGACGCCGAGCACAACAACCTTCGGGGAGTTCTTGACTGGGCCGCTGCCCATCCCGAGGAGCTGTGCGGGCCCCGCACCGGCGCCGCGCTATGGCGCTACTGGGAGATCCGCGGATACCTGCATGAAGGGCGATCGCGCCTCGAGGCGTTGATGGGCACAACCACGTCCGCCGCCCTTCGGGCGAAGCTCTGCAACTCAGCCGGCATCCTTGCTCAGAATCAGGGTGACCAGGCTGCCGCCCGCGCCTTCTATCAACAGGCGCTCGAGCTTCGCCGTTCGTTGAACGATGACCTGGGAGTCGTTGCCGCTCTAAACGGGCTCGGCAACGTGGCGGTCAGCGAGGACGACTTGTTCTGTGCCCAGGACATCTTCAGACAGAACCTCGCAGCAAGCCGAGAACTCGGCGACCCGCGCGTGATCGCCGCTTCACTCATGAATCTGGGCGTCGTTGTCCAGCTGCTCTTCGTCGCCGGACGGACTGAGCTGCCCGCCGGAGCTGCCGAGGCGGAAGGGTTGTACTTGGAGAGCCTCCGCCGGTACCGGGATCTCGGCGACAAACGCGGCGTCGCCCAGTCGCTCGAGAACCTCGGGGCGGTAGCGCCGTACCGAGGCGAAGAAGCGAGTGCGCAGGCATATCTCGAAGAGAGTTTGGCGGTTCGGCGCGCGCTTCGCGACACGAGCGGCATCGCTTCGTCAGCCCGGTTTCTCGGTCACCTCGCACTAAGAAGCGGCGACTATCGGGCCGCGCGATCGCTGCACGAAGAGTGTCTGGCGATCGACGTCGATCTAGGTCATCACGTCCTGGTCGTCTCCGACCTCGCCTCCCTGGCCGAGGGCGCGCATGGAGAGGGCGACGAAGCCGAGGCTCAACGGCTGCTCGCCAGAGCACTGGCCGCGTCAAACGACATCGGCAGCGGCGAAAAAGCCGAAGAGGTGCGAACCAGGTTGGCGCAGATCAGGTCGGGATTCAGCACTACAGGTGTCGGGTAACCCCTCCGACCTGTGCACCGCGGCGCGGACGGCGGGTCGGCCGCGGCCCGCTCCAGAACAGCGACAGCCCCAGCACTGACATTCGAGGTCAGGTTGTGAACCCACCCAGCGGCAAATGGTCGCTAAGCCGCCACGAAAGCGCGGTGTTGTCCATGCCGCGGAGCACGTGGGGGCGGAAGTCGGTCTGGGTCGGGATCGGCGCTTCGCTCACGGCTGGCTACGCCATGTGGAGCGGGGACGAGCCTGCTTCGATCGTGCGCGTGCTGCTCCTGTTCGGCATCGTGGCCTGCGTCATCGGCCTGAAGGTGACGCACTAGGAACAGTCGCGTGTGCGCTAGCGGCTTGAACGTGATCGCACCCGCCCCGTGCGGGACGTCGCCGGTCCGGGAACGACACCGCCGCACGGCCCTCTCGGGGCCGTGAGGC
>PPFU01010694.1_pt1 | contig 12021 bp, 11 predicted proteins | sample 1535991 | NCBI WGS metagenome assembly PPFU01 (sample SAMN04901290, study PRJNA319586) | Hypolithon metagenome, whole genome shotgun sequencing project. | isolation source: Antarctic Hypolithon | place: Antarctica: Miers Valley | collected 2014 | reverse complement strand
TCCTTTCGCTAGAAAAAATTCTAGAGAAAATTCTTCGATTACCAGCCGCTACACGCTCTGTTGCAAACAATCTTAACGCTTACCTGCTGATTAGCTACGCCGCTAACTGGTTACCGTGGATGCTGGTCGGGCGCTGCACGTTTATTTATCTCTATATGCCTGCTGCAATATTTAGCTTCATGACGCTTGCTTGGCTGCTCAGCGAGTGGTTTTATTCATCCGCCTCATCGCCGCAGTCACGAACCATCAGTCTGTTGATGTTAGGCGCGATCGCCCTAGCCTTCCTCTTTTGGTTGCCTCTGGCCCTCGGCTCACCACTCACGCCAGATCAGCTACAGACTCGCTGGTGGCTGAAAACCTGGATATGAGACCAAACGCTGCCCTATCAGCAGATTCTCTTTGCAATAAAAAGGTGCAATAAAAAGCGCGATAAAAAGATTCCCTAAAAGATTCTGTGCCATAAAAAAGAAACTAATGTATAGTTCAATAGTACTATAAAACCCGATGTACTCACCCTCACCGCTTTTAACTTTAAGGTAATGTCCTGATAGCAATGGTATAACTCATGAATATCAAACTGATTGACCAGGTTTTGAACGCTGCGATCGCCAGCCTAATATACGGTTCCGAAATGTGGTTTGTGTGCGCCTTCAGCCTATACGTAGTAGGCCGCAGCAAGCAGGCCAAAGCCTCGGCAGTAGGCAAGGATTTAGGCGTACCGGATACAGGCAATATCGAGATTAGTATTATTCAGTCGGCTGAGGCCGAACCTGTTGCTATCGTACCTGCCGAGAAAGCCGTTCCTGAAACTACGAGCGAGCAAAGTGATCTAAAGCAAAGTAGTCTAAACCTATCATCTACGACATCAGTTCAACCTGTTAAAGTTTCAGCCAATCAGCGCTCTTTGCAGGCGATCGACTGTGAGCCGGTCGATTGGAAAAAATGGAAAGTAGGCGACCTGCGAAAAGCCAACATCGCCAAAGTTTGCAGCGTCAGAACCCGACCCATCGGCTCCCGTCGCAACCTTGCCAAAGCCGACCTAATCGCCCAGTACGAACAAAACTTAAAGCGGCTCACCAAGTCTCCACCTGAGCAGATTACCAATCAGAATATGATTGCCTAGCGGAGTGGGGTGAGGTGGGCTTCGACTGAATATTCGTCATGTGCGGTGAAGCCTCCACAACATTCAACAACTTCAGCAAAGCCTGCCGATCCAACTTTGCAGCAACAATCTTTTCCTTTCGAGACTTAGCCAGTCTCTTAATCCGATATTCTACCTTAGACGCAAGCGACCGGCTGCCCAGCTCAACAACATAAACAACCTCCAATGGCCCCTTCGCTCTCAAATACTTCGCGCCTTGTTTGCCGCCCTCATGCTCAGCTAGCCGCTGCGCAACATCTGTCGTAATCCCAGTGTACAAAGTATCATGCCGAGTCCGAATCAAATACAAAAACCAGTTCGCTGCTGCCATTTCGCTATCAGCCTTACTCACTCAGCCTTACCCACTCAACAGGCGAGACGCCTATCCTACAAGAGGTAAACACCATAATCTAACTCACTGACAGCTTACAACCTGCCTGTAGCTCCCTGCCCGTAACCTAGTGAGCCCCTCGTACAAATCTTCCGTGTGCGGCCAGCCGACAAAGCCCGCAAAAAGACAGTCTCCCATATAGTTCGACAAAAACACATGGTGAATATTCAGCCGACTACGCCACGTACGCAGCACCAAACCGTTCGGCATTAAGGCCCATACCTCAGACTTTTCAAAGCCCCGGTAGTGCGCATCTGTCATGCCTGGAATTGTGTGTAGCTGGCGGATCAACTGGTCACAGTAGCCTTCTACCGGCTCAGGCACACACAAATAGTCTGTATCCTGCCAAAACTGTCGAATAATATCTGCAACCGCCGGATGCTTCTTCATCCGGTCGTGGTTAATATTATTAACTTCCACATAGCTAGCCCGATGAAACCTGGTGCATTCTACTGGCACCACCCCATCACTCCCGCCATCGTAATCTCCGGCAATCACTAGCGTTGGCACCTCAGCCGCAATCCGCTCTGCGATCGCCCGCCGATTCGTCCCCAAATCTCTCGCAATCCCAATCCCCAAGGCCAGCGGATCTATCATCCGGCTCAAGTCCGCGCCGCCTACAGGAGAAGCCACCAGCACCAAAGACTCCACCCTCGGCCACCACTCCGGATGCCGTGCTAACACCTCCAGCCAAATGAGCCCGCCCATCGAATGGCCGACGATCCGGATAGGTGTGTCGGTGTGGGCTGCTTGCGTTTGGAGCGCGATCGCCTCCACCCGATCAATCAATGGCGCAATCCGAATCCAGGTATTCACAAAGCCTAAATTCGGCACAACGACCTGTGCATTGGGGCTAGCTATCTGTCTGGCTAAGCTGCCGATGCCTCGATCAATATCGGCCCAACCGTGCTGCGCGTAGAGGATGTAGTCGGGTTGGGGCATGGTGAGAGGGGGAAGGAGGGGGAAGGAGGAGGAAGGAGAAGAAAGGAGAAGAAAGGGTAAAGTGGGCTGCTGTTACTGTAACTGTAGTGGATGGTTGAGAGGGTTATACAGTGTGGAAGGCCATCTTGTGGATTGTCTCTACAGACATAGGTGGAGATTAGGTCAGCCATTAGACCAGAACTTCTGCGGCTGTCTGTAAAATGGCAGGCGGTTTGGCTACTACAGATAAAGTTTTCCCAGTACGTGGGTGAGAAAGCCTCAGCCGATGAGCGTGTAAATGGTATCCGACCTCTCCTGGCATCGCGGAGCCGCCTGCTATAGGGATGCCGCCCGCTGCATAAAGCGGATCTCCTAGCATGGGATAGCCCGCTGCTGCTAAATGAATCCGAATTTGATGCGGTCTGCCTGTCAAAATAGAAACGTCTACAAGCGTTGAGTTTGACTGGCGCTGTAGTACGGTGCCCTCGCTTCGAGCCGCTAGTCCGCCTTCACAATGACCATATAGATAGCCCAGCGGTGGGTAAGGCAGTTTGCCGATGGGGTAGGTACAGGTGAAGCGATCGCCCAGTTCATCTACGCTCGTCGGGCCAATCAGCGCCCGATACACCTTGCTGAGCGATCGCACTCTAAACTGCTTCGAGAGCAGATCTCGCGCCGCCTGAGACTTTGCCACCAGCATAACGCCCGAAGTTCCCCGGCCCAGCCTGTGAACGGGTACCGGCATTTCTTTCGGATAGCGCCGCCTCATTTGGTGCAGCAGCGTATGCTCCAAAAAGCCGCCCCCCGGCAGCACCGGCAGGCCCGACGGTTTAGCGATCGCCCAAAAATCCTCATCCTCATACAGCACCTCAAAATCCAGCGGTGCCGCAGGCTCCTGCCAGGGAGCCCGATAATAGCTTAGCGACTGATGCTGATGCAGCACCGTCTGCGCCCCTACCGGCTGCCCATCTAGCAAAATTTGCGCTTGCTTAATGCGCGATCGCCATTCTGCCTCGGTAGAGTGCCGGTAGCGCTGAGTGTAATAATCCAGCACCGTTTGACCGGCGGCAGCAGGCTTCACCCGGTCAAAATATGTCCAGCCTTGATTCATTGCGCCCGCACTGTAACTACACTGTACTTGCTAGATACTCTATCTTGAACGTAAGCCCTCTTCTTGCAGCTATCTTCCATGTCTTTTGAGTCATTTTTTCAAACGCATAGGCGCTGGCTAAGCACAGCCATCAGTGCTTTACTAACCATCGCCCTACTAGGAAGCTGCGCGTTGCCTCAAGTCAGCGCCGAAGAACGGCTGTTTTTAAATGTCTCTGTCGATCTCATCGGCAGCACCGTTCTTACCAAGCAAAGCTTTGACGGCGAGCCCGTAGGAGGAATTTCGGCGATCGCCTACGACATTCCTCGCGATCGCCTTTACGCCCTGTCAGACAACCGCGATCGCCCCCGCTTTTACACCCTAACGGTCAGTGGCCTTTCCACCCCGGCCCCCGCGATCGCCATAGAATCGGTCACCTACCTCAAAGACAACCAGGGCAATCCCTACGCCCCCGGCGAGCTAGATCCTGAAGGGATGGCCCTTACGCCCACCGACACTCTTTTAATTGCCAGCGAAGGCTCCTTTGCTCGTCAGGTCGCCCCCGCTATTGGCGAATATGACTTAGCTACCGGCCAGCTTAAAACGGTACTTCCCCTACCCGCCCGCTACATTCCAGACAGCGTGCTCAATCCTGCGGGTTTAGATCCAACCCTCCAGGAAAAGGCTTTGCAAACCCAAGGCGTTCAAGAAAATCTCAGCTTTGAATCTTTGACCATCAATGTCTCTTCCGGCACGGGCGGCGTTTACGAACCCTATCGCCTGTTTGTCGCCACCGAAGGCCCGCTCCTGCAAGACCTTGACTTTGCCCCTGAAATTCCCTATAAAAACCGCCTGCTTCACTACACCCTCGACCCGTATCAAACGACTATCGTCTCAGAGCACCTGTACGCAATGGACTTAGCACCTAGCGGTGCGGTGCTTCATGGCCTCTCTGAAATAGAGCTGCTCGACCAGGGCGGCCATTTTTTAGCGCTAGAACGCTCTTATGGCTTCCAGGGCTTTGCGATTAAGCTGTATCAGCTAGCCTCGGGTGGAGCGACCGATATTAGCGCGATCGCCTCCCTCCGCAGCGAAACCGGCACTGTCGATTTCGCAGACCCCAGCGGCATCAGTCCCATTCGCAAACAGCTCACCCTTGATTTGGCAAGCCTACCGCTCCCCCTGCAAAACTACGAAGCCATGGCCTTTGGCCCCACCCAGCCCAACCGCAGCAAAACCCTGCTGATTATGAGCGACGATAACTTTGACCCCGATCAAGACACCAGCCTTTTGGTTTTTCAGCTCACGCAATCCTAACTTCGACCCTTCAATCTATAGCTATAGTTTAATCTCTAGCTATAGACAGAGGCTTTTTACGAGCGATCAAGCAATCGTTAACAAATTCTCTAACCTGTCTTAAGCCTCTCTTATTGTTGCAAAATGCGTTAGAGACTCCTTCAAGCCTATCGTGCAGTAGTTTTTTCATTCTCTTCTGTAAGAAATTACGCATCCATGCACCCAAACCTGATAAATTGAGCAACAGCAAAGGTCACTATTAAAGGTTTCATAAAGAGCAGCATGAGAGTCTTAGTAATCGGCGGTGATGGGTATTGCGGCTGGGCAACAGCCCTCTACCTCTCCAATAAAGGTCACGATGTCGCCATCCTAGACAGCCTTGTACGGCGGCTCTGGGACATGGAACTCCAGGCCGAAACCCTCACTCCTATCGCCCCCATTCAAACCCGGCTTCAAAGGTGGCAGGATCTTACCGGGAAGGACATTGAGCTATTCATTGGCGATGTCAACAACTATCCCTTCCTGGAGCGCTCAATGCTTCAGTTCAAGCCGGATGCGGTCGTTCACTTCGGTGAGCAGCGCTCGGCTCCCTTCTCGATGGTTGACCGCGAACACGCGGTGATGACCCAGGCCAACAATGTGCTGGGCAACCTCAACCTGCTGTACGTGCTGCGCGACCACTTCCCCGAGTGTCACCTGATCAAGCTCGGCACCATGGGCGAATATGGCACGCCCAATATCGACATCGAAGAAGGCTACATCACCATCGAGCACAACGGTCGCAAAGACACGCTGCCCTTCCCTAAGAGTCCAGGGTCTTTTTACCACCTCAGCAAGGTGCATGACACGCACAACATTCACTTTGCCTGCAAAATTTGGGGGCTGCGGGCTACCGACCTCAATCAGGGCATTGTGTACGGCGTGCTCACCGAAGAAACGGGCATGGATGAGCTGTTGATTAACCGGCTTGACTACGACGGCGTGTTTGGCACTGCGCTCAATCGCTTTTGCATTCAGGCCGCTGTGGGCCATCCACTGACGGTTTACGGTAAAGGTTCTCAAACTCGCGCGCTGCTCGACATTCGCGATACCGTTCGCTGTGTTGAAATTGCCTGTGAAAATCCAGCGGGTGCCGGTGAGTTCCGCGTGTTCAATCAGTTCACTGAAATGTTTAGCATTAATGAGCTGGCTAACATGGTGAAAAAAGCGGGCACGACATTGGGATTAAATGTAGAAATTCAGAACCTTGATAACCCAAGGGTTGAGGCAGAAGAGCATTACTTCAATGCTAAGAATACGAAGCTGATTGATTTGGGCCTTGAGCCCCATTTGCTGTCGGATTCGCTGATAGATTCACTGCTAAATACGGCGATAAAGTATAAGCATCGGGTGGATAAAAAGCAGATTATGCCGACGGTTAGCTGGCATCGATAGGCATGAAGAATATGCGAATCGCAATCTTTACAGAGACCTTTCTTCCCAAAGTTGACGGGATTGTCACTCGCCTAAAACACACGGTTGAACAGCTTCAAAGCTTTGGTAACGAAGTGTGTGTGTTCTGCCCTGACGGCGGCCTGCGCGAATACAAGGGCGCAAAAATTGAAGGGGTCTCTGGCTTTCCGCTCCCCCTTTACCCAGAACTGAAGCTGGCTTTCCCTCGACCTTCCATGCGAGAAGCCATTGAAGGCTTTAAGCCTGACCTTATTCATGTCGTAAACCCTGCCATTTTAGGGCTGGGCGGCATCTACTACAGCCGCTCGCTCAATATCCCACTAGTGGCTTCGTACCATACGCATCTGCCTAAGTACCTGGAGCACTATAACCTTGGGATGCTGGAGGGTGTGCTTTGGGAGCTGCTGAAGGCGATGCACAATAAGGCAGCCTTAAACCTGTGTACGTCTTCGGTGATGCAGCAGGAGCTAACTGAGCACGATATTGAGCGGGTAGAGGTGTGGCAGCGAGGGGTGGATACTGAGCTGTTTCGCCCAGATTTGCGCAGTAATGAAATGCGATCGCGCCTCACCCAGGGCCATCCCGACGCCCCCATCCTCATCTATATCGGTCGCCTCTCTGCCGAAAAAGAAATTGACCGCATTAAGCCCGTCCTCGACTCTATTCCGGGCGCTCGCTTAGCCCTCGTGGGCGATGGCCCCTACCGCGAAGAGCTAGAAAAACACTTTGCAGGTACGCCTACTAACTTTGTCGGCTATTTAGCAGGTGAAGAACTCGGCGCAGCCTACGCCTCTGCTGACGCCTTCATTTTTCCCTCTCGCACCGAAACCCTGGGCCTCGTGCTGCTCGAAGCCATGGCGGCGGGCTGTCCGGTAGTTGCGGCTCACGCTGGCGGCATCCCCGACATTGTCACCAACGGCGTCAATGGCTTCATGTTCGACCCGATGGATGAGCAAGGGGCGATCGCCGCGACCCAAAAGCTGCTGGGCATGAAGGCTGAGCGCGAACTGCTCAGGCAGAATGCTCGGGTAGAAGCTGAGCGGTGGGGTTGGGAGGCTTCTACCCGGCAGCTAGAACGGTACTATATTTCGGTGTTGAATGCTGGGGAAATGGCGATCGCGGCTTAGCGAACACGGGTGTTATCGCGGCTTAGCGAACACGGGTGTTATCGCGGCTTAGCGAACACGGGTGTTATCGCGGCTTAGTGATCGCGCGTGTTATCGCAGGCTTTACGCGCAATCAAACGCCGCATGGAATTATAAAGATGTACCCCGACCTTGAGCGGCCTTGCCGCTACCTTCAAATGCCTCAAGCGCGATCTATAAGCAAATTTGCTCGCCCCATTGGGCAGGGCTGCGATCGCTGTTTTGCCCTAGCTTGCACTGAAATGGCCGCACTAGCCGCTCTGGCATAAAGCCGTAGTTAATGAAGTTGCCACTGCCTGTGCTGAACGCGACTAAGCCAGTACCGGAGCAGTTTTCGATGATTTGTGTGGCCATCAGGTTCATAAACGCGGGAGAGGCCAATACGTTGTTGCTGCCGCTGCCTGCGAGAATGAAGCTATAGCTATTGCCCCGACCCGCAGGTGCATCGCTATAGCCGTGGGCGATCTGGTTGCGGGTGGCAATGCGGGTATTGGGAACGGCTCTGATGCTTTTTTCGGTGGCTGCGATCGCCGCGTCACAGCTCAACCGTGTCTGCGCCGGAAAAGGGGCCGCAAAACTCACCAAATCAGATCGAATCCAAACGGCTGATGCCGGATTAAACGTCGCTGGCACCGCCTGATACCAGCGATCGCCCAGCCGCGTCAAACCTGTTCATTCACAATGCTAAAGCGGCTACCGTTGCGAATGGTCGCCAGCACGCTAGCGTTTGTAGAAGGGGCAGCGCGCAAGTTAGCCGAGCCACCATCGATGTTGGTGGCCACCCACCCTAAGCTAGGTCGCACCAGAGCCTGTTAAGAGAGTGCTGTACAAAGGACGGCAGCTAAGCTAGCGCCTGCCAACAAACTTGTCAATAAACGTTTCATGGATAACCTCTTAGGAATGGTGTGAAATAGGAACTTGAGTAGACCAGCTCAATCTAACTGAACTGGTCTGCCGAACAGTTCAGTTAGGATCTGTTGGAGATTTATTGAACGACCTCCTGCCAATCAGCGATGAGGCTGCGCAGGTCGGCGGGCAAGCTCTCTATTTCTAAATCAATGTAGGCTACGCTGACTCCAGGAGTCTGTAGCTGAGTTAGGGGATAGTCTGCAAAAGCAGCCTCTGTGAGATAGCGGATATTGTTGAAGTTTGGAAAGCGATGCTGTTGCAAACTAGCTTTAAATGCCTCCACTTCAGCGACAGGGATTGTTTTAATCACAGTTTTGGTCGGCTCACTTGCGCCCTGCGACTGTTCGCGGTAAAGCGTTCCATCGCTGAGCAGCACTGTTTTTTGAACACTGCCCGCCAGGCCGCCGCTGAGCTGGCTCTGAAAAACTATCTGCGGATCTAGCTCAGCTTCTGCAAAGGGCTCTGTTTCTATCGGCACAAATACAACCTGAAGGGGTTTTTGGGCGCCGCTGGCCGTAGCGTTTTGAGCAATTTGACTGTCTTCGCCCAGGTGATAAATCCAGATAGTTTGGCCGTCGGTGATGCTGGTGCGAAACCCTGAAATTGCCTGCATCGTGCAACCCTGGTCGGGCTCAAAAATGCCCAAGCAGCCGTTCCAAACCGCTGGCTGCACTTCCAAAATTTGCAGCTTGGCGATAGGCTGTTTGACCTGCTCGGCTACAGTGCTCAGCAAAAGCCGACTGGTTTCGGCGGAAAACTCGCCACGGCCAAAGTCGGGGGTGCCGACCAAAGGCTCTATGCCTAGCTGAGTGCCGCTACGATTCGTGCGATATACCCACTGCTGTTGAGCGCTGGCAACCTGAATTCGCCAGCCGCTAACCTCGCCACCCTTGCAGCGCTCGAAAGGACGAGCTAGACCAAGGCATTGGTCGGGCCAAGTTTCGGGGGTGGTTTCGAGGATAGCGATCGCACTAGGCTGCACGTTGAGCCGTCGAGCCAAATCTCGCCGAACTTTTCGAGTTACGAGCAAACGAGGCGCAGAAGCTGAAGGCCACATCTGAAGCGGAACGCTTGCAACAGAGGGGACAACAGCAGGCGAAGAAGATGGATTGGGAGAGGGGTCGGGAGCTGCGATCGCAGCAATCCCGCCGATTAAAAGAATCAGGCTAGCAAACACACTGGCGGTACGAAGAGAAACCATAGTAGTGAAACCCTATCAGGGGCGTTTTAACGGAACACTTTCAGAATATTCCAGACCTGGTATGACTTCTTCTCGGTTACAAAATTGGTAACGAAAGATAGCCGAAGCAACCGCCATCAAAGGACTGTGACAGATGAAAAACTGGCTATATTCTTGGTTATCTCCATTAAACTCTCGTCCTTTAGGGGCTCCCTTAATAGCCAAAGATCCGGGTTAATATCTCTGTTGTACATCCCTGCTTGGGCAGTTCCTGCGAAAGCTCATCCATCATGCGCGGCGTAATATATGGCAAGTTAGTGCCTTCAAAAACAGCATCTGGATACGGAATTGTTCACGACCGAAGCCACAGATGGGCAGTGCGAAAGTCCGTCTTGCGAGCATGATGTTTGCGCAAGATGCCATCTGCACCTTGTTGTTGAATCATCGCTAAGCCCGCTAAGCCGATGTAGCTGCCGTAAGCTTGGTCGGCCATCGACACGGGGGTGCCATTGAATCATAATAGTATGCGCCTAAACGTAAACATCTCTCTCTCCAAAATTGCTAAAGCCAAAATTGCCAAAACTAAGATTGCTAAAACTAAGATTGAGAGAGGGATGTGGATGTGGTAGGTTCTGTTAGAAAAGTGTCTGGCTAGCTAATTGCGATCGCACGCTTACGGCTCGGACGTTTGCGATCGCTCTTTCTAACGCCGCCGGTCATATTATACTCGCTGCTGTCTTTCCCAAATCGGGCGGCAACGCCAACCAATACTTTTTCAGAATACTCAGCGACGCTGCGCTCAGCGACGGCAATTTGCACGTATAAGTCGTCAACTGCGGAAAGGGTTCTATTGTAGGCGTCTATTTTTTGGCGCAGTTCTTCAATGGTTTTGATGTAGCCCTGAGCTGAGACACCGCCGTCTAATACGATCTTTTCATCTATAGATTGAAGACCCTTGAGACGGTGATAGGCACTGTCTAGGGTGCGGGAGCTGCGTTTTTTACGGGCCATAGGTCGATGTCTCCTGTGGAGGTAATGAGTGGGTGTTCCTTAAATTAGAACAATCTTAGAATGTCCTTTTGAGCACTAAGTTTTCTATGTATAATTGCTGATTGTTGTAAGAATGGATTTTTGAATTTGCGTGATTTTATAGGGATTGGCGCTAAATGGTTACACAAAAGAGCCCATTAAGTAGGCAAGGGTTACTGATGAGAAAGGATGACTAAGCGCGCATAATTCGGGGAAGAGCGCTGGACTGTGTGTGAATAGTAAGGCGAAAGCAAAGCAAAGCATTGGATTAACGGCTCGCTGCGCAGGATTAGCTGCTAAATGCAACCTTAATGCTGTGAAGCCCGCCGGATTGTCTGTAGCAAGTTTTATGGATGCGTGCTCTATAGCTAGCTGCATAATGCGTTTCCGTGCCCAACCATCTACCACTTGACTACCAAAATCTGCTAGGGTTAAGTACATGGGCATTTAAGACTATCCCATCGGTAAGTTAAACCTGCGCGTAACCTTTGCCAACTCCTCAATGGCTACGAAAATGGCTACGAACCCATCGCCAGCCGCCAGCAAAAACGTTGCCTTAAATCACTAGATAACGGTATGGCCAGAGAATATGGCCAGAGAATATGGCCGGAGAACTGGATTTCCCCGCAGACCTCGCCCTGGACGGAACGTAGTAAACCTCAAAGTCTACAGTCAAAGTCTACAATAGCAATCAACAAACCCAAGGAATTCGTCACCGCCATGACCAATAGCACCACCAGTAATCTACAGGGCGCAAACATCGGCAGCTTTGCCAACGAAGTTACCGACGACGCCCGCCAACAGGCCAACCAGCACAAAGCTTCGGCAGGCCACCAAAACTTAGCCGAAGCCGTTGCAGAGCTAAGAGCCATTTTTGCCAAGCTAGACAAAAGCTACGACAAAAATACGCCCATAGGTCGCTCGATGATCATGGCTAAGACCGTTGAGGCAATTGAGGCAAAGCCCACGCTTAGAAAGAGAATCGCGATCGCCATCAAAGAAGGCACTGCGGCCACCATAGAAGTCGCGGTGGATCATCCATCCGTAAAGTCTGTAATTGCGACGATTAAAGGCTTCATTGAAGCTTAGAAAAAGAGTGGGTCTCAGGTGGATCTCAGGTGGATCTTGCTAGAGGGAGTTTTCACAAGATTCTGCACAGTCTCTCAATAACATGATTGGCTACTTCAAAAAGTTAAGCCCGCTGCCTATGTCAGGCCCACCCTGTATCATGAAGTCGAAATTACCTTTACCTACTGACTTTTCTAAGGTTCTGAGAATTTTTGCAGCGTCATCATAGGGGCCATCGAAATAGAACGGTTTGCCATCTCTGCCAAAGGTTAAGCTTGGTAGAGACTCTGGGCGCTGCCCTAATATATTCTTCGCCTCTTCAAAATCCTCATGCGGCTCAAACCCTAGCCGCTGCGCATAGTCTACCGCGCCAAACACAATCGCCTCCGCCTGCTCTAG
>PPFU01023377.1_pt1 | contig 12025 bp, 8 predicted proteins | sample 1535991 | NCBI WGS metagenome assembly PPFU01 (sample SAMN04901290, study PRJNA319586) | Hypolithon metagenome, whole genome shotgun sequencing project. | isolation source: Antarctic Hypolithon | place: Antarctica: Miers Valley | collected 2014 | reverse complement strand
ACCACCCCTCTACCACCCCTCTGCCGCCCTGCCCTCATCGAGGCATGATCTCAGGATAAAGGCCTGACTTTATCCCGCTTACGTGCACAATTCTATCTAGCACGTTCTACAATCTTACCGGCAGGTTGTGTATTCTATATACCAGCCAGGTTGGATGCACGGGCGATCGTGCAATTCTACCGCTCGGTGCCGTCTGCGAATAAGCCCGCACCCACGACAACCGGGTAGCTGGCTTACACGAGCAGCAACTCTTCCCCTCCCATATGGCGCGCCGGAATAACAAATCTCACCAAGAGCCCGAGGCGCAGCAGCCTGTTGACGCCACCCTGATCGTAGGCCTCGGCGCTTCCGCGGGCGGCATCGAAGCGCTTAAGTCGTTTTTCACCCATCTCCCCGAGTCGGATGGGGTGGCCTTCGTGGTTATCATGCACCTTGCCCCCGAAGTGGAAAGCCACCTGGCGAAGGTGCTGCAACAGAGTACCTCCCTGCCGGTCACCCAGGTGAAAGACCGGGTCAGGCTGGAGGGGCGGCACGTGTATGTGATACCGCCGGGCAAAAACCTGCTGGCGCAGGACGGCCACCTCATTCTTGAAGAGATTGAAGAGCAAAGGCATAGCCGCGCGCCCGTGGATCATTTTTTCCGCACCCTGGCCGACGCCTGGGGCGAGCGCGCCGTGTGTGTCGTCCTCTCCGGCTCCGGCGCGGATGGCTCGGTAGGCATCCTGCGTATTAAAGAGCACGGTGGCCTCGTGCTGGCCCAGCGCCCGCAGGAAGCAGGGCACGAGGATATGCCCCGTGCCACCATCGCCACAGGTGTGGTCGACAAGGTGCTCTCGACGCAAAAGATGGGGGAAGAGGTTGCAAAGTATCTGCAGCACCTTGCCAGACTGGAGGATGGCAGGCCCCTGACCGGCGACAGCATGCAGGAGCTGCAGCGAATTTTCATCCCCCTCCGCAACCGGACCGGCCACGATTTCAGCCACTATAAACGTCCTACCGTTCAGCGCCGCGTCGAGCGCCGCATGCACGTCCGGGGCGTCGATACACTCGACGACTACCTCGAACTCCTCCAGCAGCAGCCTGATGAAGCCCATGCGCTTCAGAACGAACTACTAATCTCGGTCACCAACTTTTTCCGCGACCCCGAGGCCTTCGAGGTGCTGGAAAAAAAGGTTATCCCGCAGCTTTTCGAAGACAAGCTGGCGCAGGATGAGGTGCGCGTGTGGATAGCGGGCTGCGCCACAGGCGAGGAGGCGTACAGCATCGCCATGCTGCTGATGGAGTACGCCTTCAACCTGGACATCCCGCCTGCTGTGCAGGTTTTCGCGACGGATCTGAGCGACAAAGCCATCCAGAAAGCCCGCGAGGGCAGGTATCCTGCGTCTATCGAAGCCGACGTGTCGCCCGAGCGTCTGCAGCGGTTTTTCAGGCAGGAGCAAAACGGCTACCGCATCCGGCAGGAGGTGCGCGAGAAGATGCTGTTTGCACGCCACGGTTTGCTTAAAGACCCGCCCTTTTCGCAGATAGACCTCGTTTCCTGCCGCAACGTGCTCATTTACCTGCAGCCGCTGCTACAGGAGCAACTGCTGTCGCTCTTTCACTACTCGCTGCGGCCGAGCGGACACCTTTTTCTGGGCACGGCAGAGTCGGTAGCAGGCGCGAATAGATTATACCGCACCGTCGACAAAAGCGCCCGGCTGTACCGCCGCCGCAACATCGAAACGCCGCTGCCCACCCTGCAGCGTTCCCTTACTCAGGCTGCCTTGCTGCCCGACAACGCAGAACCGGCCCCGACTTCTCCGCTCAAAGACATCAATTTTGCCAACCTGCACCGGCAGCTGGCATCGGATATGGCCCCGCCGAGCGTGCTCATAAACGCGGACTACGACATCGTATTCCTCTCTGATTCGGTGTCGCAATTTCTGCGGTTTGCCGGCGGCGCCCCCACGCAGCACCTGCCCAAGCTGGTGGTGCCAGAGCTACTCGTAGAACTTCAGACCTCGCTGTTCGAAGTGCGCAGAAAGGGGCATCAGGTCGTAAGCCGGCCCGTGACGGTCACGCAGGGCGACGATGAAAAAACCGACGTGCGCCTGCGGGTGCGCCCTATCGCCGAAGGGGATCTCGTCCACGTCGTTTTTGAATCTGCCCCGCCCACCGCGCCGGTGCAGCAGGAGGGTGAAGCAGACGCAGATGCCCACACGCGCAGCGGGTATGAACGCGAACTCATGGAGACGCGCGAGCAGCTGCATCTGATCGTAGAGGAATACGAAACGTCTCGGTCTGAGCTTAAAGCGCAGAACGAGGAACTGCAATCCATCAACGAGGAGCTGCGCTCGACGGCAGAAGAACTGGAAACGTCCAAAGAAGAGGCGCAGTCGATGGCGGAAGAACTGCAAACGGTTAACGCCGAACTCAAGCAGAAGGTTAGCGAGGCCATGCGGGCCAAAAGCGACGTGGAAAACTTGATCGTCTCGAGCGACATCGGCACGCTCTTTCTCGACCCTGAGCTGCGCATCAAGCGCTTTACGCCCCACGTCCGGGACAACTTCCACATCGTCTCGTCCGACATCGGGCGTCCCCTGACCGACCTCGCGCACCGTTTCGGCTCCGACAGTCTCGTGCCTATCATCGAAGCCGTTTCCGAGACCTTCGAACCGCGTGACCAGGAGATGACGAACGACCAGGGCCGGTGCTTTCTCGTGCGCGGGCGTCCCTACCGCACCCGCAGCAACCATTTCGAGGGAGTCGTACTCACCTTTGTCGACATCACCAACCGGAAGGAAGCACAAGCGCGGGAGCAACTGCTCCTGCAGATCGATGCCGAGCGCAAGCGCCTCGAAGGTATTCTTCACAATATGCCCGTCGGGGCCGTAATCGTGGAGCCCAACGGCAAGCTGATCTATGCCAACGAGGAGATGGACCGCATTTTCGAGCAGTCGTTTTCCGAGATCGCCAGTACCACCCCCTATCTCCAGTGGCCTCTCTACAAACACGATTCCGACGAGTTGTTGCCCCATGCAGAGAAGCCCGTCGTGCTCGCTTGTGAAACGGGCGAGCGGGTGGAAGGCAAAGAGTTGCGCATAAAGCTACCCGACGGCACCTGGCGCTATGTAAGCACAAATTCGGCCCCTATCCGCGATGCCGAAGGTGACATCGTCTCCTGCGTCACTGCTTTCATGGACGTGACCGAGCGCTACGAGGCAGAGCAGCTACTACGCGAGACCGAAACACGCTTCCGCCATATGGCGGAAACCGTGCCCGATGTCCTTTTCACCGCCACGCCCGAGGGCCTTATAGACTATGTTAATACCCGCATGGAGCGGGTTACCGGCCTGCCTACAGATAGCCTGCTCGGCACCTACATGTGGCCCGATTTTATCCACCCCGAAGACCGCGCGGACGCGCTCACCAGATGGAGCAGCGCGCTCGATACGCAGCGTAGCTACGAAGCTCGCTACCGGCTGCTCACTGAAAGCGGGGAATCCTGCTGGCATATCGCGCGGGCGCGGCCGGTGTACGACGAATCGGGCGCGCTCACCCGGTGGTTTGGCACCCTTACAGAGGTAGATGCGCTCGTGCAAGCCCAGCAAGAAGTGCAAGCGCTCAACGCATTATTGGAGGCGCGCGTGGCAGAGCGGACCGAGCAGGTGCGCAACCTTGCCGCTTCGCTCACGCTCGCCGAGCAGCGCGAGCACCAGCGCATCGCCCAGATCTTGCACGACGATCTGCAGCAGATTCTGTACGGCCTCTCCATTTCGTTGGGGCTGCTCAAAAAGCCGGTCAACGAGGCCGACAAAAACCAGCTTCTCGATCGGTCACTACAAACCCTCGAACAGGCTATCTCAACCACCCGCATGCTGGCGGTAGAGTTGAGCCCGCCTGTCCTCAAAAGCTCCGAACTTGACCAGCTGCTACAGTGGACGGCACTGCGCGTGGAAGACCAGTACAACCTCCACGTAACCGTCACCCTCGATGGCCCCTGCCGAATCCACCGGGCCGACTTACGGGTGCTCCTCTACCAGCTGCTGCGCGAGTTGCTTTTCAACATCGTCAAGCATGCCGGAACGGATAAGGCAGTGCTACACGCGTGGGAGACCGAAAACGAGGTGATGATCTCTATCGAAGACAACGGCGTTGGCTTCGACCTCGACACAGTAAAAGCGCGCCGGTCGCTGAAAGGAGGGCTGGGCCTCTTCAGCGTCGGCGAGCGGCTCGAACTCATCGGGGGGCACTTTTCCATTGAATCTGTTCCGGGAGACGGCACCCGGGTAGTTCTCGCCATTCCCGTTGAAAAGCCTCCACCTGATTCTGCTCCCGCCCAGTAGTACCAGCACCGTTAAGTAGGTTAACAAATCATGGACAAGCGCATATTTGTCGTCGAAGACCACCCTGAAATGCAGCAGGCCTATTCACTCCTGCTCGATTTCGAGCCAGGCCTGGAGTTGATCGGGCTGGCTGGTAGTGGCGAAGATGCCCTGCAGATGCTGGAGCAGACCCCATGCGACCTCGTGATTGCCGATCTTTCACTGCCGGGCATGGGCGGCATTGCGTTTGTTTCCACACTCCGCGCCCGTCAGCCCCTGCTGCCTATCCTGGTCGTTTCCGGTCATGACGAAACCATGTTTGCCCAGCAGGCTGTTTCTGCTGGCGCCCAGGCGTATCTGAACAAGCTGGAGCTAACGGAGCGGCTGTCCGATACCATTCGTTCCGTGTTTGTCGGCGATGCAACCATGCGCTTGCCGACAGCATAGTAGCGTCATGGCAGACGTACCGGAAAGACGTGTCTTCGTTGTTGACGATCATCCTGTGGTCCGACAAGGTATCTGCCAGATTTTCGAGCGCGAAGCAGACTTCACCGTGTGCGGGGAGGCCGAAGCGGTGACAGAGGCGTTTAGCCTGATTCCCGCCGCCGGGGCCGATCTCGTGGTGTCCGACCTGTCGCTGGAGGGACGCAGCGGCCTCGAACTGGCCAAGCACCTTTCCACCTACCACCCGGACGTGCCCGTGCTCATCCTCTCGATGCACGACGAAGCGCTGTATGCGCAGCGTGCGCTCGCCATGGGCGCGCGTGGCTACATCATGAAACGTCAGCCGCCCACCGAGATTTTGTTTGCCGCGCGCGAGGTGCTCGCAGGTCGCCTCTACGTTCCCGCCTCTATCAGCGAAACCGTGACCGCTGGCACGGAGGAAGGCTTCAGCACTGAAGGGTCGCCTCTCGACATTCTCACGGATCGCGAGTTAGAGGTGTTCATGCTTATCGGGCAAGGCTTTGCGCCCCGCCACATAGCAGAGCAGCCTGAGTGTGAGCACCATCGAGGTGTACCGCGAGCGCCTCAAAAACAAGCTCACTCTCGACAGTTCGCCCATGCTGCTCCGCTACGCCGTGCGCTGGTGCAAAGACCATGACGCTTCCTGAGCCTACGTCTGAAAAGAAGCTGCTTCAGAGGGTGTTTTGCAGGCCAGGCCCCTTTGGCTTCGCTCCGAGCGAACACCCTCCGCCGCTGCGCGCCACCTCCCTCAAGGGAGGGATTTGCAGGGCTCCATGTGGACTCAACGCAAACCGCCCCTACAGCGCCTGTTCCACCATCACCGAATGCCTGCGGGGCAGACGCCGCTCAATTGCAGCGTGTGTGTTACACTTACGTTGCATGTTTGAACGGTTTGATACGGCTTTTTGAAGAAATCTCCTATACCCTTCCCGTGCCGGCGTGGCTTATCCTTAGAGCGACACGACACAACAGGCAAACGGGGGTCACCATGAGATCGCATTTCTCTCTTCCCTATCGGCTTCACAGCAAGATCGAAGGCACCGCCAACACCTACCGCCTTGTTTCTGTAGAGCGGCAGGAAAACACAGGCCAGAGTCCAACCCACTCGATGCGCTCGTACAGGCCCGATGAGCGGCGCATCCTTGCGGATGTATGGCAGCGCCTGTTCACGCACGGCCTGCTGGACGAATCCTGCATCGACGTAGACATTGACGGCGGCGAGGTGATACTGGACGGACGGGTTAAAAGCCGCGTAGACAAGCGCACGGCCGAAGACCTGGCAGAATCGGTTCGTGGGGTATCTGACGTACACAACAGGCTGCGCATCAGCCCCTGAGTTTGTCTGGGGTCAGGCATCCTGCCTTGCTGCACACAGTACCGCTAAACAGGCGCAGATAGTATCTGTAGTGCTGCGCCTGTGGGGATAAGGCAACTATATATGCCCTATCCCCTCTTTATTTTATACCCGCGCCAGTCTACTGTGACAAGGCACCCGCCGAGGTAACAAACGGCCCCCTCGCGCGTGTTGTCGCCTCACAGGTGGGGGTAGCTCCGTGACCCGCGGCTTTTGCACCCAGCATATCATGCAAACACCCTCTACTCTTGCGATTCACCCCAAATCGTGGTGTGCTTTACAGCATGCCACGAGCGGCTTTCTTGCTGATCAACTCCTGCGCCAGCAATGACAGATCATGACATCATCGTCATTGGAGGATCCCTCGGAGGCATAGAGGCGCTGCGCGCCCTCGTGGCAAATTTTGATGCCGACCTGCCCGCGGCGGTATTCGTGGTGCTTCACACGTCAGCCCGCTCTCCCGGCACGTTGGGACAGATTCTCGATAGCGTCGGGCCACTTGCTGCACGGCTCGCAGCGGACAACGCGCCCATAGAGCCCGGCCACATCTACGTGGCACCGCCTGACTTTCATCTGCTTTTGCAGAGGGATAGCATGCGTCTTACCCGCGGCCCACGGGAAAACCGGACGCGCCCTGCAATAGACCCCCTTTTCCGGACTGCAGCCGTCGCGCATGGCGCGCGCGTGATCGGCGTCATTCTGAGCGGACTACTGGATGACGGGGTGGCCGGGCTTTCAGCGGTGCAGCGGTGTGGCGGGCTTGCTGTGGTACAGGATCCCAGGGATGCCTCTTTTGCAGACATGCCCCGCAATGCCCTTGCCGCTATGCAGGTAGACTACACCGCTCCCGTGTCGGAAATGGGCGACCTGCTCAACCGCCTCACGCGCATCGAAGCCGGGGTCGCCCTCCCCGTGCCCGATGACATACGCCTGGAGGCACAATTATCAGGACAGATGGCTGACGGCGTCAATGAGTTAGATGTACTAGGACAACGCTCCACGTTCTCCTGCCCCGATTGCGGAGGCGTTATGTGGGCTCTCAACGACGGAGACCAGCGGCGCTACCGGTGCCACATCGGGCATGCCTACACCGAGAAAGTGCTTGCCGAGAGCCAGAGCGATGCCGTCGAGCAGGCCCTTATCGTGGCGCTGCGCACGCTCGAAGACCGCATCAAGCTGCTCCGGAGAATGACCGCGGAAGATGGGCACGTTGCCAGCAGCAGGAGCTTCACCAGCGAATACACGCTCCGAGCAGATGAACTCGCGGCGCATATTCCGCAGCTTCACAAACTCCTGCTCGACATCCGCAACGCCTGAATTGACACGTAGCGGCTCTAGCCCAGCGTGTCGGCGGCACGGCGCAGGCGTCGCACGCAGGCCTCCTGCCCCAGAAGCGCCATCATCTCGAAAAGCCCCGGCCCGGTAGACTTACCGCTGACCGCCAGCCGTGCGGGATGGATGAGGCGTCCTGCCCCTGCCTCGCGCGCCTCGGTGATCTCGCGCAGCACCTGCTCTGCTGCGGCCTCGTCAAACCCGTCCAGCTTTTCGATAGCCCCGGCGTAGTCCCGTACCAGCAGGACAGAATCGTCTTTCCAGCGCTTTTTGACGCCTGCCTCCTCATACGTCTCCGGGTCGCGGAAAAAGTAGGCATGGTCAGCAACCACCTCATCCGCCATCGTCAAGCGATCGTGCAGAAGCGTGCAGACCTGTATGAGGTACGGTTCTGTGGCCTCGAAGCCTGCAGCGTCCACTGCAGGGCGCACGCGCAGGGCAAGTTCGGGAGCCGTGAGGCGGCGCAGATGGGTGGCATTGTACCACCGCAGTTTGTCGAGGTTGAACTGCACCCCACTCGACCCCACCCGTTCGAGGGTGAAAGCTTCTACCAGTTCGTCAAGCGTGAACACTTCTCTGTCCGTACCCGGATTCCAGCCCAGGAAGGCCAAGAAATTGAGTAGCGCCTCGGGTTCATACCCGGCCTCCCGGTACTGCCGCACGGAAACGGGGATGCCGCTTTTCTCGGCGTTGCGCTTGGACAGCTTGCCGCCTGTGGGGCTGAGAATCAGCGGCAGGTGTGCCATTTTTGGTGGCTCCCAGCCGAGAAAGTGGTAGAGCAGCACGTGCTTGGGTGTGGACGGCAGCCACTCCTCGCCCCGAATCACGTGCGTGATTCCCATAGCGTGATCATCCACCACGTTGGCAAGATGGTAGGTAGGCATCCCGTCCGACTTGAGCAGCACCTGGTCGTCTACCTGCGCAGTGTCGAACGCTACCCAGCCGCGCACGGCATCCTCGAAGCGAACCGTCTCGCCCGGCATCACCTTGAGGCGGACCACGTAAGAATCGCCCGCTTTTATACGCGCCGCCACCTGCTCCTGCGTAAGCGTGAGGCTGTTGGTCATGCCCATGCGCGTGACAGCGTCGTACGCTGCCGCGGCGCCTGCCGTGCCCAGATTTTCGCGCATCGCCTCGATCTCAGTAGGTGTGTCGAATGCGTAGTAGGCGTGCCCGGCGTCGAGCAGGCGCTGCACGTGGCGCGCGTACAGGTCGCGCCGCTCAGACTGCCGGTACGGCGCGCATGCACCGCCTTTTTGCGGCCCTTCGTCAAAGTCAAGCCCGGCCCAGCGTAGGCTTTCGAGCAGGTCGGCCTCAGCTTCATCGACAAACCGCTCCTGGTCGGTGTCCTCGATGCGCAGCACGAACGCACCGCCGTGGCTGCGGGCAAACAGGTAGTTGTACAGCGCCGTGCGCAGCCCGCCGATATGAAGCAGGCCCGTGGGCGAAGGAGCAAAGCGGACGCGGACGGTGTCGGACATAAAAAGGAGATAAGCAAGAGGCAAAAATAGCCTTCTCACTCATCTGACACCGGGAAAGGACTGCAAAGAAGATTCCCCCGGCGCGCTTGAAATACCGGCATCCTGCGCGCCCGAACCCTTACTGCCGCTCGGCTTCGACGACGACGCCGGTAGAATACACGTACTGCGCGCTCATCACAACGGCTTCAGTTGCCGGCTGCGGAGCAGTCTGGGCCGGGTGTTGCGCCGTCGGAGCGGGCGTGCTCCAGAAGACGACCAGCAGCAGCGCTACCGCCGCCACCGCTCCGCTTATCGTTAGCGGTCTGCGCCACCGCGAACGCGGCACGGGCAGACGCCCGGCGCGGGGCACGGCGCGGCGCTGCTGCGCGAGGCGCTGCATAAAGGCGGCATCCATCGCCGGGGTGACCGTAAAGGCTTCCTGCCTGCTCATCCGGCGGAACTGCATCACGCTTTCCAGCAGCAGCCGCGCCTCCTCGCTCTCGGCAAGGTGGGCAAACAGTGCCCCCTGCTGCTCAAAAGGCAGTTCTCCATCTGCGTACAGATAAAGCATCTCTTCAACGTGGATATCCGGTGCCATAGCAAAAAAGGTTCAGGATACGTCAGCCGCTCTTACCCCCGGGTCACCCTCTGCCGCCTGCAGCAGTACCGCCATCTTGCGGCGCGCCTTGAACAGCTTGGACTTGACGGCCGAGATGGTCGTCCGGGTGATAGCGGCAATCTCCTCGTAATTGAGGTTTTGATACTCGCGCAGCACGATAATCTCCCGGTAGTCGGGCTTGAGGCGCGCGAGCACATCGTTAACGAGCTGGACGGCCTCGTTGCGCTCCAGCAGCGCCCCGGCATTCTCGCCCGTTGCCACCTGCACATCGTCCTGAAGCGGTTCGAGCTTGTTGGTGCGACGCAGGTAGTTGAGAGACTGGTTGCGTGCAATGGTGAACAGCCACGATTTGAACGCGCCCGTGCGCAGGAGCCTGTCGCGGTTTTCGTAGACGCGCACGAAAGTCTCCTGCGTCACGTCCTGCGCCGCGTCGCGGTCGAGCAGCATCTTGGCCGTGAATGAAAAGACAGGCCCTTTGTATCGGTTGTAAAGCGTGATAAAGGCAAACTCGTCGCCTGCCTGAAACGCTTCGATAAGGGCTGTGTCGTCTTGCATGGTGGCGCTAAAAGTACCGGGGTGTTTTATGGAGACACCGAGAAGATCGCCAAGTTGCTCTGCGCAGGCGCACTTTGCTCCCGCGTGCGCGCAAAAGTTCGCGCAGGCTTCCGTTGGATGCATGGTAGGCGAGACACTAACTTTTGAGGCTATCCGTTTCTGGCACGTTACCGTCCATTTCAACTTTCTTGTCCGTGAAACTACGTACTACCGCGTTTCTGACGCTCCCCGCTGCGCTGCTCCTATTCGTGGCCGCGTGTGGCAATAGCCGCCCCGCCGCTCCCCTTCAGGCAGCACGCCCTGACGTCCTGGCCATCTATGGAGGCGAAGTGCTGGATGTGGCAGGCTTTGAAGACCGCTACGCCCGCGCAACAGGCGGACGCGAGGCCGCTGCTGATGATTCACTTGCCGCCTACCGCGATTTCCTCAACCGCTACGTCGATTTTCGCCTCAAGGTAATGGCGGCACGCGCGGCAGGGCTTGAAAGCGACTCGACACTTAGGGCCGAAATCGACCAGTACCGCACCAACCTGTCGCGTCCCTACATGCTGGAGCAGGAAGTGATAGAGCCTGTCGTGCGCGACCTTTACGAAAAGCAGCGCACCATTGTAGACGCCAGCCACATTCTCGTCCGGGTAGAACCCAACGCCGCGCCTGAAGACACACTTCGCGCTTATCAGAAGATGCAGGCCATTGTTGACTCTGTCAATGCAGGCCTCGACTTCGGTATGGCGGCAGTGCGGTTTTCCGAGGATCCTTCTGCGCAGGGCAACGGCCCGGGCGCACAGGGCAACCTCGGCTTTTTCTCCGCGGGCGATATGGTGGACGAGTTCGAAACGATGGCATACACCACTCCGGTAAGCGACTTCTCGCCCATCTTCCGGACGCGCTTCGGCTACCATGTGCTCAGGGTCAACGAGCGCAAGGCGCGGTCGCAGGACGTAAAAGTGGCGCATATCATGATCCGCCCCGAAGGCAGCGAGCCGCAGCAGATTGAGGCGGCCCGGCAGGAGGCCGAAGCCATCCGCGCCCGCCTTACAGCCGGAGAAGACTTCGGCACCGTCGCCGCCAGTGAAAGCGACGACCCCGGCAGCGGCGCGCGCGGCGGTGAACTGGGCGTGATGAACTACCAGACCAACGTCGTCGAGCCGTTCAAGTCGACTGCGCTGGCGCTCCAGAACGTGGGTGAACTCTCACCTGTGATCGAGACGCAGTTCGGCTTTCACATCATCAAACTGCTCGACCGCATCGCAGCGCCTACTTACGAGGAAGCTTACTCGGAGCTGAAAAGCATGGCTGCCCGCATGCCGCGCGCCAAGGTGGCGCAGGACGCGCTGGCGATGCGCATTCTCGGCGAAGCCGGCGTGAGAGCCGACACCGCCGCCGTGGTCGCCGCGTTGAACAACCAGCCTTATGATTCGCTCGCGGCACAGTACCGCAACAAAACCCTCTCCCCGGCTCTGCTGAGCACGCCTGTTGCCGCTATCGGCAGCGAGTCCTTTACCCTCGACGATGTGCTGGCGTTCTCTGTAAGCCGGGCCACCGCCACCACCGACGACGCCCACAAGCAGGCTGGAAACCTGCTCAACGAGTTTCTGCTCGAAAAGGCCATCGATGTTGAAGCGGATGGCCTTGAAGAGAATGACGCCGATTTTGGCCGCATCATGTCGGAGTTTCGGGATGGGCTGCTGCTTTTCCGCATCATGGAAGACTCCGTCTGGACAGCCGCGCAGCAGGACAGCGTCAGCCAACTGGCCTACTTTAACGCGCACCGCGAGAATTACCGCTATGCCGACCGCATCCGTGTCGTCTCGGTCACGGCCCCGTCGGATTCCGTCCTGAATGCGCTCCGGACGCGCATCGAGGGGGGGCTTACGTTCGAGCAGCTTGCGCGTGAGCAGGCAGTCGAATCAGGCGTCCGCATCGATACCGTGCT
>PPFU01015245.1_pt1 | contig 12025 bp, 13 predicted proteins | sample 1535991 | NCBI WGS metagenome assembly PPFU01 (sample SAMN04901290, study PRJNA319586) | Hypolithon metagenome, whole genome shotgun sequencing project. | isolation source: Antarctic Hypolithon | place: Antarctica: Miers Valley | collected 2014 | reverse complement strand
GTCGCCATCCAGGCCGCCGTCGGCTCGCAGATCATCGCCCGCAGCACGGTCAAGGCGATGCGCAAGAACGTGCTGGCCAAGTGCTACGGCGGCGACATCTCGCGCAAGAAGAAGCTGCTGGAGAAGCAGAAGGAAGGCAAGAAGCGGATGAAGCAGGTCGGCCGCGTGGAGATCCCGCAGGAGGCCTTCCTCGCCGTGCTCCAGGTCGACGGCAAGTGATCCGCGCGACCCACGCCACCGCCGCGGCCACCGCCGCGGCGCTCCCCGATCCGATCCGTCCTTTTGGAAACCCCGCATGAAGTGGTTCGAAATCGCGCTCGTGGTGCTGACGTTCGCCACCGGCATCATCTGGATGGTCGACAGCCTGTTCTTCGCCCGCCGCCGCGCCCTGCGCGCCGGCCTGCTCGACGAGCGCGAACCAGTGGTGGTCGACTACGCGCGCGCGTTCTTCCCGGTGCTGGCGATCGTGCTGGTGCTGCGCAGCTTCGTCGCCGAGCCGTTCCGCATCCCGTCGAGCTCGATGATGCCGACGCTGCTGATCGGCGACTTCATCCTGGTCAACAAGTTCGCCTACGGGCTGCGGCTGCCGGTCACCAACCGCAAGGTCATCGAGATCGGCGAGCCCGACCGCGGCGACGTGGTGGTCTTCCGCCCGCCACACCATCCCGACCAGGACTGGATCAAGCGCGTCGTCGGGCTGCCCGGGGACACCATCGGCTACCGCGACAACACCGTCACCATCAACGGCGAGCCGCTGGCCTACGAGCGCGTGGGCGAATACGACGGCCGCGGCCAGGGCATCGACATGACCGGCGCCACGCTGCTGCAGGAGCGGATGCCGGGCCGCCGGCACCAGGTGCTCGAGGTCGACAACATGCCGTTCGCCGACCAGGGCGAAGGCGAATGGCAGGTCCCGACCGGGCACTATTTCGTGATGGGCGACAATCGTGACAGGAGCGACGACAGCCGGTTCTGGCGCACGCTGCCCGAGTCGCAGCTGCGCGGCAAGGCGTTCCTGGTCTGGATGAGCTGGGACCGCAGCGCCGGCGGCATCGGATTCGACCGGATCGGCACCCGGATCGACTAACATCCATGCGCGCGTCATCACTGGGGAAGGGGCTATGAAACGTACGCAGAGCGGTATCACCCTGCTGGGGTTCGTGATCGTGCTGGCCGTGGTCGGCCTGTTCGCGTACGTCGGCATGAAGCTGTTCCCGATGTATTCCGAGTACTACAGCGTCAAGACCGCCATGAAGGGCCTGTCCAACGAGCCCGGCATCGCCAGCAGCGACCCGCGCCGCATCCGCGACCTGTTCTTCCGCCGGCTGTACATCAGCTACGCCGAGAACGTCAAGGAAGAGCACGTCAAGGTCACCCGCGTCGACGAGGGCTGGCGCATGGACGTCAGCTACGAGGTGCGCAAGCCGCTGATCGCCAACCTCGACGTCGTCGGCAAGTTCGATACGTCCCAGGTGCTGTCGCGTGCGGGCCCGGTCGACTGACCCGCACGGCCCGCGGTTCGGCGGCCATGCGTTCGGTGATGTTTCCCTGCTGGCGCAGGCGCTGACCCATCGCAGTGCGGGAACGCCGCACAACGAGCGCCTCGAGTTCCTCGGCGATGCGCTGGTCGGCATGATCGTCGCCGAGGCGCTGTACGCGCACTGGCCGAAGGCCGACGAGGGCGCCATGACCCGCGCCCGCTCGGAGCTGGTGCGCGAGTCGTCGCTGGCGCAGGTCGCGCGCGGCCTCGGTGTCGGCGAGCGCATCACGCTCGGCCCGGGCGAACGCAAGTCCGGCGGCCATCGTCGCGACTCGATCCTGTCCGACACCCTCGAGGCGCTGGTCGCCGCGATCTATCTTGACGCGGGCTTCGATGCCTGCCGGACCGCGGTGCTGCCGTGGTTCGCCGCGACCATCGCGGCGCTGCCTGCCGGGCGCATCGACAAGGACCCGAAGACCCGGCTGCAGGAGTGGCTGCAGGCGCGCCAGCGCGCGCTGCCGCAGTACGAACTGCTGGCCGAGACCGGCGACGACCACGCCAAGACGTTCCTCGTGCGCTGCGCGCTTGACGAGCCGGCGGTGTCGGCGGACGCCGGGGGTGGTTCGCGGCGCATCGCCGAACAGGCCGCCGCGGCGGCCGTGATCCAACAACTGGAGTCCCGCAAATGAGCAGCATCCCCGGCCATCGCAGCGGCAGCGTCGCCGTGATCGGCCGCCCCAACGTCGGCAAGTCGACGCTGGTCAACGCGCTGGTCGGCGCCAAGGTCAGCATCGTGTCCAACCGGCCGCAGACCACGCGCCACCGCGTGCTCGGCATCGCCACCGTGGACGGCGGGCAGCTGCAGCTGCTGGACACCCCGGGCCTGCACCACGAGCAGAAGCGCGCGATGAACAAGATGATGAACCGCGCCGCGCGCGGCGCGCTCGAGGGCGTGGACGTGGCGCTGCTGGTGGTCGAGGCCGGGCGCTGGAGCGACGACGACGCGCTGGCCTACGATGCGCTGCGCCAGTCCGGGGTGCCGGTGGTGCTGGCGGTCAACCAGGTCGACCGCATCACCGACAAGGCCGCGCTGCTGCCGTACCTGCAGCAGGTCACCCAGGGGCGTGACTTCGCCGGCGTGCATCCGATCTCCGCGCTCAAGCGCAAGGGCCTCGAGGCGCTGGTCGCGACCCTGCTGTCGCTGGTGCCGGAGCAGGCGGCGATGTACGCCGAGGACGAGATCACCGACAAGAGCCAGCGCTTCCTGGCCGGCGAGATGGTGCGCGAGCAGCTGATGCGGCAGCTGGGCGCGGAGCTGCCGTACGCGACCACGGTCGAGATCGAGAGCTTCGTCGAGGACACGACGTCGCGGGCCGGCCTGCTGCTGCGCATCGGCGCGGTGATCTGGGTCGAGCGCGAGAGCCAGAAGGCGATCGTGATCGGCAAGGGTGGGGTGCGCCTGCGCGAGATCGGCAGCAAGGCGCGGCTGGGCATGGAGCGGCTGTTCGACAGCAAGGTGTTCCTGCAGACCTGGGTGCGCGTGCGCGAGGGCTGGTCCGACGACGACGCGGCGCTGAAGACGCTGGGCTACGAGCTGTAGCAACGCGATGCGCTACGTCGCCCAGCCCGCGTACGTGCTGCACGCGCGCGCGTGGCGCGAGACCAGCCTGCTGGTCGAGGTGCTCAGTGCCGACCACGGCCGCCTCGGGCTGGTGGCGCGTGGCGTGCACGGGCCGAAGCGGCAGCCACTGCGCGCGGCGCTGCAGCCGCTGCAGCACATCCGTTTCGACGCCGTGCAGCGCGGTGAGTTGGCGCACCTCAACGCCGCGGAGGCGATCGACGCCGCGCCGCGCCTGCAGGACGCCGCGGGGCTGGCCGGGTTCTATGTCAGCGAGCTGTTGATGCGGCTGGCGCCGCGTGAGGATCCACGCCCGGAGCTGTACGCGCTGTATGGCGAGGTCCGCGCGCGGCTCGGCGACGCCGGCGAGCCGCTGGCATGGACGCTGCGCCGCTTCGAGCGCGACCTGCTCGAGGCGCTGGGCGTCGGCTTCGACCTCGCGGCTGATGGCGACGGCGCGCCGATCGACCCGGCGGCGCGCTACCGCATGGACCCGGAACACGGCCCGCGGCGCGTGCGCGACGAGCGCGGCGGCGAGCGCAGCCGCAGCGCCACCGGCCGCGGGCTGCTGGCGCTGGCCGTCGACACGCGGCCCCTCGACGACGACATGGCCGGGCTGCGCCGCGTGCTGCGCGAGCTGGTCGCCGCGCAGCTGGGCGGCCGCGGGCTGAAGTCATGGGAGCTGATGGCGCAGCTGGGGCGGCTGGTGCCCCAGCGGGCCGCGCCCGCTCAGGGCGACGACAGCGTCAGCTGAGCGGCGTCGACGAACCCCTGCAGGGACCGCGGTGACGGCTCGCGCCGCAGCGCGTCGACCGCGTGGCCAAGGCGACGCGCGCCGACGAACCCGCAGCTCGCCTGCAGCCGGTGCAGCGCCGCGGCCAGGGCCGCGGCGTCACCGGTGGCGTGCGCCCGCACCACCGCATCGCGGGCGCCGGGCAGTTCGTCGCGGAACAGCCCGCGCAGCGCGGCCACGTGTGCCTGCTCTCCGTTCAGCGCCAGCAGCGCGGCCGCGTCGTCCCAAGCCGGGAGCGCAGCGCCGTCGCCAGGCGCGTCGTCGACGGCGTCCGCGATCCGGTGCGCGCCGCGCCCCAGGGCATCGCGCAGCGCCGCATGCAGCGCCGCGGTCGCCAGCGGCTTGACCAGCACCGCGACGTAGCCCGCCGCCAGCAGCGCATCCCGCAGCGCGTGCTCGCGCGCCGCGGTATGCGCGACGGCGGGCGTGGCGTCGCCGCTGGCGCGCAGCGTCCGCAGCAGGCGCGCACCGTCGCCGTCGGGCAGGTGCGCATCGACCAGCAGCAGGTCGTAGCCGGCGCGCGCGACGGCGGCCACCGCGTCGGCCAGCGTCGCGACCGCGTCCACCGTCGCCGGAAGCGCGGTGGCCGCCGCGGCGAGGAACGCGCGCGACGTGGGGTCGTCCTCCACCAGCAGGATCCGTGGCTCCATGGCGCGCGGTCTCCTGCCCGCTATCCTCCCCCCATGCCGCGCCCGATCTTACGCCCGCCCACCCGGCTGGCCCTGCTGTCGCTGTTGCTGCTGTTGGCGGCGCTGCCGGCCGCCGCGCGCACGCTGACCATGCAGGTCGCGCGCGTGGCCACGCCCGTCGCCACGCTGGGCGACGTGCAGGTGCGGCTGCGCTGGCGCGACGGTGCCGGGACCGGCGAGCTCGAAGTCCGCGCGGCACGCGTCGACGCCGTCGACCTCGGATACCGCTTCCGCGATGTCGCCTGGCGCTGCCTGCTGTCGCGCGACGGCGTCGGGGGCTGGCGCTGCGACGGCGAACTCCGCGCAGGGGATGGCGCGCCGCTGCGGCTGTCGGTGGACCTGGCGACCGCGTCCACCGACGCGGTACTCACGCGCGGCCCGGCCTCCTTGTCGCTGCGCCGCAGTGCCGCCACTCCGGACCTGACCCGGATCGACCTCGCGCGCGTGCCGCTGGCATGGGCGCAGGCACTCGCCAGCCAGGGCTGGGAGGCGGGGCGGCTGGGGGCGGGCACGCTCAATGGTCGCCTGCTGGTGGCCACGCCCTCGGACGCGCCGCTGCGCGTGACCGGGACACTGGGGCTCGCCGCCGCCGGTGTCGACACGCCCGACGGCAGCATCGCCGCCGAGGGACTCGAGGCCGATGTCGAGATCGACTACCACCGCGCGTCCGGTACGACTACGCTGGCGCTGGACGCGGTGCTGCGCGGTGGCGACCTCCTGGCGGCCGGCGCCTACGTCGCACTGCCGCCGACGCCAGTGCGTGTCGCCATCGCCGGCACGCTGCGCGACGGCGGCGGCTGGGACCTGTCGCGGGTGTCGTGGGACGACGGCGCCGCACTGCGCACCGAGGGCAGCGCCGCGTTCACGGACGACGGCACGCTGCGCACCCTCGACATGGCCCTGCGCAGCGACGCGCTGGCGCCGCTGCCGGCGCGCTACCTGTCGGCCTGGCTGGGCGTCGCCGGGCTGTCCGGGATGGCGCTCGATGGCGCGCTCGACGCGCGCATCGCGGTCCGGGACGGTGCGCTGGCCGACCTGTCGCTCGTGCCGCAGCGGGTGTCGATCGCCGACGCCGCTGCGCGCTTCGCGTTCGACGGCGTCGAAGGCGCACTGCGCTATGCGCTGGCGGGCGGCGCGATCGACAGCACGCTGTCGTGGCGCGGTGCGCGCCTTGGCCAGGTGGCGATCGGCCCGGCGTCGTGGCCGTGGCGCAGCGGCGACGGCCGCCTTCGGCTGCTGCGCGACGTGCGGCTGCCGGTGCTGGGCGGCGAGGTCACGATCAGCGGACTGGCGCTGCAGCCTCCACGCGACGACCAGGGGCTGCGGCTCGAGGGCGGCGTGGCGTTGGACGGCCTGCAGCTCGGCGGGTTGTCGGAGGCGTTCGGGGGACCCGCGTTCCCGGGCACGCTGGGCGGGCGCATCCCGCGCGTGGCGTACGCCGACCAGCGGCTGGCGGTGGAGGGCGATCTGGTGATGCAGGTTTTCGACGGCAGCATCCGCGCATCGGGGCTGGCGATGGAGCGCCCGTTCGGCGTCGCGCCGACGCTGTCTGCCGACCTCGCGCTCGACCAGCTGGACCTGCTGGCGATCACCGGCGTCTTCGACCTCGGCAGCGTCAGCGGCCGCCTCGGCGGGCGCATCGACGGTTTGCGCCTGGTCGACTGGCGCGCGACCGCATTCGACGCGCAGCTGCGCACCCAGCCACGGCGCGGCGTGCGCCAGCGCATCAGCCAGCGCGCGGTGCAGGACATCGGAAGCGTCGGCGACGCGTCGTTCGCGACCAGCCTGCAGGGCCAGCTGATCGGGCTGTTCGACGACTTCGGCTATCGCCACATCGGCGTCAGCTGCCGGCTCGCCAACGGTGTCTGCCAGATGGGCGGCCTGCGTTCAGTGGGCGATGGCTTTACTCTTGTCGAAGGTCGCGGCATCCCGCGGCTGGACGTGGTCGGCTTCAACCGACGCGTCGACTGGGCCACGCTCGTCGAGCGCCTGGCCGCGGTCGGCTCGGGCGAGGTCGCCCCTGTCTTCGACTGACCACCGGCGCGATCGCGCCGCCCTTTCGCACCTGTTGGAGTCCAACGCATGCACGCTGCCACCGTCGTCACCGCCCCACGCACCGGCGCCGCGCTGGTCGCGATGCTGCTGCTGAGCGCGTGCGTCACCATCAACGTCTACTTCCCCGCCGCCGAGGCGCGCGAGGCCGCGCGCGAGTTTGTCGAGAAGGTGATCGGCGACGCCGTGCCGCCGGCCGACGGCACGGGCGTGACCCCCTCACCGACGCCGGGCGGCATGGCCAATGGCCCGGCACGCGCACCGGTGCCGCGCTTCGACCCGTGGATGCTGCTCGGCATCGCGCCGGCGCATGCACAGGCCCAGCCCGATATCACCCTGCGCACGCCGGCGATCCAGGCGATCCAGTCGCGGATGGAGTCGCGCTTCAACGGCACCCTGCGCGCGCACTTGGATTCCGGCGCGCTCGGCTTCGGCGGCGACGGCCTGCTGGTGGTGCGCGACCCGTCGCTGCTGGCGCTGGGCGACCGGGTCGCGGTGCAGTCGGCGGTCGCCGACGACAACCGCGACCGGCGCGCGGTCTACCGCGAGATCGCGGTGGCCAACGGCCATCCGGAGTGGGAAGCGCAGATCCGCGACGTGTTCGCGCGGCAGTGGATCGCCAGCGCGCGCGCGGGGTGGTGGTACCAGTCCGGAGGCAGCTGGCAGCAGAAGTAGCGCCGCGCGACCGGCGTGTCGGTCGTCGCTGGCCGGCTCTGGGACAATGCGCGGCTCCGACCGCACTGGGATACCCGTGGCCCGACTCGACCAGATGCCGTTCCAGATCGACATCCAGGACCTTGGCTACGACGGCCGCGGCGTCGCGCGCCGCCCCGTGGCCGCGCCGCTGCGGTCGGCGGCCCCGGTCCGCGCGGACCCCGCGGCTGCGGCGTCGGACGGCGGCGATGGCACGCCCTCCGTCACGCCCTCGGCCGCGCCCGCCGACGCCGGCAAGACCGTGTTCGTCGCCGACGCGCTGGCCGGCGAGCGCGTGGTCGCCCGGCTGACCGCGCGCGCGCGGCGTTTCGACCAGGCACAAGCGCTGGAGGTGCTGCGCGCGTCGCCGCACCGCGTCGAGCCGCGCTGCCCGCACTTCGGTGTCTGCAGCGGCTGCGTGCTGCAGCACCTCGAAGCCTCGCAGCAGGTCGTCGCCAAGCAGCGCGTGCTCACCGACAACCTGCAGCGCGTCGGGCATGTCACCCCCGGCGAGGTGCTGCCGCCGATCGTCGACGCGGCCTGGGGCTACCGGCGCAAGGGCCGGTTCTCGGTGCGCCGGGTCGAGAAGAAGGACAAGACCCTGGTCGGCTTCCGCGAGCGCGACCCGCGCTTCGTCGCCGACCTGTCGGTCTGCCACACCGTGGTGCCGGGTATCGCGGCGCTGATCCCGGTGCTGTCGGCGCTGGTCGACGGCCTCGACGCGCGCAGCGACATCCCGCAGATCGAGTTCATCGCCGGCGACCCGACGCCGGATTTCGGCGGCATCGCGCTGGTGTTCCGCCACCTGCAGCCGCTGTCGGCGGGCGACCGCGCCACGCTGGTCGCGTTCGCGCAGGCGCATGGGATCGCGGTGTTCCTGCAGCCGGCGGGCGTCGAATCGGTGCACGCGCTGTGGCCGCAGGACCCGCCGCTCGCGTTCCGGCTGGCGCCGTGGGACGTCGAGCTGCGCTTCCGGCCGCTGGACTTCATCCAGGTCAACGCCGGCCTCAACGAACGCATGATCGAACGCACGCTGGCGCTGCTCGACGTGCAGCCAGGCGACCGCGTGCTCGACCTGTTCTGCGGGCTCGGCAACTTCACGCTGCCGCTGGCGCGCCGCGCGCGGGAAGTGGTCGGGGTGGAGGGCGACATCGGCCTGGTGGCGCGCGCGCGCGACAACGCCCGCCACAACGCCATCGACAACGCGCACTTCCACGCCGCCGACCTCACGCTGGACCTGTCGGCGCAGCCGTGGATGGCCGACGGCTTCGACAGCCTGCTGCTGGACCCGCCGCGCTCCGGCGCCGACCAGGTGCTGCGCCAGCTGCCGCTCGATGACCTGCAGCGCATCGTCTACGTCAGCTGCCACCCGGCATCGCTGGCGCGCGACGCCGGCTACCTCGTCAACGAGCGCGGCTGGCGGCTGGTCTCGGCCGGGGTGATGGACATGTTCCCGCAGACGGCGCACGTGGAATCGATCGCGCTGTTCGAGCGTTGAGCGCGGGAGCCCCGACGATGCCGATCGAGATCGAACGCAAGTTCCTGGTCACCGGCGACGGCTGGCGCACGGCGGCGCACGCGGTGGTGCCGATGGCGCAGGGCTACATCAACGACCAGCCCGCGATGGACAGCGGCGCGCAGCGCGCGTCGGTGCGGGTGCGCATCGCCGGCGACGCCGCGCACCTCAACCTCAAGTCGCGCGCCGTCGGCCACACCCGGCAGGAGTTCGAGTACCCGATCCCGGTCGCCGACGCGCGCGCGCTGCTGGCGCTGTGCGTCGGCGGCTTCATCGACAAGCGCCGCCACCTGGTGACCCACGCCGGGCACCTGTGGGAGGTCGACGAGTTTCTCGGTGACAACGCCGGGCTGGTGGTCGCTGAGATCGAGCTCGACGACGCGACGGAGTCCTTCGCACAGCCGGCGTGGCTGGGCGCGGAGGTGACCGACGCGGTGCGCTACTACAATCTGGCGCTGGCGGCCCGCCCGTACGCGCAGTGGCGCGACGACGAGCGCGCCGCGCCCAACGACCAAGGAGACAGCCCATGCTCGTGATCGGCATCGCCGGCACCGGACTCAGCGCCCGGGAGCGCGACTGGCTGCAGCACGACGCCTGCGCCGGCGTGATCCTGTTCACCCGCAACTTCGCGTCGAAGGCGCAGGTCGCCGAGCTCTCGGCCGCGATCCGCGACGCCGCACCGCGGCCGCAGCTGGTCTGCGTCGACCAGGAGGGCGGCCGCGTGCAGCGCTTCCGCGACGGCTACGCCGCGCTGCCCCCGCTGGGGACATTCGGCCGCCTGCATGCCGAGGACGCCGAGGCCGCGATGGCGCTAGCGCGCCAGCACGCGTGGCTGATGGCCAGCGAGGTGCGCGCCAGCGGCGTCGACCTGAGCTTCGCGCCGGTGGTAGACCTGGGCCGCGGCAACCTCGCGATCGGGGACCGCGCGTTCTCCGCCGAGCCGGACGTGGTGGCTGCGCTGACGCGCGCCTATGTCGAGGGCATGCACGAGGCCGGCATGGCCGCGACCCTGAAACACTTCCCCGGGCATGGCTCGGTGCGTGAGGACACGCACTTCGACGACGCGGTGGACGACCGCACGCTCGACGAGATCCGCGCCACCGACCTGGTGCCGTTCGCGGCTGGCATCGAAGCCGGCGCCGATGCGGTGATGCTCGCGCACGTGGTCTATCCACAGGTCGCGCCGGAGCCGGCCGGCTATTCGCCGCGCTGGATCGACGGCCTGCTGCGCGCGGCGCCCGGCGACGGCGGGCTGGGCTTCCGCGGGGTGGTGTTCTCCGACGACATCGGCATGGCCGCGGCGTTCTCCGCCGGCGGCGTGCGCCAGCGCATCGACGCGCACCTCGACGCCGGCTGCGACGTGGTGCTTGTCTGCCACCCGGAGCTGGTGGACGACTCGTTCGCCGCGGTCGAGGGCCGCACGCTCAACACGATGGCGCTGACGGGACTCATCGGCCGTGGTCCGCTGGGCTGGGACGGGCTGCTGGCCGATGCGCGCCACGAAGACGCGCAGGTGCGGCTGTCGAGCGGTCCGTCCAGCGACACGTCGGGAGCGATCGCATGAGCCGGCCACTGCTGGCCGACGCGCTGGCCACCGCCGCCGTGATCCACGACGGCGACGCGCTCGCGGTCGCGATCGTCGGCATGGCCGACGCGATCTGCGCCGACTACGACGCCGACGCCGAGCCGCCGCTGTACATCACGCTGATGCACGGCGGCATGCCGTTCGCGTCGGCGCTGGCGCTGGCGCTGGGCGCTCGCGGGCTGGATCTCGAGTTCGACTACCTGCACGCGACGCGCTACCGCGGCGCCACGACCGGCTCCGGGCTGGCCTGGCTGCACAGGCCGGCGACCTCGATGCGCGGCCGCCGCGTGCTGCTGGCCGACGACATCCTCGACGAGGGCCACACGCTGAAGGCAGTGACCCAGTGGTGCGAGGACCAGGGCGCGACCGACGTCCGCGTCGCGGTGCTGGCGGTGAAGGTCCATGACCGCTGCGTGGATGGCGTCGAGGCGGACTACGTCGGCCTCGAGGTCCCGGACCGCTACGTGTTCGGCTTCGGCATGGACTACTACGAGCAGGGCCGCAACCTGCCTGCGATCTACGCGCTCGCGGCGTCGGAGGATTCGGCATGAGCCTGATCGCGCCTCCCGAGCTCGCGATCATCGGCGGCACCGGGCTGTACGCGCTGGCCGAACTCGACGACGTGCAGCTGGAGCAGCCGGTGACGCGCTACGGCGCACTGTCGGGGCCGGTGCACATGGGGCTGTTCGCGGGCCGGCGCGTGGCGTTCCTGGCGCGCCACGGCGAGGGCCACTCGCTGCCGCCGCACCGCATCAACTACCGCGCCAACCTGTCCGCGCTGCAGGCGCTGGGCGCGACCCGGGTGCTCGCGCTCAACACCGTCGGCGGGATCGGCGAGCGCTTCGGCCCGCGCGTGCTGGCGTGCCCGGACCAGCTGATCGACTACACCCACGGCCGCATCGGCACCTTCTGCGAGGAAGAGGGCAGCGAGGTGCTGCACGTCGACTTCGGCGACCCGTACACGCCGTCGCTGCGCCGCAGGGTCATCGACGCCGCGGCCGCGGCCGGCGTCGGGCTGGTCGACGGCGGCTGCTACGGCGCCACCCAGGGCCCGCGGCTGGAGACGCGCGCGGAGATCGCACGCCTGCGCCGCGACGGCTGCGACCTGGTCGGCATGACCGGCATGCCGGAAGCGGCACTCGCCCGTGAGCTCGGGCTCGAGTACGCGTGCCTGGCGATCGTCGCCAACTGGGCGGCGGGTGCCGGGCCGGTGGTGGACGAGCAGATCACCCTCGACGAGGTCCTGGCCAACGTCGCCGCCGCGTCGGCGGGCCTGCCGGCGCTGCTGCGGGCGTTGCTGCAGTAAGGCGATCGCTGCCTCGTCGTGGGGCGGCTGTGGGGACGAGCCCAGTGCCAAGAGCGCAGAGCGCAGAGCCAACAGCCAACAGCCAACATCCAACAGCCAACATCCAATAGCCAACATCCAATAGCCAATAGCCAATAGCCAATAGCCAATAGCCAATAGCCAATAGCCAATAGCCAATAGCCAGCAGCCTGGGCTTCGGGCTATCGCGCCGGGATGCGGGGGCATCGCTACCGGTTCGGTTGGGCATCCTGCCCAACTCACCGGCGGGCACATCCATGTGCCCTTTACGCGAC
>PPFU01005789.1_pt1 | contig 12033 bp, 9 predicted proteins | sample 1535991 | NCBI WGS metagenome assembly PPFU01 (sample SAMN04901290, study PRJNA319586) | Hypolithon metagenome, whole genome shotgun sequencing project. | isolation source: Antarctic Hypolithon | place: Antarctica: Miers Valley | collected 2014 | reverse complement strand
CCTTGATCTTGAACGCTCCCCCCTTGCTGTGACAAGTTGAGCCCCGAATTCAACTCACATAATGCGTATAGGATAGATATCGTCAGCAAATTGGCATGGCCAACAACCGGCATCAGCGTTAGTGTGAAAAATACCCATCTGCTGACGCGAGTGATGTAGCCTCAATGAATCACTAAACGAATCACTATGGGGAATGCTTCTAGAAGAGCTGTTTTAGCAGCGATCGCCTGCCGCTGAAAATTTTAGAAGATCTTACAATTCGTCGTTGCCACTCTGCCGCCCCTTTGTCCACCCCATTTAAAACGCCATAGGTCGCATGTCTACGCTTGTCATTGTTGAGTCCCCTACCAAAGCCAAAACCATTCGCAACTACTTGCCAAAAGGCTACCGGGTAGAGGCTTCAATGGGCCACGTGCGCGACCTACCGAAGTCGGCCAAAGAGATCCCCGCTAAAGTCAAAGGCGAAAAGTGGGCGCAAATCGGCGTCAATACCGAAGCCGACTTCGAGCCGCTGTACGTCATCCCCCAGGACAAAAAAAAGGTCGTCAAAACCCTGAAAGAAGCGCTCAAAGGCGCTGACGAATTGGTTCTGGCCACAGACGAAGACCGTGAGGGCGAAAGTATTAGCTGGCACCTACTGCAAGTGCTCAAGCCCAAAGTGCCGATCAAGCGTATGGTCTTTCATGAGATCACCAAAGAAGCCATTCAAGCCGCGCTTTCTAACTGCCGCACCATTGACGACAAGCTCGTCCATGCCCAAGAAACCCGCCGCATCCTAGATCGCTTAGTCGGCTACACCGTTTCGCCGCTGCTGTGGAAAAAAATTGCCTTTGGACTCTCAGCGGGTCGCGTGCAGTCTGTTTCTGTCCGGCTGCTCGTCGAGCGCGAACGGGCCAGGCGGGCCTTCAGACGAGGCGCTTACTGGGATCTCAAAGCGGCTTTGCTCAAAAGCAAAAGCCCCTTCGACGCCAAGCTGGTATCGGTTGGCGGTACCCGAGTGGCCAACGGCAGCGACTTTGACGAATCGACTGGCCAGGTCAAAACCGGTCGCAACGTGCTGCTGCTGAATGAGCAAGAAGCGCGTACTCTCCAAACCCGGTTGGAATCTAGCGCCTGGAGCGTTGCCAACGTCGAAGAGCGGCCCAACACCCGTAAGCCTGCGCCGCCTTTTACCACCTCCACGCTTCAGCAAGAGGCTAACCGCAAGCTGGGGCTTTCTGCCCGCGACACCATGCGTACTGCCCAGGGACTATACGAAAAAGGTTTTATCACCTACATGCGGACTGACTCGACCAGCCTTTCCAAGCAGGCGATCGCTGCCGCCCGGAGCTGCGTCGAGACCAAGTACGGCCAGGAATATCTCAGCCCTAAGCCGCGCCAGTTCGCCACCAAAAGCAAAGGCGCACAGGAGGCCCACGAAGCCATTCGCCCGTCCGGAGAAGTCTTCCGCACGCCTCAGAACACCCCGCTCAAAGAGCGCGAACTCAAGCTTTACGATTTGATCTGGAAGCGCACCGTCGCCACCCAAATGGCGGATGCCCAGCAGACCAACATCACCGTTCAAATCGAAGCAGACGATGCGGTGTTCAAAGCGACCGGCAAACGCATCGACTTTCCCGGCTTTTTCCGGGCCTATGTCGAAGGCTCTGATAACCCTGAGGCGGCCATTGAAGATCAGGAGGTTGTCCTGCCGACGATGAAAGCAGGCGACGCGCTCGACTGCGCTGGCTTAGAAGCAATCGGCCACGAAACTCAGCCGCCCGCCCGCTACACCGAAGCGTCTCTAGTGAAAACGTTAGAAAAAGAAGGCATTGGTCGCCCCAGTACCTATGCGACTGTAATCAGCACAATCGTCACCCGGCGCTACGCTGAGCTGATCAACAACAGTCTGGTGCCAACCTTTACAGCCTTTGCCGTCACCGAGCTACTGGAGAAAAATTTTCCTGATCTTGTCGATGTTCACTTCACCGCCAAGATGGAGCAAACGCTGGACGAAATTTCAACTGGCCATGCCGAATGGCTCCCCTACCTCAAAGACTTTTATGCGGGCGATAAGGGCTTAGCCAATCAGGTCGAGCAGCAAACTGACAATATCGATCCTACCGAAGCTCGCACGGTGGATTTGGACGATTTGCTCGCGAAAGTGCGCATCGGTAAATATGGCGCTTATGTCGAGCTTGAAAGAGACGACGAAACGGTCAGAGCCTCTATCCCGGATGGCGTCAGCCCTGCCGATTTGGACGATGAGCAGGTAGAAATTCTCCTCAAGCAAAAAACGGAAGGCCCTGAGAAAATTGGCCTGCATCCTGAAACCGGTGAGCCGATGTACATCCTGATCGGCAAGTATGGGCCTTATGTGCAGCTAGGGGACGTTACCGAAGAAAACAAAAAGCCAAAGCGAACCTCGCTGCCCAAAGGGGTCAAAGCTGAGGACGTGACTGAGGAGATGGCCGTCGGGCTGCTGTCTTTGCCTCGGCCATTGGGTGTTCACCCGGAGACCGGCAACAACATCAAGGCGAATCTAGGCCGCTTTGGTCCCTACGTCGTTCACACCAAGGGCAGAGAAGACGGCAAAGATGACTATCGCTCTATTAAGGAAAAGGACGGCGACGATGTGCTGACCATCACGCTGGAGAGAGCGCTAGAATTGCTGGCTCAGCCCAAAGCCAGCCGGGGCCGTAAAACCTCTAAAACCATTCATGAGATTGGCAAGCATCCAGCCGATGAAGAGCCGGTGAACGTGTACGACGGGCCATACGGACCGTATATCAAGCATGGCAAGGTGAACGTATCGGTACCAGAAGGCAAAAAACCAGCGGAAGTGACGCTAGAAGAAGCGGTGGCGCTGTTAGCAGAAAAGGGAGGCGCGGCGAAAAAAACGACTCGCCAGAAAAGCACGACTCGTCAGAAGAGCACCCCAAAAACGACGGCGAATAAGAGCACTGCCAAAAAGACAAAATCTACGGGCACTAAAGCCGCCGGAGCTAAGAGAAGCAGCGCTAAGACATCCCGCCCAGCAGCGGCAAAGAAGACCTCCAAACAATCGACGACAGAAAACGCGCCCGAAGAGACCAGTGCTTAGGTCTCCTTCCCTCAGGCACTGACCATCAGCGCGTATTCCATATCGTCCTGATGTCTGCGGCGCTTGGCGAGGATATTTTTAACATGCTTTTTCACAGTGTTCTGGCTGATCCATAGCGTTGCTGAGATTTCGCTATAGTCCGACCCTCTCAACCGCAACTGCCAGACCTCAGTTTCTCGCTGGGTAAGGCCAAAGAGCGCAGCATCGGAGAGCGCTTTGTTACGAAGGGTCTGCTGGCGATCTTCCAGGACAATCAGCAAGTAGGGGGTTTGGGCCAGGCGGATGTTTTGCACGCGAACGCGGGCAGTGCCCAGGTCAGGCAGAATAATGTCGGCGTCGAGGCCGATTTTCTGGAAAGAGAGCACGTCTAGATTGGCCAAGGCCGACTGGCAGACTTTCCAAATTTCTGTAGGCAGGACGTTTGCTTTGGCCTGAAGAATTGTGCAGATGCGCTGAGCGTTCGCGTTAATTTTTTCGATGTGGCCGGTTTGGCTGGCGATGATGAAGCCGTCCTGTAGCCCTTCGAGGGCAGCTCGGAGAATGCCAAAATCGGGGGTAGATGGGGGGCGATCAGTTTTCATTGTTTCCAGAAACGCTGTATATCGACCTATCAGGCAGTGGCTCAGTAATTCTGCGATGGCGCAGCCTGCCAAGGGCATCGCCCCTACTCTTCTTTACACAATGCCTGCCAGATGAAAAGCCAGACCAATCGCGCCGCCTGCTAAGACTAACCAGGCAGAATTTACTTTGTATCGAAAGACAGCGATCGCACTCAACCCCGCCAAACCAACCGTCACCCAGTCAATCAGCGCCGCTTGCCCTAGCGTATAGGTAACCCCCGCCATCAGCCCTAGAGAAGCCGCATTCACCCCATCTAAAAAACCCCGCGCCCAGGGTGACTGGCGTAGCTTGGGCACCCACGGGTTGACCAGGCCCACCAGCAGGAAAGCGGGCAGGAAAATACCGATGGTGCCTGCGATCGCCCCCGCATGACCGGCCAGCAAATAGCCCACAAAAGTCGCCGTCGTAAAAACCGGGCCAGGGGTGAGCTGGCCGATGGCGATCGCATCCAACAACTGCTGCGAAGTCAGCCACTGATTTTGCTCAACCAAATCTCGCTGGAGAAAGGCTAACAGCACATAGCCGCTGCCATAGAGCACACAGCCGATTTTAAGGAAAAACAGAAATACCCCTGCCCAGCCCACCGAGACTGCGGCGGTCGTCGTGCCCACCTGCGCTAGCATCCCGGAAAAAGGCAGCAAAAGTGCGCCTGTACGGGTGCCCCGCGATCGCCAATTCTCCACCAGCATGACCGCCAGCCCCGAGAGCAGCAGCAAAAGAATTTCATTCAGGCCCGAGAAGTAGAGCCCGACAGCGACAATGCCCGCCACCACCGTCGGCCCATTTTTAGCCGCTTTTTTGGCCAGCTTCCAAAGCGCCTGAAGCACCACGGCAATAATCACCGGCTTAATGCCGTACAGCAGCCATTCCACCTGCGGAACGGTCTGATAGCGAGCGTAGAAGGCAGCGAGTATCCAAACTAGAACCATCGCTGGCAAAATAAAGCTGCTCCCCGCCACAAACAGGCCGCGCCATCCGGCTCTTTCGTAGCCAATGTGAATCGCCAGCTCAGTGGAGTTTGGGCCGGGTAGCAGGTTAGTGACGCCGATCAGATCGAGCAGATTTTCTCGGCTCATCCAGCGCCTGCGCTTAACCACCTCGTCGTCCATCATCGCCACGTGAGCAGCCGGGCCACCAAAGGCGATCGTCCCCAGGCGAAAAAATACGGTAGCGAGTTCGGTTAATCGCTGCTTTTGTTCGGCGGGGGGTAACGCGCTGTAGGCGATCGCTTCAGGGACTGGCTCTGCTGCGGATAGTGTGTCCTCTGCGTCTGTACTCATCGGCCAGATCTCCGAAACTCATCAGGGTCAATACCCCTAGAATATACAGAGCCTGGAGAAGAACGCTTTGTATTCTAAAAATCCTTCGCCCGTTCAGCTATCGCTTTAAAACCAGTCCTTCATAGGCGATTTTGGCATTGGTAAAGCGATCGCTCACATCCCTTTGCAGTCGGTCTAGCGCCGCATCGTCTTGAATAGGGCTGTGGTGCAGCAGAGCCAGCTCCTTGATATTGGCACGCTGGGCAATCTCGACGCCCAGCTCCCAGGGCTGCCGGGTCTGCGGTCTATCGGCAGCATGGAGGTACGTCAGATCGCAATAGGTGCCGTCGTAGATCAAGATATCTGCCTGATCGACAAACTGAAGGAAATTCAGATCGATAGCATCGGTCGGGGTATCGGTCGCATAGACAATGCGATAGTCGTGCCAGGTAAGCCGATAGCCCAATGCTTCGGTGCGGGCATTCGTTCTTATCACATCGACTTGAATATCGCCAATTTGGAAGCTAGAGCCGTCGCTGAGCGTGTCAAAGCTAAAGTTAGCCCGCATATGCTGCAATGGCATCGAGAAATGGGGCTGTAGCATCTGATCGGTCAGGCAGTGCTTAATCGAAGCGCCGTTGGGCGCAGTGCCTCCATACACCGAGAACTGATTGCCAGAGACAAAGGCAGGCTGAAAGAAGGGAAAGCCTTGAATGCGATCCCACTGCGTATGGGTGAAGAGAATGTGGCCATTGCTCAAAGCGCTCTGCTGCTGGAGATGGTGGCCCAAATCTACCAGGCCAGTACCGCCATCAAAAATAATTCGCTGCTCGCCTAGCAAAATCTCCACACAGATGGTATTACCGCCATAGCGCTGATTGGTGGCAACCGGCGTCGGCACGCTGCCCCGCACGCCCCAAAACCTGACAGATAGCTGAGCGGTCTCGGGAGCCACTGACTGGCTGCGCTGAGCGGTAAGCGGATAGGCGGTGTTGATCATGACGAGCAATTTAGGAGGGTTGCTAGTGAACGAAACCGGCTCATCTAAAGCGGTGCGTGAGCATCAGTATGTGCCAATTCAGTGAACCCAGGCTAGCTGTCGGGAGATCTCAGTGTTTTTATTGATTTTCATGAAAGCCGTATAAAGCCGCCTCAGTAAGCTCGGCCAAGGCCCTGAGGCAGCAATACTTCAGGGCCTTTTAAGCGATCTCAGCAATCAGTCAGTCGATAGGCATGACCAGCCGTCAACGGCTAGACAGCTATTGAGCAGCTTTGATGCACTCGTCGATCAGCGGCTGTACCTGGTCGAGGTTTTTCCAGCCGAGAATCTCGGTCTCTTTCTTCTCAAGATTTTTGTAAGTTTTGAAAAATTCGGCAATCTCAGCTAACCGGTGCTCGTCCACATCGTCTAAAGACTTGATGTTGACATAGCGCGGGTCGTCAGCCGGGACGCAGAGAATTTTTTCATCGCGATCGCCCCCATCAATCATCTCCATCATGCCAATCGGCCGAGCCGGAATCACACAGCCCGGAAATGTGGGCTGATCCATCATCACCATGCCGTCAAGCGGGTCGCCATCGTCGGCCAGCGTATTGGGAATGAAGCCATAGTCATAGGGGTACTGAACCGAAGAGTACAGCACGCGATCTAAGGCAAAGGCATTGAGGTCTTTGTCGAATTCGTACTTGTTTTTACTGCCAGCCGGGATTTCAATTAAGACATTGACAATACCGGGCTTAGGTTGAGCGGGAATGCGAGATAAGTCCACCGTTTTCTCCTGTAAGGTACGCCGCGAGGAGTCGCAAACCGCCAGACATCGCAAAAGCTGCCCAGCGTTTGTGGCAAACTCCTCCGAGTAGCATTCTACGGGAGCGTGGCACTAGCAGACGGTTCGTTCTTTTTTAGATGGGTCTACTCTTGCGCTCTCATGAATAGGGGGGACGGCTGCGGCGGAACGTTCACTTCGGCAGTATCAAAGCTAGATATCGCATATAGCGGTAGGGTGACAGTCAACATTGCAATGACGACACCGATAAAGCTTGAAAGATAGCCGGGAGGTTGTTCGGATTGATGCGCGGGACTCGCAGATTCCATGAGAGAAAGGTAGACAGTACCTAAAGGACAGTTTAAAGGCGTTGACAGGCAGAGAGCATACAGAGAGCCGAACGGCTCAAGTATATGCAATCTTTACCTTGATGAACCTTTGTCTTACATAGTAGCCAAGACCTCTAGATTCGGCACGGGTGATTTCACATTTGTGATAAAACTACCGCTAGCTTCAGTATTTTCCACTTTCGGACTATTTTCGAGCTTCTAGCATCCCTCTAATGGCTTGTAGTTCTGTTAAGACGGCCTGTAGCAGTCGGTTTGTTTCTGTCTCAGCCGGTTGAGTTAGCTCGATGGTAACCTGCTTGATACCCAGCACATCTTGAGCAAATCGGGCCACTTCATTAGGATGAAACATCAGCGGCGCGTCTTTCTCATTGCGGATTTCAGGATTTAAGCACTCGGGATCAAACGGTGGATTGAGCAGGGTTTGGTCGGTGTTCGCGTAGCGATAGACGGAAGCCCGCGAGCGGTTGAGAATTTTTTGGACGGCTTCGATGGGGATCAGCTGATCGGGTGTGTCAATGACGATGCTTTCAGTCGAGAGCGGGCTGTCTGTTTGCTTGGCCATTGTTGAAATAGGTACCGGCGGGAAAGACCGGATTAAACCTACCGCACGTCTCGCAATTATACAAGTGAGTCTTACTCCGCTGGCCCCACCAAAAGCGGCTGTTGGGAACTTTAAAGGCGATCGCTGAGAAAACCGATAGCTGAGCGCGCATACAGTGAAGGGTTTTCTAAGTGAGCGTTATGCCCGCAGCCAGCCAAGACCTCAAGGCTAACGGGCTGTCCAGGCTGACAATAGGCAAGCATGTTACGGCTAATAGCGATGAACTTGCCATCTAAGGCACCGACGAGCAGCAGCAGCGGGCGCTCAATCTTAGCAAGACGGTTCCACAGCGAAGTTTGGTTTCCTAAACTAAAGCCTCTTAGCGCCTTTGCTAATTCCGCTGGCTGGTTATGTTGCCGCCGCTGGAGCATGGCTGCATAGAGAGCAGGGTGAGCTTGTAAGCTGGCGAATAGCGGGTTGCTGTACCACTGAGCCAGAAAGTCAGCGAGCGGGAGGGTTTTCAATTGGTGGGCGATCGCCTCATCGCTCTCCCATCTGGCTCGCCTCTCCTCAGCCGTCTTCAGCCCCGGCGAAGCCGACTCTAAAATCGTCCGCATGAAGCGCTCTGGGTAATGGCAGAGCAGGTAAAGCGCTAGCCGCCCGCCGAGAGAGTAGCCGAGCAAATGAGTCTGAGCAATGTTCAGGTGGTCGAGCCGGGTGAGCAGGGCGATCGCGGTGGCTGAAAACGTACAGTGGCCCGGAACGTTTAGGCTTTTCCCATGACCAGGAAGATCGACGGCAATACAGTAAAAACGCTGGCTGAGCGCGGGTAGAAGGGCATCAAAATCCCGGTGGCTGCCTAGAAAACCATGCAGCAGCAGCAGCGGTGGATTGATGGGATCACCCGTCGTTCTGTAGTGAACAGTTCTGTCGTGAAGCAGTAAACTCATCAAAGGTTACAGCGAGTCGAGCAGGGCCTTTCGCTGCTGGGCACTTTGCTTGCGACTCGCCTTAGGGGAAGTAGCTTGATCGCAGCTCACCTCCAGCACCCGGATGCCTCGCGTCGGCAAAATCCGAATGCGGTCTACAAACGCTTCCGCCTCGCTCACCCTTCGATGCTCAATGCCGTAGGTTTGGCACAAAGCAGAAAAATTCACCTGCTGCGGCGTTACAAAGTATTGCTCGAACTCAGGCTCAAACTGAGAAACCGGCAGCGTTTCAAAAATGCCGCCGCCCTGGTTATTGATTAGCACAACCGTCAGATGCCCCGCGAGCTGAGGCGCATTCAGCAGCCCGTTCGTATCGTGCAGAAAAGCCAAGTCGCCCGTGAGCAGCACCGTAGCGCGATTCTGGTGGGCTAGCCCCATAGCCGTAGAGAGAGTGCCGTCAATCCCATTCGCCCCCCGGCTAAAAAACGGCTGAATATGGCGATTGTTCGGCTGCCAAAAGCATTCAATATCTCGCACGGGCATACTGTTGGCAACAAACAGCGGCGTATCGGCGGGCAGGTACTTTGAAAGCAGCCAAACAACTTTGCTTTCAACCAGCAGCGGTTCACGCGCTAGCTGACTATCTAAAGCCGCTCGCACCGTTTTTTCATAGGCTAGCCAGCGCTCGTTGTAGGGATTCAGCGAGTCGGGTAGCGGCTTATTACGAGCTAAACAAGAGAGCGTTTCAATATCGGTGGTCAAAAAGTGAGTAGGGCCGTGCAGCGGATCTAAATTGCGCTCGGAGCCAATCAGCCACCGCTCAGGCTGAACCTGCTGGAGCCACTGGCGCAGTACTTTGCTAATCGGCAGCGGCCCGAGCTGAATAACATTTTCTGGAATCAGTGAATTTGCCCGCGCCTGATTCCTCAAGATAATGTCGTAGGTCGAAATTAGCCCGCTGTTGAGCGCACTATAGTTGCGCAGCGGCGAAAGTCCTTCAGCAATCACCGGCCAGCCGAGTAGGGTAGAGAGATCGCTCACCGCCTCGCAGTAGGCTTGAGGGTCGGCGGGCGTCGCGGCACCAGCCATGATGATGCCTTTGGCGCACTGTTGCCAGGGTGAAACTTGCAGAAAAGGAGTGTTTTCGGTGGCCGGGGTGGGGGCGACGACCGTTGCAAAGAACTGATCTGCATTCCAGGCTGTAGCAACCGTCTCAGTCGTCCGATCTGCCAACGGCGGTAGGGGGTCGCGAAAAGGACAGTTAAAGTGAATGGGGCCTGGTAGGGGGGCGATCGCCCGTCCCCAAGCACTGACTAACGTCTGTCGCAAGTAAGCCAGCATGTGAATATCGGCAACCGGCACCGCTAGCTCACTGTCATGTTTGGTAAACCGGCCAAACAGCCGCTGCTGATCGATAGTTTGCCCGGAGCCGCAGTCTCTCATCTCAGGCGGACGATCTGCTGTGAATATGAGCAGCGGCACCCCGCTTTCGTAAGCTTCGATCACCGCCGGATAGAAATTTGCCCCTGCCGTCCCCGAGGTGCAAACCAACGCCACCGGCTGAAACTGCCGCTTGGCACAGCCCAGTGCAAAAAAAGCCGCCGAGCGCTCATCTAAAACAGGCAGCGCTTCAATGTTGGGATGCTGAGCAAACGCAAACGTCAGCGGGGTAGACCGCGAGCCGGGACAGAGAATCGCCGTTTTGAGTCCTAGTCTGGCTAATGTTTCTGCCGCGACGGTTGCCCAGAGACTATTCGTGTTGCGAAAATCAATCGGCATTAGCTTTTAAACCAGTGCGTTGAGCAGCGTCTGCAATTTTAGCTTGATTTCCGCCAGTTCTTTTGCCGGTTCAGAGCGAGCAACAATGCCCGCACCCGCATACAGCCTAGCCTTACAGCCATCGATTAAGGCCGAACGAATGCCGACGATAAATTCGCTGTTGCCCTCAGTATCGATCCAGCCCAGCGGCGCGGCGTAGAGCCCCCGATCAAAGGTTTCGTACTGGCGGATGAGCTGGCAGGCTTGCTCACGCGGAACGCCCGCCACCGCAGGGGTCGGATGCAGCTTGGCCAGGATTTCAAAGGGCGCGGTCTGCCGCTGCTGGCTGCTCAGGGCGGCGCTAATCGGGGTGTGCAAATGCTGAATATGGAGCAATTGCAATAGCTTCGGTGTGGCCGCGTAATGGGGATCGAGTCCGAGCGATCGCAACTGCCTGACAATAAATTCCACCACGAGCCGGTGTTCATAGCGTTCCTTATCGCTATTTAGCAAGCTCTGAGCGAGCTGAGTATCAATGCCGTAGATTTTACTGCGAGAGGCTGAGCCCGCTAGCGCATCGGTGATCAGCTGCCCGCCGGTAACGCTCAGCAATCGTTCAGGGCTAGCGCCAATAAAAGACTGCCCGCGACCGTTGCCCACCGAAAAAACGGTGCAGTCGGGATGGTTGCGCCGTAGGGTGTGGAGTGATTGCACCACATCCACCGCCTGCGGAGCGACCATATCCATCACATCGGCCAGCACCACCTTGTGAAGCTGACCGCGATGCACCTGCTGCAAAGCCGCCATCACCGCCCGCTCAAAGTCAGCAACGCCCTTCGTCACACGCTGATTGATTTGGTCAGAGTCCCCGCGCTGCGCTGTAAAATCTGCGTCTATCAGCCGCTGTAGCTGCCGGTAAATCTGCGCGACCGTTCGATCTAGGTCTGTCGTTGCTGTGACCAGGCAGTTGAACGTGACCGCAGCGCTATCTGCCCGCGCCGTGACCTGCACCGCCGGGACAAAGACATGGGCAGGCTCAAAGACAGTCGGCTCAGCGGTCAGTACCCGCGCCGTAGAACGCTTGACAGCAGCTTCCTCGAAAAAGGTGGCGCTACAAAAAAAATGACCTTTGGGCGCTTGCGCCGGTTTTGCGGCACTGGGTTCCGCATAGATAAACTGACGCTGCCAGAAATGGACAAACGCCTGCGCCTTCTCAAACCGCTGCGGGCCAGCAGATACGCAGTCTACTGCCGTACCGAGCCCCACCATTGCGGGTGACTTAGGCGGATCGAAATAAAAGGATCGCTGATGCGTCTGGCCCAGCGTCGCCAGCACTGCCCAGGGTGAAACCGGTGCGATCGCAACCGTCAGGCTAGCAATTTTAGGGTGATTAGATTGAGTCGCTTGCTGCTGGCAATGCTTTAAGAACCTCCGAGTCTCTGTCGTTGTGAATAGATCAGATCCGTGCTGAACAGCTGGCATGAAGATTGTAATGACAGGCGATCGCTCAATTTTCCCATGCTGGTCACCGATGTCAAAATCTTCAGTGGTTTGGAGCGATCGCTCACAGCAGCATTCCAAGATGCGGCCAAGATAATCAGCAATGAAGGGCTGGTCGGCAATCGACCAGGAAAGCCGTCAAGCAGTCCTGTTAGTGTGTCCATCATGAGGGGAGATGAAAGTAGACTGTCCCTGAAATAAAGCTAGGCTTTGAGAGTACTGCGTTT
>PPFU01031879.1_pt1 | contig 12035 bp, 8 predicted proteins | sample 1535991 | NCBI WGS metagenome assembly PPFU01 (sample SAMN04901290, study PRJNA319586) | Hypolithon metagenome, whole genome shotgun sequencing project. | isolation source: Antarctic Hypolithon | place: Antarctica: Miers Valley | collected 2014 | reverse complement strand
AGCGGCTTCATCGGGTTTCGAGCAGGGTTAGATAAGGTCATAAAAAATCTCTTTTGGGTAAAAATAAATACTGAATCAAAGCGTTTGAAATACGAGCGGCGAGAGAATTTGGCGCTTAGAATTTACTGTTTAGAACAGCCCCGCTAAAAGCAGGCCGGCTATCCCGATGCACAGTCGATAGACCAGGCTGTAGTCGTTAGATTTTGAGATGATGACCTGGTATAGGGTAAAAGCAATGACGCCTATAAGCGCGATTAAAAATGCGGTTTGCACGATGGGATGGCTGATGGCGATGTCTCTGGCTATGATGCGGGCGATCGCAGCCCCACTAAACCAAATTGCGCCGTCCAGCCACGAGAACTCACTGCTTGAGGAGTAGCCCTCTTCATCAGGATCAGCCGAAAAATCGCTATCCATCATGCCTTCTTCCCACTCGCCCGACTGCAATCCTTCTGGCTCCAAGTCAAACCCTTCTACAACGAACTCAGCCTGATGCTTGCGCCGGCGTCTTCGCCTGCCGCCGCGCTGGTTGCCGCGCTGGTTGCCGCGCTGGTCGCCGCGCTGGCCAAAAAATTGATCGAACCCTAAGCCAAAAAGCTCCGTGAGCGTATCGAGGGTGCTGCTAATAGCTACCTGCATCCAGTCTGCTGCGACTTGATAATTGCTGCTATGGCGGCCTTTTTCAGTTGCGATAGCGTGCTCTGCCGCAATTGGCTCAGAGAAAGGCATTTGTGATGGCATCGGCGGTGTTGCTTGCCGACGATTACGCAGCGTGTGAGCGGTATTTACAGCATCTTGCTCGGCTCGGTGAAAATCTATGGTGTCATAGGTCAGCGTAAAGTGACCCTTAGCGTCTCTCTCAATATGGGGAACCACCGCAGACTGGTAGCTTTCTAGAAACTGAGTAATGGCCGCGAGCTGAGGGTGGTTGTGAATGCCCTGACGACGCAAGCCTACAGTAGCCTGCTGAGCGGAGCGCTTGAGGGCCATAATGTCGGCGGCTTGCTGCTGCGATCGCTCATTAATATAGTGGGCCTGCACCTCCAGCCGATATAGCTCCTGGCTGACCAAGTTATCTATTCGAGCGTTAGCCGCCTGGTCGCTGCCGCGCGATCGCTGCTTCAGGGCTTCAATCGCCAACTCCTGCGGGCTCTTGTTTGGATTCTGATCAGGGCCCTGATTTTCAGCAGGTGGCACCGGACTGAATGACTGCCCAAGAGAGCTAGAGGCAGATGCCGCATGGCCCGCTTCAGACCAGGGTAAAGCAAGGGTCTCTGCCGCTGGAGGCTCTGCCTGAAGCTGCTGCAATTTTTCTCGAATAGCCTGTAGTTCCATGTCGGTTGATTTCATATTCCAAAACGCATAGGATTTAGCGCTTGGTACAAGTGTACTATAAACTCCTTAGAAATCAACTCTTTTTTATAAAGGGAATATTGAATATTGATAAAAAGCTCTGTTTCACCCCAAAACGGCAATTTTCTAAAATTGCCTACTATCAGGGGGGTTTACCTACTCTCACGTGCTTTCATACGGCAGGAAGAGGCAGCGATTCAGGCGGCTTTTTAGTACATGGATAGTACGTAAAGATGGTACGTAGATAGTACAGGTATCCGTCGCAATTTGCAGCAGCAACCAGCCCCTACCCATTTTCCAAATTTGAGCAGAGTATCAGGGAAATCTATGTAAGCGCCGTCAAATTCATGTCCAAGATTCTCTAAGATGGATGCATTCCACAAGGTGTTTCACCGGTCGGCTATAAATATCAATCGCAAGCGGTAGGTTTACTGGCACTTGCCGCCTTTTGTTCGCCTCTTATCGTCTCAAGCCTCAGTAGTCTTCCTGGGTGTTCTTATGTATTGGTTTACTCAATTTGTGGCGGGGTTCCTGTTCACAATGGGCGAGTATTATCAATAGCTCATTAGTAGCATTCCAGCAGATATCTCCAGGGATCGTTTAAGCGGGCAGGTAGTAGAAACAGTGTGTAGCAATGGTTAAAGCTGATAGTCGAATATCAAGGCACATTTCTCGGCTATGGGGGGCTTCTGTCAGGCGAGATCGCAGAGCCTCGCTTGCAGAGAATCGCCATTCCCATAGGAAAAATTGGTATTACTTAGGGCGAGGGCATGGCCATCCTGGCATAGAGGCAGACAATCCTATTTATCACTCTGCTATGGCTTTTTTGCTAGTAGGGCAGGTAATGCATCGCCTGCTGCGGGGTCGCTACGGCCAGCGCCAAATTATGGATCACCTGATGAGTGCAGGCCCGCGCTGTCTGGCTCCAGTGGTGCTAACCAACGTTTGTGCAGGCACTATTTTTGCGATTCAGTCGGCCAGAGAAATGGCTCGCTTTGGCTCTATTGGTACGCTAGGCGGCGTGTTTGCAGCGGCTTACTGCCGAGAACTCGCGCCGCTGCTCACAGCCGGTGTCCTTGCCTGCCAGGTGGGCTCAGCTTTTGCCGCTGAAATCGCCGCGATGAAGCTTACTCAGCAAATCGACGCGCTCAAAATGCTGCGCACTGACCCCATTGACTATTTGGTAATGCCTCGGGTGATTGCCTGCGCAATTATGCTGCCGATACTGACTACGCTGGCTCTGTTTTGCGGTGTGGCTGGCGGCGGCATTGTTTCTATTCAGGTTTATGCCCTTTCGATGGAAAGCTTTTTAGACGGCGTGCGGGCTTATCTTTCGGTAACGGATGTGCTGATGATTATGGCAAAGGCTGTGCTGTTTGGCGGGGTGATTGCGATCGCAAGCTGTAGTCGTGGCCTAACTGCAGCACTTCACGGCAGGGGCGTCGGCGAATCGGCGACCTCAGCCGTCATTCTGGCCTGGGTTGCCCTTTTTACGATAGATCTCGCGGTTGCAGGCTTTGGCCTATTCCAGCTCATGCACTAAGCCCTCAATACCCTCAATACCCTCAATACCCGCAAAGATTGCCGCAGGCTTGTCACGTCCTTGTTATACAAAAGTCATACGGGTTCGTCAGTATATATGCAGGAGTGATTACGCTCCTCATACCTTTCGACCGACATCACTAAGTGCTACCCGATAGCCTACTGTGATGTCGGTTTTCTTTTTTGCCTTCTCCAGCGGCTAACCTTCAAACTGCTGAGTATAAAACTGAGCATACCGCCCCCCTTTAGCCAGCAGCTCGGGGTGAGTCCCCGACTCTAAAATTTTGCCCTTCTCTAAAAAGAGAATGCGATCGGCCTGACGCACGGTACTCAGCCTGTGAGCAATGATAAACACGGTGCGATTTTGCATGGCTCGCTCTAGGGCTTCTTGTACCAGTGCCTCAGATTCTGGGTCGAGGGCGCTGGTGGCTTCGTCTAATATCAGGATGCGAGGGTTGAGGAGAATGGCACGGGCGATCGCAATCCTTTGCCTTTGCCCGCCCGAAAAATTGGTTCCCCTTTCCCCTACCCAGGTGTGATAGCCCTGCGAAAACTGGCTAATGAACTCATGGGCATTCGCCACTTTCGCCGCCGCCTCAATTGCCTCATAGTTTAAGTCAGTTTGACCATAGGCAATATTTTGCGCAACCGTCCCTGAAAACAGCGTCGTCTCTTGGGGCACCGTCCCGATTTGATGCCGCAGGCTAGCGATCGTCACCGTCTTAATATCAATGCCATCCACTAGCACCTGCCCCACCTGCGGATCGTAAAAGCGGGTAAGCAAGTTCACAATGGTCGTTTTGCCTGCACCAGAAGGGCCCACTAAGGCAACCACTTCACCCGGATTTACCTGTAGGTTCAAATCACAAAGAACGGTGCTGGTGCCGCTATATTCTCCGTTTAGAGAATTTGGCTTAGCCCTTTGCATGTCAGCTTCATAGGTAAAGCTAACGTTGCGATAGTCTACCTTGCCAGTAATCGCAGGCAGCACCGCAGCGTTCGGTTGCTCTGCTAGCTTTGGCTGAAGATTCATCAGCTCAAACACCCGCTCGGCAGAGGCTTCTGTTTGCTTATAGAGGTTGTATTGCTGAGTCGCCAGATCGATTGGCGAGATTAGAATTGCAATAATAGTCAAAAAAGTAACGAAGTCTTTTGGCGTCAGGTTGCCGATAGAGATTTGCCAGGCTCCTACTAAGAACAGCAGCATGACGCTCAGCGCTTCAAAGAAACCCAACACCGGATACTGGATGGCCGTGACATGTTCAGTTTTGTATTTAGCATCTCGGTTCTGTTTAGCTCTTTGGGAAAATCGTTTTACCTCATAGTCTTGAGCTGCGAAAGCCTGCACAATTCGGATGTTGCCGAATATCTCTGTTAATAGAGAAGATAAGCTGGAGATTTCTGTTTGATTGCGCCGAGAGAGCACTAGCTGCCGCTGCCCAAAGAAGCTAATCAGCAAAGCCATCAGCGGTGCTACTATCAGGCCGGTTACCGAAAGCTGCCAGTTGAGATAGAAGATGTATCCCGTCAAAACAACAATCTGTAGTACGCAAGATACAAACTGCTGAGACATTTTGGTGATGACTTCGCCCAGCTTATCGATATCTTCTGTCAAGCGATAGGTCAAATCTCCCGTTTGCGACTGAGCAAAATAGTCAACGTTCAGCTTGTGAAGGTTCGCGTATGTTTGTTTGCGAACGGCGAGCACGACATTTTGAGAAGCGCCAATCGCGCTAACCCGCGCACCATACATAAAAATATTTTGGAATGTAAAGTCTACGACTGCTAACCCCAACCAATAAGCGGTTTGGCTTACGTTGCCTTCGCTAATAGATTTAGAGGCGTTTCCGGCTAAGTAAGGCAACACAGGCACGGTCGCCACATATCCCAAAACAAAGAGGAAAGTTCGTAAAAATAAAGGCAGTTCTGCCTTCAAAAAGGGCCGCAGATAGCGGTAGCTAGATTTATGTTTTGCGGAGCTTTTCACGACAGTTCCAAGGTAGTGACTCATGATAGTGAGCTTATGAGCAGCTAACTTGCGCTAACGGCTGAAGACTCTTTTCGGTTTGCAGCGATCGCCTCATCCATATTTCTCAAAATCAAATTCGCAATCCGCGCTGACGCCCCAAACGGCCCAAATTTCGCGAGCCCATTCTCTATGCACTGCTGTAAATACTCGGTATCTTCAATCGTGCGGACAACGCACTGCGCCGCCTCCTGCAAAATGGCTGGCGTTGCCGCCTGCTTGCCAATCGTCTGCACCGATAGCCCCAGCAGCCTGTCCTGTGCTTCTGCAAACGCATAGGTAAACTGCGGGCCTTCTCCGGCAATCTGCACGATCGGCTTGCCAATCGCCATCGCCTGATCCACCGCCAGCCCAGCCATCCCGACGACTAAAGTTGTACGGCAGGCAATATCGCTAAAAGCATCGCTGTAGCACAGAATCTCAACCGGATTTTGGGCCGTGTCATTGCTCAGTTTTACCCAGAGCGTACCGTCTTCCCGGTTTTGCGGAGTGTAGAGCCAGCCTTCGGTTGCCGCGATCGCCTCAACCTCAGCCATTACACTCGGCACCAAAGCCGCCCTGAATTTGATTCGTGGGTTGAGCTGAGCGGCTTCTAACGCCAGCCGCATTTCTAGCTTAAAGTTACGAACCGCTTCCGCCGTCCTTGATCCTGGCAGTAGTGCCACCATCTTCTCGCCTTCCGCTAGCTGAATATTCTTGCCCTCAGGTCTCAGCCGATCTAGAGAAGGAATCCCGCCAAAGGTCACCTTTTCTAGGCCCTGCTCGCGCAAATCTTCGGCGGTGTAGGCATCTCGGGTAGCGACGGCTTTGCAGCGATCACGCTTCAAAATCTGCCACAAAATCAAATCCATATTCAGCTTGCCTTCATACATCGCCGACAGCGGCGAAATAAAAGATACAAAAGGCTTTCCGCTCAGCAGCGCAAACGCCTGCCCAATGGTGTCACCCGTCGCCGCCACAAAATCCACCTGGCCCACGTACTTGCGCATCGCCTGATACTGCTTCCAAGTCATCGTCAGCAGCCCAGCGCGAATATCATCGATCAGCCGCAGCCGATTCATATAGGTAAAGCCGCCAGAAGGCAGCGTGTAGGTCGGCCCTACAATCGGCACATTTATTTTGCGGTAGGCGTTGCCCTCTCCCACAATCGGCAGCGCCGCGATTTCTAGCTCAGGACGAATGGCTCGCAGCGTGCGAATGATGTGCGAAGAGTGGTTGTCTTCACCGTGGCCGTTGCTGATGTAGAGAAGTTTTTGAGCCATATGCGTCTCAAAGATGCAATCAGGATGCAGTGTGCCATACATCGTACACTGCATGAGGAGCGACCCGGTTTGACCTATCAGCCCCTTTCCCATAATCCAACAAGTGATACAGGAGGGCTTGTCAATGGCGGGGAAAGTGCGTAATTTTAGGGAAAAATACGCTCAATTGATTTTGAGTATCAACTTTTCTTACAGGATTTTTTCTAACATCTCTATGGCTAATTCTCTGTTTCGACGCTGCTCTGCGGCTACATTTGGCTTTCTGATGGCTGTTTTGTCTTTGCCGGTAGGTAGTGTGCAACCCGCATCAGCTCAAGCTTCCGGCTCGTCTGATGAAACGCCCGACGAAACAGTAGAGTGCGAGCTGTTGATTGTGGGCGGCGGCTTGTCGGGTACGGCGACTGCTTACGAAAGCCTGCTGGCCGGTCGCACGGTTTGTATGACGGAACTCACCGATTGGGTCGGCGGGCAGATTTCTTCTCAGGGAACGTCCGCGCTTGATGAAGCTAAAAAGCAGCGATCGCTCCTCTTCTACTCCCAGGGCTACAAAGAACTTCGCAGCCGCATCGAATCCTTCTACGGCGAGTTAAATCCCGGTGGCTGCTGGGTGAGCGTCTCTTGCTTTCTGCCACGAGATGCCGACACTATTTTAGAAGACATGCTCAACGACGCAGCCCGCAAAGGCAAAGGCAAGCTCAAGTGGTTTCCTTCTACGGTGGTGAAAGATCTGCAACTCAGTGCGGATGGTCGGATGATTGATAGCGCGATCGCTATCCAGCACACCCCCGCTCCCGGCACCCCACCGCTCAACACCGAGCCCCTATCTGAGACGATTGTAGACAGCTACAGCTACGAAGACTCTGATCGCTTCACTAAAAAGGTCATTCAGTTTGTCCCCGAAGCTAAGCAGCAGGATGGCCCTGCGGACTGGTATGTGGTTGAAGCGACTGAAACTGGCGAGGTGATTGCGCTGACGGGTGTGCCTTATCGGATGGGGTTGGATGCGCGATCGCCCCTCAACCCCTCTTCCCCCACCGAAACCGGCGATCAATACTGCCTCCAGGGCTTCACCTACACCTTCGGCATGGAGCACACCGCCGAGCCCCAGCCTCAGCCCAAACCCGCCTACTACGAGCAATACGCTCCTTACTTCAGCTACGAGAAGCCCCGTGACAATAAGGACTACTTCGACTACGTCTTTACCTACCGCCGCATCGCCGCCCCCAACCCTCGCCCAGAGGGAACAGCGTTTGGCGTCTCCAAAGTCGCTCCTGGCGACATCTCCATGCAAAACTGGACATGGGGCAACGACTACCGCCCCGGCACCTCAGCCGACAACCTCATCTTGAGCCCATCGCAGCTAGCAGCCGATGGTCAGCTAGAACCCGGTGGCTGGTTTGGCGGGCTGCGGGTAGACGCACTGCGCAAAGCCGAAGAAAACGCATACAGCTACTACTACTGGCTGGTAGAAGGCAATACCGACTCGCAGCTCGGCGCTGGCGTCAAAGAACTCCATCCCGACAATCGCTTTGTCTACGGCCTGGATGCGCCCATGGGCACAGCTCACGGCCTGTCCAAATATCCCTATATTCGCGAAGCGCGCCGCATCATCGGACGACCCTCCTACGGACTTCCTGAAGGTTTTGCGGTGAACGAAATCGACATCTCCCGCGCCGAGTATCGCGATGACTACTACAAAACTTCTCTAGGCCCACAGCGCTACTTAGCACTATGGCAGAACCTAGCAGGTCTTGAAACCACTGCCAGCATTGATGATAAGGTGCCCGCCGCTGATATCACCCGGCGTACCCGCTCCACCATTTATCCAGATGCAGTCGGCATTGCCCAATACGCCATCGACTTTCACCCCTGCCTCAACCAGTCGCCCCCCGAGACCCCCGGCAACACGGAATACACAAATATCCGCAAAGCCCACGGACAAGCCTACCCAGGCCAAATCCCCCTACGTGCCATGATTCCTCAAAACATCGACAACTTGCTCGTCGCCGGTAAAACCATCGCCACCAGCAACATCGCCGCCGCCGCCTACCGAGTCCATTCCTTCGAATGGTCAGCAGGAGCAGCCGCAGGCACCACCATCGACTTTGCCCTCACCAACGGCATCCTCCCCTACGAACTTATAGACGACCTGCCCTCTCCAGAGCCCATGCTAGAGCAGCTTCAGCGGCGGCTCAACGCCAACGGCAACCCCACGGCTTTCCCCAACACTTCCATCTTCAACCTCGACTGGGAAGACTGGCGCGTCTGGTAATCGCAGCCGCCTTTCAAAACTTCCAGCACCCTGGAACTTTATTGGCCGCTCTCTGCTAGCTTCGGCAAAGTTGCTATCAATTCATTATTGGGCCCATACACAGAACCAAGAACCATTAACAATTCCAATTCGATTGGTCTGTCCCGTTTCTTTACCTACCGCTTGATGCCGCTTACTTGGAATCACCTGCTCGTAAGCCTCCCAGAAGTCGGTGTAAGCTACAGCACATTGCCGATAAACATGGGGTAGTGATGCCCACAGTCCACGAGCCCCGGCTCGATTGCGACGACCCATATAGACGCCGACGATTTCTCGGCTCTCTTCATCTAGGGCAAGCCAAATCCATTGCTTGTTGCCTTTATTACCCACAAACGACCAAGCTGCGTCGCATTGAATTGTCAAGCACCCCTTTTTTTGGCCCGCACCTTCACTTGGCGCGGCACCGATGCATATTTCTCATTCACATAGCCTTGCAGCCACGGCTCCGAAACATTGACGACTCTAGCAATCCCAGCCAGCGGTATCTTTTCGAGTAAAAGCTTATCAATCAGGGCTTTCGTTTCATCGCTAATGACTTTGTTCTGGGGGTCTTCAACAAACTGTCGCCCACAGTCTTTGCACAAATGATTCTGTTTGCCGTTACGGATGAAACCATTCTTGACGACAGATTTAGAGTTACAGTTGGGACAAAGGGGTAAAGCGGAAGGCACGAGGAAGGGTTAGATGGCGACATTCTTCATAATTGCTTAAGTTGACGAGCGTTGGCAAAGCCTCTCCTCGGAGAATCGCATCGCCTAATCGATAGAATTATCCTTACTCGTTTAGGACTACCCAAAAATAAAACCAAAATGAAGTGGCTATCTTTCAAAAGACTGAAAATGACCTTTGGCGAGCACCGTAGATCTGCGGAGTGATATTGCCTCGATTGGTGACACTACAGTTGCACAGACTGGCCGTTGACCCATATCGTTTTGACCGTTGAGCCATGTACTTGATAGGTCACCGTTTCATATCGAGGGTCGTAGTCTCCTTCCTGTTCCCATATCATCTCTATTGGAGGGGCACTATTGTCTTCTTCGAGCGCCTCTTTAGACGATAGATTAGCAAATGGATTCACGACTTTAAAACAGTCAAGCCGAGATGCTCCATAGCCATCGCCCGCATCGCTATAAAGAAAGCTTTTGTAAGTTTTAGATCGATCAGACTCTTTTTGAGATGAAACATATAGATGCAGCGTCAGGCAGTTGTCTTCTACCATTGGAATAACGCTACCTGACTTAACAAACACTGGAATTTGTTCGAGAGAAGTTTCTAGCTGAACTGTTTGTCCTCCTTTTAGATAGGTACCATCCCAGAAATTAACCCAGTCGCCCGGTGGGAGCTGAATCGAGCGGGATGGGGCATCTTGTTGCAAGATAGGATACACCAGCAGCGCATCGCCTAGGTAAAAAGCATCTTCAACGCCCCACAGGTCAGGGTTAGTCGGGTTCGCCCAAAATAGTGGCCGTACAGGCGGGGTTCCTCGCTCGGAAGCTTCCCAGGCAAGGGTGTAAAAGTAGGGCCGTAGCCGGTAACGTAGCCGTAAAAAGCGTCGGATGATGCTTAAGTAAGGTTCTCCAAATGTCCAGGGCGATCGCGGAGAGACGCTAGTGGCGCAGTGGGTGCGGTAGAACATGAAGAAAGTGGACATTTGAAACCAGCGCAGATACAGCTCTGCGCTGGGATTACCTAAAAAACCGCCAATATCTGGGCCGCAAAAGGGAATGCCGGAGAGCCCGAGTCCTAAGACAGTAGGAATCGTTTGCCGAAGTGCTTCCCAGGTAGAAACAATATCGCCCGTCCAAGTCCAGGAGTAGCGCTGAAGACCGGCTGCCCCCGAACGTGAAACCAAGAAGGGGCGCTGCTGTGACCGATGCTGGCGGATGCCCTCGTAGGCTGAGCGCGCTTCTAGCAGGCCATATACATTATGGGCTTCCCGGTGGTCGCCGCCTCTGCCTTCTAGATGGTGTTGAGTGGATCTGGGCAGGGTGGGATCGCCCCAGGCAACGAACGCGGCAGGTTCGTTCATATCTTGCCAAAATCCCTGTACGCCCAGGTCTAACAGATAGGCAAACTGACGGCTCCACCAGCGGCGAACCCGAGGGTTTGTGAAGTCAGGAAAAACAGTTTGACCAGCCCACACAGGTGCTTTCATCAGCTCTCCGTTGGGATAGGTGCAGAAAGCCTTGAGCATTTCTCCTTCTAGCAACAGATTGCTTTGACGAGAGTATTTGACGCCGGGATTGTTGATGGCAACAACTTGAATATCACAGCCGGCAAACTCCTCTACCATTTTAGAAAAATGAGGAAATCTTTGAGGATCTATTGTGAAAGCGCGGTGGTCAACCTGGCAGTCAATGTCTAAATGAACGGCGCTAATAGGTAGATCGTGGGCTTGAAAGGTTTCTATTTCCCGGCGAACAGCGGCCTCTGTGCGATAGCCCCAGCGGGACTGGTGGTAGCCTAGCGCCCAGTAAGGCGGCAGTGAGGGTCTGCCGGTGAGTCGAGTGTATCGATTTAGCAGCGTCGGCGGCTCACCAATGGTCAGGTAGTAGCGCAGAGCACCTTGTTCAAAAGTCGCTGTGGCCTGTTTGCCAAAGGTAAATGCACCTTCAAACGTGTTCTCGTAAAAAACTAAATAGCTGTTGTGTTCTCCCGGTGGTGTTTGGCGCAGCCCTATGTAAACCGGAATGCAAATGTACATGGGATCGGTGCCTGGCTCGTAGATGTTGCCGGGGTCGTAGTTCCAAATACGATAGGTTTTAGGCTGCTGTTCTGGCCGCTGTTCTGGGGCGATCGCCCCAATAGCCGCTCTTAAATTGGCAGCAGTTGCACGCTCTCCCAATCCGTAAATCTGCTCTTCTGGCTGTAGATCAACGACTTGCGTCCAGCGATTGCCCTGCCACTGAGGGGGATGTTCTACTCTGATGGGTTTGCAGCCGCATTCACCGATTGCGATCGCCCCTCGAAAGTCAACCTCAACCCTCATAGCCGCGCTCTTCAACTGCCAGCCAGATGAATGCTCGCTCAACGTGGTTTCTACCGCGTCCCAATCCTGTTCAACAATGGTGTAGGGCACTGGTAGCTTCCCTGGTGACCAGTGAACTCGCACAAAGTCATCGGTTAAAAACGTTAGCTCAAGCTCGGCGTTTTCAAACTCAAAGTGGGCTCCTTGCTGAGTGGCAGCGGCGGATTGAAGCTTACCCGGTGTGACGGGTCGGGTGTTGACGGATTGGGGAGCGATCGCGCTGCGGTCTAGGTATTTGCGGTCTGTGCGATCGCGTTTAAGCGAATAGGCGATCGCCGCTGGAATATACCGGGCAAAAAACAGGGACTTGAACACAAATCTCAACCTGAGCCAAACCTGCTTAAGCCATTCCATACGCTGCGCCAAAACCCAATTTCTGCTTAATTCTCCAAGGCTCCAGACTAATAAATCACTCATCAAAATTCTTCATCTAGAAGCAACAGTCTTAGCTCCCCAAATTTTGGCCAAATAAGAGGCAGTGTGCTGCGAGCAAAAAAGCTGAAAGCCTTGCCA
>PPFU01004792.1_pt1 | contig 12050 bp, 9 predicted proteins | sample 1535991 | NCBI WGS metagenome assembly PPFU01 (sample SAMN04901290, study PRJNA319586) | Hypolithon metagenome, whole genome shotgun sequencing project. | isolation source: Antarctic Hypolithon | place: Antarctica: Miers Valley | collected 2014 | reverse complement strand
AGTGGTGGGTCGATCTCACGTTTTTCCTCGGGCAATACTTCGTTTGGGGCGCCGCCGTGCTCGCGGTGCTACGTCTTTTCCAAACCTGGCTGCACGCTGCTCTGCCGCCCGGTTTGCACGCGGCTGTCGTCTCACAGCCTTGGTGGGTGCAGGCGCTGGAGGTCGTCATCCTGAGCGATCTCCTCATTTACTGGGGACATCGGATTCAACACCAAGTGGGCTTTCTCTGGCGGTTCCACTCCATCCACCACAGCGCCGAGCACCTCGACTGGCTCGCGGCGCATCGGGAGCATCCTCTCGACACGGTCTATACGATGGGGCTGATCAATCTTCCTGCGTTCGTGCTCGGCTTTCCGCTCGAGACGCTGGCCGGGCTGCTGGCGTTCCGCGGGCTCTGGGCGGTCTATATTCACTCGAATGTGCGCCTGCCCATCGGACCGCTGCGGATGCTCATCGGCGCGCCCGAGCTGCACCACTGGCATCACTCGCGCGAGCGACTGAGCTGCAACTACGCGAACATCTCGCCGCTGATGGACCTGCTCTTTGGCACGTATCGTTGCCCGCCGCACGAGCCGGAGGCGCTCGGGGTGAGCGAGCCGATGCCGCGCGGCTACTTGGGCCAGATGCTGCATCCATTCCGCCGGACAGGCGTGCAGGAGGACGTAGTCGCGCCCGGGGTAAAGGCGAAGAATTGAGCGGGAGAGGGCGTCGGCTATGACGCGCGGAGGATCGCTGCGCGTTTTCGATGCTCACGATGAATGCCTTGATGCCGCTCAAGATGAGCAGCTTTAATCGCCGCCCTATGGGCGATCTGAGACCGAGCGTTTGGAAGATGGCAGGAATCTGCTCGCTCGCCGTGACCATTTTCGGAGCGGCCGCCCGCGGAGCGGAGGCGGAGTTGTTTCCGCTGAAAGCGTTCCAAGGTTCGCAGTCGTGCGCCTCATCCGGATGTCATGGGGGAGGGGAAAGCCGCGATGAATACCTCGCCTACATGCGGCAGGATGTGCATCGGCGGTTCGCCGCCACGCTCACGCGCTCGGGCTCAATGTCGCTCGCCGAGAGCCCGGCGACCAATGCCGCCTGCACCGTGTGTCATGCGCCGATGCAGCCCTTGATGGGAACGAAGGCGACCACGCGGCAGCTCCAGCTCGACGGGTTTTCCTGCGAGAACTGCCACGGCGCCGCGGAGGACTGGCTGCTGAGCCACACGCGCTACGACTACTCGCACGGGCAGCGCGTGGCCGCCGGGCTGCGCGATCTCGGCAGCTTCTACGGGCGGGCGAATGCGTGCGTGGCGTGCCATCAGCACATCGATCCGCAGCTCTTGGAAAACGGGCACCCCGAGCTCTATTTCGAGCTCGCGGGGCAGGTGCTGCGCGAGCCGCCGCATTGGGCGCACGATGGGGGCAGCGAGCCGGCGCAGTGGCTCACCGGCCAGGCGGTGGCGTTGCGCGAGACGAGCTGGCACCTGGCAAAAGGCGAGGGCGATCGTGCGAGTTGGGAGGCGCTCGTGTGGCTGCTTGACCGCGCGCGGCCCGGCTCCGTCGCGGCGGGCGAGCCGGCTGCGGTGCAAAAAGCGGGCGACGCTCTCGCGCGCAAAGCAGCCAGCGAGGAATGGTCGCGCGACGACGTCCGCGCCACGCTCACACGCCTGCTGCAAACCGCGGACGCTTTTTCCGATGAAAAGACACCGCTCGACACCCACATCCGGCGGGCCCAGCGCCTCGCCCTCGGGGTGGAGCGCCTGCACGCCGTGCTGATGCAGAAGGCTCCGGCCGACGGCCCGCTCGCCGCGCTCGGCCAGCAGATCCGGGAGGGTGGACGCTTCCGCAGCATGAAGCAGATGCGCCGGCACTTCCGGCCCGCAGAGTTTGCCGCCGGGCTGCGGAAGATCGAGACGGCTCTTCCGTAGGGAGGAAATTGAGAGTTGATAGCCCTAAACCACCGCACTCGCGGCAACCGCCGATCTTCCCATCGCCGATTTCAGCCTTCTCTACTTGTTCACCGTCACGCCTCCCGACGCAGGTTGCGCGGCTCTCAACCATCAATTCTCAACCATCAACTAATCCGCCATGCATAGTTTCCAATACCACCAAGGGCAGCTCTGCTGCGAAGACGTGACGCTCGCCGACGTAGCGCGCGAGGCCGGCACGCCCTGCTACGTCTATAGCGCCGCCACCATCCTCGACCACTACCGGCGGCTCGACGCCGCGCTCGCCGAGGTGAACCACCACATCTGCTACGCCGTCAAAGCCAACTCGAACCTCGCCGTGCTCAATCTGCTCGCGCGCGAGAAATCCGGCTTCGACATTGTCTCCGCCGGCGAGCTTTACCGCGTCATCCAGGCCGGCGGGGATCCTTCCCTTTGCACTTTTGCCGGAGTGGGAAAGACCGACGCCGAGATCCACTACGCGCTGCAGCAGGAGATTCTGAGTTTCAACATCGAGTCCGAGAGCGAGCTGCTCCAGATCGACCGCGTCGCCGCCACGATGAAAAGGCGCGCGCCCATCGCGTTGCGCGTGAACCCTGATGTCGAGGCCGGCACGCACAAATACATCTCCACCGGCAAGAGCGAGAACAAGTTCGGCATCGGCATCGACCGCGTCCGCGAAGTCTATGCCCAGGCCGCCGCGCTGCCAAATGTGCGCATCCGCGGTGTGCAGATGCACATCGGCTCGCAAATCACCACCGAGAAGCCGTTCGCCGAGGCCGTGGCAAAAATGGCACCGCTGGTCGCCGAACTGCAAACCGCCTACGGCATCGAGTTTTTCAGCATCGGCGGCGGCATCGGCATCGTCTATGAGCCTTCGCTCGCCAGCGGCCGCGCCCATTGGTGGGAGTCCGCGCAGGGCGGTCCCGAGAGCACCGCGCTCACCATCGAGCGCTACGCCGCCGCCGTCCTCCCGCACTTGCGCGAGTTGAAAACTCGCACCCTTTTCGAGCCCGGTCGGTTCATGGTCGGGAATGCCGGCGTCCTCCTCACCCGCGTGCTCGGGATCAAGCGCGCGCCGGCCAAGACCTTTGCCATCGTCGATGCCGGGATGAACGACTTGATCCGCCCCGCGCTCTACCAGAGCTACCACGAGATCGTGCCGCTGGCGGAGCCTGCGGCGGGTAAAAGCGAAGTCGTCGATGTCGTCGGCCCCGTGTGTGAGAGCGGCGATTTTTTTGCCCAGGACCGGGCGCTGCCGCCGCTGGCTGAGGGCGATCTCCTCGCGCTGATGAGCGCCGGCGCCTACGGCTTCACCATGGCGTCGAACTACAATTCGCGCCCGATGCCGCCCGAGATCCTCATCCGCGGCGGGCGGGCCGAAGTCGTTCGCGAACGCCAGACCCACGCCGACCTCATCCGCGGCGAGCGCATTCCAGAGTGGTGAAGCAGGCGCGTCGCTCTGTCAGCGCCCCTACTCGTCATTTGAATCAAGAAGCGCGCGCGGGAAGTTCCAGCGGGCAATGACGGGAAAGCTATTTTTTCTCGAAGAGCGCCAGGTACTGCTGGAAACCCTTTTCTTTGAACTTCGTCACCGGGACGAAATCGAGCGCGGCGGAGTTGATGCAGTAGCGCAGGCCGGTCGGCTCCGGGCCGTCGTCGAAGATGTGCCCGAGGTGCGCGTCGGCGGTCTTTGAGCGCACTTCGGTGCGGACCATGCCGTAGCTCACGTCTTTCTTTTCAACCACCTCGTCCTTCGCGAGCGGCTTCGTGAAGCTCGGCCAGCCGGTGCCGGAATCGAACTTGTCGGTGGAGCTGAAGAGCGGCTGGCCGGAGATCACATCAACGTAGAGGCCGGGCTCGTGGTTGTCGTGGTAGGCGTTGCGGAAGGCGGGCTCGGTGCCGTTTTTCATCGTCACGTCGAACTGTGTGGGCGTGAGTTTTTTGCGCACGACTTCCTCGGGATACTTCTCGCGCGCGGCATCGGAGCGTTCGTCGGAGGCGGCGGCGCGCTGCATGCCGAGGAAGGTGAAGGCAACCGCGCCGGCGAGGATGAGCGTGATAACGAGTGATTTCATCGTCCAGTCGGAGGGGCGGACCCAGGGGAAAATTCCGCCGCCTCAGCGATCGACGCGCGCGCCACCGCCGCCGCGAGCCATGATCTCGAGCGCGGGCCGGTCGGTGGCGCGATGGAATTGTCCGCCGGCCCAGCAGTCGTTCACGGTGGCGGAGCGGCCGTCAGCTTCCGGGCAGAACCCCGAGTTCCACTCCCGGCGCCGCGCCCTCCGGGTACGCCTTCATCTTCAGCGCCGGGCTTTCCGACCGGACGCGAAAGTCGCGCCTCAGATAATCGCCGAACTCCACCGGCCCCTCGACGCTCCCACGCTCCAATTTCAGTTCCGCGCGCACCGCATCGAGCGTCGCGTGAGCCGAGTGCCGCCGCCACGGCACGCCCCACACGAACAGCTCCCCGCCCGCGCGCGCCGCATAGAGATTGTTCTCGAACGTGAGCTTGAGCTTCTCCATCGCGGCGCCGACCGGCGCGCCCTCGTCCACGTCGAACCACCCCCGCGTCTGCGCGTCGCGGTTCCACGCGATCACGTTGTTCCGGACGATCTCGTCGTGATTCCACACCCGCTCTTCCGCCGCGCCCTCCGCATGCTCGATGCGCGCCGTCGTCCGCCCCTGCTCGCGGAAATTGAACCCCTCCTTGTTGCCCACGATTAGATTCCGCTCGACCACACACCCCGGCGACGAAGAGAGCACGATCCCCGCCCCCGCGCACCACCCGCCGGGCGTCTCCGCGAATCCGTTGCCCACGATCACGTTGTCATGCGCGTGCAGGCCGTAGGATATCTCGTAAAAAATCCCTGCGTCCTCGTTGTCCGCGATCAGGCAGTGGCGCACAACGCAGTCTTCATTGCCGATGTCGAACCAGACGCCGTGCCCGCGATTCTCGACGAACCGGCAGCCCTCCAGCACCAGGCCGCGCGTCAGTACGATCTTGTCCCCGCCCGCCTCCCAGCCGCGGTCGTAGCCCTTGGTGTTGTTGTTGCGGACCAGGCAGCCGGTGAAAGCCGAGCCATGCGCGCGATACGCGCCGAAGCCCATCTGCCCGTTGTCCTGAAAAGTGCAGCGCCGCACCGTGGCGCGCTCCCCCAGGAAGCTCGCGCCCACCCCGTTTGTCCGCTCGAACACGCAGTCTTCGACCACATTATCCCTGCCCGCGAACTGCGCCGCCCCCTCCTGCGCGCGATTCGCGGCATAACAAAAGCGCAGCCCGCGCACCTCCACGAAGTCCCCGCGCGACTCCCACACCACTCCGCGCGTCGCCGCCTCGACCAGCACGTCGTCGTTCGCGAGGTCGCGGTTGTCCGCGCTCCAGACGTACAGCCGCTTGTCCGCCTCATCGACGTGGAAAGTCCCGCGCGCCAGCTCCTCCCGCCGGAGCACCTGCCGCAGCCCGTATCCCAGCACAAAGACCTGCTCCACCCGCCCGATCAGCCGGTGATACTCATCATCCGGGTGCGCGTGATTTTTCGTCCACCCGACGAATTCATGCGGCCACGGCGTGCTGAAAATGTTGTCCGTCTTGCCCTCCTTTTTCCACTCCGTCAGCCGATCCGCGCCCGTCACCACCACCCGCGCCGCCGCCTCCGCCTCGAAGCGAATCGGTCGCCCGTTCTCGCCGTTCCGCTCAATCTTGACGGCCTCGCGATACACCCCCGATCCAATCACCACCACATCGCCCGGCCCCGCCCCCTTCACCCCGCGCCCGATCGTTTTCCAAGGCGCCTCCGCCGACCCATCATTCTCATCCGAAGCCGCCGGATGCCCCTGCGCGACATGCCAAGTCGCCGCCTGCGCCGCCGCCGCCAGCAAACACCAGAGCGCGGCGACAATTTTCAGCCCGCTTAACCTCGGTGCATCCCCCGGCGCCCTCACCGGTCCACCCGCGCCCCGCCGCCCCCGGCGAGCTTCTTTACCTCCGCCAGCGTCGCCATCGTCGTGTCTCCCGGCGTCGTCATCGCCAGCGCCCCGTGGGCCGCGCCGTATTCCACCGCCTGCTGTGGATCGCCTAGCTCCATCAGCCCATAGATCAGCCCCGAGGCGAAGCTGTCGCCGCCTCCCACCCGGTCCATGATCTCCAGCCCCGGCCGGTCCTTCGCGCTGTAGAAATTGCCCCCCGCCCAGCACACCGCCCCCCAGTCGTTCACCGTCGCCGAGCGCACCCCGCGCAGCGTCGTCCCCGTCACCTTGAAGTTCGGATACTCCGCGACCGCCTGCCCGATCATCGCCTTGAAGCTCTCCACATCCAGCGCCGTCAGGTTGTGATCCACCCCCTCGACCTCGAACCCGAGGCACGCTGTGAAGTCCTCCTCGTTCCCGATCATCACGTCCACATGCCGCGCGATCTCGCGGTTCACCTCCTGCGACTTCTCGTGCCCGCCGACCCCTTTCCAGAGCGAGGGCCGGTAGTTCAGGTCGTAGGAAACGATCGTGCCGTGCGCCTTCGCTGCCTTCACCGCCTCGATCACCACCCCTGGCGTCGTCGCCGACAGTCCCGCGAAAATGCCGCCCGTGTGAAACCAGCGTGCGCCCAGCTTCCCGAAGACGTGATCCCAGTCGATGTCCCCCGCCTTCAACTGCGATACGGCCGTGTGCCCGCGGTCCGAGCACCCCACCGCCCCGCGCACCCCGAACCCGCGCTCCGTGAAGTTAATCCCATTGCGCGCCGACCGCCCGATCCCGTCGTCCGCCACCCAGCGGATGAGCGACGTGTCCACCCCGCCTTGGAGGATCAGATCCTCCATCAGCAGCCCGACCTCATTTTTCACGAAAGCCGTCACGATGCCCGCGCGCAGGCCGAAACAGCGCCGAAGGCCGCGGGCGACGTTGTATTCGCCGCCGCCCTCCCACGCCTGGAAGCGCCGCGCGGTGCGGATGCGCCCCTCGCCGGGATCGAGCCGCAGCATGACCTCGCCGAGCGAGAGGATGTCGTAAGTGGTGTCGGTGGCGGGGCGGATTTTCAGCGGGCTCATGGTGCGGCGACCTTCGACGAGAGCGCTCACGGGGGCGAGTCTGCAGATGGCTGACAGCGCCTCTTTTTCAAAAAGCGCGCAGGACTGCGACGAGTGCGGTGACGGTGACCATGCTCAACAGCGTGGAGTAAAAAACAGTTGCGGCGGCAAAGGGCGCGTCGGCTTTGAACTCGTGGGCGAGGAGCGCGGTGTTCACGGCGGTGGGAAAGGAGGCGCTCAGGATCATGATGGCGGCGGCCTCGCCGCGGAATCCAAAGAGCGGGACGAGCAGCGCGGCGATGGCCGGGCCGGCAAGCAGGCGGAGACCGAGCGCCCAGGTGAGACGCCGCCAGGGCTGGGCGGGGTGGGTTTGCGAAAGCTGCGCGCCGAGGGTGACGAGGGCGACGCCGATGAGGGCGTCGGAGAGATACTCGAGCGGTGTCCAGAGCCACGGCCAGCTCGTCACCGGGATGTGGAAAGTGCGGACGAGCAGGGCGCTGACCACGGCCCAGATCGAGACTTGGCGCAGCACGGGGAGCAGGGCGCGCCAGCCGGAGCGCTCGGTGGACGCGGCGAGAAACAGGCCGACGGAGAAGGTGGTGACGTTTTGCGTGAGAACGATGAAGACCTGGTAGATCGGGCCGGCGCCGGGGAAGGCGAGGGCCATCAGCGGGATGCCGTAGTTCCCGGAGTTGTAAAACATCGTCGCAAGCTGGAGCGCGCGCGTCTGCGGGCGGGTGTAGCCGGACAGGCGGGCGACGATCGCGGCGAGGACGAACATCGCCGCGATGATCGCGAGGGTGAACCCGGCGACGCGCAGCGCGGTGTCGCCCTGGAGGGTGGAGCCGGCGACTTTGACGAAGATGAAGGCGGGGACGAACAGGTAGATGTTCAGCTTCACCAGCGTCGCCAGATCGAGGCGGAACCGGCGGTCGAGCAGCCAGCCTGCGCCGATCATGAGGAAGATCGGGAGGCAGACCTGGACGAAGACGTGGAGGAGCGTCACGGGCGCGGGAGGCTCGGCCCCTCAGCTCGCGGCGTCGTCAAAGCAGCTCGGCTACGAGGGCTTTTTCCTCGCGCAGCTCGGCCACGCTCGCGTCGATTTTGGCGCGGCTGTAGTCGTTGATCGGCACCCATTTCGCCACCTCCCAGCCGTCGGCATCGGCGCGCACGGGGTAGCCGACAATCAAGCCGGGGTCGATGTCGTACTCGCCGCCCGAGCAGACCGCGACGCTGTGCCAGTCACCCTCGGCGGTCGTCGTGGTGAGCGAGCGCACGGTATCGACCACCGCGTTCGCCGCGCTCGCGGCGGAGGAGGAGCCGCGCGCTTTGATGATCGCCGCGCCGCGCTGCTGCACCGTCGGGATGAAGGTCTCCTTCAGCCAGCTCTCGTCGCCGATTACGTCGGACGCCGGGCGGTTGTCGATCCGCGCGTTGGAGAAATCGGGATACTGCGTGGCCGAATGATTTCCCCAGATCGTCATGTTCGACACGCTGGTCACATCGACGCCGGCCTTCTGCGCGAGCTGCGTCTTGGCGCGATTTTCATCGAGCCGCATCATGGCGAACCAGCGGTCGCTCGGGATGCTCTTCGCGTTGTTCATGGCGATGAGGCAGTTCGTGTTGCAGGGATTTCCCACGACGAGCACGCGCACATCCGGCGCGGCGCTTTTCTCGATCGCCTTCCCCTGGCCGACGAAAATCTTGCCATTGATCCCGAGCAGATCGCCACGCTCCATCCCGGCCTTCCGCGGCACGCTGCCGACGAGCAGCGCCCAGTTCACGCCGCCGAAGCCCTCGTCGAGATCGGCGGTGGCGACGATTCCTTTGAGCAGCGGGAAGGCGCAGTCCTGGAGTTCCATCGCCACGCCATTGAGCGGCTCGAGCGCCGGGGCGATCTCGATGAGGTGTAAAACGACCGGCTGCTCCGGCCCGAACATCGCGCCCGAGGCGATGCGGAAGAGGAGTGAATATCCGATTTGTCCGGCGGCGCCGGTGACTGCGACTTTGATGGGTGCGTTCATGTTTCTGTTCTGTGTGGTGTGTTGATCGTTGCTGAAAGTTGAGCGCGATTCGTTTCGCGCAGGATCGTCCCCACGCGCCCCATTTTCTTCACGAGCGTCTCGTCCTCACGCCACTCGGCGACCGTCTGCGGCAGGCGTGCGCTCCAGTTCGAGTCCGCGGTCGCGCCGGGCACGTTAAACCGCTCTGCCGTGCCGAAGAGATCGGTGATCATGCAGATCGCCAGCCAGGAGTTCGACGCGAAGAGCGCGCGCAGCAGCGTCTCCTGCACGAAATCGCTCCATGCCAGCGGCAGATCGAGCCCCATCCCGGCAAAGGCCGCCAGCGCGCGCATCTCCGCCAGCGCCTCGTCGTCGCCGTCGTTCGCCGCCGCGAGCCAGCGCTCCCACAGCGCGCGCAGCGGCTCATGGTCGTGCGTCGCATACGCCGCCACCGAGAGCCGCTGGTAATCCCGCCCATCCGCCAGCCCGTCGTCCGCTCGCTCCCAGATCGGGATTTTGAACCCCGCGATGCCGAGGGCCGTGAGGTTCGGACGCACGTAGGGCGGCACGGTGCCGAGGTCCTCGCCGATGAGCCGATGCTCGCCGACTTCCGCGAGGAGAACCCGGAGCCGCTCCTCGCCCTCGCGCCGGTTGGCCTCGCCATTTTGCTCCGAGGAATCGTCGCGCGGCACGAAATGCGGCAGCGGCCCGCCGGTGCGCGCGCGCGCCTCATCTTCGGTGAGCGGGAGGAACTCCGCATTCCGCTCCGGCCGCCACGGGAAGCCGTAGATCCGGTAAAACCCGAGCACATGATCGATGCGGAAGAGGTGAAAGATTTCCCGTACCATCCGCACCCGCTGCCGCCACCACGCGTAATCCTCCGCCCGCATCGCCTCCCAGTCGTAGAGCGGCACGCCCCAGTTCTGCCCCCACTTTTGCGTGAATTCGTCATCCTTGAAATACTGCTCCGGCGGCGCGCCCCCGCTCCATTTCAGATCGAACAGCTCGGGCCGCGAAAAGACATCCGAGCTGTAGTAGCTCACGCCGAAAGGCACGTCGCCCATGAGCGCCACGCCGCGCGCGTCGCAGTGCGCCCGCAGCTCGCGCCATTGGGCGAAGGCGATCCACTGCACGTATTGGTAAAATCTCTGCGCCCGCTCAAATTCCCGCCGCTTCGTGGCGCTTTGATTTTCCAGCCAGAGCCGCGCGACGCCGAGCGACGCATGCTCCGCCGGCCAGCGATCCCAGCACTCCGTCCCGTGCCACTCCATGAGCACTCGGAAAATCGAATACCCCTCGAGCCACGCCTTTTCCCCCTCGACCCACGCGCGGAACTCCCGCGCCCGCCGCGTATTCCGGCGCAGCTCCCTCCCCGCGAAAACCTCGAACGCCTCCGCCAGCAGCGTCCGCTTCAGCGCCTTCACCTGCGCGTAGGCGACTGGACCCACGCGCAGCTTTTCCACGCCAGCTTCCGCGAGCGTTTTTGTGAAAAACTCCGCCGAGAGTTCCGGGATCGTCTCCGGCGAGATGGTGAGAGTCCCCGGCTCGATCGCGACCGAGCTCACCGCGTTGTAGGGCGAGTTGTCTGCCCCCGTTTCATTGATCGGCAGCAACTGCACCAGCGCGAATCCGTTTTCCGCGGCCCAATCCACGAACTCCCGCAGCGCCGCCGTGTCGCCGACTCCGAGGTCGCCCGTGCGGCGGAGGGCGAAAAGAGGGGCGAGCAAGCCCGCGATGGGCGCATCCGGCGATAACGTCATGAGGCCGCGCATTATTCGCGTCCGCGCCGCAGGCGCAAGCGCGGGTAGCGCCCGCGCCCCCGCGGGCTGCTTTCGGCGCCCTCGCCGAAAGATCCAAACCGACGGCGCAGCGCTGATCAAAACGAACGTCTCTCGTCCAGGCGATTTGAAATGACGCTATCGCGTCGGGTTGGGTGTTTCGGCGTGGGCGCCAAAACCAACCCGCGAGGGCGCGGGCGTTACGCGGGCCGGCTTCGCCGACAAAACCGCCTTTACCCGCTCCCGCCCCGCGCCTATAGGAACGTGCCCCCAAGGCGAAGCCATGAGAGTTTGCCTGCTGCTCCTCCTCCTCACCGCCCTCTCCGGCGGACTCGCCCGCGCGGAGTCGCCCTACGCCAGCAGCGCCGATTTCGCCACCTACGCCATGAAGCTGCGCGAGAGTGCGCTTTTAAAAATCGAGCCCCAGGTTTTCATCCCGACGACGACCGCGCGCCACACCGTCTCCGGCCGCTACCCGTGGAAGAAAAACATCATGACCACCGTCTTCTGGGTGGGTGAGACGCCCACCAAAAACAACCCCGTGCCGAACACCGCCAGCTCGTGGGACAGATACTGGATGAATACCTTCGGCGGCTTTGACGATCCGGATGCCAGCCGGCGGCGCGGCTACATTCCCGCTTCCTTCGTTCCCAAAGGAAACCCTTTCTACATCGCGCTTCCCTATAACGACGTGACCCGCGGCACCACCAAGCCCGAGAGCAAAGTCGTCATTCCGTGGTTTCGCGAGGCGTTCCAGCGCGAGGGAAAAACCGTCTGCGAAAACCGCTGGGTCGCCATCCGCGTCGGCACTCGCATCTGCTACGCCCAGTGGTCGGATTGCGGCCCGTTCCGCACCGACCACTGGCAGTATGTGTTCGGCAACGAAGTCCCCAAGCCCAACCTCAACCAAGGCGCCGGGCTCGACGTTTCCCCCGCCGTCCGCGACTACCTGCGCATCGGGGGGAAAGCCTACACCGACTGGAAATTCGTCGATTTCCGCGACGTGCCCCCCGGCCCGTGGTCGCAGTATGGGGAAAACAACGACTTCGTGATCAACGCGCGGAAGAACACGCAGCGAGTCGTGAGCAAAAAGCCTGCTGCGCCGACCGTGATCGCGAAGTAGCTGCGGAAGTTGATCGTTGAAAGTTGATCGTTGATAGCCGCGTCTTGGTGGGAGGCGGTTTCTCTGGTTCTCGGCGCCGCAGGGCCTGCTGTGGCTCCGTTCGCTCGGCACGCTTCGCGCGTCCGCCGACGGCTATCAACCATCAACTCTCAACTCTCAACTTCCAAAAAAAAGCACTCCCAAGCCGATCACAGC
>PPFU01002504.1_pt1 | contig 12050 bp, 5 predicted proteins | sample 1535991 | NCBI WGS metagenome assembly PPFU01 (sample SAMN04901290, study PRJNA319586) | Hypolithon metagenome, whole genome shotgun sequencing project. | isolation source: Antarctic Hypolithon | place: Antarctica: Miers Valley | collected 2014 | reverse complement strand
TTGAGTTCAAACTAAATTGAAAAAAGGCAAGTTTAATCAATTGGCAGCTCTGGAAGGGTTGCTGTGCGCCAGCTGTTTTTGGATATTTAAAAAAGTAATCCCCATTCAAGTGGACGCCCTAAACTTTGTCGAAAAAGCCAAAACCAGACTCAACTTGCTCGACGGCAAAGTCAAGTTTATTTCCATTCGACGGGAAAAACCTAGTTCCGACAGTAAAAATTTTCAAACGCTTTGGTCGGTTAATATCAAAAGCGACGTGAAAGAGGGTTCGGTTGATTACGATAACAACGGCGGAGAAATCAGTGTTTCCGAATGATAAAAAATTATGACTTTTCGGGCAAAATATTTGTTTTTGGGCTTTGCGGCGGCGAAATTAATTTGGAGATTTTATGACAAGGTTACTCAATCTTTACAAAAGTCGTTCCCGCTCGTCCGAAAGTTTCGGAATGATACATTTCTTCAACTTTTAAGCGCTTATAATATCAACACAATTTTAGGTGTTTGGTTTCCTAATAATCACTCAGCAACACGACATCGCGGATTTGTGATTCGCGGGTGAAGGCGAATTGTTTGCCGTCGGGCGACCAGGCGAAAGCTTGAATCATGCCCGCGTCGGTTGGAAACGCAGTCAGCGGGCGCGACGGTTCTGTGTCATTTAGAGAGTGCCGGATAATTTTAACATTGTTGCCTTCGCTGCTGATGTAGGCGATGGCTTTGCCGTCGGGTGTCCAACGCAGGAAACGCGCGTTGACGGTTGATGAAAGAGTCAGTTTACGGCGAATTTCACCGTCTTCCGCCGAAATGATGCCGATGCTCCACTGCGGTTCGACTGCCGTTGAATCATCTATAAAAAAAACCGCGATGAGTTTGCCGCCAGGCGAAATTTGCGGTCTGATGCCGCTGATTTCCGTCACGTCCATGCTCGCGCCGCCTGCCAGCGGAATTTTCTTTATCACTTTACTCATGTTGCCTTGCTGGTAAATCACCCATTTGCCGTCAGGCGATATTGTCGGGTAAACTCCGCCGCTCTCGTCCGTCAACCTCGTCAAATTCCGCCCGTCAAATTCCGCCCGCCAAAGGTTTAATTTACCTCCGTTTTGAGCGGCGGCGAAAACGATATGACGATTGTCAGGCGACACTGCCAAACCTCTCTGCGCCTGCATTCCGTTAGTCAATTGACGCGGATTCGAGCTGTCGGCATCTCTCAGCCACAGATTCGTTTCACCGTCCGCGAAAGAAAAATAAACGATACGCCCGTCCGATGTCCACGCGATTTCGTCAAAACTGCCGACTTGTTGGGCGATGGTCGGCGCGAGTTCGATGGCTTGGTTTTCGCCCGTTGCGGAAAGTCGGGCGACCGAATTGCGTTGAATGCTCAAAAACATCTCTCCGTTCGCCGCCGCGCTCAGACGCTCGTAAGAATTCAAATCGTTGGTCAATTGCCGCAATACATCATCGGGTTGTGAAAGCGACCAGATTTGCGCCGGTGAGCCGGACGTTTCGCTGGCAATAACGATTAGCCTGCCGTCCTGTAACCAACTCAAATGATTGACCGAAGCCCAACGATGCCCGGATAAAGGGTTTTCCGCTCCGGTTACAGCGTCCACGCCGACGATTGACATAAATTCTCCGCCGTTTTCGTCAACATCTTTCGCGGCGCAAGCAATCGTCGCGCTGTCGGGCGACCATGCGGTGGACGTGCCTTTGAAATTAAACTCCGACGGATATTTCCGCTCTGCCAGCCAACGCCCGTCCGAGCCGTCCGGTTTAGCGGTTCGGAGCATAAATTTCTCGCCGCGCACTTCAATCCAAGCCAGCAGATTGCCGTCGGGCGAAAAAGCTACGGCGTTGTCCGGCGTTCCCGCCAGACGTTCGACGTGACCGCCCAAAATCGGAATTCGCCGCAACTCCAAATCGGCTTTGTCCGCCTCGAAAACCGTACAATAAACAAATTCACCGTCGGGCGAAACGGTTAAACCCCAATAACTTTCCTTGGTCGGCGGCGCGATGTTGACCTGATGAGCGGAAGTTGTCTGCTGAACCCAGAGACTTTGCCCGCCGGATTCTTCCAGCGCGTAAACAAAAAACTTGCCGTCGGGCGACAAAGCGGCGTTGACGATTTTGCCGTTTGTCGTCAGCCGTTTGATATTCATTGCGGCGGTCGGTGCGGACGACGTTTTTGAGTTTCGTCCGTTCCGCCACAAATACGCGCCGAGTGCCAGAAGCACCGTAACCGCCAAAATCGCACCGATTGAAATGAGTGCCGGACGGCTTTGAGTGCTTGGTTTCGATGTCGGAAATAAAATGATTTTCTCGTCCGTTGTTAAGTTACCGGATATTTGCACAGCCGCGTTTTGCGTTGCGGCTTCAAGTTCCGGCTTTGGCGCGTCGTCAACTTCATATTCTTCTTCGACGACGATATGCGCCACAGTTCGCTCGTGCGTAATAATTTCGATTGCTTCTTCGCCGTTTGTTTCCGTCACATTTGCCGCAAAGCGATAACCTCGGCGCGGAATCGTTTCGATAAATTTCTCGCCGCCGTTTTTCTCTTCGCCTAAAACTTTTCTCAGCAAAAAAACATTGCGCGAGAGATTGGCTTCCTCGACAAAACTGTCCGCCCACACCAGATTCATTAATTCTTCTTTGGTCACGATGTGATTGTTGTTTTCGAGCAGGACGAAAAGCAGTTCGACGGCTTTCGGCGGCAGCGGCACGACTTCGCCGCAGCGCGTCAGAAGGCGTTCAGTTTTTTCGATTTTGTAATCGCCGAAAGTGTAAAAGCGTTGTGTTTGCTCGTTCATAACCGCACCGAGAAATCACCGAGAAAAAAAGGAGAGTTTCCAAAGGACAGTTAAGCGTTGCTCCGAGTATAAAGGTTGACAAGCAGTATTTGCAACAATTTTATGACGGCAAAATGCCGGTCTGGAGAAAACATTTGAAAATCAAAAGGCGAATCGAGATGACGATTGAAACCGAAAAGTATTTGGCTGTCCGAAACGGCGCGAATATCAGCCGCGTTGTTTGTGATTTGTGCGAAGGCGAGACACCGATGCTGACGAGCGCGGAAGCGGCGAAATTTGTCGGCGCGACTTCGCGGCAGATTTTTCGGCTGGTCGAAAACGGACAACTGCATTTTCGGGAAACACCCGACGGCTTACTGCTTATATGTCTCGATTCGCTTTCAAAAGAAAAGGAGAAAATACAATGAATAGGAACAAAGAAAACACGATGAAAAAATTATTTGCAATCGCGTTGTTGACAATCGTGTCGGTCGTTTCGGCTTTCGCGCAAAACAGCGCGAACGAACAGGAATTAATTCGGCTTCAGCAGGAATGGCGAACGGCAATCGAACGCGGCGACCGCGACGCGCTCAATCGGTTTATCGCCGACGACTTTTCCAACCGCGCCGGAGGGAACAAAACCGGGCAAATCGAGAATAGTTTGAAAGATTTCAAAGAAAGACAATCCAATCCTGATCTGAAGAATTTTACCAACACGCCTTTCGATTATACGGTTAAGTTTAAGGGCGCGGATATGGCGGTGATGCGGTTTAAGGTCGCCGATAAAGGGCAAATCAAAGGAAAGGATTTCTCAAGTTATCGCCACCGAACGCTCATCTGGATGAAGCGCGGCGGACGCTGGCAAATCGTCGAAGCCGACAACTCGCCGTTCACCGACGAACAAACATTAAGACAAATCGAACGCGAATGGGGCGAGGCGATAAAAACCAAAGACAAAGTGTGGTTTGAACGCACTTTCGCCGACGAATACACCGCAATTAACTCTCGCGGCAAAATGTTCAACAAAACGGAAGATATGGCGGATGTGCTGTCGAACACCGACACCATCACGAGCGACGAGCTTTCCGATATGAAGGTGCGCGTCTATGGCGACACGGCGGTCGTAACAGGTCGTCTGCATCTGGTCGGTAAAGACAAAAACGGCAATTTTGACCGGAATTATATTTTCACCGACACCTTCGTCAAGCGCGACGGTCGCTGGCAGGTCATCTCCACGCAAGCAACGCTCGTCGCGCCGATGACGACGGCGAAAAATTAACCGGCATCTACAACTTTTTTAGAAAGGAAAAACCACAAAAACAAGAGAGGTAAAAATTATGAAAACAAAACAAACATTAGCAAAAACACTCGCCGTGGGTGTCGTCGTCGGCGTTCTCATCGGGTTCGCCGTGTGGAACGTCAATCGCGTCAGCGCAATTAGAGAGGTTGAGAAAGTAGTCCATTTCGGCATCGTTACCTTGCTTCCGGCATCGCAAAACGCGCGTCTGAATTTTGTCAGGGTTGACTCGATTGACGACTCAGACATGCAGCCGTGCATCATCGAAGTCCGAAATTTCGATGCCGCCGGGCGAGCTTACGGAACGCCCAACACATTTGATTTGCGACCGGGCGTTGTCGTCAGCCGCCTCGTTATTCCGCAAGGCGCGACGGCAATCGAAGGGGGATTTCAGTTTCGGGCGACATTTAGGTTTATTGAAGAACCGAATATCCGTAGTCGCTGCACCGTCATTCCGACAATGGAGGTATTCAGCAGAGAAACGGGCGGAACTTTGTTTATGTATCCCGCCGCGAAAGGCTTCAATCCGCAGCCCGACCCGCCGGGACGGAATTAACCGATAAGGCAAAAGTAAAAAGGTACTAGCGTTGCTAAAAGTGAAGAACCAATTCCATACTTTTTACCTTGTACCTTTTTACATCGCGCAAGGAACGCGCCTATTGCCGGCGACAGTTTTGATTTCAGATAAGGAGATATTATGAGTAGCTACATTTTGTGTCCCGCTTGCGGCAGTCAGGACGTGAAGAAGATCAGATACACGCTGCAAGGCGGCTTGTGGACACCGTTCCTGAACTTCGCCAAATGCCGCGTGTGCGGAGCGCGTTTCGATAGCAACACCGGACAAATCGACCCGCAAATCCCGAAGATTTTCCGCATCATTTCGGTAATTATCTTAATGGCATTTCTCGGCGCGCTCGTCTGGTTCGTTGCCTCATTGTAAAGGCTCATTTTAGAAATTTAGTGTCCAAACCCGGTTCAATATTTGTAAATATTACGTTTAGGAGGAGTTAATCAGGGGAGCAGAAGTTATATCATTACAGAAGGGATGGCGGTGGTGTCGAAAATGTGAGGGATTATTTTTCATTGGTTATTTCTTCAGATGGCGTTGCCCTGCCGGAGATGTACATGACCCCACCGGAAGCGGATATTATCAGTTACTACTCGCACCGCCCGGTCAACCAAACTGGCGGAGGTGTCGAAAATGTGAAGGGTTATTCTTTTTCGGCAACAATAAAGCTGATGGATTTCCATCCTTCGGACGCTGCCCCGTCGCAGACGGCGGGATTGTGAATAATCACGAGGCGATTTTAAGCACTGAATACTTTCTTAATCTCAATGATTTCTTTGGCGGTCTTTCCAGTCAATCAAATTGGCGATGGTGCCAAAAGTGTGAAGGTATGTTTTTTTCCGGGAATGCAACGAAGGGGCGCTGCGCCGCCGGAGGTTCACACAATGGACTCAATAGCGGGAACTATAATCTCCTTATGGAATAGGTTTAGAGTCGTTCATTTATCATTCGGTTATTAATAAGATTAGTTACAACCCCGATCAATAATTTCACGAATAAGTCGTCGGAGCGCGGACGGGGTGAGAAAAGCCGTTGCCAATCAAGTTGAGTATGGGCAACGACTTTCAATGTCGCTGTCGCTCCGTTGGCGGGCGAGGGCTGGATTCGCGCTCCGACTGCCGAACGCCGCCGGTTCAGAAACAACAATCACTGTTTCTGAACCAAAATTTTTAGCAAAGTTTTTAATCAACTTTCACAAAATCCGTTCCCGTGCGCCCGAAGGTTTCGGGATGATACATTTCTTCGGCTTTCGCGGGCGGCACAACGAATTGTCCGGGCGTTGTCGCTCTGGCGACGTAGGAATAATTATAAACGCCTTCCCAGAGCAGAGATGAAAACGCTTCGGCGCGCTCGTCACGAAAATTCTGGTGTTCGAACCAGTTTCTGCTCCACCACCAGCCGCCGCCGTAAGAACGACTGCCGTATTCGACAACCGATGTATTAACATTATCCTGCGGAATTTGCTCGGTTACGGCTAATTCCGGATTGAGAATCTCCAGACCCGCCGGGAGATTATCAACCAGCGCGACGTGATAACGCCGCGACTGCGCGACCATCGTCAGGCGAACGCGGACGCGCGCGCCGGATTTGATCGTCCAGCTTCCGTCGGCGTTTTGTTTTACGTCGTCGGCGTTGTCAATTGCTTCGTATTTCCGCAAAACGGTAAAACCGTAATCGGCCGGCTGGAGATTCAGATTCTTCGGCGCGTATTTCATTCCGATGCGGTAATAAAGCCGACCCGCGCCCTGTCTGTCCATAATCAAATTGGAAACGCCGCCCTGTTCGATTAAATAATTCATCGGAATATTCAAAAGATTCGAATCAACCGACCGTCCTTTGAATGCCTGCTCTCCGGCATAAACGTTTCCGAGCCAAACTTTGGTGACAAAATCGGGCGTAACTTTTTCGTAAGCCTGAAAATATTTGTCCAGAGCAAGCAGAATAAAGACATTTTCCTGCGTATTTGACCAGCGTCCTTTTTTGCGATGGTCAAGAAGCCCGCGCACGAGTTTCGGAACCAAATCGTTATTCGGGTCGGCTTTCAGCAGCGCTTCTAAAAGAACGCCGTCGGCGCGGCGATTTGAATACATAATCAGCCACGCGCCATCGCCGTAGTCGGTTACAAAATTTGCGGCGGCGGCGGTTTCGGTCGTGCGGTTCATCAAAAAGCGTTTGATGGCTTCGACTTCCGCAACGGAATTTTTATCGTCGGCGAGAACCGATAGAATCCAGCCCAAAGCCTCAAACGGCATTTTTTCTATGCCAGCTTCGGCTAAAAGTTTTTTAGTTTTCGCAACATCTTTATCGCCCATCAAATTGCGGACATAGAGCGCGTAAGCGGAAATCGTCCACCGGACTTTTTCCGGGTAATACGATTCGAAATGTTTTTCGATGTCCTTCAAATACGGCTTGACGCGATTGAGCATTTCGTCCGGCACTTTGTAGCCTTTCGCTTTTGCCAGAACGAGTGCGTGCGCCGTGTGCGCCGTAACGAACGGGTATTTGTAACGCTCGTTATCGCGCCGCCACATTCCGAAATAGCCGTTTGAATTTTGCCTGGATTGCAAAATTTCGACATCACGCGCGAAACGCTTGACGAGTTCGGCTTCAGTCGGCATTTCCTTTGCCTTGAAAGCCTGTAAGACATCCTGCAAAGCGGCAATCGAAATCATTCTTGACGCAACCTGCTCGGTACATTCAAACGGGTAAGTTTGCAGGTAAATAAACGCGTCGGTGAGTTCCTGCAACTGCGTCGAGGAAGTCGTAACTTCCAACCCGCCGAATTGCGGGAAAATATCTCCCGGCGTTTGAACGGGCTGGAAAATCGCACCGTTTTGATCGGTCGTTCCGTAAGTCGCAAACGCTTCGGTCGTCGCCGGTGTCCAGACCGGCAAGGAAATTTCCGCCGCGTCCGCGAAACTGCCGCTCGTTACGGCGATTTGAAAACGCGCCGTTCCCGCCTTCATCGCCGAAACCGGAAAACGAACTTCGGCGCGGTCGTTCGCTTTGATAACGACGCGCTTGCCTTTTTCGCCCGTCAATTCGGCGTTGGTAGCGCGAACCGCGACATCAACCGCCATATCTTTGTCGGTTTGATTTTGCACAACAATTGGTAATTCGATTTTATCGCCGAAATTCATAAAGCGCGGCGCAGACGGGCGCACCATCAAAGGCTGTTTCGCTGTTATGTTCGACTCACCTTTGCCGAAGCGTTTTCCGTTTCCGTCAACTGAAATTGCCGTGATGCGATAGCGCGTCAGATTGTCGGGCAGTTTGACGTTGACGATTGCCCTGCCGTTTGAATCGGTTTTGACATTCGGCGCGAAAACGGCGAGCGCGTCGAAGTTTTGACGGAGATTTATTGGCGTTCCGTCTTCATTTAATTGACCTGTTTTGAAATTTGAAACTTCCTGTCCGTCAATAACAACAGCATTTTCAGCCGCGCTATCACCAGATATTTCAAATTTATTATTTCTTCTTGCTGCCATCGGCAAGGCTTGAACTTGGCTATTTAAGACTCCGCCGCTAACTAGTTTTGCAGGTGGCGGTGGAGGCGGCGCTTTCACATCCTCTGGATTTCCCAAAAGAACGTCTTTCCGCAAATGATAATCGCTCACGCCCGCGCCGCGCTGCGAATAAAAAGTTCCGAGCGGGTCGGCAATATTATATCCCGACAAAGCCAAAACGCTTTCGTCAACAATTACAACGGCGACTTCCGAATTGGCGACAGGTTCACCACGAAAATCTTTTACTTCAACCGCAACTCGCGTTTCGCCGCCGGGCGCGAGTGTTTTTGCTTCGGGTTCGGCGGAAACCGTCAATTGGCGCGAAGCAGTCGTAATCGAAAGATTTATTTGTCCGCTCGCAAACGCCGGACGTTTTGCCAGTTTTTCATCAACTTCGCCCGCATCGTTTGTCCGTACAGCCGCGCCGACCAGATCAACCTGCGCGATGATGTTCGGCAGATACGCTTCCTGCAAAGGAATTTTCAGAGTCAGGCTCGTTTCTTTTATAGAGAAACGCTCGGTTTGCACAATTCCTTCGCGGCGCAAAGTCAAAACGCCTTCCGCGTTCGGAAACGGCGAGAGAACGAGAATTTCCGCCACATCACCGGGCGCGTATTCTTTTTTATCGGGAATAAGCTGCGCTTCTTCCTGCTCGACGCTGCGTTTCGGCGGAACTTTTCCGCCCGCCACCCAAACCGTAATTTCCGTTTCATTGTCGCGCTCGCGGTCGTCCATTACGCGGGCGGAAATCGTGTAACGACCGCCTGCTTTGGCGACAAACGTGCATTTCTGCGCTTCATTTGTTGATTTTACATTACAGTTTTGCTCGTCAATCGTTTCCTCTTTCCACGCGCCTTTATCAAAACGCCAATCTTTCAAAATCGCTTTGATTTCGACATCACGACCGGCAGCCAAATTTCCGTCAATGTCCGAAACGATTGATTCGACCGTGATATTTTCACCTTTCTGAACAAAATAACGCGGAATTTTCAGCCCGACATACAGCGACGAAGGATGCACTAGCAAATTTGTCGTGCTTGACCAGGTTTGACGATTTACGTCCTGAACTGCCGACGAAGCCGAAACCGAATACGGGCGCGGCGGAGCGACCGATTCGAAATCAATTTTCAAAAGATGTTTGCCGCTCGCATCCGTCACGCCTTTGAAATTCTGCGAAGTTGTATTTCCGTAATTGTTGTAAGGACGCCACCACGGAATCCACGTTCCGAACGTAAAATCTCCGCGATTCGGCGGCGTGTAATTTGTCGGCGTTGCCGTTACAGTCCAATTAACATCGGCGTTTGCCAGACCGCCGCCCGCGTAATAGCTTGCCGTTACGGAAACATTCGCCGATTCTTTGACAAAATAGGGCGCTTCGGTTTCGTTCCGCGCTTTGACCTCGAACTCCGGTCGGCGAAATTCCTGAATCTGGAAATTGTGGTTAAATGTGCTTCCCGCAAGACTGCTCGAAGTTGACAAATCAATCCGCGAATAACCGAGATTGGCGTTATCGGGCAGTTTGAATTTGAAATCGAATGCGCCGAAAGCATTCAGATTCGCCGTTCCTTTGGCAATTTCATTGTTGCGCGAATCTTTAACCGAATAATTTAAGCCGCTTGCTGCATCGCCGAGTGCGGCGACATCGCCGAGTTCTCCGGCGGTAATTTTGCGAATATAACCTTTGACCGCGACTTCTTCTTTCGGGCGATACATTTTTCGGTCATCAAAAACAAACCAGCGCAGCGAATCAATTTGCGGTTTCTTATGCCAATTTCCCGTCTGCTGCCAGTAATAATCGGAATTTTCGGGCAGAAACGCGACGTCTTTTCCCTTTCGCGCAATCAAAAGGTTTTGCTGACTTGCCGCATTGTTCGGCAGAGGCAAACGCAAAATGCCGTTTGCGCCGGTCTGATTCGTCTGCGCCGCTTCGATTGTATCGGTTTCGACGGTTTCGCCGTTCTCATCGGTCGAGTGAATTTCTTTGATTGATTCTTCCGAAGTTCCCCAACTCGTCAGCCAATTCCACCAGCTCGATTTTGGATTTTGGATTTCGGATTTTGGATTGTTTTCCGAGCTTTGGACTATTCCGCCATTAGGATAAATTGACAATTCGACTCCATTTAGCGGCTTGCCGGTTTTTAAATCCGTCGCAAAACCGACCAATTCCTGGCTGTCAACAAATGCGTCAAGCCCGATTTGGGTTGATTGAACCCACGTAAAAATTCTCGTGCGGTCATATTTATCGCGTCTGACGGTCGGTTCGATGTCAACAATGACATTGCCGAAACCGCCGTTTAGAGCAGAGCTTAAATCAATGCGCGTTTCGACCATTTCGTCCGGCTTGTTTTCGATTGTGACGACTTTTTCCGAAACTAATTTTCCGGGAATGGCGGGACGTTTTCCGTCGTCGTAATTAAGGCGCTGAACATAATTTGTAAATTGATTCCAATCCTGCGGGGCAACGGCGTAAATTTTTACTCTGACCGAAGGCTGATTGGTCGAATAAACCGAATAAACGGGCTTTGCCGTCGGGTCGAGAACAACCATCGTTCCGCCCTGCGAATACAAGCTCACCGGCGCGGTACCTACTTTGATTGTCGCGGTCGCGGTTTGTCCGAGTTCCTGCCCGAAAACGTCTTTTAACGCGCCGTCAACCGTGATTTTATAAGTTGTTCGACCTTTTTTAACACCGGCGATATAAATATAATTTCCCGACGGATAAATATTCGCACCTTCGATTGCCGGTTCGATTTTTACTAATTCTTTCGAGAAATTCGCACTGTCGAGCGAGTTGTTAAATTCCAGGGCGAAAACTTCAAACGGCGAGCAGTTTTTATTTTCGCGCCAGCCGCACCAGCCGCCGACAAATTTCAGAGGGCTGAAAGTTTGAAAAGAAAAACTTTGCGGCGCAGTCGTTGTCAAAGGTCCTTCGGCAGACGGCGTTCCTTTTTCAATCGTAACCGTAATGCCGGAAGCGGCGGGCAGTGCGTTTTCCGTCAAACCGTCGGAATTTACGGCGCGAAATGCAACCCAGCGTCCGGGCTGCGCCTGTTTCGCGTAGTAAGAAATACTCGAATCTTTTTCGATTTCTTCCTGTGTTGCCAGACGAAACGGAATTTTTCTGCCGCCGGCCGTTACCGAAATTGTTTTGATAACCTCGTTTGGATTTATCGCCTGATCAAACGAAATAAACATCAGCGCGTCGCGGCGGACGGTTTGATTCGCCGGAATCATAATTTCGACTTTCGGCGGCGGAGTCGTGAATGTCCAAACGACATCTTTCTGCAAAACCTGCCCGGTCGCGGATTTTGTTCCTGCGGGAATTCTTGCCATAAATTTCGTCGCCATCGGAAAACGCGATTTCGTGTCGAACATCAAAGTTTTCGTCCCGAGCCAACGCCAATTTCCGGCGGGTAAAGCGGGCGAAAACTCGACGGGAACCGTCTGCGCGGCTTGTTCCTGAGATGTCACGGCGACCATCGGCTGCGAGAACGTAACATTCAAATCCGGCGCGAGTTTCACCTCGCCTTCGGGCGAAAATCTTATGACTTCTAAATTTTGATTGTTGTCAATTTTCGGAGTGCCGCGCTGTTCGTCAGCCGGAAATTTGACGGGAATCTTTTCTCCGGTTTTCGGCGCGGGCAGAGTGCCTATTCGTTTGGCAAAATCCGTCTGATCGTCGGTTTGGGTTTTAATTTCGGGAATGCGTTTTAAAAGATTTCCAGTTTGGCTCTCCGACAGCGGATATGTTTCGGCAAGCGGCTGTTTTTCCCTGGTTTCCGCGCCTTCTTCGCCTTCCGAAAGGCGAAACTGCAAACCGCTCGACTGATTTTGATTCGTATTCATCGGACTATTGATTCTACTGATTTTTTGCGCGTTTGTCCGTAAAACCAACGGTG
>PPFU01000630.1_pt1 | contig 12052 bp, 5 predicted proteins | sample 1535991 | NCBI WGS metagenome assembly PPFU01 (sample SAMN04901290, study PRJNA319586) | Hypolithon metagenome, whole genome shotgun sequencing project. | isolation source: Antarctic Hypolithon | place: Antarctica: Miers Valley | collected 2014 | reverse complement strand
ATGATTTGTTCTCTGACGTGCCTAAAAGCCACTTAAAACACCCCTCCCACAACACTTAGATGCGCCCCCTTGTATCTACCGGTATTTATGGGACATCATCAGTCGGTGCAATCTCTACCGTAAAAGAGACATCATCCACCGTCACAACATCCCGGTCATACAGCTTTCTCCCTCTTCTCAGCTCCATCTCACCATTCACGCTCACCTCACCGCTGCGAATGAGAACTTTGGCCTGTCCGCCAGATTGCACCGTATTGGTCACCTTCAAAAACTGATCGAGCTTTATAAACGCTGCTGTCGCATTCCCTGTCATATTCCCTTGACCCAAATATGCCTTCACGCCTTAAGGCTACACTCCCAAAATCGAAAGGAGCAAGGCTCCCGTAAAAACCTTGCTCCTGCAACCTTGTTGACTTGTGCTGGATTCAGCTATGACTGTCAACCGATGACAGTCATAGGTTGACTATGCAAATGCAGGTTCAGCTACACCCAGGGCATTGACTATTTGCTGTGCTTCCGCGATCGCCCCCTGCTGCTGCGCCTCTGCCGCCTGAATTTGCGCCATCACCTGCGAAATAGCCTCCAGCTTCAGATGAAAACTGCCTAAGCGTTCCTCAAGAGAAGGCAGTAAAGACTCATACAGCGTTATCTGTCCTTGAGCCTGCCCAATGGCGTCCCGTTGGGCAATACAGCTCTCTTCTTCTGCCCTCACGCTCTGCTGCTGCGCTTCAACCCTTTCCTGCTGCTGCTGCCGAGTTTGCTTGAGCACGTCAATATCAGTCTGAATTTGGGCGATTTGGGCCTCTACCTGCTGGATCTGCTCTCCGAGCCTAGCCCGCAGCGCATCGATTTCGTCTAAAAATGGCTCCAGCTCAGCGGCGGCTCCTGTGCCTTCGGAGGCCAGTCCCTGCCTGCGCAACATTACCGCCCGGTGCTGCTCTAGCACTTCCTCGCGCTCTAGTAGGTTGCGGCGCTGGCCCACCAGAGTTCTATTCAGCATGACATGGCGATCTTTCTCCTCAGCTATTTCGGTTTCTAGCTGTAGCCGGTCATACTCATTAGCGCTTTCTATTTTGTCCTGGATAGCATCAATATCGTCCTGCTGTAGCTTCAGCTCCTCTTCCTGGTCATGTACGAACTGAGACATCTTATCGAGGTCTTTTTCAAGCTTAGAGACGAGCGCCTGTAGCTGATCGATAGACATCGCCTCTAAGACTGCAACATCTACTTTTTTACTGAGTCGCACCTTGTCAGTAGCATTTAGCAGCTTGTACACCTGCTGATGCAAATTAGATTGATTTTTTAGCTGCTCAGTCAGTAGCTGATTTTGGTCTTGCTTTGCCCCGAGCAAGGCCTGCTGCTGCTGTAAAGTCGCCTGAGTCGCACAAAGCATCGCTTCGGCTTCGTTCATCTGCCGTCTGGCTTCGCCCAAAGCCCCTGATTGAGCGCTCAGCACCTCCTGCCCAGTCACCACCTCAGTGCGCTTTTGCGCTAGAACTTGCTGATTTTCTGCTAGCTCTGCTTGGTAGTGACCAATGAGTTCAAAGGCTGTAGTGAGTTCATCGCTTGCTGTCGCTGCTGTTGTAGTGGCCTCGCTTAGGCGGGCGATCGCGCTCCGAATCTGGTGAGTATGCTCATCGCTTAGTCCACCCGTTGCATCAGCCTGCTGTTCTTCAAACCGCTGAATTTCTCCTTTTAAATGAGCCCAGGCTCCTTCCAGCTCAGCATTCTTGCGCATAAGTTCTTCCCGCAGGATTTCAACCTCAGCCTGCTGGGTCTCGACTGCCTGCTGTTTCTCTTCAACCTGGGCCAGATCCGACTCAGCCTGCTCGATTTGCTCCTGCCGAGCCTCAATCTCCATTTCCCGACGGTTAAGCGCCTGACTCTGATAAGTCAAAGACTCTTTCCACTGCTCAATCTCTTCGCTTTGGGCCTTAGACTTTTTGCTCAGGCCAGAAAAATTCTGCAAAATATTAACTAAAGTGCGTCCGGCCTCCTGATGCCTTTGCACCTGGCGGCTGCTATTCAGCTCAATCATCACTAGCGTATCGGCACCGTATGCCGCATCGTCAGGCGCTGCAACCACCTCATCTCCAGGTACCGCGCTCCAATCATGCTCAGACCGTTGGCAGGCAAGCAGCTTAAACTCTGCCTTACCGCTTCCGATAAATCCACTCTTCCTCTGTGTCTCGGCTAGATAAAGCACGCTGGCATTTCCTCTATTTACGCAGGCTTAATGGGGTTCTTCTTAATGGGGCGCTTTCTTTAAGTGTGCCTAAAGTGTGCCCACAAGCATGTTTTGTGAAATGGGCTACAAGCCAATTTCACTACCAATTTTGCTGCTCATATCACTGGCAGACCGGCTATATATAAGTTCCCGTCTGATGAAGGTAGCTATCAACGCTTAAGGCAACCCTCAAGACAATGCCGAAGAGCACCTCCCGAGCAGCATTTATCAACTATTGTTTAATAAATAAAACTACCAGGGTATCTTAGAGCACGTGGTGATGACGCCGCAGACGCCTCATGCTTGAGGTCACTGCCGTTCAAAAGTGCGCTATTCTCTATTCCTCAGGGAATGCTTGAGCCAGTTAACACCCCAGCTAACGTCCCAGATGCCTCGGACAAAAGACGCGCAAGCGACGAATGCATCTGTGTGCTTGCCAAAAAGGCTACATGAAAAGCCACAGGTTAGAGATTATGAGCACAGTTTTGATCGTCGAAGATAGCGTCGCCCAGCGAGAAATGATTAAAGATTTGCTAGAAAGTAGTGGATTGAAGGTCACCGCTGTCAGCGACGGTTTCGAGGCGCTCAAGCTAATCCAGGGGCATCCCCCTGATTTAGTGCTTCTCGATATCGTCATGCCAAAGATAAATGGATATGAGGTGTGCCGCCGGATCAAATCTGACGCCACCACCCGGATGCTCCCCGTGGTGCTGTGTTCTTCCAAGGGGGAAGAATTTGATCGCTACTGGGGCATGAAACAAGGCGCAGATGCTTACATTGCCAAGCCTTTTCAGCCAACGGAACTCGTTGGCACCGTTAAACAGCTACTGCTAGGGTAGAGCCAAAAAAATGCCGGAAAAAACGCCATGGTAGGAAACCCTGACTTTCAAACAATATCAGGACAAGATCAAGCCCCTGAGCTTCAGGAAATTGAAACGCCAGAAGGTGAACTTCACCTACGTTTCTTTATGACTGATGACGAGGAGTTTGCGCTATCTGCCACAGGAATTCGCCGCATTATTGAACATGCGCCCGACCACATTACTCCTGTTCCCAACGTATCGCCACTGCTGCTGGGCACGCTCAACGAGCAGGGCCGAGTCATTTGGGTGGCAGACCTGGGGCAGTTTTTGGGCTATCCCAAGCCAATGAATACCGACCGCGCCGAAATCCCGGTCATTGCAGTAGAAGACGGTGGCACTATGCTGGGCTTGGCTGTTAGCAAAATTATTGGCACCGACTGGTTGGATATTGAAGGGCTAAAGGCAACTACCGACCCTTCTGACGTGATGGCTCCTTTCCTTAAGGGTGAATGGCCGCTAATGTCGGGCGGCCCGCCAAATGGCCAAACGAATAATGCAATGGACAGACCATTGAAGTTGCTGGATCATGTCGCCATTCTGCGTTCGGCACGCTGGGTTGCCTAGCTTTGAAACTTACATACTGACTTACATCAATCATCGGACACATCCGCATCAGGAATCAGATCGGCAAAAGGAAAAGAAATCATGGCATCGGGCACTGACTACGCACAATCCTACCAAGCGGCAGAAAAAGCCTACATGCAGGGCAGCTATGAAGCGGCGGCTGAGATGGTCGATTCGCTGGCCGAAGAGTATCCGACAGACCCTAGTGTGCTGCTGCTAAAAGGGCACATATACTGCTACGGCCTGCATCAGTATGAGGTAGCTCAACAGCAGTACAAGTCTGTCCTGCATCTGTCGTCAGACCCAGAGTTTGTAGATTACGCTAACAATGGATTGGCATATGCTAGTCAGTCGGCCGGCCAGGTGAGTGAGCAGTCGATTGAGGCTGTTTCACCGATGCCCGACGAATTTAACGACGGTTTATCAGAAGCTGCGGATGCTTTAGAATCAGTCGCTTCTTTTGGCGGCAGCGATGAGGTTGCAGCTTGGTCAGGATCTACGGAGACAGAAACCTCTGACGAAGATTTGGCCGGCCTGGATGACTTTTTAGTGGCCGAATCTGATTTGGGATTGGCTTCAAATGGCTTGGTTGCAGACGCCTCAGCGACAAGCGACAAAGCCGTTGAGTCAGATAATCCGTTCGAATTTTCTCCCACTGGACTTTCTCCTACCGTAGAGAGCAAGTCGTTTGCAGTTAGTGAGGATGATAATCCTTTCAGCGTAGGAAACTTTGTTACTGAGGATTTGGACGCAGAAGATCCGCTGGCTGTGGCCTTGGACAATGATCTATTTAGCTTTGATGGGCCTGAAGATGCCGCTGAGGATGGCGTAACGACCTTTAGCGATGCCTCTGCTGACTTCGATATGGCAGAGTTTGATGAGGCCTTCGGTACTAGCGGCTCAGTCGCTAGCCAGCCAGAGAGCACCTCAGATGATTTTGACGCATTCCCAGATGATAGCGAGCCGTTTGACGGGTTGTCTTTCGATTCGTCTGATGATGATGATGAGGCCGATGCAGAAGATAAAACCCTTTTTGTGATGGAGCCTGACGCATCGCAAGGCTATCCTGCGGGTGAGCCGTTGGCAGAGGCAGAGCCATCGACATCGGCAACGCTATCAGAAGATCCATCGGTTTCGAAGCTTGGCACTGACCGGCCTGACTTTGCAGAAAGCAGGGCTTTTGATGCAGATGGTTTTGGTGCGAGTGGCTTCGGTGCAGACGCTGAAGAAGAAGAGTTCGAGAGCGATGCCTCTGATCCTGATTCTGACTCTGATGATAGTCATGAGCCTACGGCTTTTGGTGATGCTTTCGATGACTTTGATGATTTTGAAAGCATTCCAGACTTTGATCTCTCTGATAGCTCTGCGGGTTTTACCAGCCCTTCTATTGGTACAACGCCCAGTCAGTTTGGCAGCGCTATGACTGACGGTGCCTCTTCAGGTGCCTCCTCAATGGCACCCTCTAATGGCTTTGCTGCCGAAGAGGCAGCTTCTATGCCCGTGTTTACCAAAAAGGCCGTCAGCAATCCAAAGCCTCAAAAGCAGGGTGCGCTAGCGCCTTTGGAGAACGCTTCGATGCCCAACAAGCGGTTGATACTGGCTAGCTCTGTGAGTGTTTTGTCTGCGATCGCGGTAACCGCTATAGGCTTTATGACGGCCCCACCTGAGCAGTCAAAAACAGCCCCTTTGGTTACCGGAGGCGTTGCGTGCATTGCCAGCTTCGGCAGCGCGCTCGGCTTTAGCTACCTGCTGGAGCGTCGTACGAGGCAAACGGTTAACGATTTACAGGTTCGGTTTAATCAAATTTCTAGAGGCGACCTGAATGCCAGGACGACTATTCTCACTCGCGACGAGTTTGGGCAGCTTTCGGAAGGCTTCAACCAAATGGCTAGCGCCATTTTTACAACGACCAGCGAGGCCCAGCGTAAGGCACAAGAACAGGAGCAGGCCAAAGAAGACTTGCAGCGTCAGGTGATTCGCTTGCTAGACGATGTAGAAGGGGCTGCCAGAGGTGACCTGACGGTAAAAGCTGAAGTGACCGCAGACGTTTTGGGTGCGGTGGCTGATTCGTTTAATTTGACCATTGAAAATCTGCGTGAAATTGTCAAACAGGTGAGCGTGGCGGCTCGCCAGGTAAGCCAGGGTTCTACCGAAAATGAGGCGTTTGCTAGAGCGCTGTCTGCCGATGCCCTGCGTCAGGCTGAAGAGCTGGCAGTTACGCTCAATTCTGTGCAGGTGATGACCGACTCTATTCAGCGGGTGGCTGAAAGCGCTCGTGAGGCTGAGGAAGTGGCTCGCTCAGCTTCTGAAACTGCCCTGCGAGGCGGCGAGGCGGTAGAACGGACGGTGGCTGGTATTCTTGATATTCGAGAGACGGTAGCGGACACTACTCGCAAGGTAAAGCGCCTAGCTGAGTCTTCGCAGGAAATTTCTAAGATTGTTGCCCTGATTTCACAGATTGCTTCTCGCACCAACCTGCTGGCGTTGAACGCTAGTATTGAGGCGGCTAGAGCGGGAGAATCAGGACGCGGCTTCGCGATTGTGGCCGATGAAGTTAGGCAGCTAGCAGATAGGGCGGCTAAGGCTTCTAAAGAGATCGAGCAAATCGTGCTGCAAATTCAGAGTGAGACGGGCGGCGTGATGACCGCGATGGAGGAAGGGACTCAACAGGTGATTGAAGGAACGCGATTGGCCGAGCAGGCCAAGCAGTCGCTAGACGATATTATCCAGGTGTCTAACCGGATTAACGTGCTGGTGCGCTCGATTACGGCTGATACCGTAGAGCAGACTGAAACTTCTAGGGCGGTGGCTCAGGTGATGCAGTCTGTGGAGCTGGCGGCTCAAGAAACGTCTCAGGAATCGCAGCGGGTATCTGGCTCGCTGCAAAACCTGGTGGGCGTTGCTAAAGACTTACTAACTTCGGTTGATAAGTTCAAGGTTAATAAGTAAGGAGGGCTGAGGAAGGAAGGCCGATCAGCCCTTTAGTAAAATCTTCAGCGAATTCAGGTGGCTAATATCACAAAGTAGCCTATCATCAGTGCCAACGCTACAGACTGTCAGCAATAAGGGAGAGAGCGGCTATGCTGCCTGAGCAACAACAGCGCATCATGGGATATTTCATTGAGGAGGCAAAAGACCATCTCAACACAATTGAACAGGGGTTGCTGAATCTTCAGGCGACTATTGAAGATGCCGAAAAAGCCAACGAGGTTTTCAGGGCAGCTCACTCCGTAAAAGGTGGGGCGGCCATGCTGGGATTGGAGAGCATTCAAAAAACGGCCCACCGCCTAGAAGATTACTTCAAGATATTAAAAGAGTCTCCGGTTCAGGTAGACCAGACTTTGGAAACGATGTTTTTGAGGGTTTCTGATGGTCTGAAGGATTTGTTAGAGCAGCTAGAGGGGCCTTTTGGGCTGACGCCAGATAAAGCTCAGGGAATTATGGCGGATGTTGAGCCTGTATTTAGCCAGCTAGAAGCCCATCTTAAGGCTTTGGTGAAAAAGAAACCTAAAGGCATGTCTGCTGATATAAGCTTCCTAGAAGGGAGTGCCGCTTCTATTACGCCTGAAGCCGTGCAGGCTAGCTTTAAGCGAGATGTTGCGGCGCTGCTGCGCCGAATGCTGGCAGCTTTTAAGCAGCCCGACAGCGCCGAGACTCGAAAAACGATTCAGGATGTTTGCGCTCAGCTACTAGACATTGGTAAGCGGTTTGAGTTTGCGGCCTGGTGTGACCTAATAGAAACGGCGCGTCTGGCATCGGCTAGCTTAAGCAATGACTATCGGGCTTTGGCTCCGGTGCTGATTAAGGAGATTAAGAAAGCACAAGATTTGGTACTGTCGGGTCGAGCCTCTGAGGTAGCTGTGAGTGAGGCGATGCAGTCTTTGCTGCCAGAAGACATTTTAGCGACTGAGCTGGAAGGACGGGAGGGCTCATCCCAAGAACCGGGCGAAGACTTGGATGAAGAGCTGGGCTTGGAGAGCGAATTAGCCGATAGCCTCAGCGATTTGAACCTAGTTTCAGGGTCGGTGTCAGAGGATATAGCTGGAGATGCAGTCGAAGATGACGACTCAAGCAACAACGACGATTTTGAGTCGCTATTTGGGGATGAGCCAGTTGGATATGAGCCAGAAAATGGCCTAGCGGAAGACGATTTAGACAGTAGCGACCTGTTTGGCAGTTCATCCAGCAGTCTTGATGATGACCCGAATGGCGACCCTGGCGCTGCTGACGAAGATCCTATCGAGCGGTTGAGCTTTGACTTGGATTTTGACGAAATTCCTTCGGAGCTTTCTATGCTCAACCGTGCAGATAGCGAAGAAAAAGCAGATGAATCTTTAGACGCATTGCTGGCAACGGTGAATGTGACTGGGCCTGATGTGGGTACAGAGGAACTCAATAGCCTGGCCGATTTATTTGACGGAGACCTAGATGAGCTAGATAACACCTTGGGAGGCCATGCTTTTATCTCAGAGGAAATGCAGCTACATCCTGAGAAGATTGATCTGTCACCGGAGGACAACCTCAATGATCTTTTGGCGGATGGTGCGGCAGATGATGATGCAGAGGCGTCTTTGGTGGCAACAGCCAATGACGATGAGATGGATGATGATTTATTTGGTGGCACGTTGACCGATGGAGAATTTGCGATCGCTGATGAAAGCGACCTCTTAGATTTAGACGGTGATCTAGATGAGTTATCGGTAGAGACGTCACCTTACAACGGCGGCATATCCGGCGATATATCGGGCGGCATAGAAGATCTGTCGGAAGATTTGTGGGCTGACAGTGAGGGATTAAGTGAGGGATGGAGTGAGGAATCCGGTGAGGAAGAAGATGTAGATGTCCTGTCAATAGGCTTTGAACTCCCAGATATTGTCGTGCCAGACTTGGAGATATCAGATCTAGCTGATTTGGATCTAAACAGGCCTCTAGAAGATCTAGATTTAGATGATTTGGGCTTGAATGATTTGGATTCAGATGATCTAGGTTCAGATGACCTGGGCTCGGATGATTTGGGTTCAGATGATTTGAAGTCGAACGTTTCGGAGTCGGATGATTTGAAATCGGGCGATCCCGGCTTAGAGGCTTCTAGAGTATTGGGCTACAAGCATAGGGTTAGCCCTCGCGAGCTAGATATTGAGTTTCCGACGCTGAGCGGCGTTAAGCTTCGGAAAGCTGAAGAAGATATTGACAGCTTTTTCGTTGTTGACCTGGGTGAAAAATCGGCAGAAGCTTCGGTAGCGGGAGAGCAGCTTGCTGATGATCCTTGGGGAGAGCTTCCTGTAGAATCCACTTTGACAGGCATAAAAAGTGCAGGCGGCTTGGATGTTGAACAGGCGGGCTCTGAGCTGGATGAACTGCTAGAAAATTCTAGCGAAGACTTGAATGCTAGTTTTACGGCGTCAGAGCCTAGCGCTTCGTCGGACGACTTGTGGAATGAGTTGGTATCGCCATCAGAACCTATTGGCACCGATGCGGAAGAGTCTAGGGGCGTAGAATTTGAGTCAGCGCTGCTCGATGATGATGACGACTCTATTAATGATGATGACTTCAATACGGACGGCGAATTATCTGTAGAGGCTGAACAGCCGGACGATATATTTAGTGAAGTTGATTTACCAGCGGCAGATCAGAGCGCTACTTTGTATGAGTATGATGCTGTAGGCGATGAGCTGTCGGACGAAGTGCTGGCTGACTTTGAAACGGCATTTGGCAGCAGTTCGTCTGATGAGCTATTGGCCAGAGCTGTTGATTCTACGACAGATGATGTAGATGCTTTGGAGGTCGATGTTTTAGAAGTCGATGCTTTGGAGGTTAATGCTTTAGATATCGACGACCTGGATGTTGATGATTTGAACGTTGATGGTCTAGAGACTGATGATCTGCTTTCTTTTGATGCGCTGGGTGATGATATTGACAGTTCCGAATCCGTGGCTGAGTCTGAAGAGGAAGACACAGACGACAGTTTTTTTGAGATTGAAGAGAAGACTGAAGATAGCCCTGACGGTGAACTCGGTAGTGAGCTGGAGCTAGAGGGTTTCGATGAGCTAGGCGGCTTTTTGACAGACGATGAGCTGGATGCTCTGGAAGATGAGCCTCCTCAGCTAGATCAAAATCTAGAGCAAGCTTTGGGTGCTGCGGATGTCAGCGACTCAGCGGATGAGGAAGTTAGCGATTTTGACGATCTTGGCTTTGACGATCTTGACTCGCTGTTAGCCGAAGATTTGCCCGACGCATCATTTGAAGAGGGTGAAGGGACTTCTTTCTTTGGTTTGGGCGATATGCCTACATTTGTTGGAGATTCGTCGTCTCAAGCGGCTGGATTTGCTGGAGAAGATGAAGATTTTGGTGATTTGGAGCGCCTGTTAGAGGATGGGGCCGATGAGATTACGGGTGCTGCTTCAGGTGCTGCTGTGGGCGCTGGTCAAAGAAGAGTTTTTCAGCGAGTGGCGAAGCGAAGCAGCGTGCATGACCAGAATATGCGCGTTTCTGTTAATCATTTAGATACGCTGAGCAACTTGGTGGGTGAGCTAGTGGTAAACCGTAATACCCTAGAGCGAGACCAGGAAAGGCTGCGTCAGTTTTTGGATAACCTGCTGTTTCAGGTGCAGCAGCTTAATGATGTAGGTCAGCGAATGCGTGATTTGTATGAGCGATCGCTGCTAGAAAGCTCCTTACTTTCTAATCGTCGGGCTTACTCAGCCGAGAATTTGAAACTGGCTAATCCTGCTACGGTTGAAGACCATGCGACTGGCGAGACCTTTGACGCGCTAGAGATGGATCGCTTTACGGGCTTTCATACGCTGTCTCAAGAAATGATTGAGCTGATTGTGAGGGTACGAGAGTCGGCTTCTGACATTGGCTATACGGTGGAATCATCGGATCAGGTGACGCGTCAGTTTCGGCAGATTACTACTCAGTTACAAGAAGGACTGAATACGGCGCGAATGATTGCCTTTTCACAGGCGGCTGATCGCTTGCCTCGGGCCGTGCGTGACATTTCCTTAAAATGCGGCAAGGAAGCTCGGCTGATTGTAGAAGGGCAAGACACGCTGATTGACAAGATGATTGTGGAGCATTTGTACGATCCGCTGACGCACCTGGTAAATAATGCGATTACTCACGGAATTGGAACACCGGCGGCGAGAAGAGCTGCCGGTAAGCCTGCTGAGGGCTCGATCACGGTGCGGGCATTTTACCAGGGCAATCAAACGGTGATTTATGTCGCTGATGACGGCGGCGGCATTGATACTGAGTTTGTGAAGCGTAAGGCGATTGAGAAGAATTTGATTAGCCCCGCTCAGGCAGAAGGACTGTCTGATTTGGATGTGTATGAGCTGCTATTTCATCCGGGCTTTAGCACACGCGACGAGGCGGATGATTTTGCTGGGCGCGGTGTGGGGATGGACGTGGTGCGTACGTCCTTAGCGGAGATTCGCGGCAGCGTCACGATTGCTTCTGAGGTGGGTAAAGGAACGAGCTTTACGATTCGACTGCCGCTGACGCTGAGTATTTCTAAGGCGCTGAGCTGTGTGAGCAATCAGGCTCGGATTGCGTTCCCAATGGATGGGGTGGAGGATATGTTGGATGTGGCGCGCGATCGCATCGTTAAAAACGACCAGGATCAAGACTGCGTACGCTGGCGTGATACGTTGCTGCCTTTCCAGCCCGTCACAAACCTATTGAAGTTCAACCGGACGCTGGGCCGGGGCCGCGTGTATGGCGGCGGTCAGGACGATGATGTGCTTTCTATTATCGTGCTGAGAAATGCCAACACCTATATTGCCGTGCAGGTAGATCAGGTGATTGGTGAGCAGGAGATTGTGATTAAGCAGCTAGAAGGGCCAGTGCCTAAGCCGCTAGGGATTGCGGGAGCGACGGTGCTGGGCGATGGGCGAGTGATGCCGATTGCCGATGTGCTAGAGCTGATTGATATTGCGCTGGGCCGGGTGCGGCGTGAGCCTGCTTCGCTGCTGTGGGCGCAGGATGCGGCTAAGGCGATTGAGGAGTCTCCAGCAAAGAAAGATCCGACCGTACTGATTGTGGATGACTCGATTACGGTGCGTGAGCTGCTGTCAATGAGCTTTAACAAGGTGGGCTACCGGGTGGAGCAGGCTCGCGATGGGCAGGAGGCCTGGGATAAGCTGCGCTCTGGGTTGCCTTGTGATTTGGTGTTCTGCGATATTGAAATGCCGAGGATGGACGGGCTAGAACTGCTGTCGCGGATGCAGAAAGACAATCATTTGAAGAGTATTCCGATTGCGATGCTGACGTCGCGTGGGGCGGATCGGCACCGGCAGATGGCGGTGGATTTGGGGGCCCGTGGATACTTTACGAAGCCTTATTTGGAGGAGGCGCTGCTGGATGCGGCGCAGCGGATGCTGAATGGGGAGACGCT
>PPFU01014622.1_pt1 | contig 12073 bp, 12 predicted proteins | sample 1535991 | NCBI WGS metagenome assembly PPFU01 (sample SAMN04901290, study PRJNA319586) | Hypolithon metagenome, whole genome shotgun sequencing project. | isolation source: Antarctic Hypolithon | place: Antarctica: Miers Valley | collected 2014 | reverse complement strand
CCTTTGGCAATCGACACCCATTCCTACAATTGTTCCGGCGATCTCCAAACCTAAAATTTCACTTGCTCCCGTAGGAGCCGGATACTTTCCCTCTCGCTGAAGCAGGTCGGCACGATTCAGTGCTGTAGCCGCTACCTGTACCAACAGTTGGCCCGGCGCCGGCTTTGGCTTCGCTGTGGTGGACAGCTTTAATACCTCAGGACCTCCGGGGCTAGTGCATACTATGGCTTCCATTATCGCATCTTGTTCGGACATGTTTATTAGTTAAGCTTACAACATTGGAGATAGAAAGCACTTTGGATTTAAAATGTTTATAAAGTTAGCCATTTTGCCACTATCATGTAGCATGTAAACTTTCGATTTTATAATGTATCCTTATCGAATTAACAATCAAATAAAGAAATTCTATATATATTTGTCAAAAATAAAATATTGACTATCAGCTTAATTCAACTTGAATACCTGCTTGCGCTAGACGCTCACAGAAGTTTTGTAGTTGCGGCGGAGCATTGCCATGTGACGCAGCCTACATTGAGTATGCAGCTTAAAAAGCTGGAAGAGCAACTGAATGTTTTGATCTTCGACAGATCAAAGCAGCCACTTTTGCCAACCGATGTGGGGAAAAAGATCATCGAACAAGCGCGTTTAGCCCTCAATGAAGTGCAACAGATCCGTGAAATTGTCTACCAGTCCAAGGGGATGGTGAAGGGCGAATTACATGTAGGCATTATTCCTACTTTATCGCCTTACCTTTTGCCCTTGTTTATCGGACATTTTGTAAGGAAATACCCTGGGTTAAAGGTTACAATCCAGGACCTGAAAACCGAAGAAATCATCAGTAGGATCAAGTCTGACCAACTGGATGCCGGCATAATGGTTACCCCAACACATGACGCGGCCATTACAGAACAACCTATGTTTTACGAAGAATTTTATTTCTACCTGGATGAGGAGCTATCAAAACAGAAAAATAAGCAGTTGATCGAAATTGATGAAGTTTTGGAGGAAAAGCTGTGGTTACTGGAGGAAGGAAATTGTTTTAGAAATCAAACCTTCAACCTGTGCAACCTTAATCAGATTAATTACAAAGATCTCTATTTTAAATATGAAAGTGGAAACTTACAAACCATTATGAAAATGGTAGACCGTGAAGGCGGTATTACATTAGTTCCCCAATTGGCCGCAACTGACCTAAACGAGGCTCAGCGGAAGAGATTACGCTTTATTGGCAATGGGCACCCCGTAAGGGAGGTGAGCATGGTATTCTCAAGAAAATTTGCCAAGGAAGATATCATCCAGAAGCTGATTGCTGAAATAAAAACCCATATTCCCAAAGAAGTACACGATAATATTGCCGCTAATATCGTGGAGATTTATGCTATTAAATAGGGTTTACGTCGGTCAAACCTGCTTCAAATAGCAGGCTTTTAAACCATGATGCTTTTAGAGCACCCGACCTTCTACCTCCCGGGCATCCTCCGTTAGCTTAATATTCTTTTCAAAAGCGCCTCTTTTTAAAACAGAAGAGGGCCCTTTTACTTTCAACCTGAGTTCGACTATCAAAAACCGGCACCCCAAGCCCAGCGGGTTTTGAGGGAAGGTGAGGATTCCCGTCAGTACGGCTTTTCTGCCGTCAAACGCTTGGGTGGCCTTCTGTCAATAGCATTGTAGTAGTTCGATCAAGTTTCTTACTTCCTGGAGCCTACGGCAGATCATCCTTGCTGCCAAAAAAGCGGTCTGACGGTCGTTTATCAAACCATTCCAAGTGAGACAAGGCTTTTATACTATTCAAGCTAAACCGTCTGACCGAAATCCGGTAGTTGATGCTATCCCGTCCCACCCTTGGCCTATGTCCTCAAAGTCCAAATTTTTATTTTTGTTTTAAAACCATGGTATGGAGATTTTTTCTTTGCTCAGGAACTCTAAAATGGAAATCGGAGAGGTTTATTTTTGGACTTCGACCATTTACCGATGGAGGCACATCTTAAAGCCAGACAAATTCCAAGAAGTCATTGTTGACAGTCTTTTAAATTTGTAATAAAGAGGGAAGGTGAGGGTTTATGGGTTTGTAATCATGCCCAATCACGTACATCTTATATGGAAAATGCAAACTGAATGATAAAGAGGCGCCTCATGCTTCCTTCCAAAAGTTCACTGCACAAGCCATTCAAAAAGATTTGCACCGGATTCAACCCACTTTTTTGGCTTGTTTTTGTGTTGAAGAAAACGAAAGGAGTCAAAGGTACTGGCAAAGAGACCCTTTAGCTTTGAGGATATTCTAACGAGAAATGATGGAGTAAAAGCTTGATTATATATGCTGGGTCGTTATCTATCCACGATTTTTACCCCTTATAGCCCTTTTTACGCATTTGAAGAAAACACGGCCGCCGGTGAAATAGATTTTGTAACTTTTGATCGTTTCGATCGTCTTCCCCATACCATGCAACCAAAGGAGTTTACTGAAAAGGTCTTAAGCATTAAAAACAAGCTCTATCGCTATGCTTCTAAATTTGTTAGAGACGAAGAAGAGGCAAAGGATGTAGTGCAGGATATAACGCTAAAACTATGGCTAATCAGGGGGGATTTGAACCGCTATTTAAACTTTGAGTCGTTGGCGATGCGGATGACAAGAAACCTCTGCCTGGACAGGATCAAGGCCCTGGGTTATAGATCCGATCCTTTGCCGGATACGCTCATGATCAAGTGCAACGCATTTACGCCTTACGAAACTGTAGAACATGGGAATTTAACACAGCTTATTGACTTAATGATCGCGCGGTTGCCACTGAAACAACAGGAAATCCTCCATCTGCGTGATGTAGAAGGGCTAAGTTACCAGGAGATAGGCGACATTTTGCATATCGATCTAAATCAGGTAAAAATCAATTTATTCAGGGCAAGGAAGACCCTGCGGGAAAACGTAATAAACCTTAATGCTTATGGACTACAAAGCGATAGAAAGCCTTCTTGAAATGTACCATCTGGGAGAGACCAGTCTGGAAGAAGAGGCGTATTTAATCGACCAATTTGAGCATTCGGAGGTGCAGGAGAAGTACCCACAGGAGGCTGCGATATTTCGGTATTTTGCAATAAAAAGAGCCGAGGCGCTTGAAGCCGACGTTTTTGAAAAGATGGCATTGAATGACGTTATCGTGCCTGCAGATCTAAAAGTACCTGATCGCTTTTCTTTTCGAACCATCTCCAGGATTGCAGCTGTCGTATTTTTGTTGATGCTTTCAGGCCTGTTTGTTTATCATCTTGCGGTGCAGAAGCCGATACAAGCGGAAGTTTATAACGATAGCATTGAAGAGCCAGAGAAAGCCTATGAAGAGGCAAAGCAGGCGATGCTGATGATTTCGACCCTGATGAATGCAGGTCTGGAAGAAACCCAAAAGATAGCCTCCTTTCATGAGGCTGAGGAGAAAATCAAACAACCTAAGCTTTAGCATGAGTAAACCCATGAGGTTGATAAGAAAAAGAAACACACCAGTTTATCATATAAATTTTTAAAACCATGAGAAAATCAATATTAATGCTTGTAATAATGGTCATATTTTCTGCCAATATATTTGCGCAGAACGACCCGATGACCAATTTCTTTAAAAAATACGCCGGAAATGAATTGTTTACCAAAGTCACTATTTCCAGCAAAATGTTCAGCATGTTTACGCATTTCGAACCCAACGATCCCAACGAAAAGGAAATGATGAAGGCATTGAGCAAACTAAAAAGTATCCGCATACTTTCTGCCGACAGCATACCCAACGGGAAGAAGTATTTTTCTGAGGCCATGTCCAGCATCAAAGGCACAAAGTTTGAAGAGTTGATGAGTGTTGTAGACGGCACTACCGATATGCAATTTATGGTGCAGGAAACCGGCGGGAAGATCAGTGAGTTACTAATGCTTGTAGGAGGCAGCAACAAATTTTATATGTTGAGTCTTCATGGTGATATCGATTTAAAGCAAATCTCGAAGCTATCCGAAAATATGAAAATCTCTGGGCTGGAGCACTTGAATAAGGTGGGTGGCAATGGCAAGAAAAAGGAATAGCAATATATGCCAAAATTAGCCCTCGCCTTATTGCTCTCCATATATCTGCTGCTGCCCCAAGAGTCGATGGGGCAGCAGCAGATCATCAAGGACCTGCGCAATAACTATAAGGCAAGCAAGATGTATTTCTTTTATCCGAGCACCTTGCGGATGCTTAACTTCAATAAAAACCCCGATTATTTTCAGTTTATTAGCCAGGTAGACCTGCTGGTTCTGGTGAATATCGATAAAACCGATTCTACCTATTCTGCCAAATCGGTTCGTAAGGTGAGGAAAGAAGTGGAAGAGGGGCTGTATGAAAACCTTCTAGAACTGAATCAGGCAGGCAGTAGCATCTCCATTTTTTTAAAAGAAGATGATGGCGTGCCTGCCGAAATGTTTGGTTTTTTCGAATCGGATAACAACTACATGGTTGCCTATATGGATGGCTACACCGACCTGGGTGCACTGATGAAATTGGTACAGGGTGATTTTGACATGACGGGTTTCAAATTGCTGCTTCAGGCAGACAAAAAATAAGATGGAAAACGTTCTTTCAATCATAAATTTAGAAAAGAATTACGGCAAATTTCAGGCGCTAAATTCGCTCTCATTAGAAATACGACCAGGCACAATCTTCGGCTTATTGGGTCCAAATGGGAGTGGAAAGACGACCACATTGGGCATTGTGTTGGATGTGATCAACAAATCGGGCGGCGACTTCCGTTGGTTCGGAAAGCCAGCAGATTATAGCACACGAAAAAAGATAGGTGCCATCCTGGAGTCACCATCATTCTACCCCTACCTTTCGGCGACGCAAAATTTAAAAATCATTGCCAAAATAAAAGAAATAAGCCCGCACCGCATCGATGAGGTTTTGCAGGTGGTCAATTTGTTTGAGCGCAGGAACGATCCTTTTAAGACCTACTCCCTGGGCATGAAGCAGCGGCTTGCCATTGCTTCGGCCTTGCTTGCCGATCCGGAAGTACTGATACTTGACGAACCCACCAATGGGCTGGACCCGCAAGGTATCGTAGAGGTGCGGCGGCTAATCATTCAAATTGCAGGGATGGGAAAAACAATTGTGTTGGCGAGCCATCTGCTGGATGAGGTACAAAAAGTATGCACAGATTTTGCGGTATTGCGTAGAGGGAAGCTGGTTTATACAGGAAGCGTAACTGAAGCCCTGGCCGGTAAGGAGCTGGTGGAGGTACTTAGCGATGACATCGACCGCCTACGGCGTTCTTTAGATGATTTTCCCTATGTGAATTCAGTGGAGCGCGATGCGGCAGTCTTCGTAGTTTCCCTGAAAGATGGTAAAAAAGCCCAGGATTTGCATGGTTTCCTCATCGAGAATGGCATTGTACTTTCACACCTCCTGACCAGAAAGAGAAACCTGGAACAAGAATTTCTATCCATACTCGCAGCACATGATTAGATTGTTAGAAATTGAGTGGCTAAAATTACGCCATTATCGCATCTTTTGGATCCTGTTGACGCTATACTTCCTGGTGTTGGGTATTGTTTGTGGTAGTGGCATGCTATTCTTACAATATCTGGAAAGTAGGGGAGCCTCGTTTCAAAATATAAGCCCGATGCTAATTCCGATCTACGACTTTCCCGACATTTGGCAGAACCTTACCTATCTGGCCTCTTTTTTTCGAATTATTCTGGCCTTTCTTGTCATTATCTCCGTCACCAACGAAAGCAGCTATCGTACGTTGCGACAAAACATCATCGACGGCCTAAACAGGAAAGAGTTTTTGCTTTCCAAACTAAGCCTAGTTTTTGTGCTTAGCCTCATGAATACAATATTTCTGCTCATGTTAGGGATGGTTTTGGGCCTGATATTTTCTTCCGTTGTGGATGCAAGGTTTATTTTTAGTGAAATCGTTTTCCTTGGGGCGCATTTCCTCGAGCTTTTTACTTTTCTATTGCTTGCCATGTTATGTGGCTTATTGTTAAAGAAAGCAGGACTTGCCATTGTTTTGCTGGTCCTATACACCATGTTTATCGAGCCCCTGATTACCATCAGCCTGCCTTCGGAGTATGCATCATTATATGATTTGCTGCCGGTGAAATCTCTAAATAACCTGATCGATATTCCTTTTCCAAGGTATATATTCAGAGAAATGCAGAATTTTATTGCCTGGAAAAGTGCTTTAATCGTCGGTGCTTATGCGTTTATCTATACTGGTCTAAGTTATCTTTATCTCACGAAAAAAGATTTGTAGCCTCTTTCCCCACAAGATGCATTTTGCTTTGAGAAAATATGATTAAATGGTATATTTACTTAATCATATTTTTTCATGAAGCTCTTTTTTCTAATCCTTTTGTATAGCTATGCATTTTCTGCTTATGGCCAGGAGAAATATACAATTGTGATAATGGGTTCATCCACAGCAGAAGGGCGGGGCGCCTCCATAATAGATAGTTCCTATGTCGAGCGATATCGAAAGTATTTAAAAGATCAAAATGTAATCGACACCTTAATAAATCTCGCCAGGGGTGGCTATACTTCCTATCATTTAATGCCTGATGGCTTTGACAGTGACAAGACTTCAATTGCAGTCGACCCCGACAAGAATATAACCAAGGCCCTTAGCTATAATCCAGATGCGATTATTATTAATCTTCCGTCGAATGATGTGGATAAAAATATTCCCAAAGAAGAGTTTTTTTACAACATCGATTCAATGAAAAGCATGGCTGAAAGAGCAGGCGCCCTCTGTTATATTACTACCACGCAACCGAGAAATCTTTCCACAGCTAAAAGGAATATTCTTATCGAAGTAAAAGATACTATTAAAGAAAAGTATAAAGAGTTTTCAATCGACTTCTGGAGTGGGTTGGCTTCGGAAGAAGGAAGAATTAAAGCAGGATTTGATTTTGGAGATGGTATTCACCTTAACAATGCGGGGCACAAAATACTAGCAGAAAGAACTATTGCAAAGGGCATTGTTGAAAGCCTCATGGCCTTACCGGTCGTTCTGGTTTCCTTTGCAGGAACTTTTCGGCCTGGCCTTGGAATTGAAATCAGGTGGCAAACAACATCCGAAATTAATAACGATTTTTTTACCATAGAAAGGTCCGTTGATAACGCATCTTTTGTCGCCATTCAAACTATGGCAGGGTCAGGCAGCAGCAGCCGACCCATCGCCTATGCCTATACCGACGACTTCCAAAGCTATGGCGCTGTATTTTATCGCCTTCGGCAGGATGATCTTGATGGAAAGTTTACGTATTCCAAAACTATCAAAGTCACCCTTCCTACCCGATCATCTATTACGGTCTTTCCAAACCCGGCGAAGGGCGTCGTACATCTGGATTTGGAATATCCGGTAACCATTTCATTGCTGAATTCTGCTGGCATTGAATTGAAAACATGGAGTTCATTTTTCCAAAAAACCCTTGACCTGCGCTCTCTTGGATCAGGCATTTTCATACTTCAGGTTGTTACTGGCGATAAGATGGAAACATTCCGCCTTGTCCTGCAGTAATTAGCTTTTTCATCTACTGCTATAAAACAACTTTATCTCTCAGCTTTTAGACTTTATTCCATTTTTGCCTATTTTTACCTGGCTACCTTTTTCACTTGGAAGGATACAGCTTTTTTTAAACGTAAAATATGATTTTAATCCTTGGCTTATTTTTTGCTTTCTGTGCTCGGTTTAATAAGAGGAATACGGTTAAATTTTTAAAATGAGTTTAAATCATGTCTGATATTGTCATCAAGGTTGAAAATTTATCCAAATTGTACAGGTTGGGTGTGGTAGGCACCGGGAGTTTAAAGCAGGACATGAAACGCTGGTATGTCACCCAGGTTCTAGGAAAGGAAGATCCTTTTATGAAAGTAGGTACGGCCAATGTTCGAAGTACAAAAGCCGACAGTGAATTTGTGTGGGCACTTAACGATGTAAATTTTGCCTTAAATCAGGGCGATGCCTTAGGAATTGTCGGGAGCAATGGATCCGGAAAATCGACTTTATTGAAAATACTTTCCCGTGTTACTGCTCCTACTACAGGCATCGTAAAGGTAAAAGGCAGGGTGGCTAGTCTATTGGAGGTAGGTACTGGGTTTCATGGCGAATTGAGCGGTAAGGAAAATATATTCCTGAACGGTTCGATTATGGGCATGAAAAGGCATGAGATCAGGCAGAAATTTGATGAGATTGTAGATTTTTCCGGCGTGGAGCGATATATTGATACCCCTGTAAAAAGATATTCTTCAGGGATGTATGTGCGCCTTGCCTTTGCTGTGGCGGCCCATTTGGAACCTAATATTCTCATTGTCGACGAAGTACTGGCAGTGGGCGATGCAGAATTTCAGAAGAAATGTTTAGGAAAAATGCATGATGTGTCAGAGAAAGAAGGAAGAACGGTCCTATTCGTAAGTCATAATATGCAAGCAGTAAAGAGTTTATGTACGAAAGCCATCCTGATGGAAAATGGCAATATCAATGACAGTGGACCCTCAGACCAGGTCATTAACCGATACTTAAGCAGGATTGGCAAAAATACGATGAAGCAGTCCTGGGATAATCCTGACGAGGCGCCGGGGGATGAGAACATTCGTGTAAAATGCTTTGAAGTAGTTCCTGAGCAAGGCAAGACGAAAATTGATTTACACACAAACATACACGTGCATTTTCAGTTTTGGAACCTAATCGAAAGTAATAAGCTGACGATTGTATTGGTACTACACACCATCAGCGGTGAATGTGTTTTTACTACGTCGACCGATCATGTTGTCTTAAGAAAAGGACTCATAGAAAGTGCCTGGATCATACCTGCAGACCTGTTGAATAGTGGATCGTATACCCTCACCATACATATCAATAAAAATGTTTCTACAGGCATCTATAATCATAACGAAGATATAGTTTTTGAAGTAGAGGACCCTGCCAACGACGGGGAGTTTTATAAGCAGTATGGCATTATCCGGCCTGTTATTCCATATTCTCTTGAGGTGATCGAGCCAAAATATGTACGTGGAATGTAAATTGGAACGCATACTATTTCCCTGAAAAAAAATATAGGAAAATGGGTGGACTTCTGGATTACTTCCGCCAGTTGACAGGTATTAAAGGCAACGGATAACAATGGCAAAAACGTTAGACATATTGAGGATTGCTTATATTATTCTTGTGCATAAAAACCCGGAACAGCTCGCCAGGCTAGTTAGTAGATTAAATACGCCGTATTGCTATTTTTTTATTCATGTCGACATAAAAGAATCGCTGGAAATTTATAGGAGCGAAGCCCATCTTATAGCATCAGGGAGGCTCCATTTTTTAAAACAGTATGATGGTGCGTGGGGTAAATTTGGCATCTTGCAGGCCGAGGTTACGGCATTAAAAGAAATTGAAAGTACCAAAGTGCCATACGACTTTGTTTTGCTTTTAAGCGGACAGGATTACCCTATAAAAAATAATCAGTTTATTTTTAATTATTTATCAGCCCATCGTGGCAAAAGCTTTTTGAATTTTTCGTCGATGCCGGTTCCTGGTTGGAACGATGGTGGCATGTACAGAATCAATCGATATCATTTTACATTATGGGGTAAATCCTACGCTTATCCACCATACAAAGCACCCAAGAGTCTGCGGCATAAAGTTTTCAACTTCTTTTTTCAGCTTTATTTCGGGAAAAGAACTATGCCTTACGGTCTAAAGCCCTTCCTTGGAGAGCATTGGTGGTGCCTGAGTAAGGAATCGGTAACGTACATCTTACAGTTTTTACTAGAGCATCCCGTGTACTACAAGTTTCACAGGTATTCCTTGTGTGCTGACGAAATATTTTTTCACACCATATTATTGAATAGTAGAAACCCTTCTATTCAGAAAAATATGGTGAATGATCACCTGCGATATATAGATTGGACCGATGGAAAAGATAGTCCCAGCATTTTGACGATCAAGGATCTTGATTATCTTATGCAATCTCCCAAGCTGTTTGCAAGAAAATTTGACCTTGAGGTAGATGCCGCTATTATGGATCGCATTGACCAAAAAATTTTACTGGAATCATGACAAACACAAGTCATTACATTTGGAATGATAGAGATATGGATGATCAGCTGGAAAAAGACATGCCGTTGGTAAGTGTGGTTATTACCTGCTTTAACCATGCAAAATATTTGGGTATCGCGATAGAAAGTGTATTGAACCAAACATATACCCACTGGGAGCTTGTTGTCATTGACGATGGCTCAACAGACGCCACCGCCAAGGTTACAGCGCTTTACCCCGATGTCCGGTATATTTATCAGCAAAATGCGGGCCTTTCAGCTGCCAGAAATACCGGTTTGAAGGAAAGTGAAGGAGCGTTTATTGTTTTTCTTGATGCCGATGACCGGTTATTGCCCAACGCGCTCGAAACAGGATTAGCAACTATACTGCGTCATCCAGAGTGCGGGCTGACATTCGGCGCGCATAGATTTATTGACCAGGAAGGAAAAGTGCAAGGCGGTATTCAGGTTTGCGATTTTTATATGGAAATGGAGCCATTGTTATCGCTATTGAAGAGAAATTTTATCGGTATGCATGCTGCTGTGATGTATTCTCGCGCTGCGCTAGAGGCCTGTAATGGGTTTAATCCGAGCCTGAAATCCTGTGAAGATTATGATGTCTATTTTAAAATAGCGACAAAGCATCCCATACGCTATCATCATCATATCATTGCGGAGTATAGAAAACACGAGGACAATATGTCGGGTGATTTTGCCCGAATGCTGAAAACGTCACTTTCCGTATTGAATCGGCATAAACGAAGCGTACCAGATCAGGAAAAGTATCGTCAGGCTTATCAGAAAGGGCAAATATTTTGGAAGCAGTATTATGGCAAACCCTTATTCAAAGCCTTTAAGTATAATTTGCGCAAAGGAAATTATCTCCAATCGATGCGACAGTTTAAGGTATTAATGATGCATGCACCCTCAGCCATTACTATGTCTAAAAAGAAGAAAATGTTGTCGTTGTATGGCCTGCTTTTAAGAATATTTCCAGCCTTGTTGCCTGGACTGTTAGAGGCTAAGCGAACTCGAAGGAAGGTTCCTAATAAAGGTGATGTACTGTGGGGCGATCTGGACCGGGTAAAGCCTATCAGCCTCCATTTTGGATATGATCGGGGGAATCAGCCGATCGATCGTTTCTATATCGAAGGTTTTCTATACCGGCATAGACATGTGATCAAAGGAAATGTGTTAGAAATTGGCGAAAGGTTATACACAGAAAAGTTTGGCAGGGAACAGGTAGAAAACTCACATATTTTTCATGTAGACCACCAGCATCCGGATGCGACATATACCGGGGATATTGCCAGTGCAGCAGATATGCCTGCAGCATACTATGATTGTGTCATATTCACACAAACAATGCAGTATATCTATGATTTTGAAGGAGCCATAAGCCAGATTCACAAAATACTCAAACCTGGTGGCGTCTTGTTACTGACTGTACCTGGGTTATCTCCAATTTCGCGCGATCAATGGTCTGAATTATGGTTATTCAACTTTTCCAGCGCTGCTCTAAAAAAAATGTTTACGACGAAGTTTGAGTCAGAAAGCATCGTATTCGAATCCTATGGTAATGTAAAGGTAGCCACCGCTGCTATGTATGGGTTAGCTGCGGAAGAAATCCAGCCGGAAGATTTTACTTATCAGGACCCTCTTTACCAGCTTGTCAATACTGTCATAGCCATTAAATCATAAATTATGCAAATACCAGGTGTGTGGCGGTTAAAAAAAGGGTTGCGGAAGATCGCCAACAGGCTAGGCTCTCCGGCCCTGGTACTGATGTACCACAGGGTAGCCCATCCCGCCCATGATCCCTGGCGTCTTTGCGTAAGTGCAGAAAACTTTGACGCGCAGATGGCCTGGCTAAAAGCGAATTGCCACGTGACTACGTTAGACAAACTCTCACGCACAGGCGGCAAAATCCCGGTTAGACGCAAGCCAACGGTGGCCATAACATTCGATGATGGATATGCCGACAACCTTACTTCAGCCTTGCCGGTTTTGGATAAGCATCATGTGCCAGCCAC
>PPFU01023679.1_pt1 | contig 12075 bp, 10 predicted proteins | sample 1535991 | NCBI WGS metagenome assembly PPFU01 (sample SAMN04901290, study PRJNA319586) | Hypolithon metagenome, whole genome shotgun sequencing project. | isolation source: Antarctic Hypolithon | place: Antarctica: Miers Valley | collected 2014 | reverse complement strand
GCAACGTCCCGCACCGCAATCGCCCGAAGCAAAATCGTCCTAAACCGGTCTTATCTTAGTGCCATTCAGGACCGACCCCTTTCCGACCTTCCGACCTCTTCAGTGATTCGAAAGTTCAAAGGAAGTATTCACTGGATTTGAAGCGCAATGAGCGCATATTCATTCCAATGGTATCGCCCAACACAACCATCATTAGACTTTCCAATCGAAGGAATAATCCTCGAAGGAATCTTGGAAACGCTGGTGCCAGAAAACGCACGGAGTCGAACTTCCTGCGCTCCTTTGAACGTGCGTATTTCGCTCGAGCCTGTGCTGCCGGAGTTACAACCGGAGAGTTCTCACTCGCTGGTTTCGGGATCGCCGATTTGGTCTGGATCAGTTGGGCCCGGAAATCACAGCCCGAAGAGTTTACTGCACTCTCGTTTGCGAAGAAACTGAATCGACGCCGGCTCTTCGCCTTCGAGGGGAAAATCAAGGACTGGCGTCGCGCCCTTCAGCAGGCGTTTCGCTACCGTTATTTTGCAGACAAAGCGATTGTTGTTATGCCTCATGCTTACTCCGCGGCCGCTCTCAAAAATCTAGATGCGTTTCGTCATGCGTGTGTTGGGTTTTGGACTTTCGACACAACTACCGGGGTAATCCGCGAACATTACACACCCACACGGATTCGAGCTTTTAATGCAGAGGCGAGGTCGAAAGCGATTCGCGTGCTTATTTCAAAAGTCAATTTCGGCCAACTCTGAAAATAAGCGCAGGCTGGTGTAAATTGATTCTAGGTGGTCTCCGTTGGAGCGGCCCATCAACCGCATTCCGGGGCTGATGTTAATTCGCTCATATAGATTCGATGCATCGGCGAGGCGGCTGGTACAGGCGGCAAGTGCCTCCGCTTGGTCAGTGGGATCAAGGCTCTTTATCGATTCCCAAGTCTGGAGCACTTCCTCAACTTGGTTTTCGGGCATCGAGCCTTCCTCAGGATCATAATAGTCATCTGTTGAAAGCCCGTTGACGATCTCCGGGAATCGGCCACGAAGGAGTTGAAGTTCGTCAAATCGAATCGAGTTGATGAGCCTCGTGGAAAGGTAACGAGGAACTGGACGTCGCCCACCTGGTAACGGCGGAGCAAACCGATCGAGTGAAAAGACCTTTTGAGTATTGAACCATCCCGTCGCTCCAGCTGCGCCTCCTGCTGCTCCAAGGAATGGTGTCAGTAAATCGGAATATCCGTTGACGACTTCGAAACCATTCAGGCTAAGCGAATGGTTTACCAACATCCAGCCGGCCAATGTCCGGGCATCGATAAGTTCCGAGGGGATTTCGGAAGTTGGCTGATGCACCAGCAAATAGAATCCGTTCGGCGGCAAATCCAGAACCGTGATTTCAGCAAGAAATTCCTCAAGGGCGTGCCTATCCTGCAGAGCTTCCGCATCAATAGCGAGCGTCCCGAGGAGCGGCCGACCGTCCCCCACTGAGTTCCATACGTCTCTGGCATTTCGTAGGTAGTTTTTGGCGATAACCGCTTCCACTGAATTGAAACGCTCCCGAATGACGATGCCGGGCGCTATCACCGAGGTGACGGGGAGCCTGGTTTGGAATTGGAGACAGGCCTCCAAATCCGACCTCACCTGACTCTCGGATTCGAGTTGAGATCGCCGACGAGCCTCGAAGTACGGATAATCATCTGAAATTAACTTACCCATCCGTGAATCCGGATCATGGGCAAGGACCGATGCATACCATTGGGGATCAAAGAGGCGATCTGCGTGGGGGAATTCCTGTTCCATTCTTGCGAGTTGCGCCATCGTCCTATCCAGCGCGCAGTCCTTTGGGCTAATGATGGCTCCATCGATGTGGCTACCTTCAAGCCCTTTGATGATCCGGTCGCTATCACCGCTTCCAGTGCCGTAACCCTGTTGTGCGTAGAGTTTCATGGGTCAGATTGTTGTTTGCGCGATCAGCCAGTTGAAGTTTGCCGGGCGTAGCGAGGGTTTTTTCTTTAAGAGCTGATCGATCAGTTTGCAGAATGTGGGGGAAAAGTCCGGTCGCAGGCCGGCCAAAGGTTTAGGAGCTTCATGCAGCGCCCGAGTTACCGTTCGAATCGGGTCATCACTATCTTTGGCAATTGGATGCCGGCCAGCAGAGTATTCGAAGACGGTCAGTGCGATTGTATAAAGATCAGTGCGGTAGTCGAGATTGACCCGGAAACTCGGGTTTCCCATTTCGGGGGCGAGGTAGCGCGCCGTGCAAGGAACACCTTGGACTGTGAGACCAGATTCCAAAAGTCCAAAAGCAATACCAAGGTCGATCAGTACGAACGCGCGCACAGGATCATTAACTTTGATGACGTTAGCTGGCTTGATATCCCGATGAATAAACCGCATCGACCAGATTTCCTCCACAGCCTCCAATAGGCAGCGCATGAGTTGTTTAGCCTCGGCTTCATCGGGAGGTGGAGCATTTCCTTTGATCAGCTTCCACAAGTCCGCGCCGTCGAGAAACTCCTCGGAGTAGATAGAATAGGTGAATCCGTTTACGACCTTTTCCTCCAAGGGGACAGATGCCAGCTTCACCAAATTGGGAGATTGACAGCGGCTAAGAATACCCACTTCGCGCCGAACACGAGAGATACATTCTTCCTGGAAGCGAATCTGATCGTTGTCATTGGGATCATCCGGTGCGGGAATGCTAATCACTTTGAGAACTTCCGGAATCCCTTGGATACCGCCTCTGTAAACGGTCTTGAACCCACCGTGCCCAATTTCTTGAAGTCCAGCAAATTGGGGGAACAACGGGGCAAGTTCGGCAACGGAAAGCTTTGGTGGTTGCATGTCAGTTAAAATTCGCCGTTGGCGGCTCTTCCGCGAAGGAGGCGAGGAGTCTGATGTCGAGTTCGCGGAGGAATTGCTGGGAGGCGGCTTGCCCTCGCGAAAACGGGGGACGCGCCCTGTCCGGGCCCGCCGCCAGCCGCCGAGCGTTCAGATTCATGCCCCGATCCTCATGGGCTGGATGCTGGCAGGTGGCGCTCCGCGCTGCAAGCCGCAGGGCGGATTCAGGTTTCCACGGCATGACGCAGTAGATCATGACTGCGACCCGGAAGACGACTGAGACGGGGCCGACTATGGGCCGTCAGGAGCGGTGCGCTCGGTCGCGTGCGGCCCTGTCGGCGCCAGCCAGTCCCAGGCGACCAGCATTCCGAGCAGGGCGTAGGAGGCGGGGACGAGATAGAAGGCAGCGGAGAGGCTGCCGGTGCGGTCGCCTAGCACGCCCATGAGCCAGGTGAAGATTCCGCAGCCGGGCACGCCCGCGCAGGAGAGAAGGATGAGCAGCATCGTCGTGTCGGAATGCGGCAGGCGGTCGATCGCGTAGCTTTGAATGCTCGGCCAGAATGGGGCGGTGGCGAGGCCGGCGCCAAAGAGAAGCGCGAGGAAGATCCCGAGGCTCCCCGCCGTCGGCAGGAACAGGCAGAGGATCGTGCCGGCCAAGGCCGAGCCGACAATCAGCCTGCGCAATCCTTTTTGATGAATGAGCCAGCCCCAGCCGGTGCGCCCGATGACCATGCCGGTGGCGAAAAGGCCGACGCCGAGCCCGCCGCTCCACGGCGAGGTGCCATAGTGAAGCTGGATGTGGCTCGCGCTCCAAAAGGTGAGGCAAAATTCTCCGCCGCCGGCGAGGAACATGGCGGCGTAGTAGAGCCAGAACCGCGGCTCCCGCATGATGCCCCGCGCATGCTCCCAGGTTTTCCGCCATGGCGTGCGCTCCGCCGCGTCGGGAAAGCGCCGGCCTCCGCGCGCGGGCAGCAGGATCAAGAGCCCGGCCACAAATCCCCCGAGCGAGACGCCGCCGACCAGCGCGCGCCACGAGACTTCCCACGTGAGCAGCAGGCCGGAGGCGAGGACGGTGACGAGCACGCCGACCGACCAGAAGGCGTGCGTGAAATTGATGTAGCGCCCCGGCTCGGCGGGGTGCAGCGCGTGCACGAAAGGTGTCGCCAGCCCCTCGATGACGCCCTCGCCCACGCCCGCCAGCGCGAGGGCGAGCAGGAGGAGGCCGTAGGTCGGCGCCACGGCGCAAAGGAGCATGCCGACGCCCATGAGGATCGTGGAGACGCCGAGCGTCTGCCGCGTGCCCCAGCGCCCGGCCGCGAAGCCGACAAGGAGCATCGCCGCAACCATCGTCATCGTGCGCGCGAGGTGCAGCATCCCGCCGGCGCCCATCCCGCCGCTTCGGAGGGAAAAGCCGAGGTCGCGCGCGAGCTCCACCAGCGTGACCGGGACGACCACCGAGCCTGCCGCGTAGGCTGTGAAGGTGAGGAAGCTGGCGTAGTCGTATCGGCCAAACGTCATGCGCCGGGAGCGGGTCACGGCGAGACCCTACGGATTCGCCGGGTGCGGGCGAGCGGGAAGCCGCGCGCTGGCGGCGGTCAATCCTCCGCGTCGGGAATGAGCGCCTTCGGCACGGTTCGCCAGGCCCAGACGAGGGCGCCGGCGATCCAGAGCACGCCGGACGTGGCGAGCAGGTGCATCCGCAGTGACGGCGCGAGGTCTGCCGCAAGCCGCAGGACGATCGACGCATGGGTCAGGGCCACGAGGGCGATGATGAAAGGGACGCGCTTTTTGAGCTGCTGACCGCATCCGCTGTGGCCAAACATCACCCGCGTCGCCACGAGCATCGCGGTGAGGCCGAATCCTCCGATGAAGAGCACATGGAGCATCGCGATGCGATGGCGCGGGAACAGCGCGGTGAGCAGGAGTCCGAGGCAGAGCAGCACGATGGCCACGCGAAGCGGGCGGACGACTCCGGCGCCCGCCTGTGCATTCCAGACCGGCACGCGCGGGAGCAAGAAAGCCACCGCCACCGCGCATCGGGCGAAGATCGCGGCGCTGGCAGACCCGGCCGTCTCCATCGGATAGGTCGCGAGGATGAGCAGGCCGCAGAGCGCCGGACCCGCTGCGGCGCGCCACCAGCCGGGAGGCGGCGTGCGCGAATCCGGGAAGGCCGCCGGAATCGGCAGGCCAAGGAAGCGCGGGAAAAGGAACGTCCCAATGCCAAGCATCGGCAGCAGGAAAAAGCCCTCGAACAAAAGCCGACTGCCGAGCTGATACGACTCCGGTGTTTGCACGACGAGCAGCGCCGCCCCGGAAATGCCAGCGAGGAAGCCGAGCGGCACGAGGACAAACGCGGGCGGCGGCAGGTCGGCGCGTTTCAGGAAGCGCACCGCGAACATCGCGGCGAACACCAGCAGCTCCCCGAGAAAGAGCGCGTCGCCCAAGGTGTGGCGATTCGCGAGATGGCAGCCCGCGACGGCGACATGGAGCGCGAGCAGCAGAGCGAGCCCGGGACGCGTGAGCGGAGGCGCGGAGAGCATCCGCGGCCCGGCCGTGCCGAGAAAACCGAACACGAACGCCGCCATGAAACCCTCGGTCATCAGCCGCGGATGCGTGACGGCCGGATACGTCGCGACGAGATGGAGCTGATAGAGCGGCCACAAGGCGACGCCCACGAGGCCGATCAGCAGCGCCAGTGGGAAGAAGAGACGGAATGGCTCCGCGGGATCGAGCAGCGCACGATGGCTGGCCTGCGTCCGCCCTTTCGCAGCGGAATGCCGCGCTACCACTCGACCCCGTGCATGTCGCCGGTGCGCAGGAATTGCTCGTGCATGGCAAAGGCGTTCGAGAGCGTCTGCGGCGTGTGGCCGTCTTTCACCAGGTCGAAGTAGCCATGCAGCTCGTCGCGGAAGTCGGGGTGCGCGCACCGATCGACGATGAGCCGCGCTCTCTCGTGAGGATTTTTCCCCCGCAAATCGGCCACGCCCTGCTCGGTCACGAGCGCCTGCACGGAGTGCTCGCTCTGGTCGAGATGCGTGACCATCGGGACGATGGCGCTGATCTTCCCGCCCTTCGCGGTCGAGGGCGTCGTGTAGATCGAGAGGTAGGCGTTGCGCGTGAAATCGGCCGAGCCGCCGACCCCGTTCATCATCTGCTTCCCCATGACGTGTGAGCTGTTGACGTTGCCGAAAACATCGACCTCGATGGCGGTGTTGATCGAGATGAGGCCGAGGCGGCGCACGATCTCCGGGTGGTTCGTGATCTCCTGCGGGCGGAGCAAAAGGCGCGGGCGGAAGAACTCCAGCTCGTCGTAAATGCCGCGCAGCACCGGCGGGCTCACGGTGAGCGACGAGCCGCTGGCAAAGGTGACGCGGCCGGCGCGGATGAGGTCGATGACGGCATCCTGGATCACCTCGGTGAACATCTCGAAAGGCGGGAGATCGGGGTTCGTCCCGAGCGCGGCGAGCGTGGCGTTCGCAACGTTCCCGACGCCCGACTGCACCGGCAGAAACGGGCGCGGGATGCGCCCGGCGCGCAGCTCGCCGGCGAGGAAGCCGGCGACATTGTCGCCAATGCGCCGCGTGATTTCGGATGGCGCGGCGAAGCCGCCGGTCTCGTCCGCGAGGTCGGTCTCCACCACGCCGGCGATACGCGCCGGATCGACCTGCACCACCGGGCTGCCGATGCGGTCCGAGGCAGTGTAGATGGGGATCTCGCGGCGATGCGGCGGGTCGAGCGGGACGTGAATGTCGTGGAAGCCGCGGAGCGCGGCGGGATGGCGACGGTTCAGCTCGACGATGATCTTGTCCGCAACCTGGCAGAAGGTCGGCGAGTTACCGACCGAAGAAGTGAGGACGACCCCGCCATCGCGCGTGAGATCGCACGCCTCGACGACGGCCCATTTCATCCGGCCGAGAAAGCCGTATCGCACCGCCTGCGCGACCATGGAGAGGTGCATATCGAAAAACTGCGTCTGCCCGGCATTGATACGCTTTCGCAGGTCGGGGTCGGATTGGTAGGGCGTGCGAAAGGAGATCGCGTCCGCCCGCGCTAGCGCGCCATCCAGCGAAGGGCCGGTGGAGGCGCCGGTGATGACGCCGATCTTGAACGGCTCCCCGCGCGCGTGAATCTCCTCGGCGCGCCGCGCGATGGCTGTCGGCACGGCCTTCGCCGCTCCGGCCGGGGTGAATCCGCTGAAGCCGATGATGTCGCCGTCCTCGACGAGCGCGGCAGCCTCGTCAGCGGTCAGGATCGGGACAGCGCGCATCTAGCCAATGGGGAGGTGGTATCACAGCCGCAGCCGGGAAAAATCATGCGATGAGGTTGGCAATTGCTCCGTCGCGACTTTTCGCTACGACGAATTTCCGGTCCCACAGACAACCGCCCCGCTACAGCCGCGCCACGAGCAGCTCGCGCTGGAAGATCAGCTCTTTCGGCAGGTGCGAGTAGAGGCTCAGGAAAAGTTCATCCTGCGAGAGCATCTCGTTTTTCCACTCCTGCGGGTCGATGGTCTGGAGCTTCACGATGTTCTCGTGCGGGAAATTTTCCATCCCCTCGAGATCGAATGCGCGCGGGCCTGGCACCCAGCCGAGCGGCGTCTCCTCGGCATCGGCGCGGCCGTGGCAGCGGTCGATGATCCACTTCAGCACGCGCATGTTTTCGCCAAAGCCGGGCCAGAGGAACTTGCCGTCCGCGTCCTTGCGGAACCAGTTCACATGGAACATGCGCGGCGGCAGCGAGATGAGCTTCCGCATCTCGAGCCAGTGGGTGAAGTAGTCGGCCATGTGGTAGCCGCAGAATGGCAGCATCGCCATCGGGTCGCGGCGCACCTGGCCCTTGCCGCCGACGGCGGCGGCGGTCATCTCGCTGCCCATCGTCGCGCCGACGAAGACGCCGTGGATCCAGCTGAACGCCTGGAAGACGAGCGGCATCGTTGTCGCGCGACGGCCGCCGAAGATCATCGCGCGGATCGGCACGCCGGCCGGGTCGTCGGCGGCAGGATCCAGCACCGGATTGTTCGCCATCGGTGCGGTGAAGCGCGCGTTCGGGTGCGACGACGGCTTGCCGCTCGCGGGCGTCCATTCCTCGCCCAGCCAGCTCGTGAGCCGCGCGGGCGGCTCGTCGGTCATGCCTTCCCACCAGACATCGCCATCGGGGGTGAGCGCGACGTTGGTGAAAATCGTGTCGCGTTCGACGCATGCCATCGCGTTCGGGTTCGTCGCCACCGACGTCCCCGGCGCGACGCCGAAATAACCGGCCTCGGGATTGATCGCGTGCAGCCGTCCGTCGGCGGCGGGTTTGATCCACGCGATGTCGTCGCCGACCGTCGTCACTTTCCACCCGGCGAGCTGCGGCGGCGGGATGAGCATGGCGAAGTTCGTCTTCCCGCACGCGCTCGGGAACGCAGCCGCGACGTAGGTTTTCTCCCCCGCCGGCGACTCGACGCCGAGGATGAGCATGTGTTCCGCCATCCAGCCCTCGTCGCGCGCCATGCACGACGCGATGCGGAGCGCGAAGCATTTCTTGCCGAGCAGGGCGTTGCCGCCGTAGCCGCTGCCATAGGACCAGATCGCGCGCTCCTCGGGAAAGTGGACGATGTATTTCGTCTCCGGGTTGCACGGCCACGGCACGTCCTTCTCGCCCTCGGCGAGCGGCTTTCCGACTGAGTGAATGCAGGGGACGAACGCGCCGTCGTCGCCGAGCACGTCGAGCACGGGGCTGCCCATGCGCGTCATGATGCGCATGTTCACGACGACGTAGGGCGAGTCGCTGATCTCGACGCCGATGTGCGAGATGGGCGAGCCGAGCGGCCCCATGCTGAAGGGGATGACATACATCGTCCGCCCGCGCATACAGCCGGCGAAAACCTCGCGCAGTTGCGCTTTCATCACGTCCGGCTCCTCCCAGTTGTTGGTCGGCCCGGCGTCCTTCTTTTTGCGCGAGCAGATGAAAGTGCGGTCCTCCACGCGCGCCACATCGCTCGGGTCGGACCACGCGAGGTAGCTGTTCGGGCGTTTCTCGGGGTTGAGTTTTTTGAAAGTGCCGCTTTGCACCATCACGTCGCAAAGACGGTAGTACTCCTCCTGCGAGCCATCGGCCCAGACGACCTCAGCGGGCTGGCAAAGGGCGGTCATATCCTCGACCCAGTCGAGAAGGCGGCGGTGGTTGGTTTTGGCGGCGTTCGTCTTCATGCCGCGAGCGTGCCGCAAAGCCCCGCTGCAAGCTATGCGCCATTTGCCGAAGCTTGCGCAATTCTTGCGCGACATAAGGTTGCTACCAACACATTCACGCAGTTCATCTGGGCGGTCACTCCCAAGCTCGGATCCGGGTCCAACACCAGCGGTGCCTGGCAAAAGGAGGAAAGGGATCCCGCAATTCTGCCGAAGCGCCGCACGATTTTCTCGTGAGGCGCGCCGCTTCTTCGCTCGATTGAAACACGCCGCCCGCCCGGCTTCGGGGTGACTGACTGCCGCTGATCTAGTTGTTGGAAAAAGTATAGTTCCCAGCGTCGTCCAGTTTTCCCTCGAAAGTGTGACCGCCCGCTTCGACGCGGAACTGGCCGCTCTTCCACTCCTGCCTGATCGGCGCGTCGTCGCCATCGGTGGGTTGGTAGGGTGCCCAATGGGCTTTCCAATCGTGCTCCGTCCCATTTCGCCACACGGTGGGCAGCCCCTCGGGCTTCACCTGGATGCGCACGCTGTCGCCATTCGCGCCGGTGAATTCTGCGAGTCCATCCACCAGCTTCTCGACGTCGAGTTTCGCTTTCGCGAGAACTTCCTTCCTGAATGCCGCATAGCTGCCGAACGATTCCTTTTCGCCCACCTCCATCGCGAAGCCGCTGTATTTCCCGCCCGTTCCCTGCGCGGCGAAGATGTGCGCCTCGGGATATTTCTGTTTCTCCTGCACGACCTTCGTCGCCTCGGCATTGATGCCCTTCACCGCGAGGTTGATCGGGTGAAGCGCGATCCACGTCCGCTCCAGCTCGAAGAACGTCACGCCGCCGGTTTCCTCCCGCTTCGCATCGACGGGCAGGAAGAGATGGTAGGGCGCCTTGCCGTCCCCGTTGAGAAAGAGGAGAAGGCTGCGGTTTTGAGCGACATGATCCTTGCCGTTGGTGCTGGTCGTGATCTTCGTCGCGGCGTCGCCGGAGGCGGGCACGAAATAGTCGATCCCGCGCTTGGAGTTATAGGCGATCAGCTTGAGGCCGTTGGTGTCGCCCGTCGTCCCCGTCGGCAGCGAACCGAGTTGATAGCTGTTGGCAATATATTGAAACTCAAAGAACTCGGGCTCGTTTCCTTTTCCCTCGTGGAAATGCTCGTAGGTCGGATGCGATAGCTGTAGCTCGACGGGCTTCTTGAAATTCTTGCGCGCCAGCTCGACCACCGCCTGCGGAGGCCGATAGTTGCTGGTGATGAGATAGACGTGATCGTAGTCGGGATCGGGCTCGACGGTGGAGTCGCCGAAGTAAAGCGCGAAGACGCCGGCCGCCGCTTTGAAGGGCGCCATGTGATAGTAGTCGCGCTTGCTGGGCCCATTGAAGCCGCCGTGGAAATACTTCACCGCCGCCGCCGCGCTGATCCAATCCAGCGCGCCCTTGGCCAGCAGCTTCACCTGCTCGTCCTGCGCGAAATCGTAGAGATTGAGCCACGGCTCGAACGAGTGCCCGAGATAGTTCTCCGAGTCCCACTCGCCCATGCCGATGTCATACATCGCGCGGACATGCTCGGTGAGCCGCTGTTTGTATAGGTCGCGCACCTCCTTGTTCCCCGATTCCCCCGCCATGAGATAGACGGACGTATCCCGCATGAAGCGCAGGTTGTCGGTATTGCGCACATCGACCCAACTGTTCTTCACCTCCGGCGTCCAACCTTCGCCACCGCCCTTGAACGCCGCGTGCGGCCGCCGCAGCGGATCCTTTTCTGTTAGATTCCCGAACGCCTTCTTCATCCGCGCCCGGTATTTCGCGTCGAGAAACTGGCCGAAATAGAAATACTTCCGCATCTGCCCCTTCACCGTGAAGCTCGGGAAAAGATCAATCCCCTCCGTGTGCTGGTGCCACCGACCGGCGTCGGCATCCTCGGATTGCAGAAATTTCACCGCGTTCTCCCGGTTGCCCGCGAGGAAGTCCATCATTGCGAGAGCGTAGGCGCGCTTCTCGTTCTCGAAGAAAGTGTTGCCATAGCCTTTGCCCTTGTAGGCTTGGATCGAAACGTCGGCACGTTTCCAAAAGCCTTTCTCCATCTCATCCGGCCACGGATTTTTCAGTTTGTCCGCCATGTCGGCGGGGCGGAAACGGCTCTGGCCATCCGCCGTGAAGGCGATGTCGGCGGCAAAAGCCGGGAGAGCGAAGCAGGCGGCGAGAAACGGGAGGAGGAGTGATCTCATGCCGCGCAGTATCGGAGATGGCGTCCCGGAGGCAAGGCGCCGCCGGGCTTTATCTGTAAAGGCGACCCGCATTTACCTAGCATGAATATGATCGCGCATAGGCTGGAGCGGCTGCCCAGGAAGCGCTGATCACGAGCGCAGGCTTGACGGGGCGGGCTGGGGACGGAGCTTCCGGCCATGACTTTGCTGCTGCCGACCCGCAATGTGCTGGGCCTCGGCCTGCTCGTGGTCGCGCTCTGGTATGCGGGGGTGAGCCAGAGCAACGGGGCGGCCTATCTGCTCTGCTTCCTCGTCACGAGCGTGGCGCTGGTCTCGGGGCTTAATACATGGGCGAATCTGCGCGGGGTGACGGTGAGCGCCGAGACGCCACGGCCGATGTATGCGGGGCAGGAGGCGGCGCTGCCTGTGGAACTGATGAATGGAGCGCGCGTCGGGCGGCATGCGCTGGCGCTCCGATGGGCCGGGTCGGCCCCGGCGGTGGTTGGCGAGATCGGTCCGGGAAAAGCAGCCCGCGCGGAGCTGCGCTTCACCGCGCCAGGTCGCGGAGAGCACACCGTGCATGCGGTGACGCTGGCGAGCGCCTACCCGCTCGGCTTTTTCCGCGCCCGCCGGCGCATCGGAGTGGCGCGCGATTTTGTCGTCTATCCGCGGCCGGAAGGGCGGCCCCACCGGGGCGCAGGAGCGAGCCGGGCGGAGGCGGAGTTGCGGAGCCGGGCGCAGGTCGAGGGGGATGATTTTGCCGGGACGCGCGCGTACGTGCTGGGGGAAAGCCAGCGGCACATCGACTGGCGGGCGGCGGCGCGGGGGCAGCCGCTCTTGATCAAGCAATTCGCGGCAGACGCGGGAGAGACAGTGTGGGTGGAGTGGG
>PPFU01005574.1_pt1 | contig 12075 bp, 8 predicted proteins | sample 1535991 | NCBI WGS metagenome assembly PPFU01 (sample SAMN04901290, study PRJNA319586) | Hypolithon metagenome, whole genome shotgun sequencing project. | isolation source: Antarctic Hypolithon | place: Antarctica: Miers Valley | collected 2014 | reverse complement strand
CCCATGCAGACCGAGACCATCTCCGTGCCCGAGATCCACTGCGACCACTGCAAGCAGTCGATCGAGGGGGCGCTCAGCCCGCTCGAGGGCGTGTCCAACGCCGTCGTCGACATCCCCAACGCCACCGTCACCGTCACCTACGAGGAGGTGACCGTCACGCACGACCGCATCGTGACGACGATCGAGGACCAGGGCTTCGCGGTCCCCGACCAGCCCTAGGCGCCCCAAGCCGCCCGCCCCCCAGGAAGAGGACGAACCCCCGATGACCGATCTGCAGCAGCCCGCCGCGAGCCTCGACCTCGACGTCGAGGGGATGACCTGCGGTTCGTGCTCCGCGCGCGTCCAGCGCGTGCTCGAGCGGCAGCCGGGCGTGGAGCGGGCAGACGTGAACTTCGCGACCGGCAGGGCGCGGGTCCACACCAGCCAGACGGTCGACCGCGCCGGGCTCGCCGCTGCCGTCGACAAGATCGGCTACCGGGTCATCGAGCCGTCCCCGGCGTCTTCGGACGGCGATGCGGACGCTGACCCCTCCGACCACGAGGCCCGCGAGCAGCGACGCTGGCTGTGGCGGGTCGCACTCGGCTGGCCGCCGGCGCTGGTGGTGCTGTACCTGTCGATGGTCTCCTCCGGCATGCTCACCGGCGGCGAGATGCAGATGGCCGGATGGCAGCGCCACACGATCTTCGCGCTCACCCTGCCGGTCCAGTTCATCGTCGGCTGGCCGTTCCTGCGCGGGGCCGCCCGGCGCGCCCGTCGGCTGACGGCCAACATGGACACCCTCATCTCCATCGGCACCCTTGCGGCCTTCAGCTACTCGACGGTCGTCTACCTGCAGGGCGGGGACGAGCTGTACTTCGAGGCGGCGGCGATGATCATCGCCTTCCTCGCACTCGGCCGGTACTTCGAGGCCCGAGCGAAGAGTCGCGCCGGCAAGGCGATCCGCGCGCTGCTGGAGCTCGGCGCCAAGGAGGCGCGGATCGTCGACGCCGACGGCAGCGAGCGGATGGTGCCGATCGAGCAGGTCGCCGCGGGCGACCTCCTCCGTGTCCGACCGGGCGAGAAGATCCCCACCGACGGCGAGGTCGTCGCCGGCGCGAGCGCCGTCGACGAGTCCATGCTGACCGGCGAGTCGCTACCGGTCGAGAAGACCGAGGGGGCCCGCGTGGCCGGCGCCACCATCAACGCCTCCGGGGTGCTCACCGTGCGGGCCACCGCGGTGGGCGCTGAGACCGCCCTCGCCCAGATCGTGCGCCTCGTCGAGGAGGCCCAGGCTGGCAGGGCCGGAGTGCAGCGCCTGGCCGATCGGATCTCGGGCATCTTCGTCCCGGCGGTCCTGGCCATCGCCGTCATCACCTTCGGGGTGTGGTGGCTGGCGCTCGACGAGCCCGTGCAGGGCCTCGTCGCCGCGGTCGCCGTGCTGATCATCGCCTGTCCCTGCGCCCTCGGACTGGCGACCCCGACCGCGATCATGGTCGGGACCGGCCGTGGAGCCGACCTCGGGATCCTCATCAAGTCCGTGGAGACGCTGGAGCGGACGCGGACCATCACCACCGTGGTCTTCGACAAGACCGGGACGCTGACCCGCGGCGAGATGGCGCTCACCGACATCATCACCGCCGACGGCGTCGACGAGGCCGACCTCCTTCGGCGTGCCGGCGCGGTCGAGGCGGACAGCGAGCATCCGATCGGCGCCGCTATCGCTGCCGCGGCGCGCCGGAGGGTCGGGGATCTCCCCGAGGTGCGCGCCTTCTCCGCGCTCGCCGGGCACGGCGTGCACGGTGACGTCATCGACGAGGACGGTTCCGACATGACGGTGTGGGTGGGACGCCGCAAGCTGCTCGCCGAGGCGGGCCTCATCCTCCCCGAGGCCCTGGAGGACGCGACCGAGGCCCTCGAGGCACAGGGTCGCACGGCCGTGATCACCGGCTGGGACGGGGAGGCCCGCGGTGTTCTGGCCGTCGCCGACACGGTGAAGGACGAGGCCCGCGAGGTCATCGCCGAGCTGCACGCCCTAGGGCTCGAGGTGGCGATGCTCACCGGGGACAACGCCCGGACCGCCGACGCCATCGCGGCCTCGGTCGGCATCGACCGGGTCCTGGCTGAGGTCCTGCCCGCCGACAAGCGCGCCGAGATCGAGCGGCTCCAAGCCGAGGGCCAGATCGTCGCCTTCGTCGGCGACGGCGTGAACGACGCACCCGCGCTCGTGCAGGCCGACCTGGGCATCGCCATCGGCACCGGCACCGATGTCGCGATCGAGTCGAGCGACCTCACCCTGCTGAGTGGGGACCTCGCCGGCGTGCCCACCGCGATCGCCCTCTCTCGCCGGACGTATCGCACGATCGTGCAGAACCTCGGCTGGGCCTTCGGCTACAACGTCGCCGCGCTCCCCCTGGCCGCCCTCGGGCTGCTCAACCCGGTCATCGCCGGCGCGGCGATGGCGTTTTCCAGCGTCAGCGTGGTGGGCAACAGCCTGCGATTGCGGCGGTTCGGAAGGTAGCAACACCGGCTGAGGCAGATTTTTTGTGTTTCTGTAGCGTTTCTGCCCCTTCGAGCGCGCGCTTCCGTAGCATGCCGCTCAACGAACTGACCCTGCCGTCCCCATCGGTGTGGGCGCCTGCGCTGACGGCACGCCGGCGATCCCGGCTCGGAGCATGTTCGGAGGCGGCGCCCTGACCGGACGTCGAACGCACAGTCTGACGCCGAGCCAGGAGGCACTTCCCCCGTGCTGTCGATCAAGAACCTCGAAGTCGTCTACAGCGATGTCATCCTCGTGCTCCGGGGGGTGAGCCTCGACGTGCCCGACGGCAAGATCGTCGCGCTGCTCGGCGCCAACGGCGCAGGGAAGACCACGCTGCTGCGCGCCATCTCGGGCCTGCTCGATGTGCATGACGGTGAGGTCACCAAGGGCAGCATCAGCCTCGACGACGATGCGATCCACGGCTTGTCGGCCGCGAAGATCGTCGACGCCGGCGTCAAGCAGGTCCTCGAGGGGCGCCGCGTCTTCGCCGAGTTCACCGTTGAGGAGAACCTCCGCGTCGGCGCGCACGTCAACCCCAAAGCGATGAAGGACGGGATGGAGCGCATCTACGGGCTGTTCCCCGTGCTGAAGGATCGCTCGAAGGCCACTGCCGGCTACCTGTCCGGCGGCGAGCAGCAGATGCTCGCGATGGGCCGCGCGCTCATCTCCAACCCCCAGTACCTGCTCCTCGACGAGCCCAGCCTGGGGCTGGCCCCAATGCTCGTGCAGCAGATCCGCGACCTGATCGTCGAGATCAACAAGCAGGGGACCACCGTCCTGCTCGTCGAGCAGAACGCCAACATGGCCCTGTCCATCGCGGAGCACGGCTACATCATGGAGACGGGCAAGATCGTGATGGACAAGCCCGCGGCGGAGCTGCTCGAGGACGAGGACGTGCAGGAGTTCTACCTCGGGCTGCACAAGGAGGGTGCGTCCAAGTCGTTCAAGGACGTCAAGCACTACAAGCGGCGCAAGCGGTGGCTGTCGTGACCCGGTCAGCGAACGCAGTGAGCGCAGCTCCGGGTCACATCGATGTCGTGACCCGGTCAGCGAACGCAGGGAGCTGCGTTCCCCCACGCCCCCGCCACATGGAAGGACGTTACCGGTGAGCGACGCCTTCGCCGCATCCCTCGAAGACACCCTCGCAGAGGTCGACGAGCGCAAGCCCGTCGTCGAGTTCGTCGACGTGCACCTCAGCTTCTCCGGCGTGAAGGCCATCAACGGCGCCAACTTCACCGTCAGGACCAAGGAGCTGTTCGCCATCATCGGCCCGAACGGCGCGGGGAAAACCTCGATCTTCAACGTGCTGTCGGGGGTCTATCGCCCGCAGGAGGGGTCGGTCCGGTTCCTGGGGGAGGACATCCTCGACAAGAGCCCCCACGTCATCGCGGCGCTAGGCATGTCGCGCACCTTCCAGAACATCGAGCTGTTCGAGAACCTCACCGTCCTCGACAACCTCATGCTGGGCCGCCACCATCATGTGCAGTACGGCTGGCTGTCGGCCATGTGGTACGCCGGGAAGGCCCGCAAGGAGGAGCTCGAGCACCGTGCCGTGGTCGAGGATCTGGTCGACTTCCTCGAGATCCAGGAGTACCGCAAGTCCCCCGTCGGCCTGCTCCCCTACGGCATTCAGAAGCGCGTCGAACTGGGTCGCGCGCTTGCCATGGAGCCGAAGTTGCTGCTGCTCGACGAGCCGGTCGCCGGCATGAACGTCGAGGAGACCGAGGACATGGCGCGGTTCATCCTCGACATCCGCAATGAGCTGAGCATCCCGATGATCCTCGTCGAGCACGACATGGGCCTGGTCATGGACCTCGCCGACCGCGTCATGGTGGTGGACTTCGGCACGCCGCTCGCCACCGGCCGGCCGGCCGAGGTGCAGCGGAACCCGGAGGTGATCAAGGCCTACCTCGGACAGGACCACGCGGTCGAGGTGAGCGACACCGGCGCCACACCTGCGGGCGGGCCGTCGGACGGCTCCGACGGCGACAGCACGCTCGACACCAGCGCCGGCTACGGCCAAGCGCAGTCAGCCACCACGCCGACGGCGCCCGGCACCTCAGGCACCGGGACGCAGGAGTAACGATGACCGCAACCATGGAGACACCCGCCGCCTCGACGACGACGACCACGCTCGCGACGCGCATCCGTGACTGGGCCGACAGCACGCCCCACGCGATCGCGATGCGCGAGAAGGACTTCGGCGTCTGGCAGGAGGTGACCTGGTCGATGTACTGGGACACCGCCCTCGACGTCGCGCACGGCCTGCTGTCGCTGGGGGTCGAGCCCGGCGATCGCGTCGCCATCCATTCCGAGAACCGGCGCGAGTGGCTGTACTGCGACATCGCGACGGTCGCGATCCGCGGCATCACGATGGGGCTGTACCCCACCAACCCCTCGGCCGAGGTGCAGTACCTGCTCACCGACTCCGGGGCGAAGGTGCTCATCGCCGAGGACCAGGAGCAGTTGGACAAGACCCTCGACGTCATCGACGAGCTCCCCGATCTCGACTGGATCGTCTACGTCGAGCCTCGGGGCATCCGCGGGCGTTACGACCACCCCAAGCTCATGTACTGGGAGGACTTCCTGGCGCGCGGCCGGGATCACCGCCAGTCCAACACCGGTGCGGTCGAGCGGCTGATGGCCGAGGCGGAGCCCGATGACGTCGTCACCCTCATCTACACCTCGGGCACGACCGGCCCGCCGAAGGGCGCGATGCTGACCGGCCGCAACGTCGAGTTCGCGATCAACGTGCTCGTCGACGGCGGCGGGTTCACCGATCCCGCGCCGTCCTCGGACGACATCATCCTCAGCTACCTCCCCCTGTGCCACGTCGCGGAGCGCATCTTCACCATCTGGTTCAACGCCGCCGTCGGTGTGCAGGTGAACTTCGCGGAGTCGATCGAGACCGTGCAGCAGAACCTCCGTGAGATCCAGCCGACGATCCTGTTCGGCGTCCCGAGGATCTGGGAGAAGATCATGGCGGGTGTCAATATCCGCATGGCGTCCGCCTCGCGCTTCAAGCGGGCGAACTACAAGCTGTGGATGGGCGTGGCCCAGGACATCGGCGAGACCCTCGTCAAGACCGGCGGTGAGCACACGACGAAGACCAAGATCCTGTCGGCCGTCGGCCACGTCTTCCTCTTCCGAGCGCTGCGCGATCGCATCGGCATGCGCAAGGTCCGCTATGCCGCGTCCGGCGCGGCCCCGATCGCCCCGGAGGTCCTGCAGTTCTTCATGGGGATCGGCGTCCCCATGCACGAGGTCTACGGCATGACGGAGAACACCGCCGTCGCCACGTCCAACCGACCCGGCCGGGTCAAGCTCGGGACCGTCGGCGAGGCGCATCCGGGCGTCCAGGTGCGCATCGACGAGGCCACCGGGGAGATCCAGACCAAGCACGAGGGCAACTTCGCCGGGTACTGGGGCAAGCCCGAGGCGACGGCCGAGACCTTCACCGACGATGGGTGGCTGAAGACCGGTGACGTCGGCGAGTTCGTCGACGGCACCCACCTCAAGATCACCGACCGGATGAAGGACATCATCATCACGGCCGGTGGCAAGAACATCTCGCCGTCGGAGATCGAGAACTCGCTGAAGGCCTCTCCCTTCATCAAGGAAGCCATCGTCATCGGCGACAAGCGCAAGTACCTCACCGCGCTGATCGGCATCGAGCTCGACACCGTGGGTGAGTGGGCGCAGCGCAAGCGGCTGACGTACACGACCTACCGCGATCTCGCCGAGAAGGACGAGGTGCAGGCGCTCGTGCAGAAGGCCGTCGACGAGGTGAACAGCAAGTTCTCCTCGGTCGAGGGGATCAAGAAGTTCCGGATGCTGCCCAAGGAGCTCGACCACGAGGACGGCGAGCTCACGGCGACGCAGAAGGTCAAGCGCTCCGCCATCACCGACATGTTCGGCGACCTCGTCGAGTCGATGTACTCGGGCGGCGGCGCATCGGCAGGAAAGGCCGCTTCGTGACGCAGCTCCTCCAGACGCTCACCGCAGGGTTCGGTTCAGGGGCGATCTACGCGCTCCTCGCCGTGGGGTTCGTGATCATCTACAAGTCCACGCTGGTCATCAGCTTCGCGCAGCCGGCGCTGATGGTCGCGGGCGCGATGTGCGTCGCCTACTTCCGCTTCACCTGGGAGGTGCCGTTCCTGGTGGCGCTCGTGCTCGGCGCGGCGGCGGCAGCCGTCATCGCGCTGGTCGCGGAACGGGTGACGCTGCGCCCCATGGTGGGCAAGCCCGTCTTCGTCGTCGCCATCATCACCCTCGGGCTCGACATCGTGATCCGCGTGATCGTGAACCGCTTCATCGGCCTGAGCATCCAGCCGATGGGTGACCCCTGGGGGCTGCAGGTCATCAGCCTCGGCGACGTCACCATCCAGCAGCGCCACATCGCGGCGGTCACCGTGGCGGCGATCCTCATCACGGCGCTGTTCGCCTTCTTCAAGTTCTCCCGCATCGGCCTGGCGATGCGCGCCACCGCGTTCGACCAGGAGACCGCCCTGGCCCAGGGCATCAGCGTGGGCACGGTGTTCGCCCTCTCATGGGCCATCGCGGGGGCCCTTGCCGCCGTGGCCGGTGCCTTCGTCGGCACCGGATCGGGCATCGACCAGCAGACCTGGATCGTCGCCCTGAAGGCGCTGCCCGCGATCATCCTCGGCGGCCTCGACTCCATCGGTGGCGCCGTCATCGGCGGGCTCGCCGTGGGCATCTTCGAGGCGCTGATGCAGACCTACCAGGGGCAGTACCTGCCTTGGCTGGGGACCAACTTCTCCGTGGTGTCGCCCTACCTGCTCATGCTGATCGTCCTGCTGGTCCGGCCCTACGGCCTGTTCGGCACCCCGGAGGTGGAGCGCGTATGAGCAGCACCGTCGCAGAGACCGACCCCGACCAGAGCGTCACCCAGCCCGCGGACGCTGCTGCGCCGAGGCGCACGTCCCGGCTGCGCGGCCGGCCCGAGCTGTACACGTCCTACAAGCAGGACATGGCGCTGCTCAACACCCCCGGCAAGCGCTTCGGGATCTACTTCATCGTCGCGGTCGCCTGCATCATCCCGTTCACGGTCGCCGACGACATCATCAGCGTGCTCGCGATCGGTCTGGCCGCCGCGATCGGCGCCATCGGGCTGAACCTCGTGACCGGCTACGCCGGGCAGGTCTCCCTGGGTCACGCCTTCTTCCTGGGCCTCGGCGCCTTCACCGCCGCGATGGTGAGCGGGGATCCCGAGGGCCGCACGGTCGGCTTCGGGATCACCTTCATCCCGATCTGGCTGCTCGCCGCAGGGCTGGTGGCCGGCCTCGCAGGCCTGATCGTGGCGCCGCTCGCCACCCGGCTGCGCGGGTTGTACCTCGCCATCGTGACCCTTGGCCTCGTGTTCCTGGGTGAACACCTGTTCCGGGACTTCTCCCAGATCACCGGTGGTCCGGGCGTGGGCCGACGTGGTCCCGTCCCCGAGCTGTTCGGCTTCCGCTTCGACGTGGACGGCCAGGTGGCCGGGTTCATGGTCACGCGGGAGCAGCGCCTCTACTTCCTGATGCTGGTCATGCTCATCATCTTCGCGATCCTCGGGCGCAACATCGCCCGCTCCTCGGTCGGACGGGCCTTCTCGGCCATCCGCGACCGAGACATCGCGGCCGAGGTCATCGGCGTCGAGCTCACCAAGTACAAGCTCCTCGCCTTCACGATCTCGTCGTTCTACGCCGGCGTGGCCGGAGCACTGGTGTGGACGGTGATCGGCTTCATCGAGCCGACCTCGTTCAACCTGCTCATCAGCGTCAAGTACATCGCCATGATCCTCATCGGTGGCGCCGCCACGATCTCCGGCTCCATCATGGGCGCGCTGTTCATCGAGGGACTCGGGCGCATGACCCGCGTGTTCCCCTCGCTGCTGCCGTTCATCTCGAGCTCACCGTCGGGTTCGGGTCTGCTCAACGTGTTCCAGCTCGAGGCCATCCTCTACGGCGCGCTGATCATCGGCTTCCTGATCTTCGAACCACGCGGGCTGTTCGGCATCTGGTTCCGGGTCCGGAACTACTGGAAGGGCTGGCCCTTCTCGTACTGACCCTGCTGGGCCGTCGAGGAAGTTTGGAGCCGAAAAGCTCCCCTGCGCCACGCGGATGTACTACAACTGTCATAGGTCGTCGCAGCAGCTCGCTGCGAGAAGTCGAAAGGGCACACGAGAATGACTGAACGTAGAGCCGGTGCACGCTTCATCCTGCTGCTGCTCGCCCTCGCGCTCGTCGCGGCGGGTTGCCGCGGCGACGACAACGGTGCCGCAGCACCCGACGACAGCGGGGACGCGCCCGCTGATGAGTCCGCCGAACCCGCTGATGAAGAGCCGACGGCGGACGAGGGCGACGGCGAGGAGGCCGGCGAGGAGGCCGGCGAGGAAGACGGCGGTGACGCCGCAGCCGGTGAGATGCAGACCGACATCGGTGTCACCGAGGAGGCGTGCCCGAGCACAGTGAACGCCGACAACGGGTGCATCTACCTCGGCATCATCTCGGACCTGACCGTCGGTCCGTTCGCCGCCCTGGCGGTGCCGATCACGAACGCCCAGGAGGCGTTCTGGAACCGCGTGAACGAGGATGGCGGCATCGGCGGCTACGACGTCGACGTCACCACCTGGACGCGTGACAACCAGTACCTGCCCGACGTGCACAACCAGGTGTGGCAGGAGATGCGCAACGACGTGCTCGGCCTCGCCCAGACCCTCGGCTCGCCCACCACGGCGGCCATCCTGAGTGACCTCGAGTCTCGTGGCGTCCCGGCCGTCCCCGCCAACTGGACCTCGGCGAACCTCTACGCCGACGTCATCCTCGAGTCCGGAAACGTCTACTGCGTCGAGGCCGCCAACGGCATCGACTGGGCGTTCGAGAACCGTGGCGAGTTCACCAAGATCATGGCGGTCCACTACCCCGGTGACTACGGAGACGACGCGGCCGCGGGTGTGCGGATCGCCGCCGAGGCCCACGGCGCGGAGTTCATCGGCGTCGAGACCACCCCCGGTCAGGAGAACCAGGGCGAGGCCATCAGCCGCATCGCGTCCGAGCAGCCGGACTTCGTGTTCGTGACCACGGGCCCGACCGACCTCGCGGTCATCGTCGGCCAGGCTGCCGCTGGCGGTTTCCAGGGCCAGTTCATGGGCTCCGGCCCGACCTGGAACCCCGGTCTGGCGCAGAGCCCGGCGGCGCCGGCGCTCGACGCGCTCTACCTGCTCGCCGGCCCCTGGCAGGGCTTCGAGTCCGACACGCCGGGCCATCAGGCCATGCGTGACGCGTTGGGCGACGTCCAGGGCAACGATGGGTTCACCTCCGGGTGGATCTGGCAGTACCCGCTGCTGCGCGCCCTCGAGGCCGCAGCCGAGAACGGCGACCTGACCCGCGCAGGTGTCCTCGAGGCCGCGAACTCGCTCGAGACCGTCGACTACGAGGGCATGCTGCCCGAGGGCGCCGGCAACTACGTCGGCGAGGCCAGTGAGACGGCTGTCCGCGTGACCACGATCTCGGAGCCCAGCGAGGAGAGCGTCACCGGCGTCCTCGAGCTCGAGGTCGACTACACCGGCAGCTCGATCGACGAGATCGACTTCACCCAGCCCTGCTTCGACCAGCTGTAGGGCCTGCTGACCGCACCACCCGACGCACCGGAAGGGGTCGCTGCTCGCAGCGGCCCCTTCCGCATGTCGATCCTGCGCGCGAAAGCCGTGCGCCGGCCACCGGTCGTCCGCTAGGGTCCGGCGCGTGAGCGATCCCCATGTGCTGTCCATAGTCCTCGCCGGAGGTGAGGGCAAGCGACTCATGCCCCTCACCCTCGACCGCGCCAAGCCCGCGGTGCCGTTCGGGGGTGACTACCGGCTGATCGACTTCGTGCTGTCGAACCTCGTCAACGGCGGCTTCCTGCGCATCGTCGTCCTCACGCAGTACAAGAGCCATTCGATGGATCGCCACATCGCGCAGACCTGGCGCATGGCCCCCCTGCTCAACAACTACGTCACGCCCGTCCCCGCGCAGATGCGCAAGGGCCCCCACTGGTTCTCGGGCTCGGCGGACGCGATCTTCCAGAACCTCAACCTCGTCCGCGACGAGCGACCCGACTACATCATCGTGTTCGGCGCCGATCACATCTACCGCATGGACCCCCGGCAGATGGTGGCGCAGCACATCGCGTCCGACGCCGGGGTGACGGTCGCCGGCATCCGGGTCCCGAAGGACCAGGCCTTCCAGTTCGGCGTCATCGAGACCGGGGACGAGGGCCGTCGGATCGACGACTTCCTCGAGAAGCCCACGGAGGCGCGCGGGCTCCCCGACGCTCCCGACGAGGTCTTCGCGTCGATGGGCAACTACGTGTTCGACACGGAGGCGCTCGTCAACGCGGTGATCGAGGACGCCGAGAACGAGGACTCCAAGCACGACCTCGGCGGCGACATCATCCCCATGCTCGTGGGACGCGGACAGGCTGAGGTCTACGACTTCGCGACGAACGCCGTCCCGGGCGCCACGGAGCGGGACGCGGGCTACTGGCGCGACGTGGGAACGCTCGACGCCTACTACGACGCCCACATGGACCTGATCTCGGTCCACCCCGTGTTCAACCTCTACAACCGCCGCTGGCCGATCCTCGGGACCTCGGACTCCCTTCCGCCGGCCAAGTTCGTGTTCGACGAGGGCGCCCGGACCGGCACGGCGCTGAACTCGATGGTGTCGGCCGGCGTGGTCGTGTCGGGCGGCACCGTGCGGCGCTCGATCCTCTCCCCCGGCGTGTTCGTCCACTCCTACGCCGAGGTCGACGGCTGCGTGCTGATGCACGACGTCCGCATCGGCCGGAACGCCGTGGTCCGCAACGCGATCATCGACAAGAACGTCATCATCCCCCCCGGCGTCGAGATCGGCGTCGATCCCGAGGCCGACCGCGAGCGCTTCCACGTCTCCGACAACGGCATCGTGGTCATCGGCAAGGGCCAGGTCATCGATGGGTGACGCGAACCGCCCCCTCGTCGCCCACCTGGCCCGGGAGTTCCCGCCGGAGGTCTACGGCGGGGCAGGGGTGCACCTCGAGTACCTGGCGCGCGCCCTCCAGGCGGAGGTCGAGGTTGCCGTGCACTGCTTCGGGGAGCCCAGACCGGACCCCGTGGTCGCCAGCACGCACCGCAGTTGGGAGGCACTGGACGGTCCGGCGCCGTACCTCTCGGCGCTGCGCACGATGTCGACGGACCTCGTCCTGGCCGCCGCCGTCGAGGGCGCCGACCTGGTCCACAGCCACACCTGGTACGCCAACCTGGCCGGGCATCTCGCCGCGCTCACCTTCGACATCCCGCACGTCATGACGTCGCACTCGTTGGAGCCGCTCCGGCCGTGGAAGCGGGAGCAGCTCGGTGGCGGTTACGCCCTGTCGCTGTTCTGCGAGCGCACGGCGGCCGAGGGCGCGGACGCGATCATCGCCGTCTCCGGGAAGATGCGCGACGACGTGCTCGCCGCCTATCCGCAGGTCGACCGCGACCGCGTCGAGGTCATCCACAACGGCATCGACGTCGACGAGTACGCGCCCGACCCCGG
>PPFU01007481.1_pt1 | contig 12104 bp, 14 predicted proteins | sample 1535991 | NCBI WGS metagenome assembly PPFU01 (sample SAMN04901290, study PRJNA319586) | Hypolithon metagenome, whole genome shotgun sequencing project. | isolation source: Antarctic Hypolithon | place: Antarctica: Miers Valley | collected 2014 | reverse complement strand
CCCCCCGCCAGCGGCATCGGCTCGGCCTTTCCCCCCGCGCCGGTCTCGGCCTGCTCCGCGCCGCCAAGGCCTGGGCGCTGATGCGCGGCCGCTCCATGGTGCTCCCCGAGGATGTCCAGGCCGTCGGTGCCGCCGTCATGGGCCACCGCCTCGGCTCCGATCTCGACGCGCCCGGCGAGACCGGGCGGGCTTTGGCAGAGAGCCTGCTCGCCTCCGTGCCCGTGCCGTAGGAGTCGAAGGGAAGGATTGCTCCGACGCCCGGCCTCCCTTTTACTGCGCCCGACATGTCCACCGACCTGCCACCGCGGCCGCAGCGGCGCCGCCTTTCCGTCCGGCGCTCCTTCACCATCGTGGCGAGCCAATACAACAAGCAGTATGTGGACGCTCTCGTCGCCAGCGTGCGCCAGGAACTCGAGACCATCTCCGCCGGGACCACCAAGGTCTATGAAGTGCCCGGTGCCTTCGAGATTCCCCTCGTCGTCCAGGAACTCGCCGCGCGCGGCGAATCGACGGTCATCATCGCGCTCGGCGTGATCATCGAAGGCCAGACGCGCCACGGCTCGCTCATCGCCCATTCCGTCACCCAGGCTCTTCAGCAGATCGCGCTGCAATTCCGCACGCCGATCATCCACGAGGTGCTCTTTGTGCAAAACGAGGAGCAGGCCCGCGCCCGGTGCATGGATCCCGAGTTGAACCGCGGCACCGAAGCCGCCCGCTCCGCCCTGCAGATCGCGCAGGTGATGAGCGAGGTCAAAGCTCGCTAAACGCATCATGGGCAAGCGTCGCGAGGGGCGGGAAGCCGCCGTCCAATTCCTATTCCAGAACGACCTCAACGCGGGGCCGCCGGACGAGGTCCTCGCCGATTTCTGGTCGCTCCGCACCGCGAATTCCGGCGTGCGAAAATTCGCCGACGAGCTGATTCGCGGCGTGCTCGAGCATCAGGACGCCATCGACGAGCGGATCAAAAATGCCGCGACGAACTTCGATCTTCACCGCATCGCCGCACTCGACCGCAACGCCATGCGCGTCGGCCTTTACGAAATGCTCTACTGCAACGACGTGCCGCCCGTCGTCGCGATCAATGAAGCCATCGAGATCGTGAAACGCTTCGGGGCGGAGGAGTCCGGCCGCTTCGTGAACGGCATCCTCGACCGCATCCGGCGCGACCTCCCGCGTCCCGCCCGCACCGCCCAATAATGCCGCTCGGATTCTTCAAATCGCTCGTCCAGAAATTCTCCGGCAAGCCCGTCGATTGGGACGAACTCGAGGAGACGCTCATCCGCGCCGACCTCGGCGTTCCGATGGCGATGAAGATTTACAACGCCCTCAAAGGGCGCGCCGAAGAGATCACCGCCAAAGACGTCGTCGAAGTCACCCGCGAGGAAATCTACCGCGTGATGCCGCTCGATCACCCGCCGCTGCGGCCTTTTGCGAACAAGCCGAAGACCATCCTCGTCGTCGGCGTGAACGGCACCGGCAAGACCACCTCCACCGCCAAGCTCGCGCATTACCTGAAGTCAAAGCGCCACACCGTCCTCCTCGCCGCCGCCGACACCTTCCGCGCCGCGGCCATCGAGCAACTCGGCGTCTGGGCCGAGCGCATCGGCGTCGAGATGATCAAAGGCCAGTACAACGGCGACCCCGCCGCCCTCTGCTACGACGCCTACGCGCGGGCCGACCGGCAGAACATCGAGTTCCTCATTTGCGACACCGCCGGCCGCCTCCACACGAAGAGCAACCTCATGGGCGAGCTGGAAAAAATAAAGCGCACCCTCGCCAAGCATGACCCGACTGCGCCCGATGAGATCTGGCTCGTCGTCGATGCGACCACCGGGAGCAACGCGCTCGTCCAGGCGCGCGAGTTTCACCAGTCCATCGGCCTCACCGGCGTCATCGTCACCAAGCTCGATGGGAGTGGGAAAGGCGGCATCGTCATCGCGATCCAGAACGAACTCGGCATCCCGACCCGCTTCGTCGGGACTGGAGAAAAGCTGGGCGACCTGGAGCCCTTCGACGGTAGAAAGTTCATCGAGCAGATGCTGTAGGGGGAGAAGTTGATAGTTGAGAGTCGATGGTTGATAGCCGCCGAAACTCGTGCGGGCTGAACCGAGAGACGAGCGCTTGGCTGCTTTATGAAGCATTATTTCCGGGTTTCCGAACCCCCGGAGACTCTCACCAACCGGGACGGGACGCCCCTCCGCCAAAGGGACGCACGCCACAAACGGTTGAAAACCAGGGGCGCCCTGTGCGCGTCCCCGACGGGGCTATCAACTCTCAACCATCAACTACTTCAGCACCCACTTGCCATCCGGCGACGAGAGCACCGGCAGCTCCTCCGTCATGTATTGGGTCTTCCCGATCGCGCCCCACATCTTGACCCCCGTCGCGCGCGAAAATTTCGCCGACATGCTCTCCCCGGTGTGGCACCCCCAGCTCTTCGTAAACGCTTCGCGCGTGAAAGCCGATCGGTTGATTTTTCCAAGCTGGTCCTCGTGCAGGAACACCTTCGACGCGCTGTCGATGTTGTTGCTGTAGTCGAACATCCAGCACGCCCGATTCGAATGCCCGAAATACTCGAAGACCGCGATTTTCACCTGATCCCGCGGCTGCCCCGAGTTGATGTAATCAATGACCTCCTGCCCCCGGTCAAAAAAGATCAGCTTCACGCCATACGCCTCGCGCACCGAGATGATGTTTCCCATGAGATCGCCCTCCCCCTGCTTCGCCGCCCGCGACCGGTAGCCCTCGCTATAAACCAGCCATGTGATCTTCGCCTCCGGCCCGAGCGTCTCGCGCAGTTGCTGGATGCGGATGCGCGCCGCGCGGATGAAATTCATCCACCAGAGATCATGCGGCGCGGCCTTGTATTTCTCCCATTGGATCAAAGAAGGCCCGCCGCTCAGGATCAGGTATTCCTTTTCCACCGCCTGCGCGCTGGCCGCGGCGAGGAGGAAAAGAGCGACGACGAGGGAAGAGAGAAGCTTCATAGGCCGTGGAACATGCGCAGATTTCGCGCCGCGACAAGTGCCGGGTAGCGCCCGCGCCCTCGCGGGCTGGTTTCGGCGTCCTCGCCGAAACACCCAACCCAACGCGCAGCGTCATTTCAAAACGCAAGTCGATCGACGTTTTGATCAGCAGCTTCGCCGTGAACTCGAATCTTTCGGCGAGATACTGAGTGCAGCCTGCGAGGGCGTGGTCGCTACGCCGTTGGCTCCGCCGCCGTGATTAGTCATGTAGATTTCGTCATTTCCGCGCCGGATTTCCTCACTTAAGTTCCCCCGCATGGGTCGACAATGGCTGCACGCTAAACGAGAAGTCGCCGGTCTGAAAAAAGGTCAGGCCGTCGGGAAATTGGTCAAAGAGATCATGGTCGCTGCCAAGATGGGCGGGGCTGAACCGGACGGCAACGCGCGCCTTTTCGCCGCGCTGGAAAAAGCGCGCAAACAAAGCGTGAGCCGCGACGTGATCGAGCGCGCGATCAAGAAGGGCGCTGGGATCGGGGGCGACAAGCTGGTGATGGACCACGTCGTCTTCGAGGGCTACGCGCCGCATAAAGTGCCCGTGATCGTCGAGGTGCTCACCGACAACACGAACCGGACGACGCCGGAGTTGCGCGTGCTTTTCAAGCGCGGCCAGCTCGGCGCGCCGGCGAGCAACAAGTTCCTCTTCGACCATGTCGGTCTGGTCGAAGCGCATCACGCCGATCCGGCGGCAGACTTGGAGAGCGCCGCCATCGAAGCCGGCGCGCAGAACGTCGAGCCGCTCACGCACGCAGACAACGACGACATCCCGCAGGGCGTGGCGGGTGGGCGCTTCATCACCGAGCGGAGCGATCTACACGCCGTGTCGCTGTGGCTCACGCAAAACGGCTGGTCAGTCGTGACGAGCGAACTCGGCTACCTCGCGAAGAATTTCCCTCAGTTGAGCGACGAGGATCGCGCGGATGCGGGCGAGTTTCTCCAGGAACTCGAGGATCACGACGACGTGCATCGCGTCTGGGCGGCGCTGAAGTAGCGAGAGCCGCAGCCGACTTGCAAGAGACGAGCGCAAGGCTGCTTTATCCGGCGAAGAAAAACAGCCGCCGCCACTGCTCGCGGACGCGCTTATTGCCAGGAGATGACGTCGTCGTCGCCCTCGCCGCTGTTCTTCGACCCGGACCCTCCGGCCTGGTCTTTCCCAAGCGACCAGACAATGACGCCGGTATTCACCGACGCGAACCCGGCCCCCGTGTCAGGAGCGTAGGGGTTGGGGACGATGTTGTTGTAGTTGTTGTCGATGCGAATCTGGTAAATGCCACCCCAAGGGTCGTGAAAATGACCGTCGCTGCAAATACCGCCACGGGCTTCAGCGTGTGCTGTTTTCTTTGCCGCAGGCACATCCAGAAAAACAATCTTCCGCGGATTGAGCGGATAGGTGCCCGTGGCCAAAGGAACCCTGAGTATATCCATCAGATCTTTGTGATCCGTCGAACTCGCTTTGTAATCGTTTGTGTCGTCACCCGACTGAGCTCCCACGGGATATTTCCCATATTCTGTATAGTAGGCCTTCACCGCGGTCACGATCTGCACGGCGTCGTTTTTGGCCTGTACTTTCCGGGCGGTTTCTTTCACCTTCCCCATGACTGGGAAAAGGAGGCCCATCAGGATCGCGATGATGGCGATCACGGTGAGTAGTTCGATGAGGGTGAAGCCGCGGGATGACTGGCTGGAGGGGATCTTCATGGCGGGAGAAAACTAAGACGCACCCGGAGGGAGCGCAAGTGCAGCTTGGCGGATGTCGCGCGGATCCCTCCGCGCCGGATCAGGTCATGAAACGGGTATGGCAGCTTGCGCTCCTTCTGAAATGCTGGTTCCCGCGTCTCGCCAAACAGTCTTACGCTCCGCGAACTGAGATCAGAAGACGCGCGAGGGTTTTTGGACGTTGTGCCGAAGTGTGTTTCGGCGGGACGCCAAAACCAGCGTGCGGGACGGACGCGCTCCCCAGCGCAGTTGCCGCTGCGCAGTCGCTCGGAGGTTACTTCCGCTGCAGTCGCTTCAGTTTGCCCGCGAGGCTGGCTTTGGCGGCGCTGCTCATCCGGTCGATGAAAAGGATGCCGTTCAGGTGATCGGCTTCGTGCTGAAGCGCGCGAGCGAGGAGGCCGGTGGCTTCGAACTCTATCTCGCCCTCCAGCGTGCGGGCGCGGGCTTTGACTCGGGCGGCGCGGTCGATGTCGCCGGTGATCTCGGGGAAGCTAAGGCAGCCTTCCACGCCGATTTCGCGCTCGTCGCCCAACTCGAGCACGGGGTTGATCAAGACCATCGGCATGTGCGCGCGCAGTTCGACCGGCTCGCCCTTGATCCACATCGCGCTGGGGCGCTCCTCGGCGTGGCTCACGTCGAGCACGGCGAGCTGAAGGCGCTCCCCGACTTGCTGCGCGGCGAGGCCGACACCGTCGGCGTCGCGCATGGTCTCGATCATGTCGGCGGCGAGCGCGCGGATGGTGTCGTCGATCTCGCCGATAGCCGCGCCTTTGGCCCGGAGGACGGGCGTGCCGTATTTCACGATGTCACGGATCATGGCTGCGGCTCCATGAAGGCGGGCAGGTTCTTCACGCCGGATTCCTTGAGGGCGTCGAGGACTTTGATGACGAGTCCGAAAGGCGCGTCCTTGTCGGCTTTCAATGCGAGCGGTCGGCCGGGCGTGGCGAGGAGCATTGTCCGGAGCGCTCCGCCGAGATCGTCGAGCGAGACCGGTTTGTTTTCGAGCGTGAGGGCGCTCTCTGAGTTGATGGTCAGCACAGCGGGATCAGTGACCGCGGCGGCGACGGCGGTCGCGGATTTCGACTCGGGCAGGTTGATGACGAGGGCGGGCTGCGGGAGTTTGAACGTCGTGGTGACGATCACGAAAATGAGAAGGATGGCGAAGATGTCGATGAGGGAGACGATGATGACCGTCGGCGTCCGGCGCGGCTTCGAGTAAAAAGTCACCAGGAAGTTGAGCGTCGAGGGTTGAGCATCGAAAATTTCACAGCAGCTCCAGGAGCAATGGATCAGGCTCGGCCGCGGGGGTGTGGCCGCGGCCGGCGAGGGCGGCCCGGCGCTGTTTTTGGTAGTAGCATTTCGCCAAAAGATCGCCGACGAGGGACTCCATCTCCGCGGCCATGGTTTCGATCTTTTTCGAAAAATAGCTGTAGGCAATGAGGCTCGGGATGGCGACGGCGATGCCGACGATGGTCGTGCTGAGCGCCTCGGAGATGCCACTGGCGATGATGCGCGGATCGCTCCCCGAGCCGCTGGTGTTTCCAAACTCGGCAAAGACCGCGACCAGGCCGGAGACGGCGCCGAGCAGGCCGAGCAGCGGCGAAATGCCGACGACGATCTCGAGGATGAAGAGTCCGCTTTCCAGCCGCACGATCTCGTGGCGCGCGCGGGTCTGGACGGCTTCGCTGTTTTCGCCGCGCGGCCATTGCAAATGCTGGAGACCGACATGGGCAATGCGCGCAAGGGTGGAGGGGTCGCTGCGCACGAGGCGGGCGAGGCGGACGATGGTGTCGCTGTCGTCGGCGGGCTGGAGCGCCTCGATTTCCCGCTCGATGGAGGGGGGCATGACGGTGCGGCGGCGCAGGGCGAAGGCGCGCAGGAAAATAATGGCGACGGAGATCAGCGAGCAGGCGAGCAGCGGGATCATCCAATACCCGCCCTGCATGAAGAAATGGATGATGGGCTGGAGTGCGGCGGGCGGTTGCATGCGTGTTGGAAAAGTAGGAGGAGACAAGGAAAGCTGGAAAACCGGAGGGAATCGTGAGGCCAATTCCGTCTCCTGCTTTCCTCATTTCCTGATGAAAAATCAGTTCGGGTAAAGCGTGAAGGTGTAGTCGATTTCCAGCCGGCCCTGGTCGAGCGTTGGGACGAGGTCGGGCGGCAAAGGGGGCAACCTTGCCTCCCACACGGACTGGATGGAAACCATTTCCAGCGCGGAATTTGTGGGCTTCGGGTGGACGTGGACGTTCTCGACGGTGCCGTTCGGCGCGACCTCGAAAGTGACCTTCACGCTGCCGGTACTCAGGAGGCTCATGCGGGCATTGATGTAGCGATACCAGATGGAGCCGATGGCGTCGCCGACTGCCTTCCGGTAGCGGCCCAGGGGCGTGGCGATCGAATTCACGCCGGCGCGTCCGCGATTTGAGATGCCGCCTTCGATGCGGGTTTTCTCGGTCTGCGGGCTGTAGCCGGGGCGATTTTGGGGACGGGTGTCGAGGAGGGCGAGTTCTTTGGATTTGGGCGGGATCGGGGTGGCGACGGGGATCGGCGTGGGGCTGGAAAAAACGAGCGCGTCGGGCGGTGGGGGCGCCGGCTCTGGAGTGGGCTCGGGGGTCGCGGCGACGGGCTCGGGCGTGGGTGCCGGCGTCGCGGCTTTCTCACCGCCGGGAGGACGATCCGGCTCGCCCAGCGAGACGTTTTTCGTCTCGAAACTCACGCCGGGGCGGTCGGCGCGACCCGCCTGGGTCGGGAGCGGTTTGTCGCCGGTGGCGGGGAGTTCGCTGGCAGCGAGGGTGTTGCGGTCGGAGTCGAAAATGGCGTTCTCGGGGGCCTGCTCGACCGTCTCCATGCCCGAGGTGTCGAGCGGGATGAGGGCGCGGGGAGGCGGGGCGGTCTCGGGGGCTTCGGCGATTTCGGGAGCCGGAGTGGGAGTTGGCTCGGGCTCGGGAGCCGTCGGAAGCAGGGTGACTTCGAGATTTTCCAGAGGGGGCCGGGCGACCGCGCGCTCGGGCGCGACCCAGGTCCAAGCGACGAAGAGCACCGCGATGACGAGATGCACAGCCAGCGACACGACCATCGCGCCGAGGATTTTCTGTCGGTCGGTCATGCTTGGCCTAGCAAGGCGTGTTTTCAAACTCCGCGATCTTCGCACTCTTGCGTCTTCGGACACTGCGAATGCCCCACCAAGCCAGCCAGAGAAGTGCGGCCACGACAATGAAAGCGAGCGATCCAAAGATGAAGCCGCGGATCGTGTCATTCCTGTCGTCCAACAGAATGCGCGGGCGCGGATGACCCGGGAGTTGCATGTCTCCGAGGGCGAGGCTCGGGCCAGTCACCAGCAGGAACAGAGCGCTCACCAAAAGGCGCATCAATGAGCTGACGGAGAAATTCTGGCCGCGCCTGACGGCGAAAAGCGACGGCGCGTCGGAAACAGGAATCCGGGACGAGGCGTGGCACCAACGGTGCCTGATCCCATAGCCCAGCCCAACGGGCTGGGTTCCTATGCCGGAGGCGATGCGGCCTGAAGGGCCGCGATATGTGTCAATCCCAGACATACCGTTCGTCGTAGGGAACCTTGTAGCGCTCGAGGAACTTCCGGTATTCCTCCTGGAACGTCTGGACGCGGTGATGCTCCGCCTGGGTGCGAATGTAGGTGACGACCGCGTCCGAATCGGACTGGCTGACCGAGAACGCGCCATATCCAATCTGCCAATGGAAGTTCGAAAGCCTCTGGTCCTTCATCTTGATCCATTTTGAGGAGCTGGTTTTCGCCTTTTCAACGACTTCGGCGATGGTTCTCGTGCGCGCCAGCCGGAAGAACAGATGCACATGGTCGGGCATTCCGCCGACTTGGAGCGGCGGACAGTCGATATTGTCGAGGACGCCGACGAGGTACGGGTGGAGTTCCGATGCCAAGGTACCAGTGAGCACGCTTTCTCGAAGCTTCGTGCTGAAAACTATGTGCGTCAGGATGTTCGAGAGGGACTGGGGCATGGCGTGACGGTTATATCGCGGCCCTGCAGGCCGCGGACGGGTCGCAACGTAAACCCAGCCCGCTGGGCTGGGCTATGGGATTTCGCGCCTTTGGCGCTCCCGGAGGTGGCGGTTGCCGCCATCCCCATCGCGGTGTTCGAGATCGCGGTGTTCGAGATCACGCAGTGCCGCGTCGCCTTTGCCGCCAGTGCCCTGCGATCGCTATTGCAGATGCTCCATGCTGCCCGGCGGGGTGATGCGCCCGATATTTGCCTCCGGCAGCCTCGTGTCGAGGGTGCCGGGCTCCATCTCCATTGCCCCGACATGACCGTCGGCGAAAAGGAAGTGGGCGCGCTGGCTATGCCGGAAGTGGATCGTTTTGTAGCCGTTGTCGATGAGGTAGAATTCTTCGAGCATCGGCTTCGAGGGCGAAGCGGGCGGCTGGAACGTATTCACCTGGGCGCAGTCGCCAAAAACGATGATCTCGGAAGGGCGCGCCAAGGTGAGCTGGCTGCGGTCGGCGAGAAAAATGTTGTAGCCATAGCCGTAGCTCGCGCCTTGGAACTTTGGCTTCCAAAGTGCGGAGTCGTAGGCGAAGGCTGGGCAGACCTCGATGCTGCCGACGCGCTGGATGTAGGGGAAAAGCGGGCCGCGCGTGACATCGAGCTGCTTGTCGCCCTCGGCGGCGTTTTGCGGCCCGGTCTGAAGACCAAAATACCAAAGCGTCCCCTCCGGTGCGGCGGCGCGATAGGCGAAGTATTTTTGCCCGTGATCGCCGAGATAGAGGGCGGTGGCGAAGCCCAGCTGACGCAGGTTCGAGAGGCACCTCGCACCATCGGCCGCGGTGCGGGCTCGGGTGGCGGCTCCGAGGCCGAGGGCGGCGAGGGCGGCGATGAGCGCGACCACGACGAGCAGCTCAACCAGCGTAAAGGCACCGCGCCTCATGCAGGGATCGCCCGGCGGCGCAGGGCGCTCAGGGCGAGGACTCCGAGGGCGAGGCTGAGGCCGGTGCCGGGCTCGGGAACGACGAAAACAAGGGAGTGACCGGCGTTGAAGTCGGTGACGGCGGCGTACAGCTGGCCGCCGGCAAAGGTGAGGCCGCTGAAGTTTTCCCCGCCCGTACCGCCGGTGCTCCCGAGGAGCGTGCCACTCCCGGTGAGGAGATTGTAGAGCAGGAGTTTGTTCGGCTCGTCGAAGTCGGAGCGCGTCTGGAAGAGGGTCGTGTCGTCTCCCAATGCGAAGTATTGGTTGCCGTCGTTCATGACGACGGGGGTGCGGCCGTCGAACGTCAGCGCTATGCCGCTGGCGAGAGACGCAGCGATCTCGGCGGCCGTGAACCGGAAGATGTCGCCGGCCAAAACATTGCCGCCGCCGAAGTCAGCGCCGGACCGTCCGTAGAAAAGATCGCCCAGCGAGTTGAAGGCGATCGGGCCGGTGGTGTCGCCCTGAGTGTTGAGCACGGATTGCAGGGCGCCGCTGAACAGATCGAACTGATAGACTTGCGCGTTGGAGAAGGTGGGGTCGGCGACGAGGAAGGCGCTCCCGCCGCTGAAGGCGAGAGTGAAATTTCCCGTGACCTTCCTGATGGCGGTCGAGTTGCTCTGCGAGTCGGGATCGTCGATGCCGGCGGTGCGGATTTCCTCAAGGGGGAAACTGTCGCCAAAATAGGCCGTGCCCCCCGAGAGTGTGACGAAGGAACCGAAGACGGGCGACGGGTAGGTGTAGAGCGTGGTCTCGGAGGCGAAGTTGTCAGCGGCACTCCGGCGGATGAGGCGGGATTCAGTCGAGATTCCGTCAAATGATCCGCGGGCAAGATAGACGAGGTTGCCCTGCGCATCGCCGCCGAGGGCGGAGATGCTGATGCCGGGACCGGGATCGAAGGCGACCGGAGCAGCCGCGCCCCCGGTGAAATTGAAGCTCTGGGCGTGGAGGGTGGTGCCGAGCGCGAGCGCGGCGAGGAGGTGGACGATTCTTTTCATGGGACTGGTCTCTTTTTCTAAAATAGAGAGACCAGAGCACGGGCGGGCAGAGGCCGGCCGCGAGCGGGCTGATCCCTCATTCTTCTTTCTTGCGAAGAAGTTTTGTCGAGGGCATCCGCACACGCGGAGCCACGAATGAGAGCGGATCAGGCAAATGTTCTGACTCCTGGCTTGCGGCTCGGGCGTTTTTCGCCCGGGCTCACCTTCCTCCCGCCTTCACCAGCCGCCCGCCTGCGCGGGGGGCCGATTGGCCTATTGGGAGGTCGTATCCAGATACAGCAGCGCAACTATTCCCGATTCTCACGGGATTTCTTGCACCGGTCCGCTGGCACTAAACTCGCAAAGAACTGCGCGGGGATTTAGCGGGGCGGCGGCGGCGGCGCAAGCACGGGATTGCGAACGAGGCGGCGAAGGTCGCTTTGACTGCGGTAAGAGACGATCTGCTTCGGTGCTTCCCACCCTGCTCCGCCTCGCCCCGCCGATCCTCCGCGCGTGGGCTTGAGCGACGACAGCGCGCCCCGTGAAAAACCGGGCGCAACAGCTTGTCGGGAGCCCATCACTCCCATAAATCCCATCCATCCCATGCACAAAAACCCCTTCGGCACCACCGGCCTCCACGTCTCCCCCCTCGGTTTCGGCGGCGCGCCCATCGGCTTCCTCGAGACCGAGCAGGCGCGAGTCCACGACATCCTCCACCTCCTCCTCGACGGCGGCGTCAACGTCATCGACACCGCCGCCATGTATCAAGGCTCCGAGGAACTCATCGGTAAAGCCATCGGCAGCCGCCGCGACGAATACGTGCTCATCTCGAAATGCGGCCAGCAGATCGACGGCTGCGAGGCCCCCGCCTGGTCGCCCGAAACCATCGCCGCCAGCGTCGACCGCTCCCTCCAGCGCCTGAAAACCGACCGCATCGACGTCATGCTCCTCCACACCTGCGACCGCGCTGTTTTGGAAAAACGCGACGCCCTCGCCGCGCTCGCCGCCGCGCGTGATGCCGGCAAAATCTGCTTCGCCGGCTTCTCCGGCGACAACGAAGACGCCGCCTACGCCGCTACGCTCGACGACATCGCCGTGCTCGAGATTTCCGTGAGCATCGCCGACCAGGTAAACATCGACACCGTCATCCCCACCGCCCAGGCCCACGGCGTCGGCATCATCGCCAAGCGCCCCATCGCGAACACCGCCTGGCGGCCCGCCGGCGAGCTGCGCGGCTTTTACGGCGACTACGCGAAACCCTACGCCGAGCGCCTCGTCGCCATGGGCCTGCACCCCGGCGACCTCGGCTTTGGCGGCACGCCGGACGAAGTCTGGCCCGAGATCGCCCTGCGTTTCACCCTCGCCCATTCCGATACCGCCATCATCGGCACCACGAATCCCTCCAACGCCAAATCCAACATCGCCGCCGCGGAGC
>PPFU01010683.1_pt1 | contig 12117 bp, 9 predicted proteins | sample 1535991 | NCBI WGS metagenome assembly PPFU01 (sample SAMN04901290, study PRJNA319586) | Hypolithon metagenome, whole genome shotgun sequencing project. | isolation source: Antarctic Hypolithon | place: Antarctica: Miers Valley | collected 2014 | reverse complement strand
CCTGGCGTGGCAGCAGTCGCGCAGCGGCTTCGAGCCGGTGGGCGACTTCCGCCTGGGGCGCGACCGCCGGGCGCTGTTCGCCGCGCAGCCGGACAACGTGCTGATGCTGAAGGTGAGCTACTGGTTGAATCCGTGAACTGGAATGCGCGCGCGTTGGCCGGAGACGGGCCGAAACTCTTGACAGAAAACGTCGCGCCGTGCATCCTCAGCTATAGAGGTCGCAAAACGTTTCCCTCTGTGGCCGCCGGCTCGCCCGCGCACTTGCGGACCCGGTTCTGATTCGCTGCAAAGAGGAGAGTCGATGGCAGTCTCACCGGCAGTACGCTTTCGCACCGTATCCACCATAGTCGGTGCTGCCTTCATGGTTGCATGCGGACGCGGCGCTGAAAGTCCGCAAACAGCCGAGGGAATACCGGCGCCGGAAGCGCGGGCGGCGTCCCGGATGGTACTCGAGGAGATCTTCCGTAGCGACGACTCACTGACCCTCAGCAATGTAACCGGCCTCGACGTCGATTCACGCGGGCAACTGTACGTATCCGACTGGGGAGTGCCCTCCATCGCGGTGCTCGCTCCGGACGGACGGCTGCTCCGGAGAATCGGACGCCGCGGAGCGGGTCCGGGCGAGTTCTCAAATCCGACTGGAGTACAGGTGCTTCGGTCCGACAGCGTGCAGGTGTACGACCTCCAGCTGAGACGGATCACCGTCTTTGCGCCGGGGGGAGACGACGTCGCCTATGTGGTGAACACGGCTCGCGCACTCGGCTTCGCCAGCGAGGTGGTGCGGGTGAGCGGCGGTGACCAGCTCCTCGGGGTCTTCCGCCAGGCGTTCACTCCGAGTGACGATCCCGCAAGGGACGCCGAGCGGATGGACGTGGTGCGCCTCGTCTCGATCCAGGGAGAGCTGATCCGGGACTCGCTGGACGTGTTTCCTTCCGTCGAGGCGCTGGTGCTTCGGAACGGAGGAGCGGTGTCCGTGATGGGCGATCCCTGGGGCCGTCGGGGGATCGTGCGACTCGGCTCCGATGGAAGATTGCATCGGGTATGGACTGACACGCTCGGCGTTCACAGCATGTCTCTCGACGGCACTTCGCTCGGAAGCTGGACGGCGCGGAGGGAAGGTCCACCGATCACGGCCGCGGATGTGGATCTCGCACTTGTGAGCACGGGATCCCGGGCTCAGCAATGGCGGCGTTCGATCGAGGAGGCGGGGCGGAGGAGGTGGCCGGCCGTGGCGGGGTTCGTGGTTGACGACCGCCATCGAGGGTGGCTCGCGCTGGGGGGACCGGCGGATGGGCCTGTCGAGTGGGTAGTATTCGACGATCGTGGTGTGTACCAGTCCTCGGTGCTCCTTCCCGCCCGCTCGGACATCGTCCGTGTTACTGGAGGCCGTGTGTACGCCGTGGAGAAGGACGACATGGACGTGCCCCGGATCGTCGCGTACGCCGTACAGCCCTGAAGTCGATCGCCGACCCGGCTGGTGTAGCTGTCATGGAGGTTGGAGAGATGAAGCACTCACTGCGCGCGAGCACCCTGCCTTCTCGCGTCGGTATTCCACCTCTAGGCGGACGTGCACTCTTGGCCTGCTCCAGTGCGCGGTTCGTCGTAAGCGCGGCGAGGCATGCCTATCCGGTGCTCCTCAAAGGGGAGACCGGCTCTGGAAAGACCCATCTCGCCCGTATCATTCACGAACACGGTCCGCGGGCACGGGCCCCCTTCGTTGCCGTCAACTGTGCCTCGATCCCCGACTCGCTGTTCGAGCGTGAGATCTTTGGCCACGTGCGTGGTGCTTTCACCGGGGCCAGCGACTCGGCTCCTGGATTCCTGGAGGCGGCGCATCGCGGGACGTTGTTCCTGGACGAGATCGGCGAACTTCCTCCGGCGATCCAGCCGAAGTTGCTCACTGTTCTGGAGGGGGGAACGTTTCGCCGTATCGGCTCGACTGAGGAGCGGCGGGTGGACCTGAAGGTAATCGTCGCTACGCACCGTGATCTGGACGTGATGATCGCGGCCGGCTCGTTCCGTCTTGATCTCTTCTTCCGCCTGTCCGTCTTCCAGCACCGCATCCCAGCATTGCGCGAGCGGCGATCCGAACTGCCCGGCATCATCCGCGCGCTGCTCGAGGCTGAAACCGGGCCTCAACCGCCGCGGATCACCCACGATGCACTTGCGGCGCTTGTCCGTCATGCGTGGCCTGGGAACCTCCGGGAACTGCAGAATGCGCTTCGGTACGGCGTCGTCCTCGCGAGGGGAGAGGCGATCGGCTTCGCTCACCTCCCGGAGCATCTGGGGGGCGGTGGAGATGCGGATCAACTCGCAACCGCTACCGAGGATTCACTAGGCCCCAGCCGCTACCGTGCTCCCGAGAACACGGAGGAGGAGGTCAGGAGGATTCACGCGGCATTGATGCTGGAGGCCGGGAACCGGACCAGAGCGGCACGACGGTTGGGGATGTCCCGCTCTTCCCTCTGGGTGAAGCTCCGCGTATTCGCCGCCGCATTGGATGAGCTGCGGCAGGCGGCACGGGCGGCCCGAGTTCCTGCGGGGACCGAGGAGCGAAGGAAATGACTGTTCAAACGTGAACGGACATCTCAGCCCGCGGTTTCCACCACCGTTCGATCATCACGTCGGGATGATGTTCCCCCGGCGGTAAGCTGAGCGTCGGCAATCGCTTGAGCGATATGGGGACGGGGGTCGGTTTACAGGCATCGCTGTTGCCCTGTAACGACGTGTTGGACCGAGCGTCCCAACCATCCCCCATTCGCCCCGGAGGCATCATGAAGCGCTGGATCTTCAACCTGTGCGCCCTCGCCGTGGTCGGTCTCGGCGGAAGTTCGCTGTTGCACGCCACGGTCAATCCCGATCCGTTCTGCTGCTCGCAGGGTGCGCTAAGCTGCTGCGGCCCGAAGGGCTGCGAAATCGCAGGTAGCGGCTGTTCGGCCTGGTAGCCCCCGTGCCCTTTTGGGCGCGCGGGTTGGAAGGCCCGCGCGCACCACCTCCCGCCGGACTCCCGTAACCGGACTACCCGATGAAGATCAGTCTGTCTGACGCATTCACGGGCATCATGGCGGTCTGTGCTCTCACGGTGACGGCACTCGTCGTAAAGAATGAGTTGACGCCGACGTCACCATCTGCCCAGCCCCGCACGATTTCGGATTGGCGGCCGCTCGCCCAGTCGGGCATCGTCATGGGTGAGGCGTCCGACCCTCCGGTGCGCATCGTCGAGTTCTCCGACTTCCAGTGTCCCTTCTGCGGGAGGGTCCAAGCTGCATTGCGGGAGATCCGCCAGCGGTATCCGGAAGATGTATCAGTGGTGTTCCGGCACCTTCCGCTGGAGAGCATCCACCCGCACGCATTTGCAGCGGCCGAGGCGAGCGCCTGCGCCGACGAACAGGGGCGCTTCGAGCCGTACCACGACGCACTGTTTGCCGCTCAGGACTCGATCGGGCGCGTACCCTGGGAGCGCTTCGCCGCTGCGGCCGGGGTTCCGGACGTGCGGACATTCTCCGCCTGCATCGACGAGCGGCGCCACGCTGGCGCAGTGCGTGCCGACATCGCGGCGGCAGAGAGGATCGGGGCGCGAATGACGCCCACACTGGTCATCAACGATCGAATGCTCCCAGGTGCAATTACGCTCGATGAACTGGAGCGGGAAGTGGAGCGGGCGCTGGGCCGGGCGCGGGCGCGCGAGGTCAGTCAAGGGCCCTGAGGACGCCGGAGGTGCGGACGGCAACGCACGGTAGGCGACTTCCGCCTGGGCCGCGACCGCCGGGCGCTGTTCGCGGCGCAGCCGGACAACGTGCTGATGCTGAAGGTGAGCTACTGGTTGAATCCGTGAGAGGGTGTGGGGGCGCGGGCCGGAGGCGTACGTGAGGAAGGGTGGCCAGGCACCCCGTAGCCGACCGGTTCCGAGTCCCCCCGCCCTCCCCGGCGAGTGAGCGCGCCAGTGCGAGGCGGGTGCGCGGTGTTGCAATCGTGGTCCACGCCGTTGCGGCGCTGGAGCGGATGACCGGCTCACCCTGTGACGAAGACACGTCGAGGCGGGCTTCCTTATCTACAGGAAGCTTACCGCGTGCTCCCGCGCACCGGCGGCGCCAGACAGATCCGCCACCTCGCCATCTCCACCGCCGACTCCCCGCGCGCCGCCCGCTGCTCCAGGTGCGCCAGCAGATCCTCCTGTCGCGGCTGCCCGAACACCAGCCGGTACATCGCCAGCCGGTCCTTCAACCTCCGCAGCTGCCCCTGCTCGCGGCTGAACGGCAGCATCGGCACCCGCCGCTCCACGCGCGCCCGACCGTTCTCATAGATCCAGAACGGCACCAGGTCACTCTGCGCTGGATCCCGTTCCTCCGTCGCCAGGTCGAACAGCGTCGTCCAGGGATCCTGCCGCGCTCCCACCCGTCCCCGCAGCCCGCCCAGCCCGAACCGTTCGGCCACGTTCTTCCGGATCGCGTGTCCCTTGTAGCGATGGACCCGGCCCTCCCGCTGCTCGAAGTCGACGGGGTTCGCGGGCAGGTTCCAATGATAGACCCGGTGGCAGTACGGATGAAAATCGAGCCCTTCCTGCCCGATCGACGTCGAGGGGAGCACGAACGGCCGGAAGGGCGAGTTGAACGCCTGCTGCACGCTGCCGGCACGCTGGAGCGCCTTGTCGTCCTCCCCCCGCAGGTCTCCGTAGCGGATGGCCAGCCGCGTCCGGATGCGGAACTCCGTGGTCTCCAGCCGGCTCGTGCCGCGCGGCACGAGCACCTCGTCCATCTTGAGCGATGAGGTGCGGATGCTCGCTGCATCGTGGATGGCCTTTGAGATCTTCTCCAGGACTACCGCGTCCGACATTCCGAAGAGCCCCAGCGATTCGCGAAGGACGTGCGCGTGCTCGTCGAGCACGGCCTGGAGGTTGCCTTCGGTGCAGTGTCGGAGCACCAGGCGCCAGTACGAGGTGTCCTCGTCCCCGCGCAGGAGCGCCATCGACTCCTGGACGTTGAAGAGCGAACGGAACCCCTCGGCGATCCGGGCGGCGGCCGTGAGCAGCCGCGGGTCCTCCAGGGGTACGTCCGGCGCCTGCCGGGCAAGCGTCCGCAGCGCACAGACCCCAGGACCGGCGATCGCCAGCTCCGTGAGGACGTCGACCAGGTCGTCCGGCGCCCGTCCGAGCTCGACGTCACCGGCGAGCGCGTCCGCGAACCACTCCAGGTGCTGGCTGAAGCGGCTATCCGTGTCCTCCTCGCGCCCAGCGCCCACCTGCAGCCACCCGTCGTTTCGCCAGCACCAGGGTCCCACCGAACCGGCGAACGCCTCGTCGAGGAGCGCCAGCGCGGCCGCGTACCACCTGCTGTCCTCCACACCCTCTTCCAGGCCGGACCAGCGTCCGGTCTCACGCAGCAGCTCCTCCACCACCGGGCGAACGACGTCGCGCGCCGTCTCGAGGTCTGGAGGCTCGCCATCGATCCCCCTTGCCAGCGCCAGCTGGAGCGGATCCACGGCAGACGCCAGGGCGACGGACGGGTAGAGCAGCGCCAGCACGGGCATTCCGGTCAGGCGCCCCTCCGCATCCGCCGCGAAGCGGAGCAGCCCCCTGCGCTTCCTCGTCAGCTGGGTGTAGCGCGGGCGATCCGGTCCATCGCCCATCATCCTCCGCTCTGCCTCGTAGGAGCAGAGCGCGGCGATCGCATCCGGAACCAGGTTCCACGACGAGAAGATCAGCGACTTGGTGGTGTGAGGAAGCTCCCGGTACGCGCCACCGGGCTGCAGGTAGGGCATCGACGGCGGAATCCAGAGTAGCTGCCACTGGCCGGCATCCACCGTCTCCTCGAGAAGCGCGCGCAGACGGGCGTTGCACGGGTCCAGCGGACGATACCGCTGGAAGTCCCGGATGTGGAGCAGATCACGCCGCCGACTCCGGAGCGTCTCGAGGAGGTTCTCGGGAGGATTCTCCTGCAGATCATGGAGCAGCCGCCGCATCTCGTACCCCTTCATGAAGCTGAGGAGGTACGGAGCCGACTTCCAGTACTCGATCGGGTCTCGTGCACCGACCGCTCGCGCGACGCCATCCGCGATCAGGGCCTGCGACAGGTCCCCGGCGCCCAGCCGCGTGGGGACCGGCGGCTCGATCAGCATCGCATCCTGACGGACCGTCGATCCAACACGTTCGGTGCGCGACATCACAAGCCGGAGTCGATCCTGGACCCGGTCCCGCGCCGCACGGATCTCGGCCTCGTCGCCTCCTCCCACGCCGTAGAGCGCCGTGCGATATTCCCGCAGGGCGATCTCCGTGGCCGCGACCTCAGCGGGGTCATCGAACAGGAAGCCGAGCGTGCGGATGAAGTCGGCGTAGTGATCCTCCCCCTCGTGGTTCAGCGACAGCATCCGGTATGGTGTCGCGGAGAGGAGCAGCACCCGCACCTCGTCGCCGTGCTCCGACTGGTAGCTGAACAGGCTCCGCGCCAGCTCGGCGGCCGGACTGTCGCCACTCATCAGGTCCGTGAAGCGCTGGAACTCGTCCAGGATCACGAGGTCCGGTTCCAGCGCCTCCACGCACACCTCCGCCAGCAGGTGCCGCAGCTCCCCGATGACGTCGTAGCGCCGCGCCGACTCGTCGCTAGGCACCTGCCGCCGCCGTTCGAAGGCTTCGCAGCTTTCCTCGAGCCGTCGTTCGAGGGTGCCGTGGGCGCGCAGCCGCGCGACGAACCGGGCCTCGATCTGCGCATCGATCGGCTCGGTCGAATCGTCCGTCACCCACCTCCAGCCCTCGTCCCCGGCCGTGCACTGCAGCAGGTTGTAGAGTGCACGGCGGCGGTGAGGGAGCGCGCCCCGCAGCAGCCGCAGCAGGACAGCACGCTCCTGCATCTTGCCGCCGCGTGACCTGAGATCGAAGGTCGTCCCTGGCGTGAAGCTGACGAAGTTCACCCGGTTCCCGGCCAGACGATTCGCCTGCACCGGGAGCATGGTGAGGCGCGTGGGAAGGGCGATCTCGTCCAGCCCGAGCACGTTCAGCCGATTGATGTTCTGCTCGGCGATCGTTGAGTTCGAGCAGATGTACACCACGTCGATCCGCTCGACGGTGTCGCGGAGGTGATGGAGCGCCTTCGCGATGATCCCGCGCGCGACCATCGTCTTGCCGAGCCCCACCTCGTCCGCCACGAGGAAGCGGCGAGCCGGTCGGGCGTCGAGGTACATGCGGCGGAACACGTAGTCGACTGTGTCGCGCTGGAAGTCCTTCAGCTGGCCCAGGATAGACGCGAGTTCGTCGCGCTCCATCAGCGCTGCTCCGTCACGATGGCAGAGGCGAACACCTCCCACATCTCCAGGAATCCCTCCGGAAGCACGGCTCGATCCTCTCCGTCGCGGAGCTCGCTGACCAGGTGCTGGATGGACCGCAGCCGCGCAGGATCCCGGCAGAGCGCCCGCGTGAGATCCTCCAGCAGGGGCGTGTCGTCGAAGCCGGCGCCGGTGCTCCACGCACCGCTCGCTCCCTGGCCTGCGAGCGGAAGACCCGCCATCTCGCCCTCCCTGAGCCCGCTCAGCAGCAGCATGAGGTAGCGGACGAACGATGCGGGATCGCTTACGATGCTCCGCAGCACCGCCGCATCCCGATCGGACGGCATTCCCTCGACGGGGACGTTCAGGACGAAGCGGGTGCTGACCGGTTTCGCCGCCGCCGTCAGCTCGAACGCGACGAACCCCGTGATCGATGCTCGGGCGACCGGCCCGAGCCTGACCGGCTCCCCGTGTGACAGAGGGCGCCCGTCCACCGCTCGCTCGGGAAGCTGGGTCACCAGCCATATCCGCACGGAAGCGATCCCGTCCAGGCGAGCCGGCCTCTGGGTTCGCAGCGCCAGGCGCCACGAATCCGCCGAGCCCTCGCATGCAAGGCGAGCGACGGAAGAGCAGAGGGAGCGGCGCGCCTCCTCAAGCGCGAGCTCCGCCGCTACCTGTTCGGCGTCCACGACCGCACCTTCGTCCGGCTGAACGAAGTCCTCCAGAACGGAGCCGAAGCCGTCGCTGCCGAGCAGATCGTCCAGCGACTTCACCTGCGAAGCACGCCCCTTCAGCTCGGCCATGATCTCCACGTTGAGCCCGCCGGTCATAGCCGCGTCCGTTGCATTGGCGGAGCCGACGTAGAGGTGGGTGTACCACCCGCGCTTCGCGATGAACGCCTTGGCGTGCAGGCCGTGCAGCTGCTCGACCGAATCCGTCGCCGGCTCCTCCCCGTCCTCCGTCTCGGCGCCGTCGGCCAGAACGCGGACCCTCGCGAACGCCTGACGGGCTTCACAGGAGAGCGTCATCAGCTCGTCCGGACGGGAGATCAGCGCGACCGGCTCGCGCGTCGTCCCCGCGAGACGGCGAACGGCACCATCGCTAACGAACGGCGAGATCACGACGAGGCGGTCGGAGCGCTCCGGAAGCCACGGTTTCCTGTCGAGGCCCGTCACGTGGAAGGTCACCTCCTCGTATTCGCCCGGCAGCTCCCATTCGGTTTTCTCGAGATCCCCGATGAGAGAATCGAAATCGAACGGGTCGCCGCCGGACTGCCCCGCGAGGTGTCGGAGCAGTTTGGCGACGGGCCGGTTTCTGATGCGTCGTCCTCCTCCCGGCCGCCCCTCCAGTACCAGGGAGAGGTCCCAGCAGCGGTCCGCCGTCAGGTTGCGGGAGAGGATCGCGAGCCGCAGGAGCGGGGGCTCGGCCGGATCCGGCGAGGCGAAGCGCAGGAGCCACAGCTTCGGGTGAAAGGCACCGCCGTTGGGCGTGACGACCTCCCTCACCACCGGCTCGAGGAGAGGGAACAGCGAATGTCCCCGCACGGGCGCGTGCGTGCGGCCGCGCTGGCAGAACACGCGGATCCGCCTGGTCGTCCGGCGGAGGGCCTCGAGGATCGCGATCGGGTCCCGGAGCGCCTCCTCCTGGTTCGGGCCGTGGAAGAGCACGAGCGAGAGGGGGACCGTCAGCAGCGTCGCGAGGTCCAGCGTATAGGTGGTACCCACGGCGGTGTCGAACGCGTATCCCGGCGGCGGGCGGAGCACGTCCGCATAGAAGGAGCGGGTGTCCGGATCGAGCATGGCTACTCCCGCTCCGACGACGAGGCGAGGTCCGAGAGGAAGGTGCTCACCGTGGCCCAGCGGAAGTTCATCGGGCTCAGTCCGGCATACCCGCCCCACTGCTCCAGCGCGCGTTCGTTGGTGAAGCGCGACCGCCCCCCTTTGAGCATCGTCTCTCTCCTGCGCACGAGAGAGCGTGGGTCGTGGGCATCCACCACGCCGTCCCGATGCCGGCGCAGTGCGTCGATCCACCCGGTCACGAACTGACGCGCGCGATTCGTGATCGTGTGGCGGGTTCCGCTCGCGAGCACCCAGAACCGATCCAAATCCCAGCGGCCGATCGCGTCCAGATCGATCCTCCCTGACCACTCCGCCAGTCCCCTGCGATGCTGCTCGATCAGGTCCGGCTGCTCCGCCCGCTCCGCCAGCATCAGGTTGTAGAGGATCGCCGCGCCTTCCATCGATTCGGAGAAGCACCTGGCGTGCTCCAGCAGCTCCTGACCATCCAGCGGGAACGTCGCGAAATCCGGATGCATCCAGGGGAAGTCAGTACTGGCGGGACGGGCATGCACCACGAGGAACGCGAGCAGACTGCGGGGATGGGTCGTGGCGATTCGGTCCCGGAGGAAACCGGCCTCCTCCACAGTGAGCGCGAAGTCGACCGCGTTCGGAAAATCCCCGGGCGGCTCGGGGAGCTTCGGGTGCCACGTCTCGAACGTGCCCGACCCGTCGAGGTCCTCGTCGGCGCGGCTACGCGCGGCGCGGCGGACGCGGTAGATCTCATCCAGGGAGCGGTGATACTGCGACTGCGGTCCAGGGAAGCGCAGGATTCCCCAGGTGGCCATCCCCGCCCAGTAGACGGAGCTGGGGAGCCGCTTCAGGGTGCCGCCGGCCGTCCGGCCGAAGATCCCGAAGTCACCGCTGGGGATCAGCGCCGGGGTGAGCGCGAGCTCCCGGTGCCGGGCCACCCCAGCAACCCGCTCCGAGGCAACGTGTTCGCGTTCGATTCGCTGATAGATCCAGGGAACGAAGAGCATGTACCGCAGCCGGGTCTGGATCGTGCTCGTCCCGGGGAAGAGCTGGTCCGCGAACGAGTCCCGGATCGCGCCGAGACCGAGCTCGTCGCGAGTGTCGCGCTCCTGGAAGAGCGCGAGGATACGCTGCATCCGCTCGCGCTCGGCGGGGTCGTGGTCGATCCAGGAGAGAGTCGAAGGCATCAGGTCAGTCCGTGGGCTTCAGATCCCGCGTGCGGCACCGTGCGCTCCGTCGGGAAGCACGGAGATCGCGTCGTCGCGTACGACGTATCCCAGACGGCGACCAGCTGTCGCGGCGCGGTCGCGTCGGACGAACCCAGCATGCAAGGTCGATGGAGGCGTACCCGCGTCGAGCGGGGAGGAACACAGGCTCGCGAGAATGGGCTCGACCGCTGTATCTTCCCCCAGCAGCGCACCGCAGCATCCTCCCCCGCACCACACCGCATCCGATGAGCACCCTCGCACCGAGCGCGCCGCTCGCCGCGGCGTACGCTTCCTCTTCGTCGGCGACCGCGGCATGGTCAGCCAGGCGAACCTCGATTTCCTCGGAATCACGCCGCCTGGGTTATCTCCTCGGGTGCCGCCTGCGCGCCGCCGCGGTCGCTCGCCGCACGCATACGCTCCCTGCGCGGCCGCGATCGCCCGGTACGTGACGGCCTCGACGTGAAGGAGACGAAGATCACCGATGAGGCGCTGGAACCTCCTGGATCAGGACATCCGTTGGCAAGTCGAGCCCCCTGGCGAGTCGCCGGATCATCGGAAGCGTCAGCGAACGCTTGCGGGACAGAACTTCGGAGACACGGCCCCTGGACCCGATCATCGGCTCGAGGTCTCGCTGCCGGAGGTTCTTCTGCTCCATACGGATCCGAACGGCTTCGATCGGATCGGGAGCGGCGATCGCCCAGTGCCGCGCCTCGTATGCCTCGACCAGCGTTACGAGCACGTCCAGGCGGTCCCCATCCGGCGTATCGGGAATCGCATCCATGAGGAAATCGATCTCAGCCAGGGCCGCCTCGTAATCCGCTTCGTTGTGGATCGGCCGAATCGTGATCTCCATTCAGATCGTCTCCGCGTCGATGTCGTCGTATTCCTCGTGAGTTCCCACGAACCGGACGTAGACGACATGGTAGGGATAGTTGATGCGAGTCACGAGCCGGAACCTGTTCCCTGCGATGTTGAAGACGACCCGGCTGTTCTTCAGGATGCTCGCATCCCCGTAGGTGGCCTTCACATCGGCCGGCGTAGCCCAATCGGCTGCCTCGGCGGTGCTATGCCAGACTTCAAGCGGCGTCTTCGCCTCGCCACCTCGAGGATGACTCTCCCAGAACTGGCGCAGAGTGCGCTTCGCGATGATCCGCATGATGAAAGATATCCTGCTCCCGTGCTGGGAGCAAGGGCGCGGTGGGGTTGTATAGTGTGGTCGCCCGTTGGCATCGCAGTACATGGACGCCGAGGATCGCGTGAACGGCCTCGACCGCTGACCAGACGATCGGCCGCGCCACGTTCTTGTCGCCGCCCCACATGGCGATCTACCTCGGGGGCGTGGTGGCCGGCATCGCCTGCGCCGTGCACGTGCTGCGCGCGAGCTTCTCGCCCGCGCCGGGCGACACGGAGACGACGGTCACCTTCTGGCGCTACTTCCGTGGCTCGCTGGGGGCGTGGATGTGCATCTGGGGCGCCATCGCAATGCTCACCTCGGCGCCGTTCGACGACTGGTGGCACAACGCGTACGGGCTGGACGTAAAGATCCTCAGCCCGCCACACGCGCTGCTGGCGCTCGGGATCCTGATGATCCAGATGGGCGCGATGTTCATGATCCTGGCGCTCCAGAACCGCCAGGGCGAAGCGCCCGCGTACCGGCGGATGTACGCCCTGGCAGCGGGGCTCGTGCTGGTGAACTTCGCCACCATCAGCAGCGAGTACAGCTGGCGCATCTTCCAGCACGGAACGCTCTTCTGGCAGGTGGTGGCGGGGATCGCGCCCCTCGCGCCCCTCGCGCCGCTCGCGCCGGCGGCGGTGCTGGCGCTGGTGGACGGCCTGGCGGGCGAGCA
>PPFU01045625.1_pt1 | contig 12126 bp, 7 predicted proteins | sample 1535991 | NCBI WGS metagenome assembly PPFU01 (sample SAMN04901290, study PRJNA319586) | Hypolithon metagenome, whole genome shotgun sequencing project. | isolation source: Antarctic Hypolithon | place: Antarctica: Miers Valley | collected 2014 | reverse complement strand
GTGGTAGCCGTGCAAAACGGCATTGCTGGCGCGTGATCATACCTGAAGGCAATGCGTTTGGCAGATACATTCCTCTCGTGCCTCACCCTTTTATCCTATGGCTAACGCGGAGCGCGTGCTCAACCGAACGGAACGGCTTTTCTCTCTTGTACTGCTTTTGCAAACACGGCCCAACCTGACCTCGAAAGATCTGGCCAAGCATTTCGGGGTAAGCCGCCGCACCATCTTTCGCGACCTCCGCGCGCTGTCTGAGTCCGGGGTGCCGCTTACCTATGCAGAAGGGGGGGGCTACGAAATATTAGAAGGCTATCAACTTCCGCCCCTTATGCTCACCGCCCGCGAAGCGGCTACCCTGCTGATCGGGACGGCATTCATGAAGCTGCAACCTGACCCTTCTCTCCGTCAGGATGCTGATAACGTGGGCCTCAAAATCCAGCAGGTGTTGCCGCGTGAAGTAGCCGAGTATGTAGGACGGCTGCGCAGTAGCACCGTGCTCGACCCTTTCTGGGTACACACGGTTGAGTCGTCGGCAGAGCAGGAAGGACGGTGGTACGATCTGAGTGAAGCAGTAGCGCGGCAGAAATCGGTGATGATGGAATACTTTGTCGCCTCACGCGAAGAGGTGACACGCCGAACCGTAGACCCGCTCGGGCTGGTCTATTACACCGATCACTGGAACCTGATTGCGTACGATCATCTCCGGAAAGACATCCGCAACTTCAGGCTTGAGTCTATAAAATGGATGCGCGTGCTCAACGAGCACTTTCAGCGCCCGGAAGGATTCAACCTCGCCGACCATCTCGAAGAGCGGGGCACGAGCATCGCCAACCACCGGATTGTCGTGCGGCTGTCGGACGACATCTACACCTGGGCGCGGCGGGGCATACCCGCACGGGTGGAAGAGGACCTGCCGGTAGCCGGCGCGCACGAGCTGACTTTCTATTTTGAAAACCTGCCATACGTAGCGCGCCTTTTTTTACGGTACGGTCCACACGCCGAAGTGCTGGAGCCTGCTGCCCTCCGGGTGCTGATGCAGGAGCAGATCGAAAAGATGCAAGCGCTTTACCAGAAAGAACAGATCGAAGCCCGATAGTCCTGCAAGCGCGAGAATCTCGATGTACCGCGCGCAGGCGAAAAGGCGGCTTGCGGTATGCACGTGGCCACGATCGGGGTTTATACGCGATCTGTGGAGGTCGTTTTGTTCTCCAACTGAGGTCCGCTCCCTCTTTCAGCCCTGCATCGAGACGGCGGTCACCTCGGCGGTAAGACTGAGTTGTTGCATCACTTCTCTGGCCGCAGAGAGGGTGGGCACCGACTGAACAATGACGCGCAACTTTTTGCCGCTGTCTTTCAGCACATAGCGCCGCCCGATGGTCTCGAGCTTTTCCAGTAGCGATTGAAAAAGGGTGTCATAGAAATAAGCGTCAGCATCGGCGGCGGGCATGTCGAGAAACAAGCGCTGGTTTTTGTACTGCACCCGCGGCAGCCGCAGTGCTTGCGCCGACAGGCGGAGCTGTGCGGCTTCGAGCAGATGCGTCACCTGAAGCGGCGTCGGCCCGAAACGGTCAGCCAGTTCTTCGCCGATAGCGGTGAGATCTTCGGCCTGCTGCGCCTCTGCGATGCGGCGGTACAGGTTGAGACGCTCGACACTGTTGCTGACATACGTTTCGGGCAGAAGGGCGTCTTCCTCAACGTCGAGTGTTGTTTCGCCCGCACGCGGAGGGGGCGCTCCGGCGAACAGGTCAGAGAACTCGGTATGTCGTAGCTCCTGCACCGCCTCTTCCAGAATGCGCTGGTACGTTTCAAAGCCAAGCTCAGCCACAAAGCCACTCTGCTCTGCGCCCAGCAGATTCCCGGCACCCCGGATGTCGAGGTCGCGCATGGCAATGTTGAAGCCGCTGCCCAGGTCGCTGAATTCTTCGACGGCCTGCAGGCGTTGCCGCGCCTCGCGGGTGAGGGCGTGAATAGAGGGCACGAGCAGGTAACAGTACGCTTTGCGGTCACTGCGCCCTACGCGTCCGCGAAGCTGGTGAATCTCGGCCAGTCCGAAGCGCTCGGCATGGTTGATGAGAATCGTGTTGGCATTGGAAATATCGAGTCCGCTTTCGATGATGTTCGTGCTCACGAGCACATCGAACTTTTTGTCCTGGAAATCCATCATCACGTCTTCCAGCTCAGAGGCTTTCATCTGGCCGTGGGCCACACGGATGCGCACGCCCGGCGCGAGCGCACGCAGCATGATGGCGATCTCCTCGATAGACTGAACCCGGTTGTGGATAAAAAACACCTGCCCGCTCCGGCTCGTTTCGTGCAGGATAGCGTCTTTGATCAGGCGCTGATCGAACGAGTGGATCTCGGTGACGATAGGCTGCCGGTTGGGGGGCGGCGTACGGATGATGGAGAGGTCGCGCGCGCCCATCAGGGAAAACTGAAGCGTGCGCGGAATAGGGGTGGCGGTGAGGGTGACGGTGTCTACCTCGGTGCGCAGGCTGCGCAGCTTCTCTTTTACTCCCACCCCGAACCGCTGCTCTTCGTCGATAATGAGCAGGCCGAGGTTTTTGAACTTCACGTCTTTAGAGGCAAGCCGCTGGGTGCCTACCACAATGTCCACCTCGCCTGAGGCGATGCGTTTAAGCGTTTCGCGCTGCTGCGCGGCGTTCCGGAAGCGAGACAAAACCTCTACACGAACCGGGTACCCTTCAAGCCGCTTTTTGAACGTATCGAAGTGCTGGGCGGCGAGGATGGTGGTGGGCACGAGTACGCCTACCTGCTTGCCATCCTGCACGGCTTTAAAGGCAGCGCGCACGGCCACTTCGGTTTTGCCGAAGCCGACATCGCCGCACACGAGCCGGTCCATTGGGATAGGCTTTTCCATGTCCACTTTCACGGCTTCGGCGGCGGCGGCCTGGTCGGGCGTGTCCTCGAACTCGAACGATGCTTCCAACTCGCGCTGCCAGAGGGTGTCCGGGGGAAAGCGGTGGCCCTGCGAGGTAAGCCGGCGCGCATACAGGGCGATCAGGTCGCGCGCGATGTCTTTGACGCGCTTTTTGGTCTTTGCCTTCGACCGCTCCCAGGTGCCTGACCCCAGCTTGGTGAGCTGCGGCTGATGGCCTTCCTGACCTGTAAACCGGCTCAGCTTGTACAGCGCGTTGACATTTACAAAAAGCGTGTCGCCGCCGGAAAAGAGGAGCCGAACCGCCTCCTGCTGCTTGTCGCGCACCGTGATGGTCTGCATGCCGGCGAACTTGCCGATGCCGTGGTCGAGGTGAACGACGAAATCGCCCGGGCTCAGGTTTTGGAGGTCCCGCAGGCTGAGGCCGCCCACACGGCGGCGGCTCCGGTACGATGTAGGCCGGTGGTAGCGGTTGAAAACCTGGTGGTCGGTGTAGAGCGCAAAGCCGCCTTCAGGGAAAACAAACCCCTCGTGCAGCGTCGCATTCTCGATCTCCACCTGCCCGAGTTCCAGCAGCGTTTCGAGCAGTTCGGCGAGGCGCGCGCGCTGCCCGGCGGTGTCGCACAGCAGGGTAACGGCGAGGCCCTCGGCGGCTTTTGCCGTGATGTCGTGCCGCAGGGGCTGCATCTTGCTGTTGAACGGCGGCTGCGGTGTCGCGCCGAAAGCGAGCACAAAGGCGGCCTGCACGTCTGGCAGGCCAAACAGCAGCCGATGGCGTTTCTGGATGGCACGCTGCGCTTCGTCGCGCGTGAGGTAGAGATCGGGTGGGGCAGGGCGGTGTTCGCTGTCGGTAGCAGCAAACGCTTCGGCGGCCTCAGCGTGCAAGGTGCCAATCTTCTCGATCACGCGCGACTCGTCGAACGTGACAAGCAGCATGTTCTCGGGCAGGTGCGCAAACAGAGACGTAGCCTCGCCCCGTCCGTGCTTGAGATCGAGGTTGGGGAGCAGGCGGGTGGCGTCGAGCCTGCTCACCGAGCGCTGCGTAGAAGGGTCGAACTCGCGGATCGACTCGATATCGTCGCCGAAAAGCTCGATGCGCACGGGGTAATCGCCGGCATACGGGTACACGTCAATAAGGCCGCCGCGCACGGCAATCTCGCCGGGCGACTGCACAAACTCGGTGCGGGCAAAGCCCTGCCCCTCGAGCCGGGTCAGCAGCGCGGCAAGATCTATCGTCTGCCCTACGTGTAGCCGGGTAGCTTCGGTTTCGAGTGCGCGCTGCGAGGCTACGCGCTCGTGCAGCGCCTCGGCGCTTACCACCAGCACCCCTTCAAAACCATCGGCAAGCTGTTGCAGCACCTCGGCACGCGCCACGATGGCACGGTCGTCAGGCACATGCTCGTCGTCGTACGGTCGAAAGCCTGAAGGCGGCAGGTGCAGGGTTTGCACGCCGGTGGCAGCAAGGTGCTCGAGGTCGCCGAGAAGGTAGCGCGCGGCGTCTTCCTCGGGCAGCACGCACACCAGCAGGGGATACGCGGCGCGCGTGGCGAGGCCGGTGATGATAAAAGCGGGCATCGAGCCGGCCGCCTCGCGCACGTGCACGGGGCCCTCTGCCCGGGCCAGGGTGTCACGCAGGCTGCGGAATTGCTGCGAGGTGAGAATGCGGCGGGCAGCTTCTTTGAGCGTCAAGGCAATAGCGACAGGCAGCCACGCGCCTGCGGGGCTGCTATTCAGGAGGTAGGCGCATCCGGGTAGGGCACGCCCTGGATCGCGTATCGCACGAAACCACGGGCCGCCTGGATCCGGTCTTGGGCCACCTCTTTTGTGACGCCTGCGAGAATCATGACCAGCGCAGTTTTGACGTGGCCACCTGCGGCATCGAGCACGCGCGACGCTTCGGCGTAGTCGGCATCCGTGATCGTCATGACGATGCGGCGGGAGCGCTCGACGAGTTTGAGGTTGGTCATTTGCAGGTCTACCATCATGTTCTCGTACGTTTTGCCCATCCGCACGAGGGCCGCGGTGGTCAGCATGTTGAGGACGAGCTTTTGTGCCGTGCCGCTTTTCATGCGCGTAGAGCCCATCACCACCTCCGGCCCTACAACGGGACATATGGCCACGTCTACCTCAAAGTCGAGCGAACTGCGGGGATTGCAGGTGACGAGAATGGTGCCCGCCCCCAGCGTGTCGCGGGCATAGTTGAGGGCCCCTACGACGTACGGCGTACGCCGGCTCGCTGCGATGCCACACACGATGTCGCCGCCCGTGACGCCGGCTGCCTGCAGATGCTGCGCCCCGTTTTCCTCGTGGTCCTCTGCGCCTTCCTGCGCCTTGAACATGGCCTGCGGCCCGCCTGCAATGAGGCCCTGGATCATTTCAGGAGGGGTTCCGAAAGTAGGGGGGCACTCGGAGGCATCTACCACGCCCAGCCTACCGCTCGTGCCTGCACCGGCATAGAACAGGCGTCCGCCGCGCTCGAAGGCAGCCACAAGCATTTCCACTGCCTGCTCGATGTACGGGATCTCCTCTCGGACGGCAATAGGGACGCGGTGGTCTTCGGTATTGATAATGTCGAGTATCTCACGCACCGATGCTACGTCGATGTTGGTAGAGCGCGGGTTGCGCTGCTCGGTGGCAAGGCTCTTGATCTCTTCGAAAAGGGCGGAAGGCTGCATGGTCATGGATGGGATAGGCGAAAAGGAAAGCGGGAAGGGAGGCGCCACCAGAACAGCAGCACGAGTACAAGTAGGGCCCCGGCCCAGAGCGGCCAGCGCGCCATCTGGGGCTGGCTTTGCACCGACAGAGGTAGAGGAGACCCGTACAGTACCGGCGATGCCCAGAAAAACGGAGACACATCGGGGTGGCGGGTGCGGTAGGCTTGCTGGGCGCGCTGGAGGGCTTCATCCTTGGGCAGACCAGCAGCAAGGTCGCGGTAGAAGTGTTCAAAGAGTTCGGCCCCGGCATCGTCGCTGAGCGTCCAGAGCGTCGAGAGGGTACTCTGCGCGCCTACGGCTCGAAACGCGTACTGCAGGCCCGCCATGCCCTCGCCCGCATTCAGGTTGCCGCGCGCCGTGTTGCAGCCGCTGAGCGTGACCAGCTCTGCCTGTAGCCGCAGGGCTTCGATCTCGTGCAGATAAAGCATTCCGTTGCCTGCTGGGGTAGGCGAGAGCACAAACGCGTGGAACAGAGGTGAGGTCTCGTCGAGAACGGCATGCGTCGCCAGATGAATCACGCGGCTTCGCGGGGCCACTTCAGCAAAGCGCGCAGGGGTGGCTTTAGCATCGAGAAAGGTGCTGGCGTGGCTGAACAAGTCGGTGATAGCTTTTACCTCCTGCCGCACCCCCGGCAGCGGCGCCAGCGGCGGGGTGGTCCCCTCGAAACGACTTTTCCCGATAGCCACTATATCCAGGGCTGCACCGGCGAAAATGGGGGAGCCGCCCGGAGAAAGGGACAGGTCCACCCGGATCGGGTGGCGGTCGCCGAGGTAGGTGGCCTGCGCGTAGGCATACCTGCCAGCCGAGCGCGTCACGAGCGCAGCAAAAGGCAGGGCAAATAGCGGCCCGTCGGGGATAATGGCGAGCGGCGCACCCGGAGGCAGCAGCGCCTCGACCGGTGCAACCAGGTCCCTGTAGAGGCTGTGCAGTGCATCAAGCGAAAAGGCTGTTGTAGCAGGGCCTGCAGTGCCATCGGTATGCAAAACCGCGCTGATAGCATAGAGGCGTTCAGGAAGGTCTTGCGGCAGGATGGAAAGCATCTGCGCAACAAGCGTGTCGGGCCGGATCACGATGACGTATGTGGCATGGTCTTCCGAGAAGAGCCTGTCCTCGCGGTCGGTTACGTAATAGAGGATCGTGCGGTTGTCGGGCTCGAGACCCCGCTGTATCTCGCGTACTGTCGGCACCTCCGCGTGCGCAGGAGGGCCGACAAGCAGGTCCAGTCTTTCCTGGGCGCGCGCGGCCACCATGCGCAGGCTGTCCGCGCTGTTTCCTGCCGAGGCCTGAAGAGCGCGGCGGGTAGTGCTGAGCAGCGTGAGCAGACTATCAGCCTGTGCAGCAGCGTGGGGGTCGAGCGTGCTGAAGCGCTTCAGCCGCGCTTGCAGAGCGGCCAGATGCCGCGCGCGCGAGCGCTCGAGGACCACCAGGGCTTCGGGGAGGCTGTCCTGCTCGATAAGCACTCGGGCAAGCCGCCGGTACGACGACTGCCAGTGGCTGATCGAACTGGCCGCCCATTCTGTAGTCCCGAGTTCGGCTCGCAGGTCTTCGACGATTGCGATGGCGTCTCGCAGGTACCTTTTGGCCTGCACTGGATTGCCAGCGTGATGCTCGAGCATGCCCTGGTCGTATCGGATGCGACGGGCCCACTCGTACAGGCTGTGCGCTACCGAAATATCGTATGCCTGCGCAAAAAGGCGTCTGCTCTCTTCCTGGTTGCCTGCTCTGAGGCGGTTTCGGCCAAGCCGGTAGAGGGCAAGTAGATGCTCGTTGACGGTTTTTCCATCAGGATCTTGCACGGCTTCCTGCAGAAGGGCGTGCGCCTCGTCGAGCCTGCCAGCATACGTGAGCACATCCCCGAGCAGGTGGCGCATGTGCATGCGGTGGGTGACGGCAATAGCTGGATCCTGGCTCAGCGCGTAGGCCTCTGTGGCTGCTGCGCGCGCGCGGTGCAGCGTTTGCTCGTCTACCTCTTCGAGTGCATACCACTGCAGCAGGATCTCAGCCTGCGCCATGAGTACCCGCATGCGCATCTGATCTCGAACCGAACCGGTCAGATGCTGGTCGACAAGCGTTTCCGCCTGGCGGAGGTACGCTTCAGCCGGCCCGTACTGATTCACGGAGGACTGCAGGTGGGCAAGGCGCATCAACGTCTCGGCACGGCTCTGCACCTGCGTTACCGGGGTGATGGTCATTACCCGGTGCAGTATGGCAAAAGCATCTGCTACATTGCCCTGCCTGAGGTGTACGTCTGCCTGGTACCTGAGCACAAATGTGTAACCTGGTATGCTGTGTCGGGGCTCAAAGCGGCTGAAAAAAAGGTCGAGTGTGTGTTGCAGCGGGCCATGGGCACCAAGATGATTGAGCACGTAGATCTCGCGCAGGTGCCATTTTATAGCCGAGAGGGTATCATGCTCTGCCAGCGCGCACGTCTGCCGTGCCTGCATCACGCCGATGGCTTCGGGCATTCGCTCAACACTGTTTCGCGCAGCGTCATAAGCGTGTTGCGCTGCCTGCTCGGTGCTGGCGCAGTCTGCCAGCGTGCCCAGCACCATAAACGTGGATACAAATAGAGCAAGCACAGGCGCAGCAGGTGGAGAAATAGAAAAAGCGGTGGGCGCACCATCGTAGGGTACAAACTTACGAACCATAGTCCAGTGTCGGCACGAGATCATGCAGTTGCGCGTATGCCTGCGTCCTGACTTGCCGATGCTGTTTGCCGTGTACTGCGCCCGCCTTGCCCTCCAGAATTTCCGCTCTTATCCCGAGGCGACTTTCACCTTTACGCCGCGCCTCAATCTGATCCATGGACCGAATGGGGCGGGGAAGACCAACATACTGGAAGCGCTGTACTACCTGGGCTTGACCAAAAGCTTTCTCACCAGCACAGACGCCTATGCCGTGCGCCAGGGAACAGCTCACTTTGACGTATCGGGGGTGTTTGAGGGACAACGCAGAGGCGCATTTCGGGCGCGGCTGCGCGCGGCACCGGGAGAAGGCAAAAACGTGTGGATCAACGGTGCTCCCCTCGAAACGCTTGCCGAGATGGTCGGACGCATCCCGCTGGTGCTCATGGCCCCGCAGGATTACCTGCTCACCTCGGGCCCTCCCGACGAGCGCCGCCGCTTTCTGAACAACCTGCTCAGCCAGGCGCAGCCTGTCTACCTGAACGATCTGATGCGGTACAACCGGGCGCTGCGCCAGCGCAACGAGCTGCTGGCCAGCGGGCGGCGGCGCAGAGGAGTAGAGCCTGCACTGCTGGATTCATGGACAGACGAGGTGGCAGTGCTGGGCGCGCGCATAGTGGCTACCCGCATAAAGGCGCTGGATGCCTTCCGAGACTATTTGCACAGGGCGTACGTAGCGCTGGGAGAGGCGGTAGAGGTGCCTGGCTTTCAGTATGTGCAGGCGGGAGAGCAGGCAGGCGAAACTGAGGTAGAACCTGCGCTGCGCGCGCGGTTTGCACGCGCACGCCGCCGGGAGGTGGAAGGCGGGCGCACGCTGGTAGGCCCCCACCGTGATGAACTGGTGTTCTACCTCGACGATATGGAGGTGAGACGGTACGCCTCGCAGGGACAGCACCGTACCTTCGGCATCGCGCTCCGGCTAGCACAGTTTTTCTACCTCCGCGACGTAGTTGAAGAAATGCCACTCCTCCTGCTCGACGACCTTTTCGGCAGTCTCGATAAACGCCGCATTGACCTGATGGAGACGTTGCTGCTCTCCGACGAAGTAGGGCAGGTCATCATAACCCATACCGACGCTGACCTTTTCAGCCCTGCTGTTGAGTACACCAGTGCCCACCAAGCGCTGCGGCTTACAGCATCGTTGCGTGACGCGCCCGTGATAGACTGACATCGGTACAGCATGCAGCCGCGCGCATTTCGTTATTTCATGATCCCAGACAAAACCAGCCGCGCCATGTTTCACGTGAAACGTTACGCCCTCTTTCTGCTCTCTATTCTGCTTTTAGCCAGTTGCGCATCTGTGTCGCGCGACCTGGTTACAGGTAAGCGAAAAGCCTTTGGTTACGACTGGGCGCAGCAGGTGCAACTGGGCCAAGAGGCAGATCCCCAGATCGTCGCGCAGTTTGGCATCTACGAGGACGAGGCGTTAAACCGGTACGTGACAGAGGTGGGGCAGAAAGTGCTCGCGGTAAGCCACCTACGGCGTCCTGAGTCCCCCCCCGAAGTACGCAACACCCCGTTCACTTTCAGGGTGCTCGATAGCCCGGTCATCAACGCTTTTGCAGTACCGGGCGGGTTTATCTATGTCACCCGCGGCCTGGTTGCCCACTGCGAAAACGAGGCGCAACTCGCGATGGTGCTCGGGCATGAGATCAGCCACATCGCCCGGCAGCACTCTGCCCGGCAGGCCTTCGAAGCACAGCGTACGCAGTATCTATTGCTCGGCGGAGCGCTGCTGGGGCAGGCTACGCTGGGCGGCAGCGCAGCAGAAAACATTCTCGGTCTGGGCGGACAGGCGGCGCAGCTGCTCTTACTCAAATATGGGCGCGGCGACGAACGTGAGGCAGACCACTGGGGCACTGAATACGCTTCGCTTGCCGGGTACAAAGCTGCAGAAGGAGCCGCTTTTTTTAATACCCTCGACCGCATACAGGCCGAGAGCGGACGCGCGCTCCCCAACTGGCAGTCGTCGCATCCCGATCCAGGGGAGCGCGAACAGACCATCCTGCAGTTAGCTGCCGAGTGGGATGCTAAGACACCGCAGTCTGTGGTAGGACGCGCCGAGCTGTTAAACCAGCTTGAAGGGGTCGTTTTCGGGGAAAACCCTCGAAATGGCTTTGTGCGCAACAGCGTATTCCTGCATCCTGAACTGCGCTTCCAGTTTAACGTCCCGCAAGGTTATCAGGTGGCAAACGAGGCCTCACGGGTGGCTATCGTGGCACCGGAAGGAAGGGCCTATGTACTCCTGACGCTGGGGCAGAGCAATTCAATCCAGGAAGAAGCGCGCACCTTTGCGGCGCAACAGGGCATCACGGTAGTAGACTCTGGCTCAGACCGGGTCAACGGGCTCGAAGCCGCCTACGTAGTCGCAGACGCGCAGACACAGCAAGGGGTGATACGCCTGCTCAACTACTTTATCTCGTATAACGGACGCGTATACAGCCTCATGGGTGTCACCACGCAACAGGCATTTGAAACGTACCGCCGAGATTTCCTCGCCCTTATGAACAGCTTCCGGCCGCTGACAGATAACCAGATCCTGAACACCCAGCCTGCCCGCATTAACATCATCACCGCTTCTCGGAATGCGCCCTTCCAGTCGTTTATCGCAAATGCACTCCCGTTCGACATCACCGCTTTGGACTTGGCCATCGCCAACCAGGTCGGGCTCGATGAAGTGATTCCGTCAGGACAAAAGCTGAAAGTAATCCGCTGAGGCTACAGGAGCGCCTTGGCTGTGGAAAGGAGAGGACGCGCGCCAGAGCTAAAAATCAGGCTGCCGGGGGGATCAGCACCGCCTCGCCCCCCATGGTCGTCTTGCCGTTCAGGTAGGCGTAAACTTTCATCCTGATATGCTTGAACCGCTCGATTTTCTCCGCCACCCGCACCTCGACCGTTATCGTCGAGCCGACCGGGACGGGCCGCAAAAACTTGGCAGAGATCGAAACGGCAACGCAGCCGGGCCCGGGGAAATCGCGCCCGAGCACTTTGGACACGATACCGAGCAGTAGCACCCCGTGCACGATAGGGCGACCGCCGGGCGCGTGCTGCGCCGCATACTCCGCATCGAGGTGAATGGGGTTGTCGTCGCCGGATACCTGGGCAAAAAGCCGGACATCCTCCATTGTAATGGTGCGCTCGAGAGAGAAGTTGTCGCCGACCTGGAGTGATTCGTACGTGTTCATGTGCAGAAGCGGTAGAGAACCGGCAACATACGTACGCGCTGGCCAAGAGGCGTTCGAGGAAAAAACACGAAACTGCGCTGTAACGCTCAGGTATCGATCTCATTCGCTGCCCTGCCTATGTCTGAATCCGCGCCTGATACGCCGCTCGTCAGTTGCTTGATGGTAACGGCCGACCGGCTTACGCTCTGCCGCCGTTCTATCCGCTGCTTTCTGCGCCAGACGTGGTCCAATCTGGAACTGGTGGTGGTAGACGATGGCAAGCAAGATCTGACGCCCATCCTGCAAGACGTGCCCGCAGAAAAGCTGCGCTACGTCCGCCTCGAAAAATCGTCCGAGAACGTGCTGGGTACGCTCCGCAACAAAACGCTGGACGAGGCCGCAGGCGCTTTTATGGCGCAGTGGGATGATGACGATTGGTACCACGCCGACCGCATCGCGCGGCAGATGACGCCGCTGCTTGCAGGGGCCGACGCCTGCACGCTCGACGCGTCGCTCATGCATCTCAACACGCCAGCGTTTCTGCTGCACCCTTACATAGGCACGCTCAAAGGAGGGGTGCCCGGCAGCATTGTGCACCGCCGGGACGATACACTCAGGTATCCCGAGATGCGCCGGGCTGAGGACACAGTTTACCTCGATACGTGGCGGGC
>PPFU01010546.1_pt1 | contig 12130 bp, 12 predicted proteins | sample 1535991 | NCBI WGS metagenome assembly PPFU01 (sample SAMN04901290, study PRJNA319586) | Hypolithon metagenome, whole genome shotgun sequencing project. | isolation source: Antarctic Hypolithon | place: Antarctica: Miers Valley | collected 2014 | reverse complement strand
GCCCCGCGATGGGCCAGCCGTCGAGCCCCGCGATGGGCCGGCCGACGGGTCCCGCGATGGGTATCGTGCCGGGCCGCAGCCTGCGCGACGTCACCGGCCTTGTGCGCAGCGACGCCTGGGACCGCGACAGCGCGACCGGCACCCTGAAATGCACATCCGCCCGCCACTGATGTTACCGGACCCGTCCCGAACGGGGGCCGTCCGGACCTGTCCCGAACCGGTGCCGCCCGGGCCCGTTCCGAACGGGGGCCGCCCGGACCCGTCCCAACCCGCAAACGGATCGGGCCGGAACCGTTCTGCCGCCCAGCCATCGCCCACTGCGCAGCGCGCAAGCGGCGTCAGTTGCGCCCGAATACTCCCAGCACCGTGTCGAGGATCCGCTCGGCGAGGTCGGACTCCGGCGGCACGGCCCGACCGGCGGCGCCGGCATTCGCCGAACTGGCAGACAGGCTGCCGCCGTCGAGCTGCGGGGCGGCCCGGCCGGTGGGCGGATCCATCGGCAGGGCGCGCACCGGAAGACCCTCGTGCACCCGCAGCATCGTCTCCTGCCAGATGTCGGCGGGCAGGCCGCCGCCGGTCACGCCGGTCAGCGGCGTGTTGTCGTCATAGCCCATCCAGACGCCCGCCACGTAATCGGCGGAAAACCCCACGAACCACGCATCGCGCGCCGCCTGCGTCGTGCCGGTCTTGCCCGCCGTGGGCCGGCCACCCAGCGCCGCGCGCGCCCCGGTGCCGCCGCCGTCCGTCACCTGATGCATCATCCAGACCAGGTCGCGCGCCGCCCGCTCGGAGATCACACGCTCGCCCAGACCCCCGTCCTGCCCGATCAGCGGCGCGTCCTCGCCCTGCAGGCGCAGATCGAGGATGCCGTAAGGGTCCACCGAGGTGCCGCCGTTCAGGATGCCTGCATAGGCGCCCGTCATCTCCACCAAGGTCGATTCCGAGGCGCCGAGCGCCAGCGCAGGGCCGGCCGCCAGATCGCTGTCGAGGCCGAAATCGGCAGCGACGCGGCGCACGTTCTCACGCCCCACGGCCTCGCTCACCTTCACGGCTGGGATGTTCAGCGATTGCTTCAGCGCCTCGGCCAGCGTCACCCGGCCGCGGAACTGGTTGTCGTAATTGTTGGGCGTCCATGCGCCCGAACCGGGAATACGCAGCGTCAGGGGCGTGTCGTCGACCGTGTCGAACGGCGAGAACCCGAGGTCCATGGCTGCCGCATAGACGAATGGCTTGAAGGCCGATCCGGTCTGACGCTGCGCCATGACCGCCCGGTTGAACTGGCCTGCAACGCCCTTGAACCGGCGCCCGCCCACCATGGCACGCACGGCGCCGTCCGCACTCATCACGACGATGGCGGCCTGCGCCTCCGATCCCGGCTGCACCTTGGTGTCGAAGACGAATTGCAGCGCCTCTTCGGCCGCGCGTTGCAGGCGCGGATCGAACGTGGTGCGCAGGATCACGTCCTCGGTCGTGTCGCGGGTCAGGAAATCGGGGCCCGACGACATCACCCAGTCGGCGAAATAGCCGCCCGCCCGCGCCTCGGCGGCCGCCGACAGCGTCGCAGGGTTGCGCCGCGCCGACGCCGCCTCTTCCGCCGTCAGGTATCCCTCGTCGTGCATCAGCCCGACGATCACGGACGCGCGGTTCTGGCTGCGTTGCAGGTCGGCCGTCGGCGCGTAGCGCGTGGGTGCCACCAACAGCCCCGCCAGCATCGCCGCCTCGGCCGGGTCGACCTCGTTGGCCGACTTGCCGAAGTAGCGCTGCGCCGCAGCCTCGAACCCGCGCGATCCGGCGCCGAGGAAGGCGCGGTTGAGGTAGATCGTCAGGATCTCGTCCTTGGAGTACTTCGCCTCCATTCCCAGCGCGTAGACCGCTTCCGTCGCCTTGCGCCAGAGCGACCCGCGACGGCAATCGGCCTCGTAGGCGGTTTCGGACTCCCACACCGCGGGGTCGAATGGCTTGCCGAGGCACAGCAGCTTGGCCGTCTGCTGCGTGACCGTCGATCCGCCGTTGCCCGATAGCGGGCTGCGACCTTCGGCAAGGTTGATGCGGATGGCGCCGGCGATGCCGCGCGGCGAGATGCCGACATGACTGTAGAACCGCCGATCCTCCGTTGCGATGACGGCGTGGCGCAGATGCGGCGAGATGGCGGCGGCGTCGATCTGCCCGCCGAACTGCTCGCCCCGCCACGCAAACACCTCGTCGGTGCGGTCCAGCAGCGTTACCGAGCCGCGCGCGCGGCCGTCCAGCAGATCGGACACCTCGGGCAGGGTGGTCGTCACATACCAGACAGCGATCCCGATGCCCGCCGCAGCGACCAGACCGACGCGCCACGCCGCGTTCCAGAGCAGATGCATCAATGCCCGGATCAGCGCGCTGAGCCAGCCCAACGGTCCACGCCGCCGTGCCGGCCGCCTGCGGACCCGCCGGCCGCCCCGCGCGCCTGCCGCCGGGCCAGGCTTCGACGCCGAGCGGCGCGGCGCCGCGAGCGGCGATCTGGGTTTGCCGCCACCGGCCATGGACGCTGCCTCGCACCTGAAAACGATCCGTCGGACACGATACCCCGCCCCGCGGTCGATGTAGAGACGCTAGCGCAGCCGACTGAAGTTTCCGTTAAGTTCAATAAAGCGGCACGCCACCCGATTTGTGCAAAAATTGTGCATCATTCTGTCGCCGCCTTGGCGCGCCGCGGCCCGCCCGCTTGATGCAGACCATCGCGCGCGGCCTTGTCGCAGCGACGTCATGACCGAAGGGCACCGCCGCGCCGGGGCGGGCAGGGGGAAAGGAAGGCCATTTGAAACTCGTCATAGCAGCGATCAAGCCGTTCAAGCTGGAAGAGGTGCGCGAGGCGCTTACGGCCATCGGGGTCCGCGGAATGATGGTGACCGAGATCAAGGGTTTCGGTGCTCAATCGGGCCATACCGAGATCTATCGCGGCGCCGAATACGCCGTGAACTTCGTGCCGAAGGTGAAGCTGGAAATCGTGGTTTCCGACGCGCTGGCCGAACAGGTGGTCGAAACCATCGCGGCCACTGCAAGGACCGACAAGATCGGCGACGGCAAGATCTTCGTGCTGGATGTCGAGGCGGCCCTGCGCGTGCGCACCGGCGAGACGGGCGAGGACGCGGTGTGATGCGGCCGGATCTCACGCCGACCGATCAGATGCGGACCCGTTCCCTGCCGTCCGGCCCGGCCCCGCGCGACCAGCCCCGCGGCCCTGCGCGCCCGACTCAATCGGCGCGGCGACACCCGAAAAGCACAACGAGGCGGATGACCCAGATGACCCGATCGACCACCCTTTCGAGCACCCTTTTCGTTGCGGCGGCCCTGGCCGTCCTGCCCGTGGCGGGCCTCGCGCAGGACACCGCCGTCGTCGTGGAGGACGCCGGGGCCATCGCCGGAGCGGGCGTTCCGGCCGAAGTCGCTTGGATCCTGAACTCGCTGCTGTTCCTGATGGCGGGCTTTCTGGTGTTCTGGATGGCGGCCGGGTTCGCCATGCTGGAAGCCGGGCTTGTGCGGTCGAAGAACGTGACGATGCAGCTGACGAAGAACGTGGCGCTGTTCAGCCTGGCGTCAGTGTTCTATTACCTGATCGGCTACAACCTGATGTATCCGCTGGGCGACTGGGCGATCGAGGGATACTTCTCGGCGCTGTTCCCCGCAGTTGGCGTGCTGGAGGCGGTGGGCGTCGGCCTCGATGGCGTCGACGATGCGGAATACGCCTCGACCGCATCGGATTTCTTCTTCCAGTTGATGTTCTGCGCCGCCACTGCGTCGATCGTGTCCGGCACGCTGGCCGAGCGGATCAAGCTGTGGCCGTTTCTCATCTTCACCATCGTGCTCACCTCGTTGATCTACCCGATCCAGGCGAGCTGGAAATGGGGCGGCGGCTTCCTCGACGAGATGGGGTTCCTCGACTTCGCCGGATCGACGGTCGTCCATTCGGTGGGCGGCTGGGCGGCGCTGACCGGCGCGATCGTCCTCGGGCCACGCCTGGGCAAGTATCGCGACGGCCGGGTGAACCCGATGCCCGGCAGCAACCTCGCCATCGCGACGCTGGGCATGTTCATTCTGTGGCTTGGCTGGTTCGGCTTCAACGGCGGCTCGCAACTGGCGATGGGCACGATCGGTGACATGGCCGATGTCGGCCGCATCTTTGCCAACACCAACACCGCGGCGGCGGGTGGTGCCATCACCGCGCTGGTCCTGACGCAGCTTCTCTACCGCAAGCCCGACCTGACGATGATCCTGAACGGCGCGCTGGCCGGGCTGGTATCGATCACGGCCGAGCCGCTGACCCCCTCGCTCGGGGCCGCGACGTTGATCGGCGCCGTCGGCGGCGTGATCGTCGTCTTCGCGGTGCCGCTGCTGGACCGGCTGCGCATCGACGACGTGGTCGGCGCCATCCCGGTGCACCTTCTGGCCGGCATCTGGGGGACGCTCGCCGTGGTGCTGACCAACCCCGACGCCAACATCGGCACGCAGGCATTCTCCATCCTGGTTGTCGGCGCGTTTGTGGTGATTTCGTCCGGGATCGTCTGGCTGCTGCTGAAGGCGATCGTCGGCCTGCGTGTCAGCGAAGAGGCCGAGACGGCCGGGCTCGACGTGGCCGAGCTGGGCATGGAGGCCTATCCGGAGTTCTCGAAGGGCTGATACCTCCTCCCATCCGTCCTTCGGTACCCTGCCCGGGCGCATGCCGCGCCCGGGCCTTTTCGTCCATGGTTCACTGCAAATCCGCGAAGGCCGCATGTAGCCGCGCCACCGCCTCCTCGATCTGTGCGCGCGGCGCGGCGAGGTTGAAGCGCAGCCACGACTCGCCGCCGGCGCCGAAGGTCGGGCCGTGGTTCACGGCAAGGCGCGCCTCCTGCTCAACCCGACGGGTGAAGTCGGCCCGTTCCATGCCGGTGCCGGCGAAGTCGACCCAGGCCAGATAGGTCGCCTGAAGCGGCATCGACCGCAGGCCGGGGATCGCGGCGATGCCGGCGTCGAAGGCGGTGCGGTTGGCGTGCAGGTAGCGACGCAGCGCGTCCACCCAGGCGGCGCCGTCGGGCGAATAGGCAGCGGTGACCATATGAAGCCCGAAGCTGTTGGGCGACATGCCGAACGCCGCCATCCGGGCGCCGAAGCGGTCGCGCAGGGCCGGATCGGCGATCGTGACATTGCCGACATGGGCGCCGGCGATGTTGAACGTCTTGCTCGCCGCCGTCATCATCACCAGCCGGTCGGCGATGCCCTCGACATGCGCCATCGGGATGTGGCGCTGACCCGGCATCGTCAGGTCGTGGTGGACCTCGTCCGAGACCAGGATCAGGTCATGCCGCCGCGCGAAGTCCGCGACGCTCTCCAGCTCGGCCCGGGTCCAGACCCGGCCGCCCGGGTTGTGCGGCGAGCAGAGGATCAGCAGGCGCTCGCCGCCGGTCATCGCCGCGTCGAAGGCGTCGAAGTCGAGGACGTAATGCCCGTCCACCACCGGCATCTCCAGCTCGGCCAGCCGGCGGCCCGATGCCCGGATCACCTTGGCGAAAGCGTGATAGACGGGGGTGAAGAGGACCACGCCGTCGCCCGGTTCGGTGAACGCGTCGAGGCACATCGCGGTGCCGTTCACCAGCCCGTGCGTCGTGAAGACATGCGCCGGATCGATCGCCCAGCCGTGCCGCGCCGCCATCCACCAGCGGATCGCCTCGCGGTAGCGGCCGTCGTCGCCGAAATAGCCGTACACGCCGTGATCGGCCATCGCCCGCACCGCGTCCTGCACGCAGTCGGGCGGGCGGAACTCCATGTCGGCGACCCACATTGCGATGCCGTCCGCGGGCGCCACCCCGTAAAGCGGCTGCATCAGGTCCCATTTGGCGCAGTGCGTCCCGCGTCGGTCGATGATCTGGTCGAAGTTCATGGCGGCTCCTGTCGGTTCGCGGCGCAACGTCGAAGACGGACGCGGTGCGGGCAAGGGCCAAATCGCCATGCCGGGCCATTCATTTAGCGATAGCGCCCACGTGGCCCTGTTCCGGCGCCGCATCGGCCCTGCGACGTGCTGCCGGCAGGGCGCAGGCGGCATCGCTGCCGGGCCTCCGCGCGATCACCGCAGCGGCAGGCGGTCGGCCGCGGGGCTGGCTGCGGGCCGCGCGGGATGGGTGAGGCAGTCCGCCCGATCTGTCCCGCGGCATCGGTTGCAAAGCAGGGGGCCGCGGCATAAATGCGCCCGATGGCGATCCTTCCCATTCTGCTGCACCCCGATCCGCGGCTGAAGAAACCGGCCACCCGGGTGGGCGTCGTCACGCCCGAAATACGCCGCCTGGCCGACGACATGCTGGCCACGATGTACGATGCGCCGGGAGTGGGGCTGGCGGCGCCCCAGGTCGGCACACCGCTGCGCCTACTGGTCATGGATTGCGTGAAGGAGGCCGGCGCGTCGCCACGGCCGATGGCGCTGCTGAACCCGGCCGTGACCTGGCGCTCGGCCGAGACCTGCACCTACGAGGAAGGGTGCCTGTCGATCCCCGAGCAGTTCGCCGATGTCGAACGCCCGGCCGAGGTCGAGGTGGCCTGGACAGATCTGGACGGCGCGTCGCGGTCGGAACGGTTCGCCGGCCTGTGGTCTACCTGCGTGCAGCACGAGATCGACCATCTCGACGGCAAGCTGTTCATCGACTACCTCAAGCCACTGCGCCGCGAGATGATCACCCGTCGGATGGCGAAGCTGAAACGCGAGCGCGCCCGCGCATGATCCGCGCGCATGTGACTGGCCCACGCATGACCCGCGCGTGCGTATGACCGGCCCACGTATGACTGGCCCGTGCGTAACTGGCCCGTGCGGAACTGGCCCGCGCGTGACTGGCCTACGCTTGACCGGTCCGGGCACATCCGGCCTGCGCACGACGGGCCCACGCACGACGGGCCCACGCAGGACGGGCCTGCGCGCGTGACGGGCCTGCGCGCGTGACGGCACGCGCCATCGTTCTGTGGCCCGATCCGGGGCTGACCGCCGTCTGCCGCCCGGCCCTTGACGGGGGAGCCACGGCCGTCGTCGCCCTGATCCAGGATCTCTTCGACAGCATGTATGCCGCCCATGGCCGGGGCCTCGCCGCGCCGCAGATCGGGGTGCCGCTGCGCGTCTTCGTCATGGACACGACGTGGAAGGACGGTCCCGCCACGCCCTGTGCCTTCGTTGACCCGGTCATCTGGCACGCCGACGCCCGGACAGCGACCCACGACGAGGCCTGTCTGTCGATCCCCGGCGCAAGCTGGACCGTCACGCGCCCGGCCGCCGTGACGCTGGGCTGGCGCGATCCGGACGGGACGGCACGGGAGGGGGCGTTCGACGGCTTCACCGCCGCCTGCGTCCAGCACGAGATCGACCACCTGGACGGCCGGCTCATCAACGGCGCCGCACCCGCGTGACCGTTCGGCCGATCCTGCGATGGCCCGACCCGCGCCTGCGCTGCGCCGTGCCGCCGGTCGCGGCCGTCGACGATGCCGTCCGAGCGGTCTGGGCCGACATGATCGACACGATGCGTGCCATGTTGCTGACCCATGGCGCGGCCGGCGTCGGCCTTGCCGCGCCGCAAATCGGCGTCGCCCTTGCCCTCGCGGTGGTCGAGGCGGAAGAAGGGCTGATCCTACTGGCGAACCCCGCAGTTCGTCATGCCAGCGTCGTGACGCGGCCGCATTCCGAGGCCAGCCCCTGCCTGCCCGGGGTCTCGGCAATGGTCACCCGGCCCCGCGCCGTCACCGTGGAGTATCTGGGCGCCGATGGGCAGATGACGGAGCGCGACTTTGCCGGTCTCGGCGCGGTTTCGGTGCAGCACCAGATCGACCATCTGGCCGGGCGGCTCTACGTCGCGTATCTCAGCCGCCTGCGCCGCGACCGGCTGATTGCGGCATCTGCCCGGGCGACGGCCGCCACGTGACCCTGCCCGAAGGCCGCCCGATGCGCATCGTCTTCATGGGAACGCCCGCGTTCGCGGTTCCGGCGCTGGACGCGCTGGTCGATGCCGGGCACACCGTCGCCTGCGTCTACACCCAGCCGCCGCGCCCCGCCGGGCGGGGCAAGCGCGGCCGGCCGTCGCCCGTGGACGCCCGTGCCGCGGACCTTGGCCTGCCGGTGCGCCATCCCGTTCGCCTGCGCGCGTCCGAGGACCAGGCCGACTTTGCCGCGTTGGGTGCCGATATCGCCGTCGTCGTGGCCTACGGGTTGATCCTGCCGCAATCGGTGCTGGACGCGCCGCGCCTCGGCTGCCTGAACATTCACGCCTCGCTGCTGCCCCGCTGGCGCGGCGCGGCGCCTATCCACCGCGCGGTAATGGCGGGCGACGCGTGCACCGGCATCTGCGTCATGCGGATGGAGGCGGGGCTGGATACCGGGCCGGTGCTGCTGCGCCGCGAGGTCGCCATCGGGCCGCAGGACACCACCGGCGACCTGCACGACCGGCTGGCCACCCTTGGCGCCGCCGCGATCGTCGAGACTCTGGCGCGCCTGCCGGAGCTCGCGCCAAGGCCCCAGCCCGAGATCGGCGTCACCTATGCCGACAAGATCGACAAGGCCGAGGCGCGCGTCGACTGGACCGCCCCGGCCGTGGCGGTCGATCGCCTGATCCGCGGTCTGTCGCCCGCGCCAGGCGCGTGGTGCGAGGTGGCGGGCGAACGGGTGCGGCTGCTGGCGTCGCGTATCGTACCCGAAGCGGCTGCTGCGGCTCCAGGGACGGTCCTCGCTGGCTTCACAGTGGCCTGTGGGGTGAGTGCGGTCGAGGTCTTGCGCGCCCAGCGCCCCGGCAAGCGCGCGATGCCGGCGGCCGAGGTGCTGGCCGGCCTGCCGCTGCCCGCGCGGCTGGGGTAGCCCTGCGGGGCCGGAGATGGGACGCTCCGGCACGTGGGCCGCGCGGACTGCACGGTCGCGCGAGCCCGGGTCGGGGCAAGGGCCTTCGCGCTTGGCCGCCGACGGCGCGCTTTGCGGTCGCGATAGGGGACGGATCCCGTGCGCGTCCCGCCCTGCCGCGCTACCTCACTCACCGACCGTGCCGCGCTGCCTCCTCCACCGACCCTACGGCCCGGACCGATCTGCCGCGCCGTCCGCGCCGACCCTGCCGCCCGGACCGATCTGCCGCGCCGCCCGCGCCGAACCTGCCGCCCGGACCGCCCTCAGCCGATTGCGCTCTTCGCCTTGTAGGGGGCCATGGCGATGCGGGCGAGTTCGTCGGCACGTTCGTTCTCGGGGTGCCCGGCATGGCCCTTCACCCAGGTCCATGTCACGTCGTGCCGGGCGCGCGCGGCGTCCAGCCGGCGCCACAGGTCCTCGTTCTTCACCGGTTTCTTCGCGCTGGTGCGCCAGCCGTTGCGCTTCCACCCGTCGATCCACGACATGACCCCGTTGCGCACATACTGGCTGTCGGTCACCATGGTGATGGCGCTGTCGCGGGTCAGCCCCTCCAGCGCGGCAATGGCGGCCATCAGCTCCATGCGATTGTTCGTGGTCAGCGCCGCGCCGCCGCTCAGCGCGCGCTCGCGAACCACCGCGCCGCCGTCGCGCGCGACCAGCAGCGCGCCCCAGCCGCCCGGCCCCGGATTGCCGCTGCACGCGCCGTCGGTATAGGCGAAAAGCTGGGTCATCCGGGGGCGTCCTTGCGATAGCGCGCGACAAGGTAACGCCGCTCCTGCCCCATCGCCATGATCAATCCGGTCCGAGCCGCCACGCGCGACAGCCCCGCCGCGGCGCAGGCGGCATCCAGGTCCGCCTGCGACCAGAGCGCGAGGAAGACGCCCAGGGCGTCGCGCGATTCCAGCGGCAAGCCGGGCGTGGCGCAGGCCATGCCCATATGCAGCAGGCCGCCGGGGCGAAGAGCCGTCGCGGCGCGGTGCAGCAGCGCCGGCAGATCGTCCCGCGCGACGTGGAACAGCGAGAAGTTGGCCCAGATTCCGTCATGTGCGGCGACCACGTCCAGAGCGTCGAACGATTCCAGCCGCACGGCGATGCCAAGCTCGGCCGCGATGTCGGCCATCGCGCGGCAGGCATCGGTGGCGGTGACGCGATGGCCCTCGGCCACCATCATCGCCGCCGCGTTGCCGACGCCGCAGCCCCAATCGAGGATATCGGCCTGCGCCGGGAGCGCGTCGAGGAAGGCGCGCATGTCGGCGTCCGGCTCCACCTTGGCGACCTGGTCGGCATAGCGCCCGGCCATCTCGGCATAGGCCGCCAGCGTCCGCGCATCGGCGCTCATACGGTCCGATCCTTGCGCGACAGCGAGATCACGTAGGGCTCCATCCGGGCGTCGAGGCCGAGGCCGGACCCCTCGCGGCGCGACAGGGGCGTCAGGCCGGCGGCGTGCAGGGCGCCCTCCAGCGCGTCGGGGCTCCAGTAGGTGAAGCGGCGCCCGAGGCTGTCGCGCGCGACACCGGCGCCGCATTTCATGCCCAGGTGAAGGACACCGTTTGGCAGCAGCGCCCGCGCCGCGCGCGTCAGAAGAGAGGGCATCGTCTCGCGCGGGGCGTGCAGCAGCGAAAAGTTCGCCCGGACGCCGCGATAGCAGTCGATGTCACCCAGCGCCTCGAACGGTTCCACCCGCACCGATACGCCGAGTTCGGCGGCCAGCGCCGCCATCTCGGGCGATGCATCCGTCGCCACGACCGCCAGATCCTCGGCCTGCATCATCGCCGCCGAATTGCCGGGCCCGCAGCCCCAGTCGAGGATCGGCGCCGGGCCGGGCGGCAGCGCTGCCATGAAGGCGCGCAGGTCGCCGTCGGGCTCGGCTCGGCTGATCCGCCCGGCATAGTCGCGGGCCATGGCGGCGTAGCAGGCCATGGTCTGGTCGTCGGTGGTCGCGCCCCCGCTCACAGCGCGGTCACGCCAAGGCAGGCGACGACGACCACCGTCAGAAGGATGCGCAGGTGCATCCACCACGCGGGCGCCAATCCCTGCCGCCAGAACAGCCAGTCCAGCCCCAGCAGCCCGACGAAACCCGCCGCCAGATAGATCGCAGCCGAAACCGGCCCCCCACCCACGAAAAGGAATGCCCACAGCGCCGGGAGCACGGACAGCGCATAGCCGCTGGCGGCGACGGCCCCGGTCGCGCGCGTCGCGAAGCCCCACAGCACGCCCGACATGAAGGCGAGGATCACGATGCCGTAGCTTAACTGGACATAGGGGCCTACGAAGCGCGGCCCCAGCGCCCCGGCGCCCCAGACACCCACGCTCGGCACCGCGAGCGTGAGGGCGCCCCAGACGAACGGGACGAGGCCGGCGAGGCCGAGTGCGAGGGGCATGCGGGGGATGTGCGGCATCTCAGGCACCGGACGCCGCGAGGCGGCATGGTTGGCGCGGAGAGGGTCTGCAGCGTGCGAACATGGCGGTCGGCCTTCGGTTGACTGCGCGGGTCATTCTCCAATTCAGGACTGTTAACAGAGGATGGCGCGCGGGCAAAAGGATGGACCGCGTAAGGCCGCCTTACCCGCGGCGCCGTCGCCCCGCGTCGCTTCGTTGCGGGCGGCCCGGCGCGCTCACGCTCGTTCCGCGGCCAGCCGCGCGGCGAGTGCCGCGAAGACGGCGGCGAAGCCCCGGTTCAGCCAGCGCAGGGCAGCGGCCGAGGCCAAGAGCCGGTCGCGCGCCGCGGCGGCGAAGGCGCCGTAGAGGACGAAGACGGCGAAGGTCAGCCCCATGAACACGGCGCCCATCGCTGCCAGCTCGGCCTTCGCGGTCGCCGGATCGCCCGACAGGAACGGCGGCAGGAGGGCGAGAAAGAAGATCGACAGCTTCGGGTTCAGCACGTTCAGTACGGCGCCCCGCCGCGCGACGACAAGGCCGTGCTCCGGCGTCGGGTCGGCCCGCACTGCCAGCACGCCGTCGCTGCGCAGCGCTTGCCAGGCAAGCCACAGCAGATAGGCGACGCCGGCGATCTTCACCCCCTGGAACAGGATCGCGCTGGTGTGCATCAACGTCGCGAGGCCCAGCATCGCGGCCCCCATTGCCGGCACGATCCCCAGCGTGCAGCCCGCCGCGGCCCAGACGGCCGCCCGCCGGCCGCGCCCCAGCCCGATCGCCAGCGTATAGACAACGCCCGTGCCCGGCGCCGCGACGACAACGAGGGCGGTCAGCAGGAAGGCCGGGTCGAGGGTCACGGCGCTATCTCCGGCAGCGCGGCAG
>PPFU01034623.1_pt1 | contig 12133 bp, 11 predicted proteins | sample 1535991 | NCBI WGS metagenome assembly PPFU01 (sample SAMN04901290, study PRJNA319586) | Hypolithon metagenome, whole genome shotgun sequencing project. | isolation source: Antarctic Hypolithon | place: Antarctica: Miers Valley | collected 2014 | reverse complement strand
TCTCGGAGGTTGAGCGCCCACGACCGTCCCTGGCTGCCGTAGCCGACACCGCGATGCGCTGGCCGGACAGGACGGAGGGATCCACGTCCTCGAGGTTGAAGATTGTGGTCACGACGGGCCTTTCCACAAACCTGACAGTTGCGTCATACTCACACGCCACGGGCTCTTGGGCGCACCGGAGGGACCGATGCAGACAAGGTCCCGTCGGTCCTGGGAGTCCTGCGAATGATCCAGAAAACTGACGCACATGTTAGGTTTTCTGCGTGGAACTCGACCTCAGCGACGATCAGGAGTTCTTCCGGGACACGACGCGCCGGTTCCTGGCCACCGAGTGCCCGCTCACCACCGTCCGTTCCTTGGCCAGGTCCGACGCCGGGTTCGACCCCTCCTACTGGCGCCAGGGCGCAGAGCTGGGCTGGACCTCGCTGCTCGTGCCCGAGGAGCTCGGCGGGGGCAGCATCAGCGGCCAGGGGGCCGTCGACCTCACCATCGTGGCCGACGCCTTCGGACGTCACGTGGCGCCCGGACCCCTCACCCCGGTCAACGTCGTGGCGGCCGCCGTCGCCCGCTCGGGCACCGACGAGCAGCGGGCCGAGGTACTGCCCGGGCTCCTGGCCGGCGAGTCGGTGGCTGCGTGGTGTGGTGGCGAGGCGGCACTCGGCAAAGAACGGGCGCAGATCGTGGCTTCCCGTGCCGGCGACCGCTTCGTCCTGACCGGTCGCAGCGCCCCCGTGGAGGCGGCCGGGCAGGCCGACGTCCTGCTGTTGACCGCCGGGCTCGAAGCGGAACTGGTCCAGTTCGTCGTCCCCGCCGCCACGCCCGGCGTCACGGTCACCCCGCTCCAGAGCCTCGACCTCGTCCGCCGTTTCGCCGCCGTGGACCTCGACGGCGTGGCGTTGGACGCCAGTGCGCTCCTGGGCGAACCCGATTCCGCCCACGCCGACGTCCAGGGCCAACTCCGCGACGCCCTGGTCATCCAGGTCTCCGAGCTGGCCGGAGCCGCTGAGGAGACCTTCGACTTCACGGTCGAATGGGCGTTCGATCGGTACTCCTTCGGTCGGCCCCTCGCCTCCTACCAGGAGCTCAAGCACCGGTTCGCCGACATGAAGATGTGGCTCGAGGCCAGCCGCGCCCTCGCCACGGCACTGGCACGAGAGGTCGGGTCCGACGCCCCGTCGGTCGCCGAGACGGCCAGCGCCGCCAAGGCCTACGCCGGCGAGTACCTCGCCGAACTCATGCAGGACTGCGTCCAGATCCACGGCGGCATCGGGCTCACCTCCGACCACGACATCCACCTCTTCCTCCGTCGGGTCGTCGTGGGGCGCTCGCTCTACGGCACACCGGCCGACCACCGCCAGCGCATTGCCGCCATCGCCACTGAGGAGACCGCAGCATGAGCGCCGCCGTCGTCGCCGGAGACGACAAGGAGAGCGTCGAGTCCTTCGTCGCCCGCGCCGAAGCCTGGGTCCGCGAGCACCTGCCTCGTCGCGATCCGGAGGGTCGCGCCCACGGGTTCGGCTCCGACGAGGAGGAGCTGGCCGCCGTTCAGCGGATGCGAGACATCCAGCGCACGCTCCACGACGGCGGGTTCGCCGGCATCTGCTTCCCGAAGGAGTACGGCGGTCTCGGACTCACCCCGGCCCACCAACAGGCCTTCGATCGGGTGGTGGCCGGCTACGAGATGCCGACGCTGATCAACGTGCCCACCTTCGTGCCGTGCGGTGCCGTGCTGCTCGAGTTCGGCACCGAGGAGCAGAAGAAGAGGCACATCCCGGCGATGCTCAGGGGCGAGGAGCTGTGGATGCAGTTCCTGTCCGAGCCCAGCGGCGGCTCCGACGTGGCCGGTGCCATGACCACCGCGGTGCGTGACGGCGACGAGTGGGTGGTCAACGGGTCCAAGGTGTGGACCACCGGTGCCTGGTGGTCCGACTACGGGCTCTGCCTGCTGCGGACCAACTGGGACGTCCCCAAGCACCGTGGCCTCTCGGTCTTCATCATCAAGATCCGCCAGCCCGGAATCGAGGTGCAGCGGATCGAGATGATCAACGGCTCCCGTGAGTTCTGTCAGGAGTTCATGACCGACCTGCGCGTCCCGGACTCCGACCGCGTCGGCGACGTCGACGACGGCTGGACCATCGGTCGGCGGTGGATGTTCCACGAGCGCAACGCCATGGGTGGTGGTTCCCCGTACACGAGCGGTCCGAAACCGAGCCACGGCGACGATTCGGGCCGTGATGTCCTGGTCGAGCTGGCCCGACAGACCGGTCAGACGAACGATCCCCGTACCCGTGATCTCATCGGCGAGGCGCGAGCGCTGCGCCGCGCCAGCGTCGAGCTCAGCAACCGCATCGGTGAGGGCATGGCCACGGGCACGCTGCCCGAGACGTCGGCGGCCATCGCCCGGCTGATGACCGCGGTCGTCAACGCGCGAAACCTCACCATCAAGCTCGATCTCGCCGGCGCCGCTGCGGCCGGGTGGTCCGACGACGATCCCGCCGCCGGCGCAGGCGTCGACTTCCTCATGCGCCAGACGGGCAGCATCGGTGGCGGTACCACCGAGATGGCCCGTAACAACATCAGCGAGCGTGTCCTCGGGATGCCGAGGGAGCGGACGCTCGACAAGGACGTCCCGTTCCGAGAGGTCCCGAAGGGGCCCACCTCCTGAAGGCCGGTGGCCACGACGCCCTCGAGCAGTTCGGCGTCGTGGACGGGCACCGAGCTCAGACCGCGGCCAGTTCTTCGATCCGCATGATGCGGGCCAGGTTGCCGCCCATGACCTTGGCCTTCTCCTCGTCGTCGAACTCGTCGAGCTGGTCGACGAACGTGATCGGATCGGCCAATCCCTCGGGGTGCGGGAAGTCGGAGCCGAAGATCACGTTGTCGACGCCGATCAGATCGGCCAGTCCCCTGGGGTCGTCCTCGTGGAACGGATGGACGTAGATGCACCGCTTGAAGACCTCGACCGGGTCCTCCTCGAAGGCGTGCGGGTTGAGCTTGTAGGCGTGCTCCATGGAGCTGAGCAGCCCGCGCACCCATCCGGAGCCGTTCTCGACCGGGGCGAGCTTCACGTCGGGGAAGCGGCTGAGCATGCCGTGCCCGATGGCGGAGGCGACCGTGTCGAAGATGGCCCGGCTGGATCCGCCGCTGATGGCCGCGAACCCTGACGGTCCCTTGAAGGGCTGGAACTCGCCACCGCGCACGCCTTCCCACTCGTTGGTGTAGCGCTGGTAGCCACTGTCGCTGGCGTGCATGCCGACCAGCACGCCGGATTCCTGGACCAGCTCCCAGAACGGGTCGAACTCGGGAAGGGCGAACGAGCGCGTTCCCTGGAAGCCAGGCACAGGGGCGGGGCGCACCAGAATGACGCGGGCGCCTCGGTCGACCACCCATTGCAGCTCTTCGACGGCGCGCTCGACGATGGGGAGCGTGACCACCGGTGTGGCGAAGATCCGGTTGTCGAAGTTGAAGGTCCACTGCTCGTGCATCCACTCGTTCAGGGCGTGCACGACCACGTGGGTGGCGATGGGATCGTCGCGGAGCCGCTCCTCGACCAGACTGGCGAGCGTGGGCCACATGAGGGCCCGATCGATTCCGAGCTCGTCCATGAGCTCGATGCGGGCGCCGGGCTCGCGGAAGGCGGTGGGCGACTCGATGGCCTTGCCCATGATCTCGCGGCGCGACTTGCCATCCGGGTTGCCGCTCTTGAAGTACTCCTCCTGGGCCCCGGGTGCCGCCACCTTGTCGAAGGTCGGGTTGGGGATGTAGTCGCTGATCTGTCCCTTGACACAGATCTTCGTGCGACCACGGATCTCGACGTAGTCGATGACGTTCGAGTACTCGTCAGGCAGGAACTTCGTGAGTGCCTCCTTGGTCTCGTACATGTGGTTGTCGGCATCGAAGATCGGGAAGGCCAGGTCGCGTGACGGCATGAGGAGGCCCCTTCATGGATCGGGAGGAGTGGGGTCGACGGCGCGATCATAAGTGACGTGCTTGTTAGATGACAACCGGGTCGGCTACAAAGAACCCATGGAGATCCGGTTCGATCGAGAAGCGTGCACGGGCCACGGCCGCTGCTACACGCTGGCGCCCGACGTCTACCAGCCCGACGACGACGGGTACTGCGTCGACCCCAGCGGTCCAGTGCCGGCCGAGCTCGAGGAGTCCGCCCGACTCGGCGCCGCCAACTGCCCTGAGGAAGCCCTCACCATCGTCGAGGGATGAGCCGGGATCTGGAGGCGTTCGGATCGCGCCGCCGGCTGCGCTCCCCGTCAGCCCATCTCGACGCCGAAGAGGCCGCGCCGGATGATGAACGCCGAGGCGTCGACCGCCTCGTCCTCGTCGAGGTGCCTGATCGCCAGCACGCTGTAGGGGATCCGCTCGATCACCGACAGCAGGACCAGGGCATCGACGGTGGCGTCGCCGAAGCCACGCTGGTGGACGATGCGGACGAGCCGGTCGAAGGTGACCACCGCGATGTCCAGCGAGAACGCGGCCAGCTGCTCGTCGCCGTAGTCGATCTCTTGCCAGGCGCTGATGACACCGCCGTTCTGGCGGTAGGTGGTGAACCAGTTCGCCAACCACTCGCGCAGTGGCCCCGTCTCGGCATCGTCGGGGAAGGTGGACACGAGATCGACCATGGCGGTGGCGGCCTGCTCGGCCAGCAAGTGGAACAGGTCGTCCTTGTTCTCGAAGTACCGGTAGAAGCTGCCGTGCGACACACCGGCCTCGCTCACGATGTCGTCGACCCGCGTGCTGTGGTAGCCGCGCACGGGCAGCACGCTGCAGCCGGCGTCGAGCAGCTTCTGGCGCGTCTTCTGGCCGCGGGGCCGTAGCGACGGGTCGTGGGCTTCGGCGCCCGGGAACTCGGGCCACTTCGGCGCCCGCCTGGGCGGTGCGTTCGACGATCTGGCCAGGTTCACGCCGTCGACGGCGCCGTGGAGCAACCGGTGGATCGTCTGAGCCAGGCCGTCGGTGAACGGCCCGCGCTCGAGCTGCCCGAGGCCCAGCCGCCAGTAGTAGATGGTGCGCATCACCACGCCGGTGATCGTGTTGGCCAGCGCCGGCCGGTCGAGCTCGGGGTGGTCGGCGCCGGCTCGCCTGACGATCGCGATCCCCACCCGGCTGCCGATGTTGCGCGTGATCTTGACATCGGGACGGCGGTCGCGCACCGCCGCCTGGTAGTTGGCGACGATCGGGTCGTACTCGGTGCACAGGTCGATGAAGCTGTCGAGCCACTCACAGACGTGGCGCAGGCCGTCGGCGTCAGGGGTGATGGCGCCGATGCCCTCGGCGAGCTCGCCCATGTCGCTGGCGAGATGGCCGGCCAGCCGCCAGAACAGGTCCTCCTTGCTGGAGAAATATTGGTAGAAGGCCGGCCTCGAACAGCCTGCGGCCTCGGTGATGAGCTCGACCCGCGTGTCGTGGTAGCCCTCGACGGAGAAGACGTCGAGCGCGGCGCGCAGGATCCGCCGCTGCGTGCTCGCCCCGCGTTCACCGACCAGCGGGTTCTCGCCGAACGGTGCTCGACGGACCACATCGAATCGGTCAGTCATGGCCGGCACGGTATCGGCGGGGTCGTCTCCGGGGGCCCTTCTGGCGCCGTCCTGCGTCCTCGTCCATTCCGGCTCCTCGCCGACCCGCTTGCGAGAGGCGGGACGGCCGCTAATCTAACATCATCGTCATATCTCGAGCGGGAGGCCCCCCGATGCAGGTTGAAGATCTGATCCTGGTGAGCGTCGATGATCACGTCGTCGAGCCACCGGACCTTTTCGAAGGGCGGTTGTCCAAGAAGGCGAAGGAGCGGGCGCCCTTCGTGCGGCGCCTCGACGACGGTCGAGACGTCTGGATGTTCGAGGGCAACGCCCTCCCCAATGTGGGGCTCAACGCCGTCGCCGGCCGGGTGCCGGAGGAGTATGGCCTCGACGCGACGTCCTTCGATCAGATGCGCCCCGGTTGCTTCGACATCCACGAGCGCATCCGTGACATGAACGTGAACGGCGTCCTCGGCTCGCTCAACTTCCCGAGCCTCGCCGGCTTCACCGGCCAGCTGTTCTCGACCATCGACGACCGGGCCATCGGTCTCGAGCTGCTGCAGGCGTACAACGACTGGCACATCGAGGACTGGTGCGGCACGTATCCCGGACGGATGATCCCGTTGGCGGTGCCGCCGATCTGGGACCCGGAGCTGATGGCCGCCGAGGTGAGGCGCTGCTCCGACAAGGGCTGCCACTCCGTCACGTTCTCCGAGAACCCGGAGAAGCTCGGGTACCCCAGCTTCCACACCGAGCACTGGGACCCGTTCTGGCAGGCATGCTCCGACACGAACACCGTCGTGTGCCTGCACATCGGATCGTCCTCGCAGCTCGTGATGACGGCGTCGGACGCACCGATCGACGCCATGATCACGTTGACGCCCATGAACATCGTCCTGTGCGCGGCCGACCTGCTGTGGTCGCCCGTGCTACGCAAGTTCCCCGACCTGCGCATCGCCCTCTCCGAGGGTGGGATCGGCTGGATCCCCTACTTCCTCGAGCGGGTCGACTACGTCTACGAGCACCACCACCAGTGGACGAATCAGGACTTTGGCGACCAGCTGCCGAGCCAGGTGTTCAACGATCGCATCCTCACCTGCTTCATCGACGACGCCGTCGGCATTGAGGTGCGTCACCACCTGAACCTCGATCACATGCACTGGGAGTGCGACTACCCGCACTCGGACAGCACATGGCCGAACGCGCCGGAGATGGCGATGAAGTACCTCGAGGGCCTGCCCCGTGAGCAGGTCGACAAGATCACCCATCTCAACGCCATGCGGAACTTCTCCTTCGCACCCTTCGATCACATCCCCCGAGAGCAGTGCACGGTGGGCGCACTGCGGGAGCAGGCCGGCGACGTCGACATCAGCCTCGTCGCATACGGCACCGGGAAGTTTCAGGACGAGGGCATCGTCACGACGATGACGCTGGCCGAGCGCATAGCCAAGAACCGAGCCTGAGCGTGACGGCCATCGCGCTGTGAGCGAACCCCCCTTCCGCGTGCTGCCCGCGATCGATGACACCAACGAGTTCTTCTGGACCTCCGGCGAAGAGGGTCGGTTGCGGTTCCTGCGCTGCCAGCGGTGCGGGTACTTCCTGCACCCGCCGGCACCTCGGTGCCCCGAGTGCGGTGGGCGCGACGTGGAGCCCGAAGCGGTCAGCGGACGAGGCACGGTCTTCTCGTTCACCGTGAACCACCAGCAGTGGGCGCTGCCCGAGGAACCGTGGGTCATCGCCCTCGTCGAGCTGGCCGAGCAGCAGGGGCTCCGGCTGACCACCAACATCGTCGGCTGCGCGCCGGAGGACGTGGCCATCGGCCAGGACGTCGACGTCACCTTCGAACAGCACGACGACGTCTGGTTCCCACTCTTCCGGCTGGCGGACGGTGCCCCTGCGGGCGAGGGGGCGCAGTGACCGAGTTCGAGAACCGGTCGATCATCTCGGGGATCGGCCAGTCTTCGATCGGTCGCCGGCTGTACCGCACCGGCCTCGACCTGACCATCGAGGCGGCGGTCGAGGCCGTGGCCGATGCCGGGCTGACCCTCGAGGACATCGACGGCATCGCCACCTACCCCGGTGGCGGCTCTGCCGGTGGCGCCGACTTCGCCGGCCCCGGCACCCCCGAGGTCCAGGACGCCCTGCGTCTCGAGGTGAACTGGCACAGCGGCGGCATCGAAGGGGCGGCGCAGCTCGCCGCCGTGGTCAACGCGATGATGACGGTCGGTGCCGGCTTGGCGAACCACGTGCTCGTCTACCGGACCGTCACCGAGGCCACCGGGCAGGGCGGTGGTGGACGGCAGGGCATCGGCACCGGCGGCGGCAGCGGCAGGGCCCCCCGGATGGGCGGGACGCTCCAGTGGTCGATCCCGTTCCGGGCGTACTCGGCGGCCAACTGGCTTGCGCTCAACGCCCAACGCCACTTCCACGAGTACGGCACCACCAAGGAGCAGCTGGGCCAGATCGCCCTCAACGCACGCAAGAACGCCGCGCTGAACCCCAAGGCCATCTACCGCGAGCCGATGACGATGGACGACTACCTCGCTGCCCGGGTCATCACGACGCCCTTCGGCCTCTACGACTGCGACGCGCCAGTCGACGGCTCCACCGCGGTGATCGTCTCCCGTGTCGACCACGCCCCGAACGTCGACCACGCGGTGGCCCGCGTCGAAGCGGTGGGCACCGCGCTACGTGGACGACCGTCGTGGGACCAGTTCGACGACATGACGACCATGGCCGCCCGCGACGCCGGCGCGCACCTGTGGACCCGGACCGACCTGAAGCCGTCCGACGTCGATGTCGCCGAGCTGTACGACGGGTTCAGCTTCCTCACGATGACCTGGCTGGAAGCACTCGGGTTCTGCGGCAAGGGGGAATCGGGGCCCTTCGTCGAGGGTGGTGAGCGGATCGCGCTCGATGGTGAGCTGCCGCTCAACACCAACGGCGGCCAGCTCTCCGGAGGTCGCCTGCACGGCTTCGGTTTCATCCACGAGGCCTGCGTCCAGCTGCGTCACGAGGCGGGCGACCGCCAGGTAGCCGGCGCCGAGGTGGCTGCGATCGGGAACGGCGGCGGTCCCATCGCGGGCGCCATGCTGCTGACCCGTCTCGCCTGACGCGAGCGCGCTCAGCCGGTGGTGACCGGCACGCTCGCCGGTCCGGCCACGTTCGACATCTGCACCCACTGCACGCCGTTTCGGTCGACCTCGAGGTGCGGCCACCGTCGGTAGAGCTCGTCGAAGGCGACCCGGCCCTCGAGCCGGGCGAGGTGGGCACCGATGCAGTAGTGGATGCCGTGGCCGAAGGCGATGCCGAGGGGACCCGAACGGCGCACGTCGAACCGGTCCGGGTCCTCGTAGGCGCGCGGATCTCGGTTCGCGGCGCCGGTCACGATCAGCACCGGGCTGCCGGCCGGGATGGTCTCGCCGTGGAACGTGCGGTCCTGGATGCAGTATCGGCCCTGGTACTGCGCGGGGGCGCGGTACCGCAGCACCTCCTCCACGGCGTCAGGGGTGGCTGACGGGTCGTCGAGGATGATCCGGAGCTCTTCGGGATTCTCGTCGAAGGCGAGGACGGCGTTGCCGACGAGCTTGGTGACGGTCTCGCTGCCCGCCGCCGTCAACAGGATGATGAAGGCGACGACCTCGTCGTCGGTGAGGTGGTCGACCGTCCCGTCCTCCCGCTCGATCTGCGCCTCCAGGAGGTGCCCGATCATGTCGTCGCTCGGGTGGCGCCGCTTGTCGGCCACCAGCTCGGCGAGGTAGGTGGAGAAGTCGATCGCAGCCTGGATGCCCTCGGCATCGGGGAACGGACTGCCCACCTGCCGTTCGAGCATGCGATCGGTCCAGTGCCGGATCTGCTGGCGGTCGCCCTCCGGCACGCCGACGATCGTGCAGATGACCTCGACCGGAAACGGGCCGGCGAAGTCCACGACGGCGTCGAAGGACTCCCTTTCGCTGAGCTCGTCGAGGATCTCCGTGATCACGCACTCCACGACCGGCTCCCAGTCCCCGATCTGCCGCGGCATGAAGGCGCGGCTGACCAGCTTGCGCAGCCGGTCGTGCATGGGCGGGTCCATCATGATCATGGAGGCGATCGAGCCGCGGACGGCCTGGAAGTCGTCGTTGGTCAGCTGGTCGAGCGAGAGACCGTGGGTCGACGTGAACGCGGTGACGTCGCGGTGGACGGCGACGCAGTCCTCGTAGCGGGACACGGCGTAGAAGCCGAGGCGTTCGTTGCAGTACACGGGCGATTCCTCACGCAGCCACCGGTAGACCGGGAACGGGTCCTCGAAGAACTCGCGGCTGAACGGGTCGAACTCCACGTCAGGCCTCGTCGAACACGTGGCTCACCACGACGTCGGCTGCTCCCTCGGCGTCACCTTCCCAGGTCACCGCGCCGTGGTCCAACAGGACCACCCGGTCGCACAGGGCGATCGCCGGGCCGACGTGTTGCTCCACGATGAGCAGCGACGTGCCGGTCGAGCGGATGGCGCCGAGCGTCTCGTACACCTCGTCGATGATCACCGGCGCCAACCCGAGCGAGAGCTCGTCGGCGATCAGGAGCATGGGTGACTCGACGAGCACCCGGGCCAGTGAAAGCATCCGCTGCTCGCCACCGGACAAGGTTCCGGCGAGCTGGGTGCTGCGCTCGCCGAGCCGTGGGAAGAGCTCGAACGCCCGCTCGAGGCCGGCGGCCACCCCCTTGCGGCCGAGGCTGCCCCGGAACGAGAGCGTGAGGTTCTCCTGCACGGTGAAGGTGGCGAAGACCGATCGTCCCTCCGGCGCATGGGCCACGCCCTGTCGGGCGAAGCGGTGAGCCGATGCATTGGTGAGGTCGATGCCGTCGACGTGCACCGAACCGGCGGTCGGGGCGACGAGGCCCGACGAGACCCGTGCCACCGTGGTCTTGCCGACCCCGTTGGAACCGAGGAGGGCGACCGCTTCGCCGGCTCGGACCATGAGCGAGATCCCGAACAGGGCTCGGAACGGTCCGTACGACGCCTCGACGTCGCGGAGCTCGAGCGCCGGTGCGCTCATGTGACCGCGCCCATGTCACCGAGGTAGGCCCGCCGTACCGTGGGGTCGGCGAGGACGTCGCGCGTCCCTCCCGAGGCGATGGTCCGGCCGAAGTCGAGCACGCAGCACCGTTCCGTGAAGCCGCTGACGAGTTCGACGTCGTGCTCGACCAGGAGGATGGCGAAGCCGCGCTCGGCCTGCACCGCTCGCAGCGTCTCGGCCAGGGCGTTGGTCTCCACGCGGTCGAGACCTGACGACGGTTCGTCGAGGAGCAGGAGCCTGGGATCGGTCATGAGTGCACGACCGACCTCCACCAGTCGTCCCTTGCCGAGGCTCAGCGTCTCGATGGGGGCGTCGGCGAGGTCGAGCAGGCCGAGGAGGTCGAGGACGGCATCGGAGCGATCGATCTCGGCGGTGGTCGGGCGGCCGCGCCCGATGAGGTCCTTCCAGAACGACCCGGTGCCGTTGCGGACCCGCTCCGCGATCAGGAGGTGCTCGCGCACCGTGCAGTCCGCGAAGAGCTCGATGCGCTGGAAGGTCCGCCCGATGCCGACCCGGGCCCGCCGATGCACCGGGAGTTTCGAGATGTCCTTGCCCTCGAAGATCACCTCACCCTCGGTCATCGCGGTGATGCCCAGCAGGCAGTTGAAGAGCGTGGTCTTCCCCGCCCCGTTGGGACCGATGAGACCGACCCGCTCGCCGTCGCCCACCTCGAGGTCGACCTTGCTGAGGGCCAGGATGCCGGCGAAGCGCTTGGTGACGCCCCGCGCCTCCAGGAGGGCGGTCACGCACCCACCTCCGAGCGGTTCGCCCTCCGGCGGGCCAGTCGGGCGTCCATCTTCGCGGTCGACTTCCGTTTGCCGTACTCGAGCATGCCCTCGGGGTGCCGGGCGAACTGGATCGAGGTGACGGCGAAGAGCACGAAGCGCCACTTGGGGGAGATCGGGAAGATGCCGGGCACCCGCTCCGAACTGCGCAGGATCCAACCGAGGAACGAGCCCCGGAGGATGACGGCGTCGAACAGCGAGAACGCCGCCCCGGCCTGAGCCGCGCCGTCGACCGTCCGCACGCTGAGACTCACCACGAGGACCAACCAGAACAGCGCGGCGACCGGAGCGAAGTTGTTGGCGTAGTTGACGTTCTCCTGGTGGATCGAGAGCATCGCACCTCCGAGGCCGGCGATGAACGCCGACACCGCGAAGGCGATGATCCGGGCTCGGGCGGGGGCGATGCCGATGGACTGTGCGGCCAGCTCGCTGCCCTGGATGGCTCGCAGCGTCCGTCCGATGGTGCCCTCTCGGAGCTGGATGACCACAACGGAGACGATGGCGAACACGACGACGGCCAGGATGAGGAACGTCAGGTCGTCAGCGAAGTCCCACGGTCCGAGGGTGGGCCGGGGGACCCTCGTGCCCTGCAGCAGCGACGTGCCACCGCCGCCGACCCAGGAGAACTTCACCATCACCGCGTCGAAGAAGAAGGCGAACGCCAACGTCGCGATCGCCAACCACACTCCGCCCAACCGGAGAACCGGCAGGGCGAGCAGGGCGCCGGTCGCGGCGGCGATGCACGCGCCGACCACGGCGG